>Ga0075428_100002293_pt1 | contig 20705 bp, 21 predicted proteins | sample RhiMetdeltSRZDD2_FD_75291 | JGI IMG/M metagenome (GOLD analysis project Ga0075428, IMG submission 75291) | Populus rhizosphere microbial communities from Tennessee, USA - Rhizosphere MetaG P. deltoides SRZDD2 | ecosystem: Host-associated > Plants > Roots > Rhizosphere > Soil | place: USA... | reverse complement strand
TTCAAAGGGGCCTCCGTTTGCAGACCGACTATGATCTCATTCTCGCGATCGATATAACCCGGTACGTGCGCGGTGATTGAACTCGGGATTTGAGATATGTCCAGAACGCCTTTCCTGCGCTCCTCGAGAAAGAGAGCATTCAGCCGAGCCCAAAGGTCCTTCGTCCTGCTCGTAGCTCGCGCGAGGAAAGCCTCGTCGCCCTCATACGGATGATAGTTTTGTTGAATGAAGTCGCGAACGTTGATTTCTTTCTGCCAGAGACCGGTGATAAACCCCTTCCATTCGGGATTCACGTTCTCGGGGGCTGTCTTGTGAGAAGCAGTTCTTGTCATTGCTGTAGTCCTTATCCGTTGATCGAACTCATCTCAATCCAAGCACCGTGGCGGTGTGCCGGGCGATCATCAACTCTTCGTTAGTCGGGATCACCCAGGCGGACACTTCGCTCTGAGGCGTGGAGATCCTCGGTCCGCCGCTTTCGTTTGCTTCGGAATCGAGTTCGATGCCGAGCCACGCCGAAGCTTCGCAGATTCGCCGCCGGATCTCCGGAGAGTTCTCGCCGATCCCGGCAGTAAATACGATTCCGTCGACGCCACCGAGCACCGCGGCCATCGCGCCTATCTCCTTCGCGGCGCGATAGACGAAGTAATCGACGGCCATTCGGGCTTCAGGCTCTACCCGCCCGACCAGATTGCGCATGTCGTTGCTTATGCCGGAGACTGCCAGCAATCCCGATTTTTTGTAGAGCAGTGTCTCGACGTCCTGCACCGATTGTCGCAGCGTCTGAAATAGATAAAGCACTACACCGGGATCTACCGCGCCGGGCCTCGTGCCCATGCACAACCCATCTACGGCGGTGAAGCCCATCGTAGTGTCGACGCTTTTTCCATCTTTCAATGCGCACAGACTCGCGCCGCTTCCAAGGTGCGCGACGATCACCCGAGCCGAAGCAATCTCCGGAGCAACTTCCGGGAGAATGTGCGCGATGTACTCGTAAGACAAACCGTGGAAACCATATCTCTGAAGCCCCCGTTTGCGGACATCATTTGGAAGCGGTATCAAATCCACGACTGGCGAATGGGTGCGGTGGAAGCTCGTATCAAAGCACGCAACCTGCGGCACGTCCGGCATGCGTTCGAAAACAGCCTCGATGGCGGCGAGATTGTGCGGCTGATGTAGTGGGGCTAAAGGAACCAGGTTATACAACTGCGCGAGAAGCTGTTGGGTCACGATCATTGGTCCGGCGAACCATCGTCCCCCATGCACTACGCGATGTCCCACACCCAACACTCGAGCGCCGCGGTATTTGGACCGAAGCCAGGAAGCCAGAGCATCGAGGGCGCCACGCCCATCGCGGACCGCTTCAAGTCTTGCATCGGCCAAACGTTTACCGGCCGCATTCTTGGCGGAGAGACTGGCCGACGAGCCGATGCCCTCGATCTGGCCGCGCGATTCAAGGCGCCAGCTTTCGCCCGCTGGTCGCTGAAAAACGCAGAACTTCAGACTCGATGAACCCGCGTTGAGGACAAGAGCGTAGTCGTCCATAAAACCTCTATGGCTTTCTTGGCCGTGCGTGAGCCGCGAGTGTTGCGACTGCGCAGCTTGCGATATGCGACCGGACATTGCCGGCGCGGCTGGTGAGAATCACGGACACTCCCCCGCCTGATACCAATCCGGCGCTCACTGCACTCGCCAGAAATTTGAGCTGCTCAGCGAGCCGGTGCCCTGCTTCATGGGTCCAGTCGGACAATCGAACCCTGACAATCCGATTCAAGTACCGGCTCGCGGGAGCCGGGATTTTGGCCGAGCGCTTGACTTCCTTAGGCATATCGTCTCCTTTCGCAGAAGAACTCATTAGGCGTAGGCCACCCCTTTCAAAGTCGTTTGCCGCCGTGCATGGGCCGCCAACATTGCGACTGCGCAACTGGCAATTCGCGACCGCACGCTATCAGCCCGGCTGGTTAGGATCACCGGCACCCTTGCTCCGAGCACCAGCCCAGCGCTGTCGGCGTTGGCGAGAAAGCTAAGCTGTTTGGCAAGGATGTTGCCGGCCTCGAGATCCGGAGCCAGAAGAATGTCTGGATCCCCGGCAACCTCGGAGTGTATGCCCTTAGTCTGGGCGGCCGGCGCGCTGATCGCGTTATCAAACGCCAGCGGCCCATCCAGGATCGCGCCCTTGATCTGTCCCCGATCGGCCATCTTGCAAAGCGCCGCCGCATCGATTGTGGCCGGCATTTTCGAGGTAACCGTTTCGACCGCGGCAAGGATGGCGAGCTTTGGTTTTTCCAGCCCGAGTGAAATGGCCAGGTCGATGGCGTTCTGGCAAATATCTGCTTTGTCTTCGAGCGTAGGGGCGATGTTGATTGCGCCGTCAGTAATGATCAGCACCTTGTGATAGGTGGGTACATCCATGACGAACACGTGGCTGATGCGCCGGCCGGTGCGCAGCCCCCTATCGCGGGACACGACTGCGGCCATCAGGTCGTCGGTGTGCAGGCTCCCTTTCATCAGAAGTTCGGTCTCACCTATCCTTACTAACTCAACCGACTTTGCCGCCGACGCGCTGCTGTTTGGCGCATCGAGGATTTGAAGATTGGCGAGATCTATCCCTCCGGATCTGGCGATCGCTTTTATCTCGTTGGCAGGACCAACAAGAATAGGCGCGATTAGCCCTAATTTTGCTGCTTCGACCGCGCCGGCTAACGCCGTCTCTTCGCACGGGTGCACCACGCTGGTTGGCACTGGGTCGAGATCCTTACATCGCGCCAGCAGTTGCTCGTATTTTCCTGTTCCGGTTACCCGAGTCATTTTCAGCACTCCTCTTTTCGATTCAAGTCTGATCAAGTCGACCTGCCGGATAATGCGCTGCAGGATCCGTAGAATGATCGGACGCCTCAGATCGCTGAAGGAATGGACCTGCCGACTGAGGAGCCCACGCGAGGGATGGTTCACTAACCGTCACCAGCGAGTAGAGATAGAAGAGAATGCCCGCGGTAATCAGTAAGGCGCCCGCCGCAAGGAACATGAAGAAGGCGGTGGGGTGATACCACAGCAGGCTTATCAACTCCGCTATCAGGCCAATTGATACCAGCGCGCCTGATTGGCGGAGCCGGCGCTCGAGCTTGGTTGGTTGACTGGTCACTCTTCCTCCTTTGTGCGTTGAGGAGACTCGGAACTCGCAGCGGCTTGCTTGAGAGTTTTGTTGCCGAGGTCCTTGGCCTGGCTTGCGGCCGGCCGGTAAGATGGGTCGATCAGCAAGCTCTCGTCATAGTCCGTGATGATCAACATGGTTGTCGCCCCGAGCGTAAAACGACCGATTCCTTTGCTTCTTCCGCCTGAAGGCGGGACTACGAAACGTGATATTCTGATGGCTCAGTCTTTCCTGTTTATTGGCGACGCCTCTCGGCCACCTCGCTATAGAGCGCCTGTTCAGCTTCTTCGGTGCTAATAATTGGGCGTGTTGTCCCTAGCACCCGCCAGACAACCGCCGCAAAAATCGCCCCTACAATAGGCGCGAGAATAAATAGCCAGAGCTGGCTTAACGCCCATCCGCCGACGAATACAGCGGGCCCAATGCTACGAGCCGGGTTGACCGAAGTATTTGTCACCGGGATGCCGACCAGATGAATGAGGACCAGCACAAAGCCTATGGGTATACCGGCAAAGCCCACGGGAGCTTCAATATCGGTGGCGCCGAGAACGGTGAACACTAGTAGGAAGGTCAGGATCACCTCGGTCAGAAAACCCGCGGTGAGACTGTAGTGGGCGGGCGAGTGGGCGCCGTAGCCATTTGCCGCGAAGCCGGCCACAGCCGGATCGTATCCTGCAACCGCTCCCTGGGCGATGGCTAACAGCAGCGCGGCAGCCAGGACTCCGCCGATGATCTGTGCTCCAATGTAACCTGCGGCATCTCTTGGATCGAACTTCTTACTGAGAAGCAGACCTATAGTGACTGCCGGATTGATGTGGCAGCCGGAGATCGGCCCGATCGCATAAGCCATCGTCAAGAGGGTCAGACCGAAAGCGATGGATACGCCCAGAAAACCGATCTTGTCACCGGCGAGCACCGCACTACCACAACCGCCAAAAACGAGTACAAAGGTGCCGATCAACTCTGCCAGATACTTTTTCATTACAAGTGTCTCCTTTGTCACCTTTTTAGCGGATCATCCAATCAAGACCTACTTCAGTTGTCTGATGTAAGCCACTAGCTCTTTGCAGGTGTCGGCACCCAGCGACTTTTCATAGCCGGGCATCTTGCCTTTGCCCTTGGCAATGATCGTGAGGAGTTGTTCATCGCTCAAACCTTGCACTTCTGCCGAACGGAGGTCTTTTAGCTTCATGCTCTTGCCTGTCGTGGTCTGCCCGCTGCCATCGGCGCCGTGACAGCTTGCGCATTTGGACTTGTATGTCGCCGCTGCATCAGCAGCGGCGGCCGGTATTCCGGCGCTACTGTGCGCCGACACCATCACGGCGGCGATGCACGCGATTCCGGTAACTGCCAATAGTTTCTTTGTTCGCTCAATTATTCGTCGCATAGATCCTTCCTTTCGCTCTTCCTTTCAATTGTTCTGATGTTGAGAGCAAATGGCCGAACGCACGGGCTGGTGCTGCTCAGCAAAGACGCTGGAATGACTGCTGGGTCGGCGGCCCTCTCACACGTGTCAAAGAACATCAAGTAACCCCGCTTACTCTGCTCGCCCGACATAGATTCTCAGCGAGGTATAGGGCATATGCGCCTGATAGAACTGGTTGTTGGCGAACTGCTCTTTGTAGTCGACGTACTGGTAGCCTGCTATCCAGTCTACGTTTCTGCGCAGTTTGACCGAGACCTTCACCTCAGGCGTCCATAGCTGGTATGGGTAGGAGTTGATGAACGCCAGCGGCGTAGTCAGACAGTTCCCCTGTCCCTGGTCGTTGTGAATCCGAGATGCGGTGTAAAAACTGACGCGCCTATGAGGTTGCCAGTAGGCCGTGACAAACGCGAAGTGGTCCCTCATGAAGTACTGCGCGGGTACTACGTTCACAACCCCGCCGGCCGTGTTGAACTGGACGATGGTGTTGGTGGTCACGTGAAAAGACGTATAGCCGCCGGTCAGATTTAATGTCTGGCTCGGTGTCCAGTCGGCCGACCCGCTGATGATCCGGGTGTTGATGTCCGCGCCAAACGCTGTTTCATTGATTACTGTTGGGTTCGTATTGTCTCTGGTGACCACCGATGCGTTGAAGCTCAGAGTCCTGGTGGGGCGCACCAGGCTCCTGACACGGACGTTGGTGTAGTCATAGTTGGCGGTGCGTACGAAGACGTTATCGTTGTCGCCGCGCTCGAGATCGAAGTAAAGCCTCCACAACTTCGCCGGCTTCGCCTTGAATCCGAAGATGAAGGCGCGGGTGCTGTTATCGAACTCGTCCGGTTCGACGGCCGGCGCGGTCTGGCCGACTGTTATTTGCTGTTGTCGCTGCTCGATGTGCCGGTCTGTGTATCGGAAGCCGGCGTGAAAAGAGAGACGCGAATTGAGGTCGAAGTCGGCTTCAATTAAGTTCCCGAAACGGCGGTAATTCGTCGTCGTGAAATCGAGTTTGTTGGTCACGGTGAGGGGGGGCACGGCTGCCGGTATCTGCGAAACCTGGTTGAAGGTGTCCCCTCCGTTTATGCGAAAAGTGTGGACCCTGAAACTGTCTGATATTCTCAGCCGCGGAGTCACAAGAAAGGTCGCGGACAGATCGCCGATTACACTGGGGCGCTTGGCATTTCCAAATACGGTGATCGCGTCAGAATGAACTCTGAGGTTCGATGAGTTTGTCCCGGTCAGATTATCGAAATAGTTGTAGTTGGCTGTGCCGCTCGCGTAGATATACCGGCCCGTGAAATCCAGACGTTTCCACGCAAAGGTATGCAGGCTAAATCGGGTGTACGGCAACTCCGCGCGAGTGGGGACGTCTCGCTGGTAAGTGTCGATCACCGTGGTGTTGCTCTTGTTGTTCCCGGGCTGTTGTTGATCGAGGAAATAGCTGGTGTCCTCCTTGAAAGTGCGCCAGCCCTGCAGAAAAGACAGATCAAACGCCCCCAGCTTCGAATCGAAGCCGATGCGGTAGTCATGAGCCGCAACCCTTACTTGCGCCAATACCGGGAACTCATCGCTCGAGTATCGGCTGGTGGTTACTGAAGGCCCGCTGTTGAAATTCAGCGAGTATCCCAGGTTCAGTCGAAACTTCTCATAAGCCGGCCAGAGGGTCAGGTCAAAATCGCCCTGCCGAATTTGAGTGTTCGCCGTGTGCTGGCTGTTTGAGATTCCTGCGGGAGCTGCGAAATTTGTCAGGCTGTTGAAATAGTCGATCCGTCGGTAGTTCGCAGTAAACTTGTACAAATCGCTCTTGGCCGCGTTGATTCGCAAGTAACGGTTGGGGTCGTTGCTCCAGCCAAATGTGTTGATCGACAGTTCATCGAACAGAAATCCGTCCGGACCATTGGACTTCATCATCAAGCTGGCATCGAACAGCCTGAAACCGGGGTCGTAGTTCTGGTCGCTGCGGAATTTGTTCCCATTGCCATTTATGGCAATCCCACGCACTCCGAACTCAATGCTCGAAACGACCTGGTAAGGGCCCCAGGTCGCTTCCGGCGCCGGCGTGGCCTCGGGAACCGTGATCGCGGCCTTAGCTGCAACCTTCTCACTGCTGGTGGACGGCTTGGCTTGAGCCCCGCCGCCGGCCGCCGGGTTTTCCTGGAAGGCAAGTGCGCCGCTGACCCCCGTCAGTAGAACTCCCGCCGACAGAATCAGCGCGTATAAGAAGCGGTATTCGTATCGTTGATGGTTCACGTCAGCTCCTTAACATCCGCCTACCGGAAGAATTTGTTGCTTGCGTTGGACCCGTGAATCTTCGAATGACAGATCGTGCAATTGCGGTAGCGCTGATTCGAGAGATCGTGGGGAACCTGCGCCGCCCCGGCAGGGTCTTCTCCTGACACCGTGCCAATGTTGCTGTGACATTCGATACAGAGTTGAGCCACGTTGCTGCGTCTGAGCAGCTTGGGGTTCGCGGAGCCGTGGGGATCGTGACACGCGGCGCAACCTTCTACCTTTATCGGCGCATGCTCGAACACGAACGGGCCCTGTTTGTCCGCGTGACACTTGAAGCAAGCGGCATCCGATCCTGTAGCAAGTCGTGCTTGCTTCAGCTCGAACCCTCCGTGCGGGTTATGGCAATCGCTGCACTTCATCGCGCCTTCCAGCACCCTGTGATGGAACGGCCTGTTGAATTGAGACTTGGTTTCGTTGTGACAAGTCATGCAGAGCTGAGCTTCGTGTTTTCTCAGCATGTACTCCGGCGCGAGGTTGCTGGCGTGTGCGGCGAAGGGTCCGACTGGCAGGAGCGATGACGAACCGTCGCCCTTTGGCTCAACGTAATGCGCGCGCGCTGAAACGTGAGGGGAATGACAATCGGTGCATCCGATATCGTTGCGCCAATGCTCGCCGCGACGGAAGTTGTTATGCTCCTCCCGGCCGGCATGGCAGGAGAGGCAGTTCTCTGAAATCTTCTTTGAGGTCTCGCCCTCAAAGGTCCTGATTTTTGTCTTGTCTCCGCCCCCCTCTACGTGGGCCTTTCCCGGTCCGTGACAGGACTCGCAGCCTTGGCGCTCGCTCTTCCACTTGGCCTTTGCAAGACGCGAATGCGCGGTCTTCGAGAAGCTTTTGAATTGTTCCTCGTGACAGGCCATGCAGGCCTCGCTGCCAAGATAGTCATCGGAGTTGGAAACGACGTCGCCTCGCGTACCGACATCTCCTGGCGCATACGGCTTCGAGAGCGAAACGGAGGCGAGCAGAGACGCAGCTATCACCCAACTTGCGACAGCCCCCGTTTTGATAAGCACTAGTCTGGACATTGCTCTTGCCTCAACGCTTGTGGAACCGCGGATGAAACGGCCTCCAAAGCATCAGCATGGCCGTTCGCACTTCCGAGTACCCGGTTGTGAGTTCATGTCACACCTCAACCGGCTCCCCGGATGACGAGGCCCGAACCGCCGGTCCCGTCTCCCTCAACAGGAGACAGAGGACGATGGCGATAGCGACGCCGAACAGAAGGGGCATAAACGCACTCTGGTAATGCTCGGGTTGCATCGGCGCGGCTCCTCCGGAAACGCGTTGGAGAATCCCGCCGAAGACCGGCGCCAGCAATGCGCTGAAGGTAAAGTTGAGGAAGTTGACAACCCCAGCTGCGGTCCCGCCAACCCGGGGAGGGTTAGCTTCCTTTATTACAGTGTAGGGAAGCATCGCAGCGCCCGACGCAACTCCTGCGACCAGTCCGAGCACGTAAGGAGGGAACACATCCGTAGGTCCGTAGAGTATCCACGCCAGGCAACCGAAAAGGACCGTCGCCCCGCCGAGAATCACGGGCTTACGTCGTCCGATCCGGTCTGAAATGAAACCGAGAAGCGGGCAGCCGATGATCCATCCGATCGGGACCGTCGCCGAGCGCAACACCGCCGACCCGTAGTCGAAGCCGTGCGCCTCCTGAAGGTAACGCACGCCCCAAATCATGTCGAAGATTGTGGTGGGAATGAAAAGCAGCCCGGAAATCAAACCGCATAGAATTGATTGTGGATTCTTGAAGACTTCGCCTAATGTGCCGAATGAGCTTTTCCAGGAACCATGAGCCTGCTCGATTGCGGGTTCTTTCGCCAGCAGCACAAAGAGGATGGCGCCGAGCAGCAAACCTGCAATTCCCATCCCGATCCAGAACCTATCCCAGGCAAGGCCGCCACCTATCATAGGCCCGACGACAAGCTGTCCGGCTGACCCGCCAGCCATGCCAAACATCTGAGTCGCGCCAATCAAGGTGGCGGCCTGGGAAGCAGGGAAGTTCTTCGTTGCGATGTAAATTGCTCCCACCAACGCAAAAACTCCCCCAGCTCCTTGGATAAGTCTCCCAACGCTCGCTGCTCCGGTGTTCCCAGTCGCGAACAGCAACGCCCCGATCCCCACAGCTGCCGCCGCGATGGGCAGCAGCAATCTGGTTCCCATCCGATCCAACGCAACGCCGGCAATCAGACTGAACGGCGAATACCCGTAATAGAACATGCCTACCATCGAGGCGACGCCCATCGCCCCGAGTCCGAAGGCTTCAGACAACTCAGGCATCATCACCGAAGGCACCGATCGCAGCGAATACTGATAGAAGAAGAAGATCGCCGCTAACAGCCAGGCCGTGATGGCGGCTCGCGTGTTGGTGCGCGCGTCGTGTTTGTCAATCGTAGTATGTGCGATTGCTTGAGCCATAGCGTCGATCAGGTTGAAGTTGTTGCTTGGACTTGCGGCCGCCTCCTCTAGCAGAGGACCACTGTGACGGCCAGTCCCGCTTCACTCGTCCTTCACTCGTCGCCTTGTACCTGGCGTTCAATGTTCTTCGCGTTCGGCTTCGTGTTAGTTGCTCTATTGAACTGGAGTTGTCATCCAGTCGCGTTGTCTACTTCAATCATCTTGTTCTCCTGCGTTTTACTTTTGCCTGCGTGTTCCTTAGGTGCCTGCGCCCGTTTCTACGGCCGGGGGGTGGTAGGTCGCTGGAGGTGCTGAGGGGCTACTCATACAGCACCTCCAGCGGTTCGTAGGGGTTAAGGAGCAGTTTGCCGCTCTGCGCGGCGAGGCAGACAATGGAGTCGTCGCCCTCAGTCAAAAGGCAACGATTCGCATCAACGCGGGCGGAATCGAATTCATTCTGCGCGCAATCATCGAGTTGCGCCGACTGAGGCAAGGTAATTTCAAAATCGCAACTGGGTGCAGATTCGCTTTTTGAGAGAGGAGCGGCCAGGCTCGTCAGGGCCGAAGAACAACGCACGAACCCATGCTGGTCCCATTGCGCCGCGATCATGTCGGAGGCCGTGACGGTGGGTTTGCCAGCGAGCCTGGCCGGATGCGACTCGTACTTTGCGGTCGCATCAGTAGCAACTGGGGAGAAATACGTTCTTTTCATGACGCCTCCGACGTCGTTAGCAACGCTGGCATTATTCGGTTACCGGGCTCCAGGTCTTGTCCGGATTGAACCGATCAATTTGCGCGAACAGCTTTGGCGTGTCCCGTCCAAGGTCCTTCTCGTAGACCACGCCGTCGTGGCTCACCATGAAGGTCTTAATACCAGTGACGCCGTACTCGGCCGGGGCCGCCAGAATCGCGAATCCGCCGATCATTACGCCCTTTACCATGAAATCCATTTGGCCCATCGGCGCGGCGGGTCCCTGCCCTTTTAACACTTTGAAAACGTAGCCATGAAAAGGTTGATTCTTGGCCTCATAGCCTTTCTCAATAGCGCGCGCGACGTTTTCGCCAACCGGGCCGTCCCACGTTTTATCCTCGTTTTGCCAGGCCAGCCCATCCTGCTTTCCAGGAGTACTGATGACGCGCTGGGCGTACTGGTTCACACCGCCGAGCTGGCGTTTTGTTAGCGCGTACTCGTGTTGAGCTTCAACGAAGCCGTGACAGATCTCGATTGCGTCGAGCTCATTTCTCCCAACGCGCCGGTACAGGATTTCCTGGCGACCGGCTACTGTGTCAAAGAACCAACCACCGTTGGCTCTCTTCACGATAGGCAGCGGGAACGGCCAACCTTCTTCGCCTATCGAGAGAAATGCGCGGCTCTTGCCTTTCCTGTCTACGGCAACGGTCGCCTTCTCGCGAGCGCGTTGAGCGAACTCCGTGGCCTGCTCTCGATCGCGAACCGGTTCTCCGGTATCGATGATGTCTTGAGCTTCCGGCCCGAGGATTTCCTTTAGCGCAGCGACGTCAAACTTTTCCGCGGCGTCGATCAACGCATCCGCGGCGGCTTGTGCCGTTGGGAAGGTCTTGGCCCTGGTAACTGGTGCTGTCGATTTTCTAGCTGTCTGCGCACCTGCTCCCAGCGTGAGAAGGGATAACAACGTGACCAGGACAAGTATGCACGTTCGCTTGAAAGGGTCAGAGTGCAAGTTTGTGTTTCTCAGAGTCATGTTTCTTACCTCCTGCGGCCGCCGCCGCCGCCACCTCGGCCACCACCGCCGCCGCCTCGGGAGCCGCCACCGCCACCCCCTCCTCGGGACATGCCGCCGCCACCGCCGCCGCGTGAGCCACTTGAGCCACCAAAGCTCGATGATCCGCGGCTGCTGCTGGCCCGGGCGTTGCTTCCGCTGTAGCCGCCGGAGCCTCCGAACGCGCTCTTGCCGCTCGAGCTGCGCCCCACATCGCGGCTGCCAACGCGGTCACCGCCGCCACCGCTGCGATTGCTTAAGCCGCTTGAGGGGCTAGTACCCCCGGGTCGACTTGAGCGATCGCCCGCGACACCAGAGCGAGCGCCTGTATTGGCGCCGCCTGTGCGGGAGCGATCGCTCACGCCGCCGGTGTTTGTCCGAGAGCGATCGCTCACACCGCCGGTATTAGTGCGGGAACGATCGCTCACACCGCCGGCGCGATCCATAGAACCCCCCGTGCGTGACGGATCGCGTGTTCCGGCGGTGCGAGTACGATCGCCTGCGCCAGTATTGCGTGCTCGGTCGGTGCTGCTGAGATTGCCACCTTGTCTGCCGACCTGTTGCCGCGCGTTTGACTGGCGATTGGCGAGTGAATCTCCGCGAGTGGTTCCGCCAAACCTGTTGGCGGTATTCCGGTCGCCGTAAGGGGCTCCACCGCGATGCGTCGGATTGTGTTGCCACCTATTTCCGCTTCCGCTGATATTGTTGACGCGGTTTCCCCCGGAGATGTTTGTGTTTCGGTTATAGAAGTTGTTGCGGTTTATGTTGATGTCGTTGCCACCCCAGCCGCATCCCCAACCCCAGCCGCCTCCTCCCCACGCTGCCCCCATGGCCCAGCCAACTCCGAAAGATATCGCGCTCGCCGCGACTATTCCGGTCGGGTAAGACGGGTAATAGATTGAAGGATAGGGGTAGATAGGCGCGCCGTAGATGATCGCCGGGTCGTAGGAAGGCACATAGATGACTTCGGGATTCGCCTGCTCGACGATTACTACTGTCTTGCCCTCGACGACCTGTGTCTCGACAGTTTGCTGTTGGTTGGATGCCAGAGCTCCGGTTCCCTGCGCTTTTTGGCGCATCCGTTGAACCGCGTCCATCACATCACCCTGCTGCGCCAGAAAAGCGTTGCCAAGATCGGTGGTCCATTGAAGGTCGTCCGTCAACCGCTTTACCAAGTCGGGAAGCGGGGCCATCGCCTGAATGCTTGGGTCCCAGGGTTGTTTCGATACGGCGTCCGCAAGAGCTTTGTCTTTGAGACTCGTGTTTTTGCCGAGCCACTGTTGGAGTTGCACGAGTTCCAGCGGATAAGTGGCAGCAACCAGCGTTTGGCTTAACAACGGGTCAGGAAAGATGGCGATCGGCGCCACAAGAGAATCAAGCTGTTCAGGTGGAATTCTTGCTGCGTCCTGGGCCGCCGTTGCGGTCGGCTCCACAACCACCGGAGCCTTTGGAGCGGACGTTACTCCTCTGTCCGGCACGAGCAACACCGCACCCAATATTGCGCACAATATGATGACAACGGTGTATCGAAAAGCACTTCTTGAACCCGATCCTGAGGCGTTTGTTTTCATAGCGCACCTCCGTTCTTGTTCACTTCTTTGTTCACTGGGTTGTCCGTTCAATCAAGCGCGCGTGTTGCAAGCGCACGCTCATCGCTTCGCGTGTCCAGGTTTCTTTGCCTCAGTTCAAGTTAATCAGAGTTGATCGAGAGGAATAACTGTCAGGATTGACAGATACTCCTTGAAAAATGCACAGCATGGGGGCTGGATCATTTTTCAGCGGCTATGTGACTCCGCATTGTTCCAGCCCGGTTTATCGCTTGCGCGACCGCGCGGGCTGGAACACGGAACCAACAGGTTCAAAAGGAACTCGCTTGCCGGGGCGTATCGATGCAATCGGGCGTTTCAAACAGTTAGAACTCGATGTGAATCCCTTTGCATTCGCCGTTGTCCATTTCCCAATACGGATAATCCTGTTTGTCGCCCTTAAGGATTACGACCGCTTTCGCGGAGGGAATCGGGGTTAGCCTCAAGCATGTGTTTTCAAAACGGCGTCAGAGGCCAAAAACTTTCGAGAAGTTGTACCTGAACGAAAACTGGATGCGGTAGTCATTCGAGGCGAACCCGTCCAGGAAATTCTCACGTCTTCCCCACTGAAACTCACCGCCAACCATCACGTTCTCGTACGGGTAGTAGAGCAGGTTGGTGAGCGCATACTGGCCTCGGTGGTAGGCGTCGGCGGACTGCCGGTTGGCGTTTTCAATGTTCACCAGCGAATATCCGATGGCGCTGCTGAACTGCTTGCTCCAGGTGTGATCAAGGAACGCCGACACGCCGAGAACCGGGAGGGCAACGCCTTTGATTGGTCTTGCCGGATTGAGATTGATATTGGTCCCAGTGTTTAATCCGATGCCGATATCAACCGGCGCGTCGTTCATGTAGTTTTCGATGCCTTCGCCGTAGACGAAAGCAAGCCGACCAACGTCGTTCTTGCCGAATTTCGGAGCCGAGCTCACCGAGACTCCCCAACCCCACTCAGTTCCGTTGAGATCAAACTCGTCGTTGATCGTATCCACCCACCTGATCCTTCTTACCACTCCGGCAAGCTGAACATGACCCCAGCCTCGATTGAATCGGACATTGCCGGTTAGGTCGGGCAAGTCGAGCTTGGGCCTGATGCCTTGCAGCTCGATGCGGTCGACGAACAAACCCTGATCGGCGCTCGCGCCAGGCCGCTCGAGCGCCAGGGTTAAAGAGTTGTTTCCCTTGATCGGCATCCATCGAACCTGGACGTTGCGAAACCAGACAAGCCCATTGGGTCCCCAGTATTCGAGGATGTTTGGAAAGGCATCGGTATCCCCGAAGACGGTCCAGTATTGACCGGCGCCGAAATTGCCAAGCTCGCCGTACGCATGTCTCAGTCGAAAGGTTGTCTGTCCAGCGTCAATTCCAGTGCCGAACAGTTCGAACTCGAAGACCGTCTTTAACTCTCCGAATTCGGTTGGGGTGGTCGACTTCACCCCAAGACGGCTCTGTCTGACGCCAAAGTAAGTTTTTCCGTCGGGCGCAAACTGATCTTTGAAGGCCGGAAGCTTGGTCGGTCGAACGGTGTCGAACCAATCCGGATGGTTCTGATTGAATTGGTAGCCCACGTCCAGCATCGCGAAGCCGTACACGGAAAGTGTGCTCTCGCCCTTCTTAGTGTCTTGTTTTTTATTTGTACTTGCCGTGGTTGAATCGGCCGCGGTCGAGGCGGCAGGCTGTGCGGGTTTTACGTCGGCCGCGGGTACTAACTTCGGCTTGTCAATATCCGCCAATTGCGTTTTTAGCTCCTGGACCGTCTGCTCCAGCTTCTGGAGTTTCTCTTTCAGTTGTTGCACCTCGGGCGTGACCTTTTCGGGTTCCTGGGCTAACGCCTGCCGATCCGTTACGCAGAAGGCGACCCCAATAAGGGTAACTACAAAAAGCCTTCTCCAACTCGTTTCAACTTTGGACTGCATCTGCCTTCCTCCTCTTTGGTAGCGTGCTGCCGATTCGCAAGGGCCGACTCGCACGCCGATTCTACGGGGAGGCTACCGGGCTTTGTACTGTAAGTTTTGACAGGTATTGCTGGAAAAGATTACAGGTCTGACGGGTTTGATTACTGGCAGTTCTGTTACAGCGTCTGACGCCACTTTGCCTGGCCAGAACGCTCTCGGAGTCGGGCGCTAGCGCCGGGTTGAGAAAGCGTGCTGGCCAAGCGCTGCTGGCTGCTCGCGAAGCATTTGTTCAAGCAGCCTCGGGCTTAACGGCTTCCATGGCTTTGGGCACGCTCCTGGTCGGCCGTAAATTGACTGTTATCTCGCGCTCTGCACCGCACTCATAGCAAGTCTGTATGAGCCGTTTATCTGACGTCCGTTCGTGTGGGACGCCCCAGTAATGACTGTGGTTACTCAAGAATAGGAAGATATCCATCTTCTCCTCCAAGACCGGCAGAGCGCCTGGCGGCTTGAGCCGCCCGTTCCTGAGCCGGTAACAGATTCTGTCTCAAATTGATGTTATGTCCGTAGGAATCGCGGCGGTACTGAAATTGTTGACAGCCTGAAGAAGAATCTCTGACAGGTGGCTGTCTCGTATGGTTGTAAACGCATCAGAAACCGCTCGCGACCTGTGATTCTTACCAGTAGTTTCTCGTTTTGAAATCGCTTAGCCTGCATATTGAACTATTTGTTTGTGCGAGCTCGAACCGATTCTTGAGGCATGGAGGTTTGATTGTGACAGCGAATGCAAAACGAGTTGAACAGTCAGAGACGGCCGAGCTTCACGGCGCTTCAAAAGAACTGAATCTTGAACATCCCGCTTCATCGCTGGTTGAAGTAGATTTTGGCGCGGAATCCCACATCGGAAGCGTGCGACGAGACAACCAGGATCATTATCTGGTCATTCGCGCCGATCGCTCTTTGCAATCCGTCCTTTCAAATCTGCCCGCCGGAGCGCTTCCTTCGAGTGTTGAGGAGACAGCTTACGGGATGGTGGTGGCCGACGGACTGGGTGGAATGCCTGAGGGCGGACTAGCCAGCAGCATGGCGCTGCGCAAGCTTGTCGATCTGGTAGCGAAGACGCCGGACTGGGTAATGAGGATGAATCGACGCAAGGCTGTGACTGTGAAGCGCCGAGTCGTCCAGCGCTTCCAGCAGATCGACAAAGCCTTGAGGGAGCACGGGGCGAGAGATCCAAGACTCGCCGGCATGGGCACGACGTTGACCGCCACCGTTAGTCTTGGTGCTGATCTCTTTGTTGGACACATCGGCGACTCTCGTGCTTACTTGCTTCGCGGTGACACACTCCATCAATTGACCAGGGACGACACTCTGGCTGAAGCGATGATCGAGGCAGGAGTGGCACGGGAAGAGGACGAAAAAGTAAAAGGCATGCGGCGAGTGCTGACGGCGGCGCTCGGCTCAACTGCGAATCCTTCAGATCCCGACGTGCAACATTTGAATCTTCACAACGGCGATCAGTTGATGCTTTGCACTGACGGGCTGACCGAAAGTGTTGATAACGAAACGATCGGTTCCATATTGCGCGGTGCGAAATCAGCCGAAGTTGCGTGCCGGGCACTTATTGACGCGGCGTTGAGGGCAGGCGGCGATGACAATATAACCGTAGTTCTGGCGCGTTATAACTTCCCGCCGCAGACAACTCCGTAAAACGCATTTCACGCAACCCGCGACAAGATTTTGTGGAGCAAAAAAATCGACGCCAGATCCCGCCCTTACTGCTTGAGCGAGACCTGGCGTTGTTCGTTGTGCGGACTACCCAGCGATTAGTCGATTCGCTGTCGTGCGGCGGAGCTCCAACCGCCGCCGCTTGTCAACATAACGGCCTCGCCTGATCGCGGCCTCCGACGTTCCATCTCATCATTAATTATATTCATTAGCTGAGCGTCGGATAACTGGTAGTCTTTACAGCCGAAGCAATAATAAAGCTAGAGCACGAGACCTGCGGGAGAATGCTATGTGGCACACGGCACAGAACCGATCTCAACCCCGGTTCGCGGTTCCCGAGCAGTATGCGTTAAGGTCTTTGCCTTTGCCTGGGCCGAGCGGTTAGACCTCTTGGTCAGATCCCGCAACAAATAGAAGGCGGCCGCCGATAGTGTCTCCTCGCTGCAGCGCCACCGGTGATGGTCGCCGTCGCCATCCGATTGTTTCAGCTGATCCTCCACATTGAGCAGGTCCTGTAACGAAACCATCGCGAGTGCCGCTGATGAGGACCACGCGAGCCGAATTAGTTCCCAGGCAACTTCCGTGCTTTTCCCAATTGGGTGCTTCAAATAATCACACAAGAGCGCGCGTTGGGCATCCGGTAACTTCTCAAACCACTCGCGCGTTTTCGTACCGTTCCGGCCAATGTACACGACTGAATCGGGATTGTAGTTTTGCGGAAGATGCGGATTGTCCGGGATGCCGTCGAAGGCGAATTGCAGGACCCGCGTTGACGGCACATGAAAAAGATCGCGAGACGCGGATACCTCCGTACGGCACGACGGGACGGCGTCGGCAATCAGTCCAGTCAGGTGCTTATCCGCGCCGCTTGCGCCGCGTCGAACCGGCCGGGCGTCGTCCGCTGCATGCCAGGGGGCAGCTAGCGCGCGCACGTCGACGCGAGCAACGTCAACATGCTCCAGCAGGGCGCGCAAGCGGTCGACGCACCAGCGGTAGCTCACACGACTCAGTGAGCCCGTATCGTGTTCGGAGCTCATCCGCTCGTTTGAGCTGAAACAGATTGGAACCAAGTCCGTCGTGGTGAATGGCGTGTAGTGTGTATCACTCACAAACAGCTCGGGACAGGCCCATGATTCGCTGGAGTCGGCGGAGATGAAGAAAGGTAAGTCTCCTATCAAACGCACCCCGTTTTGGTTTGCGTACTGCTTTAGCCGACGCGTCTGTCGAAATAGGAGGAAGGCTGAAAACCGCACTTGATCGATCTCTTTCGCGAGTTCTTGACGGACGTCTGCAATCGCAGACTGATCGCGCCGGACCAGATTAGATGGCCATTCGAGGTGATGGGCTTTTCGATATTTCAATTTAAGCGCGCGAAACAACGCATAGTCTTCCAGCCAGTGCCCCTGTTTCTTTCTGAATTGTTCGTAAGAATGACGCAGGTCTTTGCGCTCCCCCTGGTTGAATCTCGTCCAGGCCTTTTCCAGAAGCCAGTGTTTGAACGGCACAACGGCATCGTAATCGATTGAGCCTTCCGCGAAGTTGACGCATTCGCAGTCGCGGTGAGTTAGTAGCCCGTCCTCTATCAGCCAATCCGGACTAAGAAGCAGCGTGTTGGCGCCGAACGATGAACCGTAGTCAGCGCATCGAGGGCTGTCCAACTGAATGGTTTGCCACCAGCCTTGCCCGGCATCGCGAAGTCGATCGACCCAGCTCAACGCGCTCGGTCCAACATCGCCAATACCATAGCGTGAAGGTAGAGCGGCAATGTCGAGCACTACCCCGGAGGCGCGATAGCCATCCGGGAAAAGCGTCGTTGGACGGGTGTTAGTCATTAGCATAAATGCTCCTGAGTTTTCGGCTCCTGCGCTATTACAGATGGATCCCCGGGCGCCTTGATCACGAAATCACCGGGAGATTCTATCGATGCAAAGGGATATTGATAACTGTCAGTTTTGACAGGCGGGCACAGAAAAACTGCCAGTGCCCGTCTTTCTCGAACTGGCCGGTGAGAGGGACCTAAACCCCTTCCCGGCGACGTTTAGGCTGTTATCTCACCGGGAATAGCGGGGTGATCATAAACCTGACTCCGCAGGCCTGGGGACCACCGGGCGGCGTCGCTGCCCAGCATGTCAGGGCGCCCCCGAAGCTCACCGGATGCCTGCCAACACTTAGGATCTTGGAAACTTCGACGTGGATCGGCACCGACCACTGCTTGTTAACCCAGTCGTACGTTGATTCAGCGTCGAGCGCAAAGATCCATGCGGACTTGGTAGTAAAGGCCACAGACGGCCGAATGAACGTCCAGCTCACATCCTGCCGGTCGCAGTGACCGGCGACGGACGAAATGTGTCGGGCCAACACGCTGTAGGTCCACGGACCACTATGACTGCCGGCAGCAATCGCCGGCCCGAGCCCGAATTTGCCGGTTCCCAATTGAGTGTCGGTAGCGGTGGGAATCAGCAGCGCCGCGCCAGCCCCCCAAAAAACCGGCCCGCTGTTGCGCGGCGAAAGGAAGAAACTCTGAAGCATGTCGCCGAGCCCGCTTTGGACGGAGCTTTCTATGATTCCGTCCTGTTGCGCCAATTGTATTCTTGTGCGGGATATCAAACTCCAATTCTCGCCAAGCACGAATGGGAGTACCGGCTCGAGGTTCATGATGTAGCGGTAGCCTTCTCGATCGGCCGCAAGCGCGAAGTCGACATTGCTTTCCAAAGAAATCCTCGCGAGAGAAGACACAGGATTCAGAAGTTGCTTTGCGAGTTGAGCCGGATTGTTTTCGCTCCTGTTCCGATTTCCTTGTCGATTGGCCGCAAGCGCCAGGTCGAGATTGCTTTCAAAAGAAATCCTCGATAGGGAAGCCGCCGGATTCAGAAGCTGCTTTGCGAGTACCCGGTGATCATCGCTGATGCCCGGTTGTTTGACGGAAACCGGTGACGAGACCAGCGCAGAAAAGTAAGGCATCCTGGTTTCTGGAGTTCCAGTACGAGAGGTGAGGATATCGCGGGGCAAGAGGCCGATGAGTTCGTCTGTCGAGGTGTTTTTGGCGGGAGTCTCAGCAGGTTTGCCAGAACGGGTTTTACTTTCCTTTGTGGTCTCGTTTCTACCGGTTTCCTTAGCTACATCATCAGTGCTCGGCCCTTTTTCGAGTGGTACCTGCGCAAAGGCAGAGTAATAAAAAGCAAACGCCACAGTCAGAGCCACGGCTATTGAATAATTGGCGCGTATCGGTTTCATACCTATGCCTCCTCTGCTCGTTGAAATCGATCACGAGAATCGTTTCAGCGGTTCAGCTATTCCTCGTGGAACGAAAAGACCACCTTGAAGTCGTTCTTCATGCTGATCGTCGTCCAGCCGTTCGAACGCGCCTTTTCGAGTGCCTTCGCGCTATTGCTGTCATAGGCGAACTCTCGTTCTTCATCGTCGTGTCGTACGAGCAGGTTTAGAAAAGGCTTCTTCCCGCCGGCTGTCAGACCGAGCATCGCGAGATCCCCGTCGCTGTTTCCAGCTGCCAAGATTGGTCTGCGTCCTATATGGAGTTGGATGTTTTCGGCTTTTGCGGACTTGTCGTTGAAGGTCTCTACGTTTGGCTTCCGAACCAGGTATCCTTCCCCGGATGTCTCCCTGTATTCATACTCCGGAGTTGAGCCTATGACGCACTCGCGCGGGACGCCAAAGACCTGTTCTGAAAGCTCGCGGATAAAGTCGGCTCCTCCGCTTGTCACGATGTAGACCTTGAACTCATTTGCGCGAAGCAAAGCGAGCAGCTCGAGCATCGGCAGATACGCCACCTGGGTGTAGGGTACCTTGAACTTGGGATGGCGGGCCGTCGCCACAAAGTTTCGCACCGTCGATTTGAATTCATCGACGGTCATGCCGTCATGAGTTGCCCGCAATAGATCGAGCCTGTTCCATAGATCGGATAGATCTTTCTCAAGCTCTTTGTCATCGTCATCGAGAATGGCTTTGAACGGCGCCTGGTACTTCCACTCCTTGTGGTTTTTTGCCATCTGCTCCACTCGCTGACGGGCAAATACAATCTGGATCTGATTGATGTGTCGTGGCCACTCCGGCCACAGGGTGCCATCATCGTCGAAGGTGGCGATGCGCTCCTCGGGTTTCACAAACCCAGGCCCGGACTTATCGGTAACCTGGTGAACGAACTCGAGGATTGCGTGTTTGGCGGGTCCATCTCGCCATGACGGCAACGGGTCGATACCGTTCTGCGCCGTCAACCATACCGGAACGCAGAGCACGACGATGGCAAGAGAGACTGGCAGTAATCGGGTCTTCGCTTTCGTGTTTTTCATGAGCGACATTTTTTCAATGCCTCCGTGCTCAAATTAATCCAAGTCGATGAGTCTATTGACGATTCGGACGGATCCTTTCGCCGTCAGTCGGCGCCTTCCAAAGTCGATCGCCGGTAATTTCAATGTTCACCTGGCTTCACGACGACCATCACTTCAAAAGAACCCAGTTGCGATTGTATTTCTGACCGTAAGGGTTGAG
>Ga0075428_100002291_pt1 | contig 20712 bp, 24 predicted proteins | sample RhiMetdeltSRZDD2_FD_75291 | JGI IMG/M metagenome (GOLD analysis project Ga0075428, IMG submission 75291) | Populus rhizosphere microbial communities from Tennessee, USA - Rhizosphere MetaG P. deltoides SRZDD2 | ecosystem: Host-associated > Plants > Roots > Rhizosphere > Soil | place: USA... | reverse complement strand
GGCCTGCTCTCGGCGCAGATCGCGCGCATCGAGGCGCTCCGCGCCCACCGCGCCGCGGTGGCCGATCTTTTCAGAGCTTTGGGCGGTTGATCAGTTAAAGACGTAGGCGTCCATGGCGAGCACCCCGGCGTCTATGGCGTCGTAGACGCGCTCCGGCCTGGCGTGCTCGGGCGCGGCGCCGAGCGCGAAGAAGAACGGCAGGAAGTGCTCGTCGGTGGGATGCGCGCGCACGCCGTGAGGAGACTGCGAGCGGTAGTCCACCAATGAGTCAATGTCTCCTTCTTCCAGTTTCTGTTTTACCCAATCCTGAAACTCCCGCGCGTAGGGCGCCGGCGCGCCCTGGCCGCGCGCCCAGTCGCGCAGGTTGTGCGTGAGATGGCCCGAACCGATGAGGAGGACTTCTTCATCCACCAGGGGTCGCAAGGCGCGACCCAGATTGAAATGGTGCCGCGGGCCGAGCGCGGGCTGCACCGAGATCTGCACCACCGGGACGTCGGCCTCGGGATAGGCGTAAAGGAGCGGCGCCCACGCGCCGTGGTCGAGCCCCCGGGTGCCGTCGATCGAGGCGCCGAATCCCGCTTCGCGCAGCAGCGCCTGAGCGCGCTGCGCGAGCTGCGGGGCGCCCGGCGCCGGATAGCGCAGGCGGTAGAGCGGCTCGGGGAAGTTGTAGAAATCGTGGATCGTCTGCGGCTTGGACGCCCCCGTGAGCATCGGAGCATCGGTTTCCCAGTGCGCCGATGCGATGAGGATGGCGCGCGGCCGCCCGAGGCGCCGGCCGAGCGCCTTCCACGCCTCGCCGGCCGGCCCCGGCTGGAGCGCATGCATCGGCGAGCCGTGCGAGACGAAGACGCTCGGCGTCGCGCTCATGCCGCCTTCTTCAGCAGGCCTTCGACCTGCATCGCTTCCTGCACCTTGGGCCGCGCGCCGACGCGCTTGTGGAACGCGGCGAGGTTCGGCCACCTGGCGAGATCGATGCCCGTGGGCTTGGTCCAGCCGAGCAGCACGAACAGGTACGCGTCGGCGACCGTGAACGCCTTGCCCATCAGGTACTCCTTGCCGGCGAGCTCGCGGTCGAGCCAGTCGAAGCGCCCGGCGAGGTTTTCCTTCGCGATCGCCTTGTAATCCTCGGGCGTGTTGGGCTTGAAGAGCGGCGAGAACTGCTTGTGGACTTCCGAGGTGAGGAAGTTGAGCCACTCCTGCAGCCGGTAGCGCTCGAGGGTGCCGGCTTTCGGGGCGAGGCCGGCCTCGGGCTTGCGGTCGGCGAGGTACTGCACGATCGCCGGGCCCTCGGTCAGCACCTGACCGTCGTCGAGCTCGAGGGCGGGCACGTAGCCGCGCGGGTTGACCTTGCGGTAATCGCCGCCGCCTTCGATGGTCTTGTCCTTGTTGTTGACCTTCTTCAGCTCGATGGGAATGCCCAGCTCGCGCGACACGATGTGCGGGGATAGCGAGCAGGCGCCCGGTGCGTAGTAAAGCTTCATTGGGTTCTCTCCTTTTACAAGTTCAGGACACGGCCTGGCTGGCCAGCCGCAAGTTGAGTGCCGGCAGGCGATTTGCAAGGGCATAGCGGCCGTCGCCGAGAAGCGCCTGCACAATTGATGCGACCATCAGGAAGACCGGGTATTCCCAGCCTCCGTTCGGTGCGTTGAAGACCCATCCGTTGCCGGCGTGGACCCACGTCGCGCCGGCCAGGATCGGAATGAGCGCGAGCGCGACCCAGCGCGTGCCGACGCCGGCCACGAGGAGCGCACCGCCGACGAGCTCGGCCCAGAACGTGGCGTAGGCGAGAGCCGCAGGGAGTCCGAGCGACTGGAAGAACTGCGCCGTGCCGGGCAGCGTGAACGTGAGGTACTTGAGGACCAGGGAGTGGGCGATGAACATGGCGCCCAGCGAGACGCGCAGGAGCGTCGCCGCGTAGGGTGCGGTACGGGAGTCGATCATGGCTCTATTTCCTTTCGGTAAATGGGTTAGCTTCGAATGGCGCGCAGTATGAAAGCCCCGGGTTCTGGGATAAAGAAGGTTTAGTGGGATTGATTATTCCGAAAAGCGATGTAATCTGGCTTCAGTGGACCGTTTTCAGGCCCTGCGGGTGTTCGCTCAAGTGGTGGAGTCCGGCAGCTTTTCCGGCGCAGCGGACAAGCTCGATCTCTCCACCACGGCCGCTTCCCGGCATGTCGCGGAGCTCGAGGCGCATCTGCAGACGCGGCTGTTGAACCGCACGACCCGCCGCGTCAGCCTCACCGAAAGCGGCCGCGCCTTCTACGAGCGCGCGGTGCAACTCCTTGCCGACCTCGACGAGGCCGAGCAGGAGGCGAGCCGCGCCGCGGTCGTGCCGCGCGGCACGATCAAGCTGACCACTTCGGTGAACTTCGGCGTGCGCCATGTGGCACCCGCGATCGCCGCATTTCTCGCCGCCCACCCTGGGGTACGGTTCGACGTTTCGCTTTCGGACCGCATCGTGGATCTCGTCGAGGAAGGCTTCGACTTGGCGGTGCGCATCGGCGCGCAGGGCTCGGACAACCTCATCGCGCGCAAGCTCGGCGAGACGCGCCTGGTACCTTGCGCCTCGCCGGCCTATCTCAAGGCGCACGGCGTGCCGCGCGTGCCCGAAGACCTCGCGCGGCACAACTGCCTTACCTACGAGTACGTGGCGCCGCGCAGCGTCTGGTCGTTCCGCGACGCCGCCGGCGCGGAGCGCAGCGTGCGCGTGGGCGGCAGCCTGCACGCGAACAACGGCGACCTGCTCGCCGAGGTCGCCGCCCAGGGCGCGGGCATCGTGTTCGAGGCCGCGTTCATCGTCGGGCCCGAAGTGCGCGCCGGCCGGCTGGTGCCGCTCCTGCAGGAGTTCGTTTCCGCTCCGCTGCCGATCTACGCGGTGTACCCGAGCCGCAAGCACCTCTCGGCGAAGGTGCGCCTGTTCGTCGACTTCCTGCTCGAACGCTTCGCCCGCTCGCAGGACTGGAGCGCAGCCTGAGGATCCTGCTCGCGAGCCTGCTGCTGCAGGTTTCGGCGTGCCTGGCGGCCTCGCCCGAATGGCTGATCGCGTCGCCGCAGAGCGGCGCGGTCGCGGGCAAGTCCTTCGAGGTCATCGTGGCGAGCGCCGGCGCGGAGCCGCTCCCCGACGAGCTCGAGGTGCGCCTGCGCGCCGAGATCGAACAGCGCATCGTCGTGCTGCGCGCGCTGGGGCCGGCCGAGAACGGGCGCCGCAGCTACGCCGGCGACATGCCCGCCAGCATGTCGGGCAACGTGCAGCTCGACCTCGTGGGGCGTGATTCGAGCATGCTGCAGCTCGCGGTGGCGCGTCCTGGAGAGGCGCCGCCGGGCACCGGACGGCACGCGCCCGGCGAATACGAGCCGCCGCTCTCCGAGAACGATCCGATGTACTTCATCGTCGGCGAGCACGACGGCTGGACGGCGCGCTTCCAGCTCTCGTTCAAGTACCGGCTGTTCGACCTGGGAACCGGCTTCGGGCGCGACCAGCCCTGGCTCGCGGGCTTCTACTTCGGCTACACGCAGAACTCGATCTGGGACCTGTCCTCGCAGTCCAAGCCGTTTCGCGACACGAGCTACCGGCCGCAGTTCTTCTGGAAATGGGACCGCTCCGACGAGAAAACCTTCGTCGACAGCCTGCGCTTCGGCCTGGAGCACGAGTCGAACGGCGGCGACGCCACGAACTCGCGCTCGATCAACATCGTTTTCATCCGCCCGGAGTGGCACCACAGCTTCGCCAACCGCCACGAGCTCCAGTTCATTCCCAAGTTCTACAGCTACATCGAGCGGGACGAGAACCCCGATATCGCGCAGTACCGCGGCTACGCCGACTGGCAGCTGCGCTACGACGCGGCCGGCGAGTGGGTCGCGACGCTGCTCGGCCGCTACGGCACTTCGGGCAAGGGCAGCCTGCAGGTGGATCTCTCGAAGCGCGCGCGCGACCTGCGCTTCGGCCCGGTCGGCGGCTATTTCCACCTGCAATATTTCACGGGCTACGGCGAGTCGATCCTCGACTACAACGTGCGGCGCCCCTCCCAGCTGAGGATAGGGTTCGCCATCGTTCCCTAGGAATTCCTAGGTGTCTTCGGTGCGCGGCGGGCGCCAGGTATAGGGCACCGGGCCGGGCGCGCGCAGCACGCGCAGCATGCGCAGCGCGCCTTCCTTGCGTCCTTCGCCGCTGCGGTAGTAGCCGGGAACGAGCACCGTCTCGTAGAAGCTCATCGCCCGGTAGAAGCGCCGCGCGGCGTCGTTGTTCGAGCGCAGCTCGAGGTGAATGCTGGCCATGCCCGCGACCCGCGCCGACTCGACCAGCCACTCGAGCAGCCGCTGGCCGATGCCGAGCCTGCGGTGCGAGGGACGCACCGCGAGGAGCACGAGGTGCGCGCGCTCGTCGCCGAACTCCATGATGGCGAAGCCGGTAATGACGCCGCGCGCAGCCGCCGCGCTCGCCGCCTTGCCGCTTTCGCACGCCACGACAGCGAGGGTCTCGCGGTCGCGGATCGCGCGCATGACGCGCGCCGCGTCGTATTTCCACCCGAGGCCCGCCTCGATGAAGTCGCGCGACATCAGCGCGATGGCTTGGGCATCGCGCGCCTCGGCGAGGCGAATGGTAATGGCGCGTGGCGTCACGTCATTCCATTGTGCCATACGTTCTTCGGCTGAGGGCGAATGTCCTCTATGCCCTGATGAGACTATTGGTATGCTCGGTTCCGAGGCCCAAGAAACGGGGGGCACGCATGAACACCGCCGCCGAGCTCGCGGAAGAGATTCGCACGCCGGTGGAGATTGCCACTGCGCGCCAGTGGGAGCGCAACGCGCTCTACGAGCACGACGCCATCGGCAGGCTGATGGAGCCCGTGGTCGGCGCCTTCGCGCCGGAGCGGACCGTCGAGGAGACGGTCGAGGCGCTGCGCGAGAGCGTGAAGAGCATGCGCATCACCTACGTGTGGGTGCTCGATGGTGAAGGCAGGCTCGCCGGCATCGTCACCATGCGCGAGCTGCTCTTCGGCGCAAAGCGCGCCACGCTGGCGCAGGTGATGGCGAGGGACCCGTTCGTGCTGCACGCGGCGATGCCGCTTCGCGAGGCGATGAAGCAGGTGCTCGACCGGCACTATCCCGTGTACCCGGTGGTGGATGCGGCTGGGCGCCTTACCGGGCTGGTGCGCGGCCAGGCGATGTTCGAGGCCCAGGCGATCGAGATCTCGCTGCAGGCCGGCAGCATGATGGGCGTGGAGAAGGAAGAGCGCGTCGCGACGCCGTGGTACCACAGCCTGAAGCTGCGCCACCCCTGGCTGCAGCTCAACCTGGTCACCGCGTTCCTCGCCGCCGCGGTGGTGGGCCTGTTCCAGGACACGCTCGACCGCCTGGTCATCCTCGCGCTTTTCCTGCCGGTGCTCGCCGGCCAGTCGGGAAACACCGGCTGCCAGGCGCTGGCAGTGACGCTGCGCGGCATGACGCTCGGCGAGCTCAGGCCGGGCGCCGAGCGCCGCCTGGTCACGAAGGAAGCCTGGCTCGGCTGCCTCAACGGCGTCGGCGTGGGCGCCGCCGCCGGGATCGGCATGTTCGTCACCGCCGCCGGCCAGCACCAGGCGCGCCCGTTCGTGCTCGGCTTCGTCGTGTTCCTCGCCATGGTCGGCGCCTGCATCGCGAGCGGCGTGGCCGGCGCGCTGGTACCGCTCACGCTGAAGCGCCTGGGCTTCGACCCGGCGACCGCGTCGAGCATCTTCCTCACCACCGCGACCGATGTGGTGAGCATGGGAATGCTCCTCGGTCTGGCGACGATTCTCGTGCGCTAGACGTAAATCATTTTGCGCGTCATCCCGCCGTCGACCACGAAATTCTGGCCGGTGATGAAGCCGGCCTCATCCGAGATCAGGAACGCGATCAGCGCGCCGATGTCCTCGGGACGCCCGGCGCGCCCGACGGGGTGTTGTGCGTGATCCTTTTTCGAGAGCTTCGTGTTCGCGATCCAGCCCGGACTGATGCAGTTCACCCGGATGCGCGGCCCGAGGCTCATGGCGAGCGCGTGCGTGAGCGCGACCACGCCGCCCTTGGTCGCCGCGTAGGCCTCGGTGTTCGGCTCCGACTGCAGCGCGCGCGTCGAGGCGATGTTCACGATCGCGCCCGAGGTCCTGCGAAGATGCGGCACGCAGTGCTTGGTGAGCAGGAAGACCCCGGTCAGGTTGACGCCGATCCTGCGGTTCCACGCCCGCAGCGACAGCCTTTCCACCGGCGGGTCGGCCGGGTCGGCCAGGCCGGCGTTGTTGATCAGCGCGTCCAGCCGGCCGAAGCGGCGCACTACCGCCCGCACGCAGCTCCTGACCGAAGCCTCGCTCGCGACGTCGCAGCGGAAGAACGCGGCCGCGCCGGCGTCCGGACGGTCTAGATCCGCCACCGCGACTCGGTAGCCGTGCCGCGCGAGCAGCGCCGCGGTGCCGCGGCCGATGCCGCGGCTGCCGCCGGTGACCAGCACTGTCCTTGGCGTCTGCAGTGGCTTTTGCCTCATCGGTGAAAAGAGTATTCTGAAAGGCCGCTCGCGTGGGCGCCAAGGAGAACACCATGCAGGTCCAGGAAATCCTTCGGGTCAAGGGCAGCCGGCTGCTGTGCATCGAGCCATCGGGCCAGGCCACCGAGGCGGTGCGAACCATGGCGCGCGAAAACCTGGGCTCGCTCGTGGTCCTGGAGCGCGAGCGGATGGTCGGCATGCTCACGTTCCACGAGCTGCTGCGCGCGCTCGCGCTGCGCGGCGGCACGCTCGGCGACCTCGAGGTGGGCGACATCATGGACCGCGACCCGGTCACCGCCACGCCCGACATGGAGGTGAACGACCTGCGGCGCACGATGCTCGAGAGCGGCGCCCGCTACCTGCCGGTGATGAAGGAGGGCAGGCTGCTCGGCGTGATCTCGTTCCGCGACGTGGCCAAGGCGGTGCTCGAAGAGCAGGACTTCGAGAACCGCATGCTGAAGGGCTACATCAAGAACTCGCTCGTCTGAAGGCCGCGCCTCAAGCGCGGCTCTCCGGCGGCGGGCGCGCCGGTTCTTCGAATAGAATGGCCCGATGTCGGGCAACAGCTTCGGCACGCTCTACTGCGTGACCTCGTTCGGCGAGTCGCACGGCCCGGCCTACGGCGGGGTGGTCGACGGCTGTCCGCCGGGTCTCGAGCTCTCCGCGAAGGACATTCAAGGGGAGTTAGATAGAAGAAAACCCGGCTCCTCGCGCCACGTCACGCAGCGGCGCGAGTCCGACGCGGTCGAGATCCTTTCCGGGGTGTTCGAGGGGCGCACCACCGGCACGGCGATCGGCTTCCTGGTGCGCAACGAGGACCAGCGCTCGAAGGATTACGCCGCGATCGCGCAGAAGTTCCGACCCGGGCACGCCGACTACACCTATTTCCAGAAGTACGGCGTGCGCGATCCGCGCGGCGGCGGGCGCGCCTCGGCGCGCGAGACCGTGGTGCGCGTGGCGGCGGGTGCGATCGCCAAGAAGTACCTGAAGGAAAAGTACGGCGTCGTGGTGCGCGGCTACCTGGCGCAGGTCGGACCCAACAAGATTGCCTTTGGCTCGTGGCAGGCGGTGGAAGCGAACCCCTTTTTCGCCCCCGATGCGGCAATCGTGCCCCAGCTCGAGAAGTTCATGGACGCGCTGCGCGAAGCCGGCGACTCGTGCGGCGCGCGCGTGAACGTGGTGGCGAGCGGGGTGCCGGTCGGCTGGGGCGAGCCGGTCTATGGGCGCCTGGACGCCGACATCGCGGCGGCGATGATGGGCATCAACGCGGTGAAGGGCGTCGAGATCGGCGCCGGGTTCGCGGCGGTGGCGCAAAAAGGCAGCGAGCACGGCGACGAGATGTCGCCGCAGGGCTTCCTCTCCAACAACAACGGCGGGGTGCTGGGCGGCATCTCCACCGGGCAGGACATCACGGTATCGATCGCGCTCAAGCCCACCTCGAGCATCCGCCTCCCCCGGCGCACCATCGATACACGCGGGCAGGCCACCACCATCGAGACGACCGGGCGCCACGACCCCTGCGTCGGCATCCGCGCCACCCCCGTTGCCGAGGCCATGCTGGCCTGCGTGCTGATGGATCACGCCTTGCGCCACCGCGCGCAATGCGCCGACGTAACGCCCCCGCTCGGCCTCAGGTAGCACGGCCGGGGAGCGGTCGGCCGCCGAAGGTAGAAAACCCCAAGAAAATCAATTAAAGTAACGCTACAAAACCCCCAAGAGAGAAGAACGATGAGCAACAAGGGCCAGTTGCTACAAGACCCCTTTTTGAACACGCTGCGCAAAGAGCATGTCCCGGTTTCGATCTATCTCGTCAACGGCATCAAGCTGCAGGGCCAGATCGAGTCGTTCGACCAGTACGTCGTGCTGCTGCGCAACTCCGTGACTCAGATGGTCTACAAGCACGCCATTTCCACCGTGGTGCCGTCGCGTCCGATCAGCCTGGGAGCCGACAAGGACTCCGAGTAGGTTGCAGGAACACCTCCAGGAAACCTCGCGCCAAGCTGCCGACCCGCAGGCAGCGATCATCGTGTGTCTCGATTTCGGCGACGACGCCTACGAGGAGCGCGTCGAGGAGGTCGTGCGCCTGGTCGAGAGCGCCGGCGTGCGCCGCCACCGCCTGGTCCGCGGCCGGCGCGCACGGCCCGATCCGAAGTTCTACGCCGGCAGGGGCAAGGTCGACGAGATCAAGCGCGCGGCCGAGGAGCTGAACGCGATGTACGTGGTATTCAACCATCAGCTCTCGCCGGCGCAGGAGCGCAACGTCGAGCGCGAGGTGGTGCGCCGCGTGATGGACCGCACCGAGCTGATCCTCGAGATCTTCGCGCAGCGCGCGCAGACCAACGAAGGCAAGCTGCAGGTCGAGCTCGCGCAGCTCGAGCACCTCGCCACACGCCTGGTGCGGGGCTGGACGCACCTCGAGCGCCAGCGCGGCGGCCTCGGCAAGACCGGCGGCCCGGGCGAGACCCAGCTCGAGCTGGATCGCCGCTACATAGCAACGAAAACGAAGACATTGCGCCGGAAACTGGCCGATTTCCAGAAACAAAGAACCACGCAGCGCCGCGCGCGCGCGCGCGGGGACGTGCTGTCGGTATCGATCGTCGGCTATACCAACGCCGGCAAGTCGACGCTGTTCAACGCCCTCGCCAGGGCCAAGGCCTACGAAGCCGACCAGCTGTTCGCGACGCTCGACACCACCACGCGGCGGGTGTGGATCGAGGAAGCCGGAAACGTGGTCGTGTCCGACACGGTGGGGTTCATCCGCGACCTGCCGCACGGCCTGGTCGCCGCGTTCCGCGCCACGCTGGAGGAGACGGTGCACGCCGACCTGCTGCTGCACGTGGTCGACGCCTCCTCGGCGGCGCGCGACGAGCAGGCCGCCGCGGTCGACGCGGTGCTGGCCGAGATTCCCGCCGGCCAGGCACCCCGCCTTCTCGTCTGGAACAAGATCGATGCAGCGGGCCTCGCGCCCGCGGTCGAGCGCGACCAGTATGGTAGGATTTGCCGCGTCTTCGTGAGCGCGCGCACCGGCGCCGGACTGCAGGAGCTGCGTGCCGCCATCGCCGAATTCGCGAAACAGCGCACGGCGGCGCGCCGCGCAGCCGCGGCGCCGACGCACCCACTGCAACCTACGTAATCCATGTCACTGAACGACCCCAATTGGGGCCGCGGTTCCCGCGGGCCGCAGGGCCCGGGCGGCGGCAACCAGGGCCCGCCCGACCTGGACGAGCTCTGGCGCAACTTCAACCGGCGCCTGTCGGAGCTGTTCGGCCGCCGGCGCCGCGGCGGCGACGAGCCGCCGCGCCCGCCTTCGTCGTGGCAGATCGGCGGCGGCGCGACGCTGCTGATCGTGCTGATCGCGCTGGTGTGGCTCGCGAGCGGCTTCTACATCGTGGTCGAGGGCCAGCGCGGCATCGTGCTGACCTTCGGCCGCTTCTCGCAGGAGACCAGTCCCGGCCTGCGCTGGCGCCTGCCCTGGCCGATCCAGTCGCACGAGATCGTGAACCTGGCGCAGGTGCGCACGCTCGAGGTGGGCTACCGGAACAACGTGCGCACCAAGGTGCTGAAAGAGTCGCTCATGCTCACCGACGACGAGAACATCGTCGACCTGCAGTTCGCGGTGCAGTACGTGATCAAGGACGCGCGCGACTTCATCTTCAATGTGCGCCGGCCCGACGACTCGGCCATGCAGATCGCCGAGACCGCGATGCGCGAGGTGATCGGCAAGAGCTCGATGGACCAGATCCTGGGCGAGACGCAGGTCGACGTGGCGAACCGGGCGCGCGACCTGATGCAGCTGATCCACGACCGCTACAGCACCGGCATCCAGGTGAGCACGGTAACGATCCAGAACGCGCAGCCGCCCGAGCAGGTGCAGGCCGCGTTCGACGACGCGGTCAAGGCCGCCCAGGACCGCGAGCGGCAGAAGAATGAGGGCCAGGCCTACGCCAACGACGTGATCCCGCGGGCGCGCGGCACCGCCTCGCGCCTGCAACAGGAGGCCGACGGCTACCGCCAGCGCGTGATCGCGAGCGCGGAGGGCGATGCGGTGCGCTTCCGCCAGGTGCTGACCGAATACGCCAAGGCGCCGGCGGTCACGCGCGAGCGGCTCTATATCGAGACCATGCAGCAGGTGCTCACCTCCACCAGCAAGGTGATGATGGACTACCGCGGCGGCGGCAATCTCCTCTACCTGCCGCTCGACCGGCTGCTGCAGAGCGCGGCCGCGCCCTCCGGCGGCGAGGCCTCGGCCGCACCGCGCCCGCCGCCGGCGGAGGCGACCCCCGAAGGCGGTCCGCGCTCGCGCGACACGCTCAGAAACCGCGAGCGAAACGATCGATGAGAGCACTCGGTCCGCTACTCGCCCTGGTGGTCGTCGTCGTGCTGCTGATCTCGAGCGCGCTGTTCACGGTCGACCAGCGCCAGAACGCGATCGTGTTCCAGCTCGGCGAGGTGAAGGAGGTGGTGCAGAAGCCGGGCCTGCACTTCAAGTGGCCGCTGCTCCAGAACGTGCGCCAATTCGACATGCGCATCCTCACCTTCGACGACGCCGAGCCGCTGCGCTTCCTCACCCAGGGCAACCGCCCGGTGCTGGTCGATTCCTTCGTCAAGTGGCGCATCATCGACGTCAGGCAGTACTACGTCAGCGTCGGCGGCGACGAATTCCAGGCGGCGCGGCGCATCAAGCAGACCGTGGGCGGCGTGCTGCGCGACGAGTTCGGCGCGCGCATCCTGCACGACGTGGTCTCGGGCGAGCGCGAGACGATCATGAGCCGCGTGCGCGAGAAGGTCGACCAGGACCTGAAGCGCATCGGCGTCGCCATCATCGACGTGCGCCTGAAGCGCGTCGACCTGCCGACGGAGGTCTCGGAGTCCGTCTACCGGCGCATGGAGGCGGAAAGGAAGCGCATCGCCAACGAGCTGCGCTCGACCGGTGCGGCCGACGCCGAGAAGATCCGCGCCGACGCCGACCGGCAGCGCGAGGTGCTGCTCGCCGAGGCCTACCGCGACGCGCAGCGCGTGCGCGGCGAGGGCGACGCCAAGGCGGCGGCGATCTACGCCGCGGCGTTCAACCAGAACCCGGAGTTCTTCGCCTTCTACCGCAGCATGGAGGCCTACCGCAACAGCTTCCGCGGCCGCAACGACCTCCTGGTGCTCGAGCCGAACTCGGATTTCCTGCGCTACTTCCGGGATTCGATGGGCAAGCCTTCGCAGCCGCGAAAATGAGCCATGGGCACCACCTTCCTTCTGGCGCTCGCCCTCATGCTGATCCTCGAGGGGGTGCTTCCGTTCCTCGCGCCTAACCTCTGGCGCGACACGTTTCGCCGCATCACCCAGATGTCCGATGGCCAGATCCGCTTCGTCGGGCTCTCGTCGATGCTGATCGGCCTGCTGATCCTCTACGCCAAGACCTGGCTGCAGTGATGCGCTGGATCCTGCCCGAGTACATCGACGACATCCTTCCCGCCGAGGCGATGCGCATCGAGATGCTGCGCCGCTCCATCCTGGACTTGTTCTTCGGCGAGCGATACGAGCTCGTGATGCCGCCGCTGATCGAGTACACCGATTCGCTGCTCACCGGCACCGGCCACGACCTCGAGCTGCGGACCTTCAAGGTGGTCGACCAGCTCTCGGGCCGCATGATGGGTCTGCGCGCCGACATCACGCCGCAGGTGGCGCGCATCGACGCGCACCTCCTCAACCGCGAAGGCGTGACGCGCCTGTGCTACTGCGGCAGCGTGCTGCATACGCGTCCCGCGGGGCCGGCGGCGACGCGCGAGCCGATCCAGCTCGGCGCGGAGCTCTACGGCGACGCCGGCGTCGAGGCGGACCTGGAGATCCTGCGGCTGCTCTGCCGGGCGCTCGAGCTCGCGGGCGTGCGCAACGCCCGCATCGACATCGGCCACGTGGCGGTGTTCCGCGCGATCGCCCACGCGGCGCAGCTCGGCGCCGAGCTCGAGGCGCAGCTTTTTGAAGCCTTGCAGAAAAAAGACGTCCCCTCGCTGCGCGGCCTGACGAAGAAGCTGGATGCCAAAACCCGCGACGCGCTGCTCGCGCTGCCCGACCTCTACGGCGGCGCCGAGGTCCTCGCCCTGGCCGAGAAGAGGCTGCCGAAGCTCGCCGAGCTTTCGCGCGCGCTCGGCACGCTGCGGCGGCTCGCCGAGGCCTGCAGCCTGCCCGTCAGCCTGGATCTCGCCGAGCTGCGCGGCTACCACTACCATTCGGGGGTGGTATTCGATGCGTATTGCGACGGCGTTCCCGGGGCCGTGGCGCGCGGCGGGCGCTACGACGAAGTCGGCAAGGCCTTCGGGCGCGCGCGGCCGGCGACGGGTTTTTCCATCGACCTGAGAAGTCTCTCCAACGCATGAGCGCCAGGAACGTCGTCGTCATCGGCACCCAGTGGGGCGACGAGGGCAAGGGCAAGATCGTCGACCTGCTGGCCGAGGAGGTGCAGGGCGTGGTGCGCTTCCAGGGCGGGCACAACGCCGGCCACACCCTGGTCATCGGCGACAAGAAGACGGTGTTGCATCTGATTCCTTCGGGAATCCTGCGGCGCGAAGTGGACTGCTTCATCGGCAACGGCGTAGTGCTTTCGCCCCAGGCGCTGCTGGCCGAGATGGACGAGCTGGAGCAGGCGGGAGTGCGCGACGTCGTGGCGCGCGTCATCGTCTCCGAGGCCTGTCCCCTGATCCTGCCGTACCACGTCGCGCTCGACCGCGCGCGCGAGGCGGTGAAGAAGATCGGCACCACCGGCCGCGGCATCGGCCCGGCCTACGAGGACAAGGTGGCGCGGCGCGCGGTGCGCCTGCAGGACCTGCTCAATCCCGAGCGCTTCGCGAAGAAGCTGGAAGAGGTGCTCGATTTCCACAACTTCGTGCTGGAGAAGTACTACCGGGCCGAGAAAGTCGATTTCAGGAAGACCCTGGACGAAACGCTGGCGCTCGCGCCGCGCCTGGCGCCGCTGGTGGCGGACGTGCCGCGCGCCCTCTACCACGCCAACAAGGCGGGCAAGAACCTGCTGTTCGAGGGCGCGCAGGCGGCGCTCCTCGACATCGATCACGGTACCTATCCTTTCGTCACCTCCTCGAACTGCGTTGCCGGTGCTGCGGCCGCGGGCGCAGGCATCGGTCCGATGCATCTGCACTACGTGCTGGGCATCACCAAGGCTTATGCGACTCGCGTGGGCGAGGGTCCGTTTCCGACCGAACTGTCGGACGACGTGGGCGAGCGCCTGCGCCAGCGCGGCCGGGAGTTCGGCGCCACCACCGGCCGGCCGCGGCGCACCGGGTGGTTCGACGCCGCGGCGCTGAAGCGCTCGATCCAGCTGAACGGCGCCTCCGGCCTGTGCATCACCAAGCTCGACGTGCTCGACGGAGTCGAAGCAGTGAAGATCTGCGTCGGCTACGAGCTCGAAGAGACGTTCTCCGAGATCCTGCCGGTCGGCGCCGAAGAGCTCGAGCGCTGCCACCCCGTCTACGAGGAGCTCCCCGGCTGGATGGAAAGCACCGTCGGCATCCGCTCGTACGAGTCGCTGCCGAAGGGTGCGCGCGCCTATCTCAAGCGCATCGAGGAGCTCGCGGGGGTGCCGATCGACCTCATTTCCACGGGACCCGAGCGCGAGGAAACGATCGTCCGGCGCCACCCGTTCCACACCTCAAGAAATTAGCTTGCCGCTTCGGTAATCAGCGTGAGCAAGCGGTCGATGTCGACCGGCTTGTTGAGGTGGGCGTCGAAGCCGGCCTCGGCCGAGCGCTGCCGGTCGGCTTCGGTGCCGTAGCCGGTGAGCGCGATCAGGCGCACGCCGCTTCCCAGTCGCTCGCGCATCGCTCGGGCGAACTGGTAGCCGTCCATTCCCGGCAGGCCGATGTCCACGACCGCGATGTTGGGCGAGCCGGCCGCGGCCGCTTCCAGGCCGGCGCGGGCGTCGCGCGCCGCGCTGACGAGATGGCCCTCGGTCTGCAGGATGCGCTGCAGCGTCACGCGCGAGTCGTCGTTGTCCTCGACGATGAGCACGCGCGCCTGCCGCGCCGGCCGCGGCGTGGGCAGCGGTCGCGCGTCGTGGTGCGGCCCTGGCTCGGGCTCCGGAATCGCGGGAAGCCGCACCGTGAAGCGCGCGCCACCCGCGGGAAGCAGGTTTTCCGCCTCGACGCTGCCCCCGTGCAGCTCGATCAGTCGCCGCACCAGCGCCAGGCCGATGCCGAGGCCACCGGAATCGCCTGCGGACGCGTCCCGGGAAAAGAGCTCGAAGATGTGCGGCAGGAGGTCCGGCCGCACGCCGGGCCCGCTGTCCTCGACCGTGAGCACCGCTTCCCCGGATTGCTCCGCGATCCGTACGCGGATGCGCCCGCCGGACGGCGTGAACTTGGCGGCGTTTCCGAGCAGATTCGCGAGCACCTGGTCGATGCGCGTCGGATCGGCGCTCACGAGCACCGGAGCCAGCTCGAGGACCCACTCGTGCTCGCCTTCGCGCTCGGCCGCGCGCACCGTGGCCACCGCAGCGGCGCTCGCCTGCGCCAGATCGACCAGATTGCGCCGCAGCAGGATCCGCCCGCTCACCACCCGGCCCACGTCGAGGAGATCGTCGACGATCTTCGCCAGGTGCGCGCTCTGCCGCGCGATGATGTCGCGCGCCGCCTTGTGATCGCCGCTCGTGGACGGCAGCCGCTCGAGCACGCGCATCGCGCCGCCGATCGCGCCAAGGGGGTTCCTGAGCTCATGGCCGAGCATGGCGAGGAACTCATCCTTCGCCCGATTGGCGGCTTCGGTCTGGAGCCGCGCCGCGCGCTCCTGCTGCAGCACCGCGTCCGCTTCGGCGACGGTCCGCGCGCGATCGGCCTCGGCGGCGGCGAGGCGTTCCGCGCTCGCCGCTTCGGCCGCGCGCTCCGCGGCGTGGAGCGCGCCGGCTATGCGGCGAGCGATCAGCCACGCGAACAGACCGCTCGCCACCAGCACGACGACGAAGAGGCCGGCGAGCGCGTACGCTTCCACCAGCGCCGGCTCCTGGACCCGCTGCGCGCGCCAAAGTGCGACCAGCAGCACCGTCGCCACGATTGCAAGCGGCACGATGCCTGCGAGCGACAGCCCGATCAGGAGCTGACGGAGGCTCGTACGCCGGGAGGCACGGGTCGTCAAGCGCGGCATTATGGCGGCGCGGCCCCGCTCTTGCATTGCATGCCTCCGGTTTTCCGGAGTCGAGCGCAAGGCATGCCGTTCGGAGGCGGTCGCTATCGATTCACGCGCAGCATGGTCGAGGGTGCCCCCGCCGATCCGGGGGTCTACGCCCTCTGGGAGGCGGACGAGCTCATCTACTACGGCCGCGCTGCAGGCACCCTGAAGAGCATCCAGTTCGCGCTCCTCGAGCACCTGGCGGGGCGCGCCGGCCCCTGCACCCATCGCGCGACCCACTACGGCTGGGAGATCGCTCTCGACCCGGCGGCCCGGGAAGCCGAGCTCCTCGCGGAGTACCAGGCCGCGTTCCACCGTCTGCCCCGCTGCAACCAGGGCAGCGGCTGAGCAAAAAGCGCCATCCGGCGTAAGTTTTACCGGCAATTCCTGTCACTTGGATGCGACGCGCCGTCGTGCCGCCTCGACCGCGCGAGCCGGGCTTGCGCGACTGGAGAAATTGCGCGCACGGCCGACAATGGCTCCCGGGAGGTGGTCCATGACGACATCCAACATGGCAGAAGCCCGGTGGCTACACGCCGCGCTTAGGGATTTCTTCGTGCGCCACGTCGGGGAATCGCCCGACTTAAGGGCGCTCGCGCGGGTGCTCGGCCTGTGCGAGGCGGCCGCGCGGGCGGTGGACGACGCCTATTGCCGCGAGAAGCTGCGCCTCACTGGCGAATATGCTGCCGAGATGCTGTCGCAGCGCGATCACTCGAAGTGGGGCCGCGACTCGACCTCGGGCGTCGAATTCCTTCGCCAGCAGATCCTGAACGCGCTCGAGCTCTACGCGAGCCGCCTCTACAGCCTGGAAGCGCTGCGCGCTTCGCGCGCGGGCAAAGCAAAAATTCCATGGATGACGCCCAGCATTGTGCAGAGTTGAAGGCACTGTTCCGCCGCTACGGCGGGACGCTGTCCGGCTGAAAAACGAGGGTCGCGGCCCGGCTGGGTAGGCGCTACGGGGTATATTCCGTTGGTGCCGAGGAAGGGACTCGAACCCCCACAGTGTTGCCACCGCTAGGACCTGAACCTAGTGCGTCTACCAATTCCGCCACCTCGGCAAGAGAGGCGGGCGGAATTTTAGTTGCGCGAACCTACAGTGTCAAAGAAAAAGGCAAGAAAAACAGCGCTTCGCAGACGCGGCCGGGCCGAGCGGCCGACGGCCGCGGCGGCTGAATACGCGCGCGAGATCGTCGACGCGCTGAACCGCGCCGGCGCTCCGCTCACGAGCGCCGAGCTGGCGCAGCGTCTCGAGATCAAGAAGCGCGAGCGGGCCTCGTTCGACGAGTCGCTCGCGGCGCTCGAGCGCGCGGGCGAGGTGATGCAGAACCGCGCCGGCGCGCTCCTCGTCGCGAAGCGCATCGCGCTCGTCGCGGGCCGGGTCGAGGGCCACCCCGACGGCCACGGCCTGCTCGTGCCGGACGAAGGCGGTCCGCCGGTGTTCCTGCCGCCGGACGAGATGCGCGAAGTGATGCACGGCGACCGCGCGGCGGTACGCGTGAGCGGACGCGACCACCGCGGCCGTGCGCTCGGCGCCGTGGTGCAGGTGCTCGAGCGCGCGAAGCGCAGGATCGTGGGGCGCATGCACTCCGAGCACGGCGTGCTGTTCCTCGTGCCCGAGGACCGGCGCATCGCGCACGACATCCTGGTGCCCGGCGCGGAGGCCGGCCGCGCCAAGGCCGGCCAGGTCGTCACGGTGGACCTCGTCGCGCCGCCGAGCCGCCACGCCCAGCCGATCGGCCGGGTCGCCGAGGTCCTCGGCCACCACGCCGATCCGGGCATGGAGATCGAGATCGCGGTGCGCAAGTTCGACCTGCCGCACGAGTTCTCGAAGGCGGCCCTCGCGCAGGCGAAGGCTACCCCGGACACGGTGCGCGAAGACGATCTCCGGGGAAGGAAAGATCTCAGGAAACTCCCGTTCGTGACGATCGACGGCGAGACCGCCCGCGACTTCGACGACGCCGTGTACTGCAAGCGGGAAGGAAAAGGTTTTCGCCTGTGGGTGGCGATCGCCGACGTGAGCCACTACGTGCGCCACGACGACGCGCTCGATCTCGAGGCGCGCAGCCGCGGCACCTCGGTCTATTTCCCGCGGCGGGTGATCCCGATGCTGCCGGAGAAGCTCTCCAACGGCATCTGCTCGCTCAACCCGGACGTCGATCGCCTCGCCATGGTGTGCGAGATGGCGATCGGCCCGAAGGGCGAGGTGGCGCGCTACGACTTCTACCGCGCGGTGTTCAAGTCGTCGGCGCGGCTCACCTACACCGCGGTCTGGGAGGCGCTGTCGTCGGGGAGCGCGAACGAGGAACTGCAGAACCTGCACGCGGTGTTCAAGGTGCTGCTCGACGCGCGCAACCGGCGCGGCGCGATCGACTTCGAGACCGTCGAGACGAAGATGCTGTTCGACGCCAAGGGGAAGATCGAGCGCATCGTGGCGGAGCCGCGCAACGAGGCGCACCGGCTGATCGAGGAGTGCATGCTGGCGGCGAACGTGTGTGCCGGCGGGCTGCTCGCCGCGCACGCGCATCCCGCGCTCTACCGCGTGCACGACGTGCCGGCGGCGGAAAAGGTCGCGGCGCTGCGCGACTTTCTCGCCGAGATCGGCCTCGCGCTTCCCGGCGGAGAGATCCCGCGCCCGCGCGACTACGCCCAGCTCCTCGAGAAGATCCGCAAGCGCCCCGATTTCGCGCTGCTGCAGACGATCCTGCTGCGCTCGCTCAAGCAGGCGGTGTACAGCCCGAACAACGCCGGCCACTTCGGCCTCGCCTTCGACGCGTACGTGCACTTCACCTCGCCGATCCGGCGCTATCCCGACCTCCTCACGCACCGCGCGATCAAGGCGGTGCTGGCGGGCCGCCAGTATTCCGGGGTCGACTGGGAGGCGCTCGGGCGGCACTCCTCGGAAACCGAGCGGCGCGCCGACGATGCGAGCCGCGACGTCGAGATGTGGCTCAAGTGCTACCACATGAGAGACCACGTCGGCGAGGTGTTCAGCGGCACCATCACCGGTGTGGTGCCCTTCGGCCTGTTCGTCACGCTGGACAACTACTTCGTCGACGGCCTGGTCCACATCTCCGAGCTCGGCCGCGACTATTTCCAGCACGATGCCGCGCATCACGCGCTGATCGGCGAGCGCACCGGCAAGCGCTTTCGCCTCGCCGACCGCATGAGCGTGAAGCTGGTGCGGGTCGACCTCGATCAGCGGAAGATCGACCTGGTCCCCGCATGAGTCGCCAGGCGGATCGCGAACCGCGCGTCGTGTTCGGCTTCCATGCCGTGCTTGCCCGGCTGCGCGCCGATCCTTCGTCGGTCCTCGAGATTTACCTCGACGAGACCCGGAACGACGCGCGCGCCCGGGACCTGGCCGCGCTGGCCGAGCGCGCCAAGGTGCACCTCATGCGGGTGCCGACCCGGCGCCTGGACGGCTTCTACGGCGGCGGCCGCCACCAGGGCGTGGTTGCGCGCATCGAAATCAGGAAGGCTTCCGATTCCCTGGACGAGATCCTGGACGGGGTCGAGCACCCGCTTATCCTCGTGCTCGACGGCGTCACCGACCCGCACAATCTCGGCGCCTGCCTGCGGGTGGCGAACGGGGCCGGAGCCCATGCGGTGCTGGCGCCGAAGGACCGCGCCGTAGGCGTCACGCCGACGGTGTCGAAGGTGGCGAGCGGCGCGGCGGAGTCGACGCCGTATCTCATGGTGACCAACCTGGCGCGCGCCCTCTCGGAGCTGAAGGAACGCAACATCTGGATCGTCGGCGCAGACGAGCGCGCGGAGAAGACGCTTTACGAGGCGGACCTGCCGGAGTCGATCGCCTGGGTGCTCGGCGCCGAGGGCGAGGGCATGCGCCGCCTGACGCGTGAATCGTGCGACCTCCTCGTGCGCATTCCCATGCGCGGCGAGGTCGAGAGCCTCAACGTGTCGGTGTCGGCGGGAGTCTGTCTGTACGAATCAGCGCGTCGTCGTCGCGCTCCGGCGTGATCTCGCGGAGCTTGCGCGCCACCACCAGCACGCTTTCGACCCGGGCCGCCAGGTAGCCGATCGGGGCGCGGTCGTCGCCGAAGGCGATCTCGCGGCCGCCGCCGCGGAACACCCCTCCCTCGAACGACCCCTCGTCCAGCTGATGGAACCGGGCGCTGCGGTAGTTGACCGTGTAGATCGGCGCGAGCGTCGAGATGACGTGGGCCAAGGCATCGAGCTGGCGCTCGGAGAGCGCCGGCTCGGCGATCGAGTACTGCTGCGGATAGGCCCGCCGGTGGACCATCCGCGCGGCAACCGCCAGCGAAACAAGGCCCTGCCTTACCAGGCGTTCCGGAAAGTGACCGCTTCGATCGAGTCTGGGCATGGCCGGAAAGCGTATCGGTAAAGCCCCGGCTCGGGTGTGGGAAACCCCGCCGTTAGCCCCTGTCTAACGAAAGATGACAACTCTGAGGATTTGCTAACGCCATGAAATTAGATAGTAAGGACTACGCGCCGCCCGACCCGGCGAAGATCGACGCCGACAATCCCGAAGCGCTCCGTTTCTGGGCACGCACGCTGGAGACCAAAGAAGAGCGCATCCGCCAGGCGGTGCGCAAGGTCGGCCCCATGCTCGAGCAGGTGAAGCAGGAGCTCGGCATCGGGGGCGTCGGCTAGAAGCGCGTATAATCCGCCCCCTTCCTGGTCACACCGCTCCGCATGGCGGTTGGCCCGATTTGTAACTTTGCCCATAGGAAACAGGAGTCCAATTCGAGCATGCGACATTACGAGATCGTTTTCATCGTCCATCCCGACCAGAGCGAGCAGGTGCCCGCGATGGTCGAGCGCTACAAGGGCGTGATCGCCGCCCGCAGCGGCACGGTGCACCGCCTCGAGGACTGGGGCCGGCGCCAGCTCTCCTACCCGATCCAGAAGGTGCACAAGGCGCACTACGTGCTCATGAACATCGAGTGCGACAACGAGACGCTCGGCGAGCTCGAGCACTCGTTCAAGTTCAGCGACGCGGTGCTGCGCCACCTGATCATCAAGATGGACAAGGCGCATACCGCGCCCTCGCCGATGATGCGCGAGGAGAAGTC
>Ga0075428_100002289_pt1 | contig 20716 bp, 24 predicted proteins | sample RhiMetdeltSRZDD2_FD_75291 | JGI IMG/M metagenome (GOLD analysis project Ga0075428, IMG submission 75291) | Populus rhizosphere microbial communities from Tennessee, USA - Rhizosphere MetaG P. deltoides SRZDD2 | ecosystem: Host-associated > Plants > Roots > Rhizosphere > Soil | place: USA... | reverse complement strand
AGGACTCCGTTTCGAGTGACCCTCACCTGCCGCCTGGGCCGCACTCGGCCAAATGTACTGGAGAGCACCGGTTTTCGGTGAACAGGGAAACCAACCCGGCAATCACCTCGGCGGGTGTGGCTGTGATCGTTCGGTTGCTGACAAGTCGCTAACAGCACCACTCGGCGGTTCACCCTCTGTCGGCCTGTAGGACGATTGCCGGACGGCCTGCGCATCGTCGCACTCAGACCCAGCCGCGTTCACCGATTAGCGGCCAGCACTGCCGTGAGGCCTTCTTGCAGATCCTTGACGAAATACTCGGGAACCTCCAGCGACGGGAAATGTCCCCCGGTTTCGGGCGACCTCCATCGGACGATCTGTCGGAACCGCTCCTGCGCCCAGGCGCGCGGACACTTCTCGATGTCGCGGGGATACACACTGATTGCTGACGGGACATCGACCCGAAGTTCGGGGTCGAACGCGTTGACACCGCCGTGGCTTTCGTAGTAGATGCGGGCCGACGATGCGCCGGTCCGCGTCAGCCAATACAGGGTGACGTTGTCAAGAATGCTGTCTCTGGAAATCGTCTCGAACGGGCTGTCTTCGGTGTCGGTCCACTCGGCGAACTTGTCGAGGATCCAGGCGAGAAGCCCGACTGGTGAGTCGACGAGCGAGTAGCCGATGGTCTGCGGTCGGGTCGCCTGCTGCTTCGCGAACGCCGCGCGGGGGCCGCCCCAGAAATCGCGGGTTTCCTCGGTCCATGTGCGCTCGGACGCCGTCAGCCCGTCCGTTGTCAACCCGGGCGGCGCCTGCGGGGTCAGCGTGTGGATGCCGAGAACGTGCGCCGGGAACCTGCCGCCGAGGACCGTGGTGATCACACCTCCCCAGTCGCCGCCGTGGGCTGCGAACTTGCTGTAGCCGAGCCTTCCCATCAGTTCCACCCATGCGGCCGCGATCTTTCCGATTCCCCACCCGGTGGCGGCCGGCTTGTCGCTGTAACCAAAGCCTGGCAACGACGGGGCCACGACGTGGAACGCCGGCGCGTCTGCATCTTTCGGATCCGCCAGCTCGTCTATTACATCGATGAACTCAGCAATGCTGCCGGGCCAGCCGTGCGTCAAGATCAGAGGAATGGCATCTGCGCGCGCGGATCGGCGGTGCAGGAAGTGGATTCCCAGATCATCAATGGTCATGCGGAACTGGCCGATCCGGTTAAGGCGCGCTTCGAACGACCGCCAGTTGTACCCGGTGCGCCAGTACTTCACGAGACCGACGAGGTCGGCGAGAGGAACGCCCTGTTCCCATCGGCGAGGGTCGGGCGCGGCGCGATAGACCGTCTCAGCTTCCGGCAGCCGCGCCGCGGCTAATCGCGCGCGCAGATCGTCGAGGTCAGCGTCAGTTGCGTGGGCTTCAAATGCTTGCACGTCGCTGGTTAGACGGTTTGCGGGCATGAGACCTCCTCGTCATCGTAGAACCGGCTAAGACGGTTCTAACATGTTTCTGTGCCAGCGTGCAACCTTCTAAGGTGGTTCCATGAGTGCTCGGTTCCCTGACTTCCGTCTCGGTAACGTGCTAGCGACCAGCTTCACGGGGACTCTGACGGAGCGTCGTGGCGCGGCTGTGGAGCGCATTCCCACGCCGCAGCGACTCGTCGACTGGCTGGCAGTGAATGGCCTCGCCGTGGAGTCCTGCACTACCGCCCAGCTCGAACTCGCTTGGGAACTGAGGGAATCGATTCACGCCGCCGCGACAGCGGCCGCGATCCAGGACGCTCTTCCTGCGTCTGCTATCCAAGTCATCAATGACTGCAGCATTCAGGGGCGGGCCGCGGCTATCTTGACGCCCGAGGGCGATCGGCGATGGCGACTTAGCTCGGCTTCCTGCGTAGAAGATGCCCTAGGCGTGATCGCCGCCGACGCGATCAGCATCATCGCAGGCGAACGAGACGGAAAATTGGCCTTGTGCGCATCGCCAACCTGCCAAGCCGCCTTCTTCGACACCAGTCAAAGTCGCACCCGCAGATGGTGTGACATGAACACGTGCGGAAATCGTCAGAAGAAGGCGCGCTTCAATGCCAACCAGCGCAAAAACCCCAGATCAGCAAAGTAATCGTTACGCTCGGTACATCCAGGTGGGCCCCACGTCTGCGGCACATCTGTCGCTTGGGTGCACCCCAACGGCACCACTCGTCAAACGAACTCGTCGAAGCCGCCGACGAGATGACCCTGACCAAGACCATCGCCCGCTACGGCAGAGTGGACCTGCTCTATGTCGACGAACTGGGCTACATGGCTCTGGACAAGCGCGGCGCGGAACTCCTCTTCCAGATGCTCACCGAACGCGAGGAGAAAGCCTCGGTGGCGATTGCGAGCAACCAAGCCTTCAGCGGCTGGACCAAGACCTCCTCGTAGTCGACCCATCGCATATTTGCGACGACAATCGGACCACCGCATTCCGGCCCGAGAACGGGTGGAGGCGGTGTCACCTGCCTGCGTCAGTCACCACCTAGACCTGGCCAAGCGGCCGACACGCGTTGGAAACCGGATTCCAGTACTGTCCGTCGCCGCAGTTCGGTGGGAACGGCACTAGCGGCGGCCTGCAGACATTGCCGACCGGATCCCACCAGTCGCCGTTCTGGCAGCCCAGCGGGACCGGCGCCGCCGGCGGTTGACATACGTTGGCGACCGGATCCCACCATTCCCCGTTCTGGCAGTCGAGCGGTTGCGCCGAGCCCGCTGCCGGGGTTACTAGCGACAGGGCGGCGATAGGCGCAAGAGCAGCCGTCAGGATTGTCGAGCGCCGAATGACCTTCTCCATGACCTAATCCTGCCCTATCCAGGGGATTCTCAAACTGCTCGGATGGACTCGGCGCGCGTCCGCCAATGATGATCGCGCGGCCTGGGCTTCCTTCAGATACCTGGTTCACGTCAGTTCGAAGCCGTGGCGGCGGCCCGGCCGAGGTGGCGGGCGAAGAACCGAGCAGAGCTGTCGCGCTCGTATTCGGGCACCGGGTAGTGCCTGCCCGAGTTGGCGTGCAATGTCTTCTCCTTCGAGGCGAAGGCGTCGAACAACGCGACCCCGGATGTGCGGTCGAATTCCTCGTCGTCCCACGGAATCCGGTACTCGACCGGGACGGTGATTTTTCGTGCCGCCTCGATCAGAGCGTCGCAAACGATAACCCCACCGAAGCTCACGGCAGCGATCCGGGATTCGATCGCCGTTAACATCAGCCCGGTCACGACACCCAACGAAACGCCGCCGTAGCCGATCGGCGCTTCGACGCCGATCTCGCGCAGCGCCTGCAGGGCGTCCAGGGTCGCCTGCCATTCCGGGACCGCACGCTCCGCCAGCGACATGTTGTAGTCGATGACGATCGGGGCGATCGGCTCACCCGCCGCCCGGGCGTGATGGATCGCCTCGGCCCACTGTTGATCCTGACGGTTTCGCGGCCGGTCACCATGTCCGGGCGCGTCGATGGCGGCGACGGTGAACCCATAGGTGGTCACGGCGGGGAGTGCACTGGCTACCAAACCCGGCGCCTTCTTGTGCATGCCGCCGGCGTGCCCCGCCAGCAGCAGTGGCCAGCCGACGGTTCCGGAAGCGGGCGACCAGAGCACGCCGGTGATCTCATCCAGAATGAAATTTCGTTCGATGACACCGTTCGACGATGTCTCAGAGGTGAATTGCATGGTGTTGCCTTTCGGGATTGCCTTGTTTCAGGCGCTCCCGGCGACACCTGCGTCTATCGCTCGACCGTGAACACGAGTGGGAGCACCCACATGGTTACTGCGTTCATGGGTCTCACCTCCTCGCGTGATGTCACGGTCTCGCGCACGCTATCAACCTGAACCGAATCCCGTCCAACCTATTTTCCTGACCAGGAACCCGACCGGCTGTCGGCACGCTCGGCTGCCTCTCCCCTGTCACATCTCGACGGATGCGATGCTGCGCATCGGGAGGAATACGGCGGAAACAGCCGTAGGAGCAATTCGTCATGTGACGATCTCTCGCCCAGCCCCAAGGTCCTTCTATTCGTGAATTGGCTTGGCTGCGAAGGGGTTCAGCCTCGCTACGCCGGCGGCCGCCTGGAGAATCCAGTCCTCGAACCGGATGTCGAAGAAAGTCGCGCCATCACCGGGAACAAGGGTGCGCTCGTCGGGGAGGTTTCGGTCTTGGGATGAGTTCGTGATCTTCGATCCGTTCTGGGCTTCAGGACGCCGGCATGCACGCCGGTCGATACAACTAAGGAAGGTGTCTTGAGGGCATGACTGAACACAACGCACCAAAGGTAGTCGTCATTGGCGGCGGCTACGCGGGAACACTGGCGGCCAACCATCTGCGAACGCGCGACGACGTCGACATCACGCTCGTCAACCCGCGCCCGAAGTTCGTCGAGCGAATCCGGCTGCACCAGCATGTGGCCGGCAACTACGACGCGACCGTCGACTACGGCACACTCCTCGGTGACGGCATCAAGCTCGTCGTCGACAGCGCCACCCGTATCGATACCACCGCCCGGCAGATCGCGCTCGCGTCGGGCCGCGCGCTGGACTACGACTACGTGATCTACGCGATCGGCAGCACCGGGGCCGTGCCGGCGTCGGTGCTCGGCGCAGCCGAATTTGCCTATGCCATCGCTGAATTGGAGCTGGCACAGCGGCTGCACGAGGCGCTCGACGTAATGCAACCCGGTGCCCCCGTCACTGTCGTCGGCGCCGGGTTGACCGGCATCGAGACAGCCACCGAGCTCGCCGAACAGGTCCACAACGTCACGCTGGTCTGCGGCGGTCAACTCGGGCCGTACCTGTCCGAGCCCGGACGTCGATCGGTCGCCAAGGTGTTACGCGAGCTGAGCATCGACGTCCTTGAGGCGGACGTCGTCACGGAGGTCCGCCAGGGAGCGGTCGTCTTCGCCGACAGCACCGCGCGTCCCAGCGCAGTCACCATCTGGACGGCGGGCTTCGGCGTGCCACAGCTGGCGGCCGACAGCGGGCTGCGCACCGACGCGATGGGCCGACTACTCACCGATGAGACTCTGACGAGTCTCGACGATCCGCGCATCGTCGCCGCGGGCGACTGCGCCTCCCCGTCAGGCGTGCCACTGCGGATGAGTTGCCAGTCCGCCTCGCCGCTGGGCGCGCAGGCGGCCAACACCGTCCTGAGCCGCATCGCAGGCACGGCGCCTGCGGACATCGACCAGGCGTTCGCCGGAGCCTGCATCAGCCTGGGCCGCAAGTCGGGCATCCTGCAGTTCGCCCACAAGGACGACACGGCGGTGAACCCGTACTTCACTGGCCGTTTCGTCGCCTCGATCAAGGAGGCGGTCTGCAAGAGCACGCTGTGGACAATGCGCCGAGAGGCGGCCAAGCCCGGTTCCGCGTTCTGGCTCAAAGGCGGGCCGCGTCCCGAAAAGCCGGCGTTCGACCCGAACGTGGTTTCGGAAACGTGACTACCCCAGACGAGCATGCCGACCGCTTCACCCACCTGCGGCCGCTGCTGTTCACGATCGCCTACGAAATCCTCGGCCCGGCAACCGAATCCGACGACGAGCTGCAGGACAGCTATCTGCGGTGGGCCGACGTGGACCTCGCGACGGTACGGCACACCAAGTCGTGTCTCTGTCAGCCACACCCCCGGGCACAGCGTGGTCCGCCTGGCGTCCGGCGACGATCGGCTGACGTTCGCCGGCGACGCCGTGTTCCAGGTCGGGTTCGACCAACCCGAGTGGTACAACGGCTTCGAACACGACCCCGAGGAGGCGGCCCGCGTCCGGGTCCGTCTCTTGCGGGAGCTGGCGGCGACCGGCGAGTCGCTGGTGGCCACTCACCTGCCGTTCCCGTCCGTCTGCCGGGTGGCGGTCGCCGGCAACGCATTTCGGTGGGTACCGGCCGTCTGGGATTACTGACGCTTGTCGGGTTAGGGCAGAACTAGACGATCGCGTGCGTTTGAACGGCCGCGCTACACGCCGACTGCCGCATTAGCCCGCAAGCCATGCTCCCGCTCCTGCTGACTTGTGCTCCGCGCGGGAGGAATGCGGCGGAACCGAATAAGCGTTCCCACCCACCATAAGGACGGCAGCCAGTCGGGGCGTGGAATGCCTGGTGGCGCAGTCAATCTCGGTGATCGGCCTCAGTGACCATGGCGACGAGGGCGTCGATGAGTTCGTCTGCGGTCGTGTGCCATTTGTCGGTACTGAGGAGCCCACTGGACTCCAGGCCGGCGGCACCGTGCGTGCCGGTCAGGAGTATGGCGCTGTAGCGCTGGGCGTTCTGTTCACCGAAGACTGCGGCGACGATGGCGAGGAACTTATCGCAACCGCGTTGCGCGGCCCGGACCACTGCGGTCGGATCCCCCACCGGTGTGCTGAACATCAATTGGTACAGGTACGGCTGCTCGCGGCTGACGGTGATGAGGATGTCGAGTGCCGCGCGCAGTGTGTCGGCGGGCGGAAGTCGGGTGTCCGTCTGCAGTGCGTGCATCTGATCGCCGACGCGCTGCCAGCTCTCGGCGGCGACTGCGGTCAGCAGGCTCTCTTTGTCGGCGAAGTGTCGGTACGGCGCACCGCGGCTCACGCCTGAACGTGCGCCCACCTCGCGCAGTGTCACCGCGTCGGGACCTCCGCTGTCGAGCAGCGCGGCGGCATCGTCGAGCAAGGCGCGGCGCGTGGCGGCGGCTGACTCGGCGCGGCTCATGTCACCCATCCTAAGTTGACATTGTCATCTGAAAGCGTAGCTTGGTTGAGATGACAGCGTCAACTGAAAGCCGAGAGCTTGCGATCGTCACCGGTGCCTCCACCGGCATCGGCGCGGCCACGGCACGCGAACTCGCCCGGCGAGGATTCCACGTCCTCGCGGGTGTCCGGCGCGACCGGGACGCCGACGCCATCCGCGCGCCGGATATTGAGCCGCTGATCATCGACATCACCAACCCCGATCACATACAGTCGCTGGTTACCCGGGTCCACGGCGACTCGCAGGGCCGAGCAGTGCGGGCGCTCGTGAACAACGCCGGCATCGGGGTCAACGTACCCTTCGAGGTTTACGCGATCGACGAGTGGCGAAACCTGTTCGAGGTCAACCTCTTCGGCCACGTCGCCGTTACGCAGGCAATGCTGCCTGCCCTGATCCGCAGCAAGGGTCGCGTGGTCAACATCAGCTCCGTGGGCGGCAAGGTCGCCATGGCCACCTATGGTCCATACGCGGCCACGAAGTTCGCGCTCGAAGCGGTCAGTGACTCTCTGCGACGCGAAATGGCCCCGTTGGGCGTCGGGGTGATCGTGGTCGAACCGGGCGCCGTGCGTACGGAAATGCCCGGCCGGGCGAGCGCCACCGCCCATGAGCTGGCGTCGGCTATGACGCCCGAACAAAGCCAGCGCTACGGCCCGCTGGTGCACGCCATCACCGCGCAGACCGCGTCGCACACCACATCGGGGTCGGGCCTGCCCGCCGATGCCGCGGCCAGGGTGATCGCCAAAGCAATCACGGCGCGCAAGCCGCGCACTCGCTACACCGTCGGCCGTGACGCCACGCTGATCACCTGCTCGGCGCGCTTCCTGCCCGACCGGACACTCGACCGCGCCATTGCCGCCGTTCTGCGTCTCCACTTTCCCAAGGCGAGCAAGTGAGCATCACGACGCCGCGAACCTATTCCTTGCCGCGATACTCGAACGCTTTGAACGAGAACCAACCGGCCTCTCGGTCACGCAGGGAAAGAGCCACCCTTCGCTCAGCTCGCGGGCGACACCGACGACCACTCCGTCGGATTCGAAGGCGCCTTTGGCCGCCTCACGAGCCTGTGGCTCGACAATCATGCTGCGGAATTTTGGCTCGCTGTGACGGTTCGAAGCCCGCCTTCCAGATCGCGCGGACCGCTCTAGTCAGTCGGCAAGCGAAGAGGTCTCAGCCATGCGTGCACTGCGCTTCGTACTTCGCCAGATATTCGTCCTGGATGCCATACCAATAGCTGGCCGCCTCGTAGTCCTCCCTGGCCTCGGCTTCCTTCGCACGGCGGTAGGCATTCATTGACGTGTCCCACCATTGGTTGCACTGCTCCTGCGCGCCCCGCAACAAACCGGCCTCGAGGCTGTTCTGGTAGCGACCGTCGTTCCTGGTCTCGCTCGACCCGTCGGGTGAGGCGCTCTGCCCGCCCCCGGGCGTACCAATGGTGTCCGTCGGCAGCGCCTGCGCAGCGGGCAGAGTGGCGCTGGACAATGCGGCTAGCATCGCAAGGGTTGCAAATGCGTTGCGGGTCATGGGGGTTGCCTTCCGGCGAGCCGATTTTGTCGGTGGTCGACGTAAGTGTCCGACGGGCGGCTTGGGTTCTGTAATCGTCGGGCAGCTAGATTCCACACCCGAAAAGGGAGGAATTTCCTATCCGCCTGGTAAGCAACCCAGGTCTGCGGCGCCTCAATGACTCGTGATCTCCCCCGCGACAAATACGAGGATTCGACGATGAAGCACTTGCTGACTCAACCGCGCTCAAAACGCGACGGCCGCTGAGGCCGCTCTCTTGACGAATACCTGGCGGCGCAGTTCGACTGGTTACTGATCGCTTCGCTTGGCTAAGCTTCGGGTGTCCGAGTTCAAACTCAAATAACGAGGCGGGCATTAATGATCTTGACCAAGGCTGGCTTGGCGACCGTTGCGGCGGCGGGCGCGATCATCGGGGTCGCAATCGGCCTAAACGGGTCGACGGCCAGCGCCGACCCTGCTCCCCCGCCCCCGCCCCCGAGTCTCGAGGCGCCGCCGTGGGCGCCGAAGAAACCGGCGGAGTCATGGCACGGCTACCCGATGGTGTGGTGGGACTGGGGGTCGGGCGGACACTGGGGCGTCTGGATCAATGGTGGCTTCCTTCCGTTCACGTAAACCTGGGCCACCGCCCGCACGGCTACCACAGACGGGAACCCACAACTTCGCTACCTCTGGATCCCCGCCGTCAGACGCTCCCAGTTGCCGGAGGCGATCGCTTCCCGCTCCGCGCTACTAATGTCGGCCGCTTCGAAGAATCGACGAGCCACGCCGCCTTCGGTGGGCACGAACGGATAGTCTGCGGCGAACATAATGCGCTCGGATCCCACGACCTCTACCGCCCATTGCAAGTAGCGCTGACTGAAAACGCCTCCAGGAGTGAGGTATACGTTGTTCTGCACGTACTCCGACACGGTGCGCTCGAGTCCTGCGATCGGTGTCAGCCGGTCGATTCGGTCGAGGTAGAACGGAATCATTTCCCCCCAGTGCCCCAGGATCAGCTGTAGTCGAGGGAACCGGTCGAAGACCCCCGCGAGTATCAGCCGGAGCAATTGCACTCCGGCGTCGTAATGCCAGCCGACTCCGTGCGTTCCCAATGCCGCATCAACGACCTCTCCGAACCCGCCGTAGTACGAATTCCGCACCGCATCCGGAGGCGTTTGAGGATGTAGATAGAGCGGAGCGCCCAGTGCCTCGGCGGCTTCGAAAAGCGGCCAGAAGTCGGCGTGGTCGATGGACCGGTCCCGAACGCGGCTGAAGATCAGCGCGCCCTGGAAGCCGAGTGTCTTGACCGCCCGTTCTAGCTCTTCGGCAGCGGCATCCGGCCTTTGCGCGGCCACAGTCGCGAAGCCCTGCAAGCGGTCCGGGTGGGCCCGCACAGCGTCTGCCAAACGGTCATTGCAAGCCGTCTGCAATGCGACGGCTTCCGACGCATCCAGGTTCCACAGCCCCGGCGTGGTGAGCGAGAGCACCTGGGTGTCGACGCCGGCGTTATCCATCACCGAGAGTCGTTCCTCATCGAGTGAGAGAAGCCTGCGTTCGATGTCACTCTCGGCCGACGTTGACACGCTGGGGTCTTGCCATCGTGGTTCCAACCTTCGCCACGCATCATTCACATCGGCAGTGGCGTAATGTTCCTCTAGGCCAACGATTTTCACAGTTACTCCTAAGCTGTCCGTCAGCTCGCAGACAAGAATCTCGTCAATGCGGTCACGGGAACAGTCTGCGGCCTATCGTTGCTAACGAATCGAACCCCTTCTTCAATTCCGTAGCGCGCCGCAGCACAATTTGGCTGCGCACCAACGATTTTGTGCGTCCCGCTACCTCGCGTGTTCGGCGAACCAAGCGGCGACCGCCTCGACGCCTTGACGCTGCGTCTCGCCGCCGCCGACAATGCCGAACAGCCCGGTGCCACGCATCATCGTCAGCTTCAGCTTGTCGCCGTCCGTGGTGCGGACCTTGAGTGTCACCGCCGCACCATCCATGATCGCCAGCCCAACGCTTATCCATCCGCCTCCAGCGCCCTCTGCGGACGCGTCGGCAATCCGTTCAGGCGGCAGCGAAATCGCTTCGCCGACGGGTTCGAACTTGCGGTTCATGCCCTGCACGAGCAGCCTGCGGTCGGTGACGCCAAGCAGGACCTGTCGGCCTTTGAACATGCCGACCTGTGTCGCGACGCAGGCGCCGCGTAACTCCTCCCCTTGGGTGAGAATTGCTTCGGCGACGGGACGCAGATTCGCGTCGAGGTCCACGACGGTCAACGTATCAACTGCTGGCGGCGAAGATCAGCGTCCAGCATGCGGATCAACTCACCGGTCCGTCCGCCGTCAGCTGGGGCCGCCGGAAAGCGTTTGAGCACATCAACGACGACTGGTGTCGCACGATGTACCGCTTGCTCAATGAGTTCGCGTCCAACGGATCGATCATCGCCCGCGGCAAGCTCGGCCGCTCTGGCGGCGTATGCGCCTGCCCCCAGAATGTGCTTGACCTGGGTGGCCTTGGCGAACGGATGCAGGTAGGCGGCGCCTGCCGCAGACATGGCGGCCCACGCTGACTCACGCGCTGCCGCAGTGTCCGCGCGCTTGGCTGCAGCAAGTGCCGCCCAAGCCGTGTCGCGCAGAGATTTGCCTCGCTTACCGCCCCGAGCGAACTCCCACGCTGCGCCAATCGCGTCTCGCGGCCGCGAGTCATCCGGCTGATCGGCCTCGAATATCTCGAGAACCGTCTCCGCGCATCCCGCGGCAAACGCGGTGACCTCGCGAAGGTCCCGGTCGCTCAGAACAACTTCGCTCGGTTCACCTGCCACCGTCCCATTTTCAACCATCACGGCTAAGTCGAAGATTGTCGCCACTTCCATGTCCGCGAAGTCGCCGGTGGTTGACGAGGCGGCCTGGCGTGGCGCCCTCGATGAACTGCGAACACGGGAAAAGGCCGCGACCCGAGAGCTCGACGAGATCGCCGCGCAGCGCCGCCGACGTCGGTGCGCCGCCAGGCGAAGGCTTTGGCGTCAACGTGTTTCTCCGTGACGGCGACACGGTTTACGCACCTGGCACACCAACGGCCGCGGCGTCGAACAACTCACGCACGCATTCGCGCTCGTCGACTCGCTGCCCTGGGGGCGCCAAGAAGAGTGGCAGGATTCCCCCGACGGGTGGTCCAAGACGCCGACCTCTTCGGGCTGACTGGACTCCCCAACATCGCAAGGCTGTACGGCCAGTAATCGTTCTTCAGCCCGTTCTATCGGCCACAGACGCCGCGACCGGCCGTTATCGTAAGCCGGTGGAAGGGACGCCATTTGGCCGCTACCAGCTCATCGAGCTGCTGGGCCGCGGCGGGATGGGTGAGGTTTGGCGGGCTTACGACAGCGCGATCGACCGCGTCGTCGCGCTGAAAATGCTGATCCCGCACCTATCCCAAGACCCCGACTTCGAAAAGCGGTTCCGCCGCGAAGCCCGCGCCGCCGCCCGCCTGGACAATCCCCACGTCGTCCCGATCTATGACGTCGGCGAGATCGACGGACGGCTGTTCGTGACCATGCGCCTGATCACCGGCACCGATCTGCAAACCCTGCTCAACACCGGTCCGCTCGACGCGCATCGCGCGGTGTCGATCGTCGAGCAGATCGCCTCAGCGCTGCACAGCGCCCACCGAACAGGGTTGGTACACCGCGACGTCAAGCCCTCTAACATCCTCCTGGACGAGAACGACTTCGCCTATCTCATCGACTTCGGAATCGCCCGTACCGCCGACGAAACCGGGGTCACGGCAACGGGAGCGACGATCGGCACATGGGCATACATGGCGCCCGAACGCTTCAACACCGACGAGATACACCCCAGCTCCGACATCTACGCGCTGGCGTGCGTGCTGTACGAATGCCTTACCGGCGAACAACCCTTCCCCGGAAACACCCTTGAACAAGTTGCCATCGGCCACCTATTCACCCCTCCCCCCAACCCTTCAGAAACGAGCCGCGCCCTCCCCACCGCCCTGGATCAGGTGATCGCCACCGGCCTGGCCAAGCAGCCTGCGAATCGCTACCCCACTGCCGTTGAAATGGCCGCCGCCGCAAAACAAGTCATCACCGATCCGGGTCAGACCGGCGGAAGTTGGCCGACACCGGCTCCGGCGAATCAGAGCGGCCCGAGGTCGCGGCCGGAACAAGCGTGGATGCAACCGGGCCCGGCAGATAGCGGCGCGTCACGGTTTGCGGCCACGCAGTTGAGCGGCCCCCATCCGCACATGCCACCGGCGCCACCGACCCCGAAGCGTCCCGGCCGCCGCCACGGTCTCCTGGTCGGCGCGTTGGTGTTCGTCGTGACTCTGGTCCTCGTTGGCAGCGTTGTCGCCATCGTTGAGCTCACCCAACGCGACGAACCCGCCGCCACCCCAGCATCCACCCCGGCTGCGAGTGGGGCAGCCTTCACCGGCACCTACCGGGCCGACTACGGACCGGGAACCGATCTCGAGGACAAACCGGTCCCGAATGCGCCTGCGACGACGAGCAGTTGGGCTGTTCGTTCGGAATGCGGCGCCAGCGGTTGTGTGGCGACGGCGGCGAACATCAGCGACAGCGGCGGGGCCCTGTTGTCGAACCTGACGTTTGATCAGTTGGGTGGTACCTGGGTGGCCGTCGGCCTCGCGTCAGCGCAATGCGGGGGCGATGCACCCGTCGAGCTGTGGGTGGTCTTTACGCTGCAACCGCAGACCGACGGCACACTCTCTGGCGAATCCGTCAGGGCATCCACCAACGGTGCCTGCGCCGCAAAGCGAACCGTGAAATTCACCCGCACCGGCGACTCCGACGTCAACAAGGTTGCAGATCCAGCGGTCCTACCGCCGCGGACGGTAACCGAAGCTGAGGGGCTCCGCGGCACCTATCGCGAGACCGCGACCTTTACGAACGGCAACGTGGTGTCCGGAAGAGGACTTACCGCCAACACCTATTGCCTTCGTGTCGGCGATCGGTGCATGAGCTTGTTCCACGGACCCGACGGTGTTGTCACGTTGATCTTCGCCGACGGCAAGTGGACGCGCAACGAAGAAGGCGTCACGACGTGCTCAGCAGGCGGCACGGGGCGCATGACAATTACGGCGGAGTACCCGGCACCCGCGCAGTTGGACGACCCGATTTCGCTGCTCACCGGCCGGGGTAAACAGACCGTCCTACCGGGAAGCGATTGCCAAGGCGGTGGCGATTTCGAGAGCAAGTTCGAGCGCACGGGCGATTAGCAACGAGCCGGTGCGCCAAACCCGGTGCAGCCCAGGCGGTTACGGCGTCGGCGGAGCCGGTGCGTCGGGTGCCGGCGGAGTGTCGAAGTACCCCGGCGGCGGTGGCCCGTTCAACGGGTAGTACCCAGGCGGCAGGGGCGGTCCGCCCTCGGCCGGACCTGTCAGCGGCGGCCCGTTGGACTCCGGGGCATTCAGTGAGATGTATCCGGGCGGCAGCTGCGGGGCTGGACCGGCTCCCGGCGGAGGGCCCGGCGCCTCTTCTGCGGGCGCGGTCAGCGCATCGAGCGGGTTACCGCTGTGGAACGTATGCCACAGATCCCTGAGGTAGCCGAACTTTCCCGGCGTTTGACCCGCCCCATAAACCTGGTTCTCGATCTCTGGCACCGTCGGTGGGCCGACAGGTGGGGGCGGCAGAGGACCCACCGGTCCATCCGCAGACACCACCGGCTGGCCAGGAGGCGGAGGGGCACCTGGATCCGCTGGCACCGGCGTCGGGTATGGCACCGCCGGATCCGCTCCGGCTTGCCCTGCCATAGCCAGTGCGCCGCCAGCGATGAATACGCCCGCGACCACGATCCTCGCGGCATTGGCGCGTGTTGCGCGCTGTCGTTCGGTCATGTCTCCCGGTTGTCCTCTCTGGTGGAGCCCACGAGCACTCCTTTAGAGGAGCAGCGCGGGAGCGCCGAACCCGACCTGCATGGAAGGCTAGCGCCTCCCCGTACGTGCCGTCACCTCGTTCACCCGGGCAGGCCGAACCAAGTGGTGAGCGCGTCATCCAGCCCGACACGCGTTTGGTCACCCACCCAGGCAACATGTCCGTCGGGCCGGATCAATACGGCGTCGGGGGCATTGACGACGCCAAGTACTGGAAGCTCCCACGTCCCGACATATTTGGCGTCGATCAGTTGAACCCGATCCGCCCATCCAGTGATGTCGACACCGCCGGGCTCTCCCAGGTTGAGCAACACCGGCCGGGCGTCATGAAGGAGTGTGAACATCCGCAGCGGGCCGGTGGCGGTGACCAGGTCGAGATCGGGCATGCGGCGCCCGAGCAGCGGATGTCCATCCCCAAGGTCGTAGTGGATGTCCAGGCCAGACAGCATCCCGGCGAATCGTTTCCGAGGCTCTTCCATCTTGAGAACCTCGGACATGGTGTCGTGCAACGCCTTGGTGCGCTCGTCTGCGCGCATAAGCGCGACTTGCGCCATCGTGTTGTGCAGCACGCGCGCCGCGACTGGGTGCCGCTCGGCGTGGTAGGTATCGAGCAGGCTGTCCGGTGATGTCTGGTTGACCACCTGGGCCAGCTTCCAGCCGAGATTCACCGCATCCTGCACACCGGTGTTGAGGCCCTGACCACCCGTCGGAGCATGCACGTGGGCAGCATCGCCGGCCAGCAGCACGCGTCTGTCGCGGTAAGCCGCTGCCTGCCGAGTCATATCGGTGAAGCTGGAAATCCAGACGGGACTGTGGATTCCGTAATCGGTCCCGTATACGGCGACGAGCGCCTCACTGAGATCGCGCAGAGTGGGTTCGCCGGTGGATCCGAGATGTTTCTCGGTCACCATGACGCGGACCGGCCCGTCCTCCTCCCGCCTGCTGAAGCCATGGATACCGAGGGCGTCGTGGCGCATACCCCACGGCGGCTCCCCGCCGAGCTCGACCTCGCCGATCACGCAACTCGTGGTCGGATCCCACCCGGCGAATTCGATGCCGGCCGCTTTACGGACCACGCTGCGTCCCCCGTCGCATCCGACGAGATAATCCGCCCGCAGCGGCTGCCCGTCGGACAGCGCGACGTCGACGCCGGTGCCGTCCTGGGCGATGCCGGTCACCTCACGTCGGCGATAGATCGGAACCTTCAGCTCGTCAACCCAGTCGGCCAGGATTCGCTCGATATGCTCCTGCCACAGCGCGATCCCGTACGGATGCCTACTGGGAAAGTCGCTGATGTCCAACCGAATCCAGGCATACCCTGCGACCTGCGCTACCTGGCCCTCGGAGAGGAATCGATCAGCGATTCCACGCTGATCGAGAACCTCGATGGTGCGCGAATGCAAACCGCCTGCGCGCGACTCGATGAGGTCCTGGTTGGCGCGCCGCTCGACAATGCCAACATCGATCCCCGCCAACGCCAACTCGCCTGCCAACATCAGCCCTGTCGGGCCGCCTCCAACAATCACCACCGCGTGTCCGGGCATCGGCTCCCCCATTACTCACCCCTCATTTCCGCTGGTCCTAGGTTCGGCCAGCGATTGTGCGGCATGACCCCGGTCTTGCCGCAAGCCCCCCGATGCCTTATAAATTGAGAGTGGGAAGGGGTATAACCCCTTCCCTTTTGTCGTTCTTGTTGAATCTCCCGCTATCCAAACTGCCCGGGCTGGTAGTCGCCCGCGGGTCGCTGGAGGATGACGTTCAGTCTGTTGAACGCGTTGATGATCGCGATTTGGGACACGATCGCCGCGAGCTGGTCATCGTCGTAGTGCTTGGCGGCGTTTGCCCAGGCGTCATCCGTGACACTGCCGCCGTCGGCCAGGCGGGTCCCCTGCTCGGTGAGCTCCAGTGCGGCCCGCTCGGCCTCCGTGAAGACGTTTGCCTCCCGCCATGCGGCCACCAGGTTGAGCCGCACGGAGGTCTCGCCGGCCTTCGCGGCGTCCTTGGTGTGCATATCAAGGCAGAAGCCGCACCCGTTGAGCTGGCTGGCGCGGATCTTCATCAGCTCCTGGGTCGCCGCCGGCAGGGTCGAATCGGCCGCATACTTGTTCGCCGAGACGAGGTGCTTGACGACCTTCGCCGCCACGTCGTTGTTCATGAAGTCGAGCCGAGGTTCCATGGTGATCTCCTTAGATTCTTTGTGTTTCTCTCGCACCAGGACGACGACGCAGCACCTCGAAATGTCAGGCGACGTGCCAACCTCACAGTTCAGTGGGGTGTTTCGTCGAACTAGTGACAGAACCCCGATCAAGGAAGGCTGGGCACGGTGAGCACCCCGTCCGCGCCAGGCGACGAAAGGTCCAACTCTGGCCTGAGCGAGGTCGTCGGCGAGCGGCGCCAGCTGACGAATATCGCCTACCGGCTATTGGGTTCCCTGGCCGATGCTGAGGATGTCGTCCAAGAGACGTACGCCCGCTGGTACGCCATGACCCGGGACCAGCAGCAGGCCATCGGGTCCCCCGGCGCATGGCTGACGACGGTCGCGAGCCGCATCTGTCTCGATCTGCTCGGCTCGGCGCGGGCCAGACGGGAGCGCTACGTGGGCGAATGGATTCCGGAACCGGTACCCGCATCTGGCGAGTGGATCAGCGGACAGGGGGCGAGCGCCCCCGCCGACCCCGCTGACCGGGTCACTCTCGACGAGTCGATCAACATGGCATTCCTCGTCGTGCTCGAATCGATGACCCCTGCCGAGCGCGTCGCATTCATCCTTCACGACGTGTTCCGATACTCCTTCGCCGAAGTGGCCGAGATCGTCGGCCGGACGCCGGCGGCATGTCGGCAGCTCGCGAGCTCGGCCCGTCGTCGCATTCGCGAGTCACAGGCTCCCTCGACTCCCCCGACCCATCAGGCCGATCTCGTCAAAGACTTCAAGCAGGCATGGGAAGCCCGGGACATCGGCGCTCTCGTCGGGCTCCTCGACCCCAAGGCCACGGCGATCGCCGACGGTGGTGGCCTCGCGGCCGCCCACTTGCACCCGATCGAAGGCAGCGAGCAGATTGCGCGCGCTTACATTGATATCGTCGGCCGGGCACCCAACCTGACAATCCTGGAGCGCACGGTCAACGGTCAGCCCGGCCTGGTGGCCCAGCTAGACGGCGTTACCGTGACGGTGTACGCCTTCGACGTCGTGGGCGACCGGATCAACCGCATTTGGGCAGTACGCAATCCCGAGAAGCTCCGCGCGTGGACGACGGTTACTCGTCCTCGGCGACCCGAATGACTGTTTTGCCTCGAGTCCGGCGGGCCGGGTCAAAGGCCGAAGGAGCGTCGGCCAGTGGAAGCACCGCCCCAACGGTTGGTTGCAGGCTCCCGTCCCGAAGTTTGCGTTCCAGTGCGGTGAGACGAATGCGATCGGGTTCCACGACGAAGAAGATCGCGCGTGCGTTTTCAGGCCGCACCCGCGGCGGTTCCGCGACGGTGACGAGTACTCCGCCCGAACGCACCATTTGTGCTGAGCGATCGAGGATCTCTCCGCCGAGTACGTCGAACACGACATCGACCTTGCCAATGTCTTCGAGGCGATCCTGCTGCAGATCGAGGAAGGCATCGACTCCTAGATCGAGCACAGTCTGCCGATGCGCGGTGCGACCGCTACCAATAACCTTGGCTCCCGCTTCTCGCGCCAGCTGTACCGCGATCGAACCAACACTGCCCGCGGCGCCATGAATCAGGACGGTCTGGCCGGTCTCGAGTTGGCCGTGGTCGAACAAACCCTGCCACGCGGTCAACCCGGTCATCGGCAGTGCCACCGCCGCAATGTGGTCGACGTCGGCCGACAGCGGAGCAAGGTTACGGGCCTCTACCGCAACGTATTCCGCAAGTGTGCCGTTGCGCGTCCAGTCGGTGAGCCCGAAGACCCTTTGGCCGACCGTCAGTCCTGTTGTGCCGTAACCCAACTCGACCACGACTCCGGACACTTCGTGCCCCGGAATGGTCGGCGCGCGGTCGCGGCCGGCTCGGTCCGTCCACGTTCCGGGCCAGTTGAGCTCGTCCGCGATGAAGCTTGCGGCATGCACCCGAACCACGACATCGTTCTCCGCGGCGTGCGGGTATGGCATCTCTGCCAACGAGAGCCCGCTAATACCGGCTGCGCGGTCACGCGCGACTATTGCTTGCATAGCTCATCCTCGTTTCTGTTGAACGCTCGGGTGACGCAGGTGGTCGCGGGCCGCGATCTCTTCGGGTTCGAGCATCGTGATCATGTCCACGCCTGGGGCGCAGATACACACCGCGAGAAACCGGCTCCAGCCTTGCGCTTGGAGGTTGGCGATTTGGTAGTGCACCACTTCCCCGCCAGGTTCCCAAAACGCCTCACCCGCAACGATTTCGCGGGGTGCCTCCCCCTCGATCTCGAAGAGGACCCTGCCCTCCAGCACGTACCCGAAGACCGGTCCGGAATGGCGGTGAGGTGCCAGTCCGGCGTCTGCGGGCGGAAGTTCGACGAGTTGCGTCATCGCGTGCGCCCCCTCGGGAATCCAGGTCGGGGTGACGCTCAACAGATCCGTGATCTTGGTGTTCCCTGCAGCCAGCATGTCAGTCCTTCATAGTTGTTCGCGGTCGTTACGGGTCAGCGGCTTTGCCGCACGCTCGTGTCGACCATCGGGACCTTCGCCTTCGGCTTGATGTCATCGAGCCAATCGAGATGGTCGATGCCGGTTCTAGTCTCGGCCACGAGATCAAGCACGCGCAGCCCATCGCAGGGAGTGACGGCTTGAGCGGGGGCAGCAAAGCCAAGGACGGCCGCGGCCAAACCCCCGCTGATGAGGGTGGCGAATCCGATGGATTTCATCGTTGTTTTCCTGCTTTCTTCACTGTCGGGTTGCGAACTTTCCCTTCCAGCACAGCAGCCGGATACCATCAAGTCCAACGAATGCTTTTGATCCGATCCATCTACAGAATTGATAGGAGTGGGGATGGAATTACGCCAGCTCGAGTACTTCATCGCCGTGGCTAGCGAGATGAACTTCTCGCGAGCCGCTCAGCGTGTGCACGTCGTCCAATCCGCCCTGTCGACCTCGGTGAGCAAGCTGGAGAAGGAACTTGGGGTCGAACTGTTCGACCGATCCAAGCAGCAGATCAAGATCACACCGGCCGGTGAGTTGTTTCGCGGGCACGCCCGCCGCGTGATCCAGACTGCTCGGCTGGCCAAGGATTCGATGAGTGACTACCGCGGTGAGCTGACTGGAACCGTGGAGCTCGGATCCCTTGTCTCGTCCGGCACGCTGGATGTTCCGAAGATACTGGGCGAGTTCCACCGGAACTACCCGCATGTCCGAATAAAACTGCGGCAGAGCCAGACTGGATCTATGACGTATCTGTCGTCGATCGCCGACGGGTCGCTCGATCTGGCATTGGTGTCGGCACCGGACCGTTTCCCAGCGCGGATAGAGATGCAGCTACTGGCACAAGAGCCGATGGTGTTTGTCTGCCTGCCCGGCCACCACCTGGCGCAGCGGGATTGTGTCGCTATCCCTGAACTCGCGGACGAGGATCTGATTGGTTTCCCCGCCGACTTCGGCTTGCGCCGCTTGGTCGAGGATGCCTTCGCGGCGGCGGGCCTAACCGCGCGCACACCGTATGAAGTGCCTCTCGAATACTCGGTGGCGGCCGGATTGGTACGCCACGGTCTCGGCACCATTTTCATGCCGGCCAGCGAAGCACGCCGTTTTCCCGACCTGCGTGCAGTGGAGGTGCGGCCGGCGGTGGTGTGGACGATCTACCTCGCCTCGGCTGAACAAGCCCAGATGGGGCCGGCAAGCATCAAACTGGCCGACCTGCTGCTCGCGTCCGCCGCTGCGCACTCCCCTTGATTCGTGTGACTACCGCAGTTGTGTTGGATGTGGTCGTGGGCAACATCATCAGCGCCGATCATGACCCCGCCGCGACCGAGGTGATGATGAGCAATGGCCTGACCTCAGTCTTCTTGGACGTGTTGCTCCTGAGCGGATCCGATCTGGCCCGCACCGACGCGGAAGTCGCGACCATCGTCTCGCTCGCCGAGCGCGATCAGTCCATCGTTGGCCTGGGCATTGTGGGATTCGATGTATCAGAACTCGGGTGGGCGTCCGATCGGTTCGCCGAGCACAAGGAGTTTCTGCTGCGGATCGTTGACACCTCGATGGCGGGCCACCGCTGGGACGTCCTCGACTATGAGCCGACCCCAGACCGTCTGCTGTCGTGCCTCGCCGAGTTTCGCGAACTCCTTGAGCGGTTTCCTATTTCCGCTTGCCCTCAAGGACCCTTTACTGCTCCGTGGTCGACGGTCGGATTACGCTCCGATCGTGCCAAGTGCCTGCGGCACGCGGTCTACCTCCACAAGCTGAACGACGACGACGCCCGGTGCTGCCAACTATGCAACAGATAACTGACTTCTCACGCTCCTGGACCTCGTTGCGCGCCGTGGTGGCCGATCTCTCCGACGAAGATTTCGCGCACCCGTCCGGCTGTCGCGGTTGGCTGGTGCGGGACTTGGTGTGCCACTTGATCATTGACGCGCAGGATGTCCTGATCACTCTGGTGACGCCCAGCGAATCGGAATCGACCCG
>Ga0075428_100002285_pt1 | contig 20740 bp, 15 predicted proteins | sample RhiMetdeltSRZDD2_FD_75291 | JGI IMG/M metagenome (GOLD analysis project Ga0075428, IMG submission 75291) | Populus rhizosphere microbial communities from Tennessee, USA - Rhizosphere MetaG P. deltoides SRZDD2 | ecosystem: Host-associated > Plants > Roots > Rhizosphere > Soil | place: USA... | reverse complement strand
GTGAGCATCACCGGCCTCTACCCGGTCTTCTACTTCCAGTCCCGGGCGAAGCGAGAGACGGAGCTCCTCGCCGACCAGTTCACGGTCTAGGCCATGCGGCTGCGGCGGCACTTCCACAGCGAGGAGCAGACGGGGATCGACCTCGCCCCGATGCTCGACTTCGTGATGAACCTGCTGATCTTCTTCATCATCACCGCGGTGTTCTCGAAGGAGCTCTCGCTGGCGGTCAACCGCCCGGGCGCGTCGACCGGACAGTCCGCGGGCAGCGACACGGGGAGCATCGCGGTCGCGATCCGGGCCGACGGCGAGGTCTGGGTCGACCAGCGCACCGTCGACATCCGGGCGGTGCGCGCGAACATCGAGCGGCTCCACGCGATCAAGCCCGAGTGGGGCGTGATGGTGATCGCGGACGAGGCGGCCGACGCGGGCGTGCTCGTGACGGTCGTCGACCAGATCAAGCAGGGGGGCGTCGACAACATCACCTTCGGAACCGCGTCGTTGAAGAAGTGACGGGAGTCCCATGCTCTCCAAGCGCCACGTCGCAGCGGAAGAGGAGATCGGCATCGATCTCGCGCCGATGCTCGACTTCGTGCTCAACCTGCTGATCTTCTTCATCATCACGACCTCCTTCGTCCGGGAGCCCGGGATCACCGTCGCCAAGGCCCAGGCCGAGACGGCGGGCGCCCTCGAGAACGCGAACATCCTGATCGCGATCCGCGGCAACGGCGAGATCTGGATGGACCGCCACCAGGTCGACATCCGCGAGGTGCGCGCCATCGTCGAGCGGCTCCACATCGAGCGGCCCGACGACATGGTGGTGGTGGTCGCCGACAAGACCGCCAAGACCGGCATCCTCGGCAAGGTGATGGACGAGGTGAAGGCGGGCGGCATCAAGGACGTCGCCATCGGCGCCGCCGGGCCGGCCGGAAAGTAGGGGCGGCGTGCAGGCGAACTTCTCGCGCTTCCGCTTCCCGGTCGCCATGGTCGGCGCGCTGCTGGTCACGATGGTGCTCTACGCGTTCCTGCACCTCTTGATCTAGCGGCGCGGCCACAACATGGACGTGCAGCAGGTGATGAAGATCGAGTTCACCCGCCTGCGCACGGAGTCCCAGCTCGAGACGCGGAAGCCCGAGAAGGCCAAGCAGGAGAAGGCCGAGGTGGCGCCTCCGCCGCCCGACATCTCGATCCAGAAGAGCAGCATCGACGTCGGCGGGGGCGGGGACATCGGCGCGATCCAGACCCTCGTGGCGCAGCAGACGCAGGCGATGGGGAGCCTCAACCAGGGCGGCGCCGACCGCGACGCGGTACCGCTCGTGCGGATCGAGCCCGACTACCCGATGCAGGCGCGCCAGCGCGGCATCGAGGGCTGGGTGGTGGTCGAGTTCACGATCAGCACGGCGGGGACCGTGAAGGACCCCACGGTCGTCGCGTCCGAGCCCGGCACCGTCTTCGACCGCAACGCGATCAACGCCGTGCGCAAGTGGAAGTACAACCCGAAGATGCAGGACGGCAAGCCCGTCGAGCGGCCGGGTGTCAAGGTCCGCCTCGACTTCGAGATGGAGAGCTGAGCGATGCTGTCGGCGCACGTCCGCCGTTTCCCGATCGAGCTCGCCGGCGCGGTCGTCGTGACGATGGTGCTCTACGCCTCGCTGCACGCCCTGATCGCGCGGCGCGGCGCCCTGCCCGACGTGTCTCCGATCCTGAAGCTGCAGTTCACGCCGCTCACGGTCGAGACCGAGACCGTGAAGCGCCACGTCGACGTCAAGCCGGCGAGACCGGACCTCGCTCCGCCGCCGCGCACGGTCCAGGTGCCCACGAGCGGGCTCGACCCGGGTGCGACGGCGCCTCCGCGCGGGATCGAGGATCTGATCCACCAGAACGCCCCGCGCGTCGGCACCGCGCCGGGCGGTGCCGACCGCGACGCGGGTCCGATGCTGCGCGTCGAGCCGGAGTACCCGATGCAGGCGCGTCAGCGCGGCATCGAGGGCTGGGTGGTGGTCGAGTTCACGGTCAGCGCGGCCGGTAGCGTGAAGGACGTCGCGGTCGTCGAGTCGGAGCCGGGTACCGTCTTCGACCGCAACGCCGTGAACGCCGTGCGCAAGTGGAAGTATCACCCGAAGCTGCAGGACGGCCGTCCCGTCGAGCGGTCGGGCGTGAAGGTGCGCCTCGACTTCGAGATGGAGAGCTGAGGGTGGCCGCGCGCCGGATCGCGATCCTCTTCGGCGTGGCGCTCGCGCTGGCGCTCGGCGCGCCCGGTGGGGCGGCCCTCGCCCAGGGCTACGGCGGCGGCGCGCCGGCGGGGCCGAGCGGCGGAGCGCCGACGCCGGGGGCCGAGAAGAAGGACGAGAAGCCGCGCAAGAGCTGGAGCAAGAAAGAGAAGAAGGGCATGGGCAAGTCGCAGGTCGTGCGCGAGCGCACCGGCAAGCGGCTGCTCGCCGCCCAGGAGCTCTTCCAGGCGAACCAGTTCGCCCAGGCGGAGGCGGAGCTCGGCAAGCTCCGGCTCCGCGGCCTGAACACCTTCGAGCGCGCGCGCACGCATCAGATGTACGCGGCGATCGCCGCCGCCCAGCTGAAGCCGCAGAAGGCGCGCGAGCACTTCCAGCAGGCGCTCGCCGAGGACGCCCTGCCGCCCGCCGAGCAGGCCAGCGTCCGCTATCAGATCGCGCAGCTCTACCTCGGCGAGTCGAAGTGGCCCGAGGCGATCGAGAACTTGAAGCAGTGGTTCGCCGTCGCCGAGGAGAAGCCGGCCGGCGGCTACTACCTGCTCGCGCTCGCCTACTACCAGATGGGGGAGATCGACCAGGCGGCCGATCCCGCCCAGCAGGCGGTGGACCTCACCCAGACCCCCCAGGAGGCCTGGCTCCAGCTCCTGCTCGCGATCCGGCTCACCAAGGCGAGCAACGCGGAGGATGAAGCGCAGCGCGCGCAGCTCTACAAGGCCGCCGAGCCGGTGATGACGGAGCTCCTGAGGCGCTACCCGAAGAAGCTCTACTGGACGCAGATGTCGACGCTCTACGGCGCCCAGGAGGACTACGACAAGGCGCTCGTCTACCTCGAGCTCGCCAAGCTCCAGGGCATGCTCGACCAGGACGAGGACCTCCGGCGCGTCGCGCAGCTGATGCTCGCGCGCGATCTCCCGTACCCGGCGGCACAGCTGCTCGAGGAGGGGTTCGCGAAGGGCCAGCTCCGCGAGGACTCGGGCTCCTTCGAGCTGCTCAGCACCGCGTGGATCCAGGCGCGCGACTTCGACCGCGCGCTCGGGCCGCTGCAGAAGGCCGCCGAGCTCTCGAGCGACGGCAAGCTCTCGATCCGCCTCGCGCAGCTCTACCTCCAGCGCGAGGAGTGGAAGGAGGCCGAGGCCGCGCTGCGCCGGGGCATCGACAAGGGCGGCCTCTCGAGCCCCGCCGACGCGCAGATCCTGATGGGGATCGTGATCTTCAGCGCGGGGCGGCTCGACGAGTCGCTGGGCTGGTTCGCGCGCGCGCGCGAGCACCCCGAGACGCGCGACGAGGCCGTCTCCTGGATCCAGCACATCGAGCAGCAGCGGCTCGCGGCCCAGGCCGCGGGGGGCTGAGCCGGATGTCGCCCCCGACCTCGATCGGAGCGTGGGCGGCGGCGCTCGTCGCCTGCGCGCTCGGTGCGGGGGCCGCGCTGGCCCAGGCGCCGGCACCGGCGGCGAAGCCGGCGGCAGCGAACCCGGCGGCGAATCGGGCGGCGAGGCCGGCGGCGGCGAGGCCGGCCGCCGCGAAGCCCGCCGCGCTCCCGCAGAAGCCCCCGCTTCCCGAGGGACGCCTCTGGTGGAACGATCCCGAGGTGGTCGCGACGCTGTCGCTGCGCGAGGAGCAGCGCGCGAAGATGGACGCGATCTCCGCGCGCGAGCCGGCCCCCGGAGCGGGAAAGAGCCGCGTCGCCTTCCACGAGGCGCTGCGCGCCGGCGATCTCGAGCGCGCGCGCCGCGAGCTCGGGCTCTGGGCGGACGGCGAGAGCGCCGACATCCGCCGCGCCGGCGAGACTCGCCTCGAGATCCTCGCGGTCCTCGACGCGGCCCAGCGCAAGCTCCTCAGCGAGAAGCTGCCCGCGATCACGAGCCTGCCGTGGGCGAAGCGGGCGTCCTGGGCTCCGGCTCCCGCGGCGAAGCGCGCCGCGCGCTGACCTCGCGATCCGCTTCGGGCCAGCAGCGCGGCGGCGGATCGGCGAGACCCGCGACCGCGCCGCGCGCCTCGGGGCGCGTGAAGACGGGCAGGCGCGCGAGCGCGGTCTCCCGGGCCTCGGGGTCGGCGTCCTCCGCCGTGCGCGCCGTCCGCGCGATCGCCGCGGGGAGCCCGCCCGCGCGCTCGAGGGTCCGCGCCTCGGCGCGGGCCTCGGCGAAGCGGCCGAGGCGGAGCAGCGACCACACGAGCCGACGCGCCGGCGGGATCGCTCCCGGATTCGCGCCGAGGATCTCGCGCTCGATCGCGACCGCCTCCTCGTAGAGTCCGAGCGCGGCGCGCTGCTCGGCGAGCCGCTCGAGCGCGCCGAGCTTGCGCGCGGGATCGCTGCCCGCGCGCGCCGCCTCGAGCGCGGCGAGGTCCCGCGGCACGAGCCCGTGCGCCTCGGCCCACTCCGGCGCCTCGCGGATCACCGCCGCCGGGTCGAAGCCCCGCTCGCGGTCGAAGGGGACGCCCTCGCGCGCATAGTAGGCGGCGACGCGCTCGAGGTTCGGCCGGTTGCGCGCGTCGAGCCGCAGCCAGACGCCCTCGCGCGGCGTGCGGAAGATCGGGATCCAGCCCGGCGTGCGCTCGAGGTGCGCGGTGGTGTAGATCCTCGGCCGACTCGAGCGCGGCACCTCGGGCGTGCGCACGCCGAGGAAGACGTCGACCTGCTCGCGGTCGAGGAGCTCCGCGAAGCTCTCGCCGGGGCGCTCGCCCCGGTGCTTGCTCAGCGCCGCCCAGGCCTTGAGCTGCTCGCGCGGGAGGTTCAGCGTCCCGTTCACGAAGGCGCGCAGTCGCGGCGCGAGCCAGAAGCCGACGAAGCCCCCCATGAAGTAGTCGTTGTAGAGCCGGCCCTCGAGGCCCGCGTCGGCGAGCATCCAGACCGCGTGCGCGTGGTACTTCTCCGGCGGGAAGGCGCGCGCGTACGAGCCGAGCGAGGGCCGGAGGCCGCCGCCGATCATCGGCCAGTCGCCCCAGCGCACGAAGGCGAGGGCGAGGGCGAGCGAGGCGAGCGCCGCCGCGGTGCCGAGGATCCGGCGCGGCGCGCGCGGCGAAGCGAGACGCGGCGCCGACCACTGCGCGAGCAGCAGCAGCGGGAAGAGGCCGAGCCACAGGAAGCGCACCGCCGCGAGCATCGCGACGAGCGACGCCACGGCGACGGCGGCGAGCGCGGGGTCGGGGGGCGCGTCGGGCGCGGAGCGCCAGCGCCGCCGCAGGCCCGCCGGCACGATCGCCGCGCAGGACGCGAGCAGGAGCCACGTGATCGCCCAGGCGAGCAGGCTCGGCGGCAGGTTCGGCACGGGCAGGTGGAAGAGATCGAGCGGCGCCCACTCGTCGACGACGATCGCGAGGTCGGGGCTCTCGACGCCGGCGTGGAAGTACGCGAGGTGCTGGGCCGGACCCGCCGGGTTCACGAGCGTGGCGGCGAGCCCGAGCGCGAGCGCGAGGCCGAGCCGCCGCGCGCGCGCGACGAGCGGCGCGCGCTCCTCCCGCGATCCGAGCGCCGCGGCGGCGCAGAGCCCCGCGATCGCCGCCGCGAGCAGGATCGGTCCGATCAGGAAGGCGCTGTGGAGGTTCGCCCAGAGCCCGAGCAAGAGCGTCGCGAGCAGCACCTGGCGCCGCGACGGCGGGCGCGGCTCGGCGAGGAGCAGGCGGTAGAGCAGCAGCGTCGCCCCGATCGTCAGCAGATCCGGGCGGAGCTGGTAGAGGCGGTAGGCGGAGAGCGCGGCGAAGGCGGCCGTCGCGAGGCTCGCCGCGCGGCGCGAGCCGCTCGCGCGGCGCAGGGCGAGCCAGGCCGCGGAGAGGATCGCGGCCACGACGGCCGCGTGCGCGAGCCGCAGCGACGAGAGGCCGCCGGCGCGCGCGAGTCCGTAGAGCGCGAGGTCGGCGAGCCAGGCCGCCGGGGCGGGAGGAGCCGCGGCGGTGTGGAGCAGCGGGTCGGCGTCGAGCCAGGGCCCGTGGCTCGCGTAGGCGCGGCCGAGTGCCAGGTGCCACCAGGCGTCTTCGGTCTGCATCGGCTGCGCCGCGGCGACGAGCACGAGGGCGGCGGTCGCCGCGCAGCCGAGGTGGACGAGCGCCGAGGCGAGCGCCGCGCCCGCGCCGCGCGAGGCGTGCGGGCCGATCGGGAGCCGCGCGGGGACCGGGGGCGCCCCGGCCCCGGTCAGTCCTCCGGCAGCCAGCGGAAGCGGAGGCCCGCGCCGCCGCGGTAGCTCCAGGAATGGATGTTGTAGTCGAACTGGACGCTGACGGACTGATCCGTCGTGGTGTAGGGAGGCGTCGCGGGAATCACCTGGGTGCCTTCGGTGTGCACGGCGAGGTCGCCCAGCATCTTGTAGGCGGTGCCGGTGAGGAAGAGGCTCAGGACCACCGGGCCGGCGCGCGCGGCGTCCATCTCGAGCTCGAGGCCCGGGCCGACCCCGTGGAAGTCCTGATCGCGACTCGGCTGGATCTGGATCGCCGGGAGGAAGAGGCTCGGGAGGAAGCTGGTCACGGGGCCGCCCGGTACGCCGATCTGCAGGCCCGCACTCTGGCCGGTGTCGACCCGCAGCACCTTCAGGAACTGGCCGCTCACCGTGAGGCTCTCGTGCATGTACTCGACCGAGGGCTTGATGCGAAGGCGGCGCTCGAAGGCGTCGAGCGTGAAGGCGGCGCCCAGGCCGCCCGAGAAGAAGAGCGTGTTGATCTGGCTCGAGGTCTTGGAGCCCGTGCCGAGCCAGTTGCTCTCGGCGAAGGTCTCCGTCGTGGGGTCGATGTTCGCATCGAGCCGCGGCGCGGTGGGGACGCCCTGCTTCGCGACGTCGCGCTGGAAGCCGAAGGCGGCGTTCACGTCGCCGTGCAAGAAGGCGCGCGGCCGGCCCGGAATGAACTGGAGGCCCGGGCTCATCACCTCCGCGGAGAGCCCCATGATCGAGTTCAGCGCGAGCCCGCTCCCCGAGACGGGGAGCACCGTCGCGGGGTGGTTGAAGACGCTGGCGGTGTAGCGGCGGCACTGGCCCGGGAGCTTCAGGTTCCCGTTGCTCGTCTGCGGGTTCTCGAAGGCGAGGCCGCCCTGCTTGTCCTCCGACAGGAAGCGCGTGATCTCGACGATCGACGCCACCGCGGTCTCGCAGGAGCCGACGGGGGGATTCGGCGCCGCGGGGAAGTTGGTTGCGACCGCGGTGCCCTGCGCGCGCACGAAGTATTTGTAGGTCAGCGAGCTGTCGGTGCTGACGCTGCCGTCGGACTCCTGGCCGAGCAGCGTGCTCGTGAACGCGAGCGAGGGCACCCAGCGCTCCGTCTCGTCGCGTGCGACCTCGGGAGCGGCCTCCGCGCCGCCCGGAAGCGTCGGTGCGGTGGCGGTGGCCTGCATGCCGACGGCGCCGGTGGCTTGCATGCCGACGGCGGCGAGCAGCGGCGGTGCGCCGACGGTGCGGGTCGCCGCGGCGAGCGTCGGAGCGGCGCCGGCGACACCTTGCTGCGCGTGGTCTGCGGCCGCCGCGAGCGCGGGCGTCCACGCGGCACCGTCGGGGTCGAACGCCGCGGCGACGTGCGCGAGCGGGGCGGCGGCGACGACGAGCGCGATCGCGCGCAGGACGGCTTGACGGCGGGCGTGCATCGAGGCCCGATGATCGCCCAACGCAGGGGGCACTTTCAAGCTCGCCGCGGCGATATTTTGGGCGCGGAGAGCGCGCAGGGAATGCTGCGCGGCGGTTGACTCGCCTTCTCGATTCCGACAGAATGCGGCGCCGGGGGAAAGATCCCCGAGCGCCTTCCACCCGCGGGAAGCCCCCTCTCGATGAGCGCCAGCGCCCCTCAAGCGATCCACACACCCGCGACCCGACACCCGCCGCGCTGCCGCGGCGTCGTCGCGCTGCTGGCGCTCGCGCTCGTCGTGGTCGGACCGCCGGTCGCTCTCGCGCAGACCCCTGCGCCGCCCAAGCAGGGCGACGCTCCGACGGGCGGCGCCGGCGAGGAGGCCGCGGAGCCCAGCGGCGGCGCGCGCGTCGCACCGCCGAGCGACGTCGAGGTGATCCGCATCAAGGGGCGCACGGTCACGGGCATCGAGACCGAGGTGCCGGCCTCCGTGCAGCAGTTCTCCGCCGCCGACCTCACGGCGCTCGGCGCGCAGAACGTCTCCGACATCGCCAAGGTCACGCCCAACGTCGAGATCAAGACCTCGGGCTCGACCTCGCCGACCTTCTTCATCCGCGGCGTCGGCCTCAGCGACTTCAGCGCCAACGCCGAGGGAGCCGTCGCGATCTACCGCGACGACGTGCCGATCCGCCCGCCGGCGCTCCAGCTGACTCCCCTCTACGACCTCGAGAACATCGAGGTGCTGCGCGGGCCCCAGGGCTACGGCAGCGGGCGCAACGCGTCGGCCGGCGCGATCAAGATGTACGCGCGCAAGCCGACCGGCGACCTCGGCTCGGAGCTGCGGACCTCGTTCGGGAACTTCGATGCGCGCGACTACGAGGGCGCGATCGAGGCGCCGCTCGTCGACGAGATGCTCGCGACGCGGCTCGCGTTCCGCTACACGACGCGCGGCCCGACCACCGCGAACCGCTGCGGCGGCATCGGCTTCCCGAGCCTCGCCGAGAGTCCGATCAACGCGAACTCGAGCCCCACCGACCCGCGCCTCCCGGCCCTTCCCTCGGGCGGCTTCGAGCCGCCGCCGAACGGGACGGTTCCGCTGATCGGGCCCAGCACCAAGACCTACTGCGGCGAGGCCGCGACCTCGCTCACGCTCGTGAACCCCCGCTTCAACCCGCCGGCGGTCACGGTCCCGAGCAACCCCAACGTGGCTTTCCAGCCGGTGCGGGACGCGCAGGGCGATCCCAGCACCATCCGCCTCTCCGGCCCGCAGATCCTCGACGGCGTCGCCGAGCCCACCGAGGTGAACGACCTCGGCAACTGGGCGGCGCGCGGCGTCTTCCGCTTCGACCCGCCCTGGGTCGACGACATGGAGTGGGGGCTCAACCTGCACGGGAGCCGCACCGACCAGCTCTCGACGCTGGGGCAGGCGATGGGCACGATCGGGGCCCCGAACCAGCTCGGCGGCACCACGCAGCGCAACTACCAGGAGGTCGACGACAGAAACCAGCTGGAGCGCATCGTCCGGAAGCGCACCGGGAATCCGAACGCGACGGCGTCGTCGGCCAACGCCGACGACCGGCAGAGGCTCGCCAAGCAGCTCGCGAACCACCTCGACGACGATCCCTTCGCCGGCGACTACAACCGCGTCGGCGACACCACGCTCGACACCTGGGGGGCGGCGCTGCGCGGCGACTGGAGCCTCGGGCCGGTGACGCTGACGAGCATCACGGGCTACGACAAGTACTGGCGCTTTCGCGACACCGACCAGGACTTCACCGCGGAGGTGCTCTTCGAGAGCATCGCCGAGGACCAGGCCTACCAGGTCTTCCAGGAGGTGAAGGCCCACGGCGAGCTCGAGGAGCTCCCGATCCAGTGGGACCTCGGCGGCTACTACCTGAAGGAGCACCTCGCCTTCGCCGATCGGACCTTCACGCTCGGCGGAAACCTCAACCTGCCGATCGTCCGCGACTACACCCAGGACATCTCCAGCTGGGCGGCCTACGGCGGCTTCTCCTGGGAGTTCCTCGACGACTTCACGCTCGAGGGCGGGGTGCGCTGGAACGCGGACCACAAGAAGCTCGACTTCACGGTCCAGAACCAGGCGCTGGGCCAGCCGCCGACGCAGAGCTTCCTGCCCCTCGACGAGAGCGCGCCGACCGGCGGCCTCACGCTGACCTACCGCTTCACCGAGGACCTCTCCTCCTACTGGAAGTACACGCACGGCTGGAAGCCCGGCACCTACAACACCGTGGCACAGCAGTGCTCGGGCGGCGCCTGCGACGTGACGGCGGCGGAGCCGGAGACGATCGACGCCTGGGAGACCGGTCTCGGCGGCAGCTGGCTCGACGGCCGGGTCTCCGCGCGCGGCGCGCTCTTCTACTACCAGTACACCGACTACCAGGTCTTCATCGTGACGACGACGCCCACGGCGGCGCCGACGCTGAAGATCGTGAACGCGAACGACGCGCAGGTCTACGGCGCCGAGCTCGACATGCGCGTCGAGCCGCTCGTCGACCTCGTGCCGCCGGAGCTCGAGGGCCTGGTGGTGAGCTGGACCGCCGGCTGGCTCCAGAGCGAGTTCCTCGACTTCGCGCAGGTCCTCGAGCGGCAGATCACCAGCGGGCCCACGACGCAGATCGACGTCGACTACAGCGGGAACCCGCTGATCAACTCGCCGCGTTTCAAGATGGCCGGGTCGGCCGAGTGGACCTTCGACCTCGGGCGCTACGGCGCCCTCGTGCCGCGCTACGACTTCTCCTGGTCGGGCGACATCTTCTTCGACGCGAACCGGGGCCGCGGGAGCCCGGACGCGGTGGGCAACGTCTTCCTGCCGAACTTCGGCGTCGGCCAGCGGCGCTTCTGGCTGCACAACGTGCGGCTCGCCTACCGCGTGCCCGAGGGCAACATCGAGATCGCGGGCTGGTGCCGCAACGTCACGGACTACAAGTACAAGACCTACGGCTTCGACGCCGCCGCCTTCGCCGGGGTGGTGCTCAACTACATCGGCGAGCCGCGCACCTACGGCCTCGACTTCATCGTCCGCTTCTGAGCGCCCGGGCCCGCCGGCGCCGCCGCGCTCAGGGCAGCGCGTAGCCGAGCGCGCGCAGCTGGTTCAGCTGGATCTCGTCGAGCTCGAGCGTCGGCGGCTTGGAGTCCCAGACCGGCGCGCTCTCGAGGTAGCTCTCGGCGACCTTGCGCAGCCGCAGGGCGTCCTCGGGGCGGCTTCCCAGCACGTCGTGCTGCTCCTTCGGATCGGAGCTCCCGTCGAAGAGCTGCTCCCCGTCCCGGCTGCCGTCGCCGCGCAGCGCGACGAAGCGCAGGGCGTCCGAGGCGACCGCAACGATCGGCGCCGCCTTCTGCACCGGTCGACCCCAGTAGCGGTCGAGGTGTGCGATCGCCGTCTCGGGCTGCGCCGGCGCAGGCTCGCCGCGCGCCGCCGCCAGGATCTCGGGCAGGCGCGAGCGCCCGTCGCTGCGTGGCAGCGCGGGCAGGCCGAGCAGGTCGAGCAGGGTGGGCCAGATGTCGACGTTGCTCGTCCGCGTCGCGACGTCGACGCCCGGCTCGAGGCGGAACGGGAAGGCGACGATCCACGGCACCTCGGTGGTCTCGCGGTAGACCTCGCGCGCGTGCCCCTCGAAGCCGCGCTCGCCGAAGGCCTCGCCGTGGTCCGCGGCGAGGACGACCAGCGTGCGCTCGAGCTGTCCGGTGGCGGAGAGGTAGGCGAAGAGCCCGTCGAGGATGCCGTCGAGGTGGAGGATCGAGTTGTCGTAGATGTCGGAGTAGGTGCTGCCGAAGACCGCACTCTGGTCGTCGTAGAGGTACTCGTGGACGTCCATCAGGTGCAGGTAGAGCAGCCAGCGCTCCTTGCCATTCACGCGCAGGAACTCGATCGCCGCGTCCACCGCGTCGTTGTCGGAGCCCGCGTCCTTGAGCGTCGGATTCTCGCGCTTGACCGAGGCGGGGACGCCGCGGCTGCGCGGGCGGTCGTAGACCTCGAAGCCCTGCCCGAAGCCGAAGTTGGGAGCGACCCAGCCGTTGCGGTAGAGGCCGACGGTGCGGAAGCCCGCCTCCTTCAGGATCTCCGCCGGGAGCGTGGCCTCCGGGGGGATCACCTGGTCGAAGCGCGTCACGCCGTTGTGCGCGGGGTAGAGGCTCGTCCACAGCGAGGCCATCGAGCACTTGGTCCAGGACGACTGCGCGAGCTGCTTCGTGAAGCGCACCCCCGAGCGCGCGAGCAGGTCGAGGGTGGGGCTCGTGTCGCGGGAGTAGCCGTAGCTGCCGAGCCGCTCGGCGCGCAGCGTGTCGACGAGGATGAAGAGGACGTTCACGTCCTTGCGCCCGGAGAGCTTCGCGATGTCCTCGGCCGTGCCGAGCGGGCGCGGATCGCCGCCCTCGACGCGAATCGAGACGCTCGCGAGGTAGGCGCCCGCGATCACGGCCGCGGCGGCGAGCCACGGCCAGCGCTTCTGGAGGATCGACATCCGGCGGAGTGTAGCCAGCGCCCGGGTCGTGGGAAGGCGAGCGCGCGACGCTGCAGCCGCCCGCGGGCCGCGTGGCTATCCTCTCACGCCATGCACCACGACCGTCCCGTCGCTCTTCGCCTCCGCGCGCGCCTGCGCGCCGCGCTCGCGCTCGTCGCCGTCGGCGCCGCTGCCTGCGGCCCCGGGGATCCCCTCGAGCAGGTGCGCGAGCTCCAGACGCAGGGCCGCTTCGAAGAGTCGGTCGCACCCGCCCAGCTGCTGCTCGAGCAGCGCGGCGACGATCCCGAGGTGCAGTACCGCTACGGCCTGGCGCTCGCCCGCACCGGGCAGCTCAGCGGCGCGCTCTTCGCGCTGCGCCGGGCGATGGAGAGCCGGGACTGGCTCGTCACCGCGGGGCTCGAGGCCGGCCGGACCGAGCTCGCGACCGACAACGCCGAGGGCGCGGTCGCCGCGATGGACCTCGTGCTCGCCGCCGAGCCCGATCACCTCGACGCCCTGCTGCTGCGCGCGCGGGCGCTGGCGACGGCGCGCAACGCCTACGAGCGGGGGCTCGCCGACGCCGACCGCGCGCTCGAGCTCGACCCGGGCAACATCGAAGGGATGACCCTGCGGGTCGTGAACCTGCTCGGTCTCGTGAGGGTGGAGGACGCGGAGAAGCAGCTCGGCGAGCTCGAGAACGCCACGCGCGACGCCGACGACGAGGCGAGCACCACCTTCGTCTGTGCGATGCGCGCGGTGCTCGCCAAGGAGAAGGGCGACCGCGAGGACGCGACGCGCCGCTTCGACGCGTGCCTGGCCGCCTCCCCCGCCGACAGCGAGCTGATCGGGCAGGCGATCAAGTTCTACGACGAGACCGGGCAGCCCGAGAAGGCGGTCGAGCTGCTCCGCAAGGCCGTCGCCGAGTCCCCCGCCTCCGCCTGGGTGCGCCGCGGGCTGGCGGAGCGGCTGCGCCGCGCGGGCGAGATCGAGGAGGCCGAGCGCGTGCTGCGCGAGGGCACGCAGATCGCGAACCCCGCCGCGGCGAACACGATGTGGGTCGCGCTCGCCGACCACTACCACGAGCTCGAGAACCACTCCGCGGCCGCGGACGCGCTCGGGCACGCAGTCGAGCTCGCGGGCGCGGAGCGGGCGGACTCCCAGATGCGCTTCGACTACGCCGACGCGCTGGTGATGGCGGGGCGCTACGACGAGGCGCTCGCGATCGCGCGCGGCCTCACGGTCCCCGCGCAGCGCGAGATCCTCGAGGGGCGGGTCGCCCTCGAGCAGGGCCGTCCCGCGGACGCGCTCGAGCACTTCGGCGCCGGCCTCCAGCTCTGGCCCGACAACCCGGTGGCCCGCTACTACGCGGCCGAGGCCGCCGAGCGCGTCGGCGACTTCGACCGCGCGCTCGGCGAGTACCGCTACTCGGTGCGGGCCGGCGTCACGGCGACCGACGCGCGGCTGCGGCTCGCGCTCCTGAACGAGGCGATGGGCCGCTACGAGACCGCCTACAACGCCGCGCGCCACGACGTCGAGCGCAACCCCGCCGGGCTCGAGACCGAGCTGGTCGGGATCCGGCTGGCCGCGCGGCTCGGGAAGGAGGCCGTCGTGCGCGCCTCCCTCGCGCAGTACGCGCGGCGACCCGAGTACGGCCGCGCCGTCGCCGCCGCTGCCGAGGGCGCGCAGGGTCGCGGCGGCGCCGCCGCCGCCGCCGAGGGCGCGCACGGTCGCGGAGGCGCGGCGGCCGCGGTGGCGCTGATCCGCTCCGCTCCGGGCCTCGACCTCGGCGACCCGCGAAACGTCGACGCCTTGCGGGTGCTCGTCGAGAGCCTGGGGGCGGAGGGCAACGGCGCGCAGGCGCTCGCCGCCGTCGACAAGGCGCTCGCCGCGCATCCCGACGTCGCGGCCTATCACGAGCTTCGCGGTGAAGCCCTCGCCGCCAGCGCGGCACCCGCCGACGCGACCCGCGCGGCCTACGAGCGCGCGCTCGAGCTCGACCCGGAGCACGCCGCGCCGGCGCTCGCAGGCCTCGCGCGGCTCGCCTCCGCGCGCGGAGAGGCCGACGCGGCGCTCGAGCTCTACGCGCGTGCCGCCGCCGCCGATCCCGACGACTCGTCGGCCCTGCGCGCCGCCGCGGAGCTGCTCGTCGCGCAGGGCCGGAGCGAGGAGGCAGAGGCGCGTCTGGTCGAGGCGCTGGCGCGCGACCCGTACGACGGCCGCTCGGCGGGACGGCTCGCGGAGCTGCTGCTCGCGCGCGACGCCGATCTCGATCGCGCGCTCCAGCTCGCGAGCACGGCCGCGCGCTTCCGCGGCGGGCGCGAGGCGCAGGCGTTGCTCGCGCGCGTCCACGAGCGGCGCGGGGAGCCGGAGCTCGCGAAGGAGGCGGCCGAGCGCGCGGCGGGGCGTCGGCCCCAGCCGCAGCCCGGGCCGAAGGCGGCCCCTCAGCCCGAGGCGAAGGCGGCCGCTCAGCCCTGAGGCGGCTGGCCCGCCGGGGCGACGCGGAAGGGATCGGGCCAGCCGTCCGGCGGCGCCGCCGGCTTCGGCTCGGCGCCCGCGCGCTGCTTCTTGTCGATGCGCAGCTCCTTGAGCTTCGCGATGTGGGCCCGCGTCGCGTCCGGGAGCTCCGCCTGGTCGAGCCAGGCCTGCGCCGCCGCCGGATCCCGGCGCAGCCAGGCGAGCATCACCTTCCCGTAGGTCTGCTCGCGCCGCTTCTCGTCCTGCACGCGCGCCGCCCACGCGAGCGCGTCGGTGGGATCCTTGGCGGTTCTCCACAGCGCGAAGGTCGAGACCGCGGGATCGAGCCAGGGCTCGAGCGGCTGCTTCGCGATCCACTCCGAGGCTGCCGGCAGGTCGACGGTGAACCACTTCCGATACGTCTCCTGCACGACGACGGGGAGGTCGCGATCCGGAGGCAGCCCCTTCAGCCAGTCCATCGCGGCCGCGCCGTCCTTCTCGGCCCAGGCCACGCCGACGCGAAGCAGCAGGCTGATTCCGAAGGTGCGACCGCGATGCCGCGCCGCCCAGTCACCAGCGACCCGGGGGTCGAGCTCGACGAGCACCGACGCGAGGCGCTTGAAGACGCGCTGCTTGTACGGCGTGGGCTTGCCGTCCTCGGTGTCGGGAAGGTCCTCGGCCCAGGCGATCGCCGCCTCGGCTCCACCGCGGTAGACCTTCGCGCGCGCGAGCGAGTCGATGGCGAAGCCGTACTTCTCCTCGTCCTCGGGGTGCGCGAGGAAGTCCTCGAGCCCCGGGCGGCCGGACTCCTCCCAGCCGCGGACGAGGCCGACCATCCCCGAGTTCGCGAGGCGCGCGTCCTCCACCCGCGCGAGGAGCGTGCGCGCGGCGGTCTGCGGGTCGACCCGCCCCCAGGAGCGCATCGTCGCCTGGAGCACGGCCGGGTGCCAGCCGATCCAGCTCTCGCGGGCCCAGTCGAACGCGCCGGGAGGGTCGAAGCGGCCCCACCAGTTGACGAGCTGCACCAGCTCGATGTCCCCGAGGTCGAGGATCACGCTCTCGTACGCGGCTCGAACCTCGGGCAGCGCCTCGGGCCCCAGGGGGACCAGGATCTCGTTCACTCGCGCCGTGCGCTCGAAGCTGTCGTCCAGGAGCAGGGCGGAGCGGAGCTGGGTGGCCAGCCCCTCCGGGACGACCGCCCCGGCGACGATCCGCGGGGGTATCTCGACGCGCCGGTGCGGCCAGTAGGCGAGGCCGTACCCGGCGCCGAAGGCGAGGGCGACGAGCGCAGCAACGACGGCATTGCGGGGGGTTGCGGGCATGGCGGCGTAGTATAAGAGGCGTCCGGCGCGCTTGTCGACGTCCCCGGGGCGAGCGGAACGGGGCTTCCTAGAATGTGGCAACAATTTTCCGCGGGCCTGGAATCCGGCCGGGAACGATCGGGAGTCAGATCAAAAAATCAAGCAACTACGGATACTTGAAATCCGTGTCCCCTGCCTGGCTTCCGGTACGCTTGTTGCAAAGGTGTGGTCGCGATTCGGCGCGGGATCGTCCCGCGGCATGCGAAGGAGTGATCGATGCGTCAAGTGCAGCGGTTTGGCCTCGTGGCTGTGATGGGAGCCGCGGTGATGGCCCTCGCGATCGCCTCCCCGGCGAGCGCGCGCAAGTTCCAGATGAGTGGCTCGTGGTTCGTCCGCAACGGACAGGTATTCATCCCGCTCCAGTTCGCCGCGACGGCGATGGGCACCGCGATGCAGATGACCCACGTCTCGATGGGCAATCTGACGGGTGCCTACTTCTTTCCGAACGGTCCCGTTCCCGGCCTCGGCGGTGTGACGGCGCAGGGCACCTCGCCTGCGTCGATCATGGTCCCGATGCACCGCTTCGTGCAGGACGTGATGGCGGCCGTGCCGCTCAGCGGCGTCAACCTGATCCAGATCACGACGAACTTCGGCGTGGATGCGCCGTACGCCGCGGGCACGCTCGCGGCCGGCGGCGGTCCCGGCTCGTTCACCTGGTGCCCCGGCGACGCCGCCTGCACCGGTGTGGGCTGGCCGAACCCGCTCGCCACCGATCCGCCGCAGGGCGCGGGCCGCAACGGCCGCATGATCTACGCGGCCGGCCCGAACCAGTACGGCGGCGTGATCCAGATGGGCCTGGCCCGCGGCGGCATCGTCAGCGTGCCGTTCGGCACGGGCAGCCCGATGCGCGTCGGCCACGTGAAGTTCGGCGGCGCCGGCAATACGCTCCGCAACCTGGCTCCGGGCGGCCTCGGCTCCCCGGACAACCCGGCGACGGAGATGGTGTACCTGGCCGCGGGCTTCGTGACCCAGCCGACCGTGTTCCCGCCGATGGGCCAGCTGATCCTGAATCCGGGCCCGAAGGTGACGACGATGTTCGGCCTCACGAACACGGGGACGGGTGCCGTCTTCTACCTGCCCGTGATCGCGGTGGGACCGATGGGGACGCAGGCCGGCCAGTTCACCTCGAACTACGGCTTCGCGCACACCACCGGGACGGTCCTCGGCCAGGCGACCGCGGGCACGGGTGGCCAGGACTTCTTCACCTTCCCGGGGAGCAACAACCTCACGCCCCTCGGCGCCGGCAACATCTCGACGATCGCCGGTGGCATTAGCTTCCGGAACACGGTGACGAGCCCGACGGGTACGCCCTACGCCAGCCTGCACAAGATCTCGATGACGCTGGGCGCGCCGATCCCGTCCATGTCGCCGGCTGGCTTCGCGGCAGCCGGTGCGCTGATGCTGCTCGGAGTCGGTTACGCGCTGCGGCGCCGGCTGAAGTAGCACCCGCTACGGGGATCTGATTGGAGATCCGGGGGTGAGGGCTTCGCGCCCTCACCCCCGATCCTTTTCCGCCTCCGGATCCGGACTCGCGCCGGGCTCCTCCGCGGCGCCCGGCTCGTCGGCGCGGACCACCCAGAGCACCCACGCGAGCCAGACGGTCGCCACCATCGCGATCATCGTCACCTGCCAGAAGTAGACGTGCATGAACTCGAAGGACCTCGGCAGGTAGCGGCCGACGAAGAGGAGGCCGACGATGCGCAGCAGGTTCATCGCGTAGATCGCGGGGAAGCCGAGCAGGAAGCCGAGCGCGGTGCGGCTCCACGCGGTCGGAAACGCGAGCAGCGCCGCGCCGAGCAGCACGGCCTCGTAGACTCCCGTGCACTCGTCGATCACCGCCACCGGGAACCGGCCGAGCATCACGATGTTGGGCTCCTTCAGGAGCGCCTCGTCGGGCGTGATGCGGCTCGCGATCGCGAACACGAGCCGCGCGGTGAAGGCCTCGAAGGCCTGGAAGGCGTGCCCGTAGCGCAGCCGCAGCGCCGGATAGGCGAGCCCCATCCCGACGAGCAGGGCGATGAAGACGCAGGCGAAGCGGTAGGTCGGCACCGACCAGAGCTCGCGCAGGCGGCGGAACGCGGCGCGCCGCGGCGGATCGGCGGCGCCCGGAGCGGGCGGGGGCGGCGGAGCGTCCTGCGTCACGTGGATCCTCGGGGGGAGATCGGACTGCTAGGCTCGCCGCAGCCGGCGAAGCACCCCTCTCGGGCTGCGGGAGAAGGATAGGATTGCCGCCGAGACGCCGCCCGGCCGCGACCGCCGTCCTCGCCCTGGCTTCGGTTCTCGTCGCGTTCGCCGCGTGCGAGCTCGCGGCGCGCCTATTACTCGATCCCCCGCGCTATCACGACGCGCCGCTCGAGCTCGACGCGGAGCTCGGCTTCCGCGGCGTGCCGGGCTGGCGCGAGGAGCTCCGCGACGCGGCAGGGAGCTACGAGTTCGCGCTGAACGCCCAGGGGCTGCGCGGCCGCGAGCTGCCGGGCTCCCGCCGCGCGCTCCCCGCGGCGGCACTGCGGGTCGTCTTCCTCGGCGACTCGTTCCTCGTCGGACAGGCGCTCCGCGCCGAGGAGCTCGTCAGCTCGCGGGTCGAGGCGGCCCTGCGCACGGACGGGCGCGAGGCGCTCGTCTTCAACCTCTCCGCGATCGACTGGGGAACCGGGCAGGAGCTGCTCGCCCTGCGCTCGCTCGGCGCCGCGGTCGAGCCCGACGCGGTGGTGCTCTTCCTGTATCCGGCGAACGACCTCGTCAACAACTCGCCGCTGCTCGCGCAGCGCACGGACGTCAGCGCCGGCGATCCGATCCGGCCCTACGTCCGCGCCGACGGCGGCGAGCTCCGCGTCGAGTACGCGAGCCCCTGGCGCGCCTGGCTGCGACGCCACTCTCGCGTCTTCGCAGCGCTCGAGCGCGGCAGCCTCGCGCTCGGGGCCGATCCCGGGGCGGGCGAGAGCTTCGTCGAGCGCCTGCGCCGCGGCCGCGCGCCGCGCGAGGACCTCGAGATCTTCCGCCGCCCCGCGGACCCGCAGGATCGCTGGAGCCGCGCCTGGCAGACGACCTTCGCGCTGCTGCGCGCCGTGCGCAGCGAGTGCGACGCGATGGGAGCGCGCCTGCTCGTCGTGGTGGTGCCGAGCGTCCACCAGGTCGTCGCCACGCCCAAGGCGATGCGCCTCGACGCGCTGGCGCGCCGCGTGCGCGGAGCCGGACTCGACGCGCTCCTCGACTGGGACCTGCCGGAGCGCGAGCTCGCGCGCTTCTTCGCGGCCGAGGGGATCGAGTCCGTCGCGCTGCTCGAGCTGCTGCGCGCGGCGAGCGCGCGCGGCGAGCGAACCTACACGCGCGACGAGCACCTCTCCGCGCGCGGGCACGAGATCGCCGCACAGCGCGTCGAGCGCTGGCTGCGCGGCGGTCCCGTCGAGGCCCTGGCGCCGCGGGCGAGCGCGGGCGGGCCGGTGTCGCTCCTGCCCGAGGCCTCGCTCGCGCCGCCGCTGCTCGACTTCCGCGACGACCCTCGCGCCGAGTCGATCGGGGACGGCTGGCTGCGCTGGACGCCGCCGCGCGAGCCGGTCCCGGGCGCCTGGCTGATCGGCCCGAACGCGCTCGCCGTGCTGCCGGCGGCGGACGGCGACCTCGTCGTGCGCGGACGCCTCCCGCAGGAGGCGCGCCTGCCGGTCGACGGTCAGGTCGCGATCGTCGGCGGGCCGCGCCTGCGCTTCCGCATCGAGAGACACGGAGCCTTCGACATCCGGCTGCCCTCGGCCGCGCTGCAGCGCGGCTCCTGGCCGCTCTCCGACGGCTACGTCGCGATCATCCTCGCGCCGGGGGAGACGCATCGGATCGGCGCCACGCCGGCGGGCCTCTTCGTCGAGGAGCTCGGCTTCGACGCCGCCGCGCCGCGATCCCCGCCGGGTGGTGGGGGCGCAGCGCTCAGCCCCGCTGCGGGCGATTGAGGCGCTCGCGGACCGGCCGCACCGCCTCGTCCCCGAGCGCCGGCGTGAGCGAGTCGAGCAGCGCGAGCGCGTCCTGGCGGACCGCGCGGCGGCTGCGCGTGCGGCTCGCGTAGTCGACCAGGAGCAGCGCCTCGTCGGGGCGATCCGCGGCCGCGAGCGCGCGCGCCGCGAGCAGGAGGTCGGTCGTCCCGTCGGTCTCGGCGAGCATGGCCGTCACGAGCCCGACCGCTTCCCGGCGCGCCTCGGCGTCGCCGACCCGGATCCGCCACTCGATGCGCAGCCGCTGCGCCTCGGGAGCGCTCGGGTCGCGAGCGGGCGCGGAGGCGAGCTCCGGCTCGAGGGCGCGCACCGCCTCCCACTCGCCGCGCCCGGCGTGCTGCCATCCCCGTGCGACCGCGGCGGCGCTGCCCTCGAGCGGCTCCGCGATCCCGATCCACTCGGTGTCGCCCTGCCCGCGCCGGCGGATCAGGCGCACGAGCCCGAAGCGCGCGTCCTGCGCGTCGGGATCGTCGTCGAGCGCGCGTCGGAACGCCTGGGCCGCCGCCTGCGGCGCGAGCACGTTGCGGACCCAGCCGATCGCCGTGAGCCGCGGGGCTCCCTCGGGCAGCGTCTGCGCGAGGCGCATCGCCCGCTCGTTCGCGCCCTTCTCGGCGACGCGTCGCGCGAGGTAGAGCCGATCGAGCGAGTCGAAGCCCTCGCGACCCTCGACGAGCGGGTCGTAGCTCCTCAGGATCTCGTTGCTGCGCTTCACCGTGAGCGGCAGG
>Ga0075428_100002283_pt1 | contig 20746 bp, 15 predicted proteins | sample RhiMetdeltSRZDD2_FD_75291 | JGI IMG/M metagenome (GOLD analysis project Ga0075428, IMG submission 75291) | Populus rhizosphere microbial communities from Tennessee, USA - Rhizosphere MetaG P. deltoides SRZDD2 | ecosystem: Host-associated > Plants > Roots > Rhizosphere > Soil | place: USA... | reverse complement strand
GGGGTGTAGACGATCGGCTGCGGGAGGGCCTTGTCGCGTGTCCGCAGTGCGAGACTGAGGCCGACATAGCTGTCGTGGATGGCAGGATCGACCTCCCGGATATGCCCCTCACGCTTTCCCTCGTCGAAATCGATGCGCCGCACGGAGGATGTGCGGTTCATGTATTCAGCCATGGTTTCGTCATAGGGAGGGACGTCCTGCGCCCCTTCGGCCGTGTAGAACTTGAAGCCATTGTCGTCAGGGTGATTGTGCGATGCGCTCACATTCACCCCACCGGAGGCTTTGAGATACCGAATTGTGAACGATAGCTCCGGCGTCGAAAAATAGGTGTTGGGTTTGTGCTGTGATGGTAAGAATGCCGTAAAGCCATTTGCGGCATAGATCTCACAAGCGAGATGGGCGAGATCACGAGAAGAAAGCCCAATGACGGAGTGGTCATCGCCCAGAAATCGATACGTGCCGGAGAGATCGCTGAAGAGCCGAACGTCGTAAGCGACGATCACGCGTTCTTCGGCGGTGCGATGGAAACTCCGCAGGTAATCACAATGGCCCTGAACCGAGAGCGCTACAGTGACATCGTTGATTCGATTCGGTCCGTAACCTACGCGTCCGCGACGGCCTCCCGTACCAAAAGGCACGAATTGATAGAACGAATCGAGCAGGAGCGCGAACTGCCGCTGCTCGATGTGCGCCCTTACCGCGGGCCGCTGCTCCTCACAGAGAGGGTTCTCGAACCAGTAACGGAGGAGTGCAATCGCCTTTTCCACAACGTCCAGATTCGACGATAAAAGCGAGAACTCCGCCCGAAGCATGTCTTCGTGGGCGCCAATGTCGAACAGCGTCGTCGTCATTTTCCTCTCTCCGGCTCGTTCCGCCGACCGCGATCATACCTGCCCGGCGTCGATGACTGGCAATGGAATCGCAGCGGACAGCATACAATCTCAGCCACATCATGGGAGATCGTACGTGGGCTATTCGGCGCGCCCTACGATCGAGTCTCACCGAAGAACCGCGACGGCTGACATGCGAGCTTTGCAACTGGTCTGTCCCGATCTGCCTTCTCTCGATGAGATGACACGTGATCTCCGTCGGATCTGGAAAACGGGACGCGTCACGAACTTCGGCCCGCTCCACGATGCGCTCGAAGCTCGGTGCGCCGCATACCTCGGATGCGAAGTGGCAGCCGTAGCGTCGGGAACGACCGGATTGATCCTCACCCTGTTCGCGCTGGACCTTTCTCCCGGCAGCGAAGTCGTGATTCCAAGCTTCACGTTTGCCGCGACCGCACAGGCGGTGCTGTGCGCGAATCTCATCCCCAGATTCTGTGAGGTTGAAGAGGACGGCAATCTATCGCCGACGCATCTCGAAGAACTGCTGACGCGGCACCGCCGTATCGGCGCGGTCGTGCCGGTGCACGTGTTCGGCTCGCCGGCCGACGTCGCGCGAATCCAGGAAGTCGTCGATTTGCGTCGCAGGCGGATTCGCGTGATCTATGATGCCGCGCATGCATTTGGTGCGCGCGTGGGAGAGCGCATGATCGGAACGTTCGGCGACGCCGAGGTCTTTTCGTTGTCGGCGACGAAACCGCTGGTCGCGGGAGAGGGTGGTCTCGTTGCTTCGCGAAACCGAAACCTCATCGCCAGAATTCGTACTGCACGGAATTACGGACTGCGGCGAGACAATTTGGCGAAGGTGCGCGGCCTGAACGGAAAGCTGAGCGAGCTCCATGCCCTCGTCGCGTTTCACAATCTCGCCCTCCTGGAAGAGAGGCTGGAGCGGCGGCGCATTCGTGCCGCGCGCCTGCGCGGGATGATCGAGGCGAAAACCCGTTTCGAGTGTTTGCCGCTGCGGAACGGCGATCTTCCGACATTCAAGGACTTTACGATTCGTGTTCCGCGCGGTGCGAGCCGCCGCGCGATTCTCGAGGCACTTGCGCTGGCGCAAATCGAGGCAAGAATCTATTTCGCTCCGCCGCTTCATCGGCAGCGCCTGTTCCGCGACAGCGTCGCGCGCGACGCTGTCGCGCCGCGCCTGCCGACGACCGATGCGCTGTCACGATCCGTGATCACGGTCCCGTTTCGCACCGACGTGAGCGACGCCGAGATGCGCCGCCTCTGCCTTGCGCTTCGGAGCGTCCTCGATCATGCCGTTTGAAGTAAGCTCGACTCCGCCGCCGCCTCAGCAGGATCTTCGCATTGGTGGCCTATCTCTGCTCTTCTTCGATTATTACCGATTGGCGGATGGCTCCTCGGTGGACCTGGCGAAAGCCCACGTCATCACAACTCAGGATGATTATCTGGCGATGTTCGACATCGATCCGGATGGCATCCAGCGCCATCAGATTTACCACTGCAACGATCTCATCGCCATACCGCCGGTGCAACTCGCCGAGGCGGGCATCGTCGGAGGAACGGCACGGCTGCTATTTCGCATCGTTGACCGGTCGTTCCTGATCGCCATCACGGTCGTTACGGTTCATGAGGGGCCCTCCGCTTCGCTTGTCGATCCGCCGATGCCTGCGATCAAGCCGAAACGCCCGTTCGTCACATCAGACATTCTGACGCTGATCCGGGAGGTGAACGATACCTCCGGTGGTGCCTACATGGCGCTCAGCAGTGACCGCCATCGCATCCTTGCCGGCATTTTTGGCCGAGGAAACGTCGCGCCGGAGGGAGAGAAGCGGAGCCGGAGAAATATCGGTATCCAGATCTGGTCGATCGCCAACCGTCTGTCGGATATCGTGGATGGCATTCATCTGACGACTGCTTTTGCCTGGGAGCTCTCGGCATTACTCGAATGCACGAGCGAGCAAATGCTTCGAAATCCAGGAGATTGGAGAAAGCGACGCAAAGTGCATGTCGAAGCACTGATGCAGCAGGCAGCGGAGTCGCCTGGAGTCTCCTCATTGCGTCGTTCTTCGAGCGTTCTCACGCACGGGTCGGTGTGCATCGAGATTTCGCAGCTACCGGTTTCGAGCGCATTGACTCGATCGATCCGCCGTCTCGCGGCATACGGGTTCGACAGCACTTCGCTGTACCTCTGGTCGATTGCTGCTGCCGAGGAGGCCGTGCTGATCGCGTTCACGAGTGAGCTGTCCGATACGGTGCACCGCCTTCACGAGCTCATCGACAATGATGCCAGCGATTCCGGGGCCGTGCGGCGTGAGCTGAAGGGGTTGCTGCGGACGAGAGCTTCGCTTTATCGATCGCTGAACACGTTTTTCGCGCTGACGTCAAGGCTTCGCGAGCAACGGCATGTCGTCTTCTTTCGTGAGGCGGAGGTCGATTGGAGCCTCGACGGGATGCGGCGGGAAGTCGACTCGCGCCTCGTCGGACTGACGCAACTGGCGTCGGCGTTTCTGCGGCTGATCGAATGATGGAGGACACGGTTTTCCAGCGTCGGGCATTCAGCGAGGGAAATGATGGACACCGCCTTGTACTACTTCCTGAGTACCGTGGCCCAGACATCGGGTGCAGCCGCGGCGCTTCTTGGCGCCTTGGTGTTGTTTCGCATGTCCTTCATCGCCTCCGAAAGCACCCGTGCTGCGGATCATCTCAAGGAGCGTTTCGCGCATCCCGACCCAGAGCAGGTCAATCGAATGAATGAGTGCTGGGTTCGCGGAGATCTCGAAGCGGTATTGGCGCAATCGCATCGCCTGCCACCCGAAGCGGCCGCACGGGCGTCCGACTACGATCAGGCGCGCATGACGCTTTCGCACACGCTCCAGAGCGCGCGTGTTCTTCGCAGAAACTTCACCCGAGCCCTCACGAATCTCGGCGGTCTCATCGCCCTCACGATTGCGCTGATCGCGTTCGTGCCGCTACAGGTGAAGAACACCATCACGGTGATCACCGTCGTCACGCTGATTCTGGTTTGGATGCTCGCCTGCGCGTGGCAGTATTGGCGCGTCGTCGATTCCGCGATTCGATGAGCGCTGGGTGTTGCTCAGTCGGCGATGAAAAACGCGATGTCCTTCTCAATTTCGCGAAATGGAGTTGCGGCTGCCTGCCGCAGCCACGCCTGCCTGAGGTAGACGCTGGGACAAGGCTCGGCGTTGAATTTCGCGCAGAGATCGTCGATCGCTTCCGTGACCGGATTGGCCGCAACCTCGGTGAATCGCGCAAGCGTCACGTGATACTCACCGGAGAGTCGCTTAGGGATGAAGTCCGCGATCTTCTGCGCTTCCGCCGCGATTCGATCAGCGAGATCGAGCACGATCGCATCCGGTTCGACGATCGCTCGTATTCCGGCGCTTCGCCGCTCGACGCGCAGAATGTTGAAACAGAGCGGTGCCCGAATTGCGCTCATGACGTTTGCCACGATCTCGGTTGCCCGTCGTAGCAACGCTTCTCTTTTCGTTTCGTCCTGAAACGCAGGTAGGTATTGGACCACGAATTCATACAGCGTCACGTGCAGGCCGACGCGGCCGTCACGCGTATCGGAGCGTGGCTGAATGTAGATTCCCGGCACAACGTGGCGAAGATCGCGCGTGAGCTGCTCGAGCCGCTCGGCGACGTTCAGTCCGGCCTCTGCGGACTCGAGCGGCGCCACGAGCGAGATATCGAACAGCGGCTGACTGTACCGTGCCGAGTAGTCGATCTGTGCCGGTCGCCGGAACCGCAGCCGTAAGCGATGCAGGTTTCCGCACGGATCGGCCAGCCACGATTGAATCGTCGTGATCGACTCCTCGTGAAGCACTCCCGGTATGTCGAGAACGTCGTCGTACGTTAGCGCTGCACCGGCAAAGCATGCGCCGCGATCAGCAACGATGTGATCGAAGTCGAAGATCGTCTCGGAATCGAGACCGAACTGCTGGAGTGTCGAACGTTCGGCGGGACTGAAGTCGAAAACGCCGTCGAGGGTCGTGGCCTTACGTTCCCTCAACTGCTCATTGCTGGCAATGCGAAAGACCATCTCGGAGTCGCCTGCGACAACGCCCGCTAGCACGGTGTTGATCGCAATCTCCGGCAGTCCGAAGACGCCGATCATTCCGTCGAGGTGACGACTCTGAGTTGCCGCAACGACATAGGGTGGCTCGACGATTACCGGGTTGGGGACGACGACATCCACTCCCAGCGCGCGCATTCGTTCGATGAGCGTGGTGTGATGGAGACCTGTGTCGTAGCTGTGGCAGACGATGCGCAGCTCGTCGACGCGTTTGCCACGAGATCGCGCGATCGCGTTCAGATTTCCAGCGACTGCGTCCTCGGGCCGTGAAGAGAGATCCAAATCCTGTCGTGCGCCGCGCGGCGCGAGGATGGCGTACGCCTGAAGATCCGGAAAGGAGCGCATCCCATTTGCGACCGAGCAAATCGAGTATGCACCGTTCGCTCCCGTCGCTGCCGGGGTGGTGCCGTCCACCACATCCACAGCGAGACGAAGCCGTGACCTTCCGATGGCTCCTGCACCAGGCACTCCCGGCTGGGCGTCGCCATATTCGTCTTTCGCCTCCGCCGTTGCGATCGACACCTCGCGCGTCCAATGCTGCAGTTCGTCGTTGAATACTGTTCCGGCGGTTGCATCGATTAGTCGCTTCACACTTCCCAGCGTCGCCGGTTCCGCGGTGCCGATCATCGGGGCCACGGCAGCAGCGATCGCGTTGACGCTTAGGGCGACGTCGAATATCACATCGAAGATGCTGTGGTTCAGCGGCCCGACCTCCTGGTCGTCGGGTGCCGCTGCCATGATGCTCGTTTGACACGCGATCAGCTCTCCGTGACGATCGAACTGACTCGCAGCCTCGAGCATCGGCGGAAGCCGTTGCTCGATGTACCGCCTCACCGCACCGGCCTGATACCACTCGTCGATCCTGTAACCCGTTAGATCGATGGACCAGTCGAGAATCTGTCCCGGCTGATCCTGCAGATACTCCAGCAGTGCTTCGCGCTTCTCATCTTCGACGATGAAAAGCACGGCACCACCCGCGCCGGCGCCGTTCGGCTTCGCGCCCATGGCGAAACGGAGCCCGCCCGCGAGCAACGAATCGAGTTGCGGCGTCGTGCATGCGCCATGCGTGATGCGTTTCCAAAGCTCCCACTGCTCGAGCGACAATCGCGCGAGAAGCGCCAGATCCTGGCTCTTAATGGCATCTGCTGCGTGTGCGCAGATGTCCAGCAACTCGTGAGATGCCGCTGTCGTTGCTGCGTCGCCGGCGATATAGCGGAGCGTTCCCTCGGCGAGAATGTCACCCGTGTAGGCGGCGAGGTGTGTGTCGAACAGTACGACTCGCGCTTCGAGCGTGCGAATGAAATCGGTACTGAGCGGCAGCCTTCGCGCATCGAGAACCGGAAGCCGTGCTGGCGTGCTTTCCGCTTCAACGACACCCCCGAAGAACGGCGGGAGCGCATCTTCCCATCCGCCGCCGACGCCGGTCATCCGTTCGATTCCAACGGTGCGATGAACGATGTCCTGCCATTGCGGAACGAAGCCCAACAATCGAAAGAGTGCCTGTGTAATCGTCGCGGCGATGATCGAACTCGAGCCCAACCCTTTCGGTGCCGAGCTTTCGACCGTGATGAGCAGACCACCGCCGAATACCGCGTCGATTGCAGCTTCGAGGCTGGCTTGGCGGAAGGAATCACCAAGCATGTGTCGCACCGCGGCACGGAGAATCGACGTTTGCGTGCCTACGATCTCGAGCCCTTCCCAGCTCTCGACGTGTTCGCGGCTGACGTCGTCGTCGCGAATGAGTGTGAGTCCAGGCGTTTGCACAATCTCGGCGGTACACCGAATCGGCGGGACGCCGCTAATCGACGCGCACATCGATACGGCCCGACCGCGCTGCTCATTCGTCCATGGGGGAAGGTCGGACAGTCCGCCCATTCCCAGATCGACTCGAACGGGACTCTCTACTCTAACTTTGCGCGGCCGGAGACCCCGCTTCTCGGGTACGCTCGTCTGATAATACGGAAGCTCTCGATACATGCTGCCGAGAACGCGGCGCGTGCCTGTTGAGCTTTGCCACACCGCAACGTTTTCGGATTTGCCGAGCAATGCGCGAAGGAAATCCACGCGTGCGACGAATCCCATCTCCGCGTCGTCGGGTGTCGCGTGAGCGAGTTTCTCGGCGACGCCTGACACGGCTCCTGCAGCGCGAATCGCACGAGCGTAGGCTTCGAGTGAGATGCCGGGCCGCAGGAACTCGCGGATGTTCTCGAGCGCGTCGCGTAAATCCTGCGAAACCTCTCCCTGCTCAGCGCGGCGAAGAATCTCACTCGGATTGACTGGCAACGGATCCTCCCGGTCGACTCACAACTCCTTCGGCCGCGCTTTGAAGAAGATGCGCTGTGATCTGGCTCAGTTCGTGAAACTTATCCTCGATGTAGACGCGGAGCGTGTCAAGGCTCCATGCCGTTTCCGCATCATGGAAAAAGGCCACATGCCGCTGCTCGCGCAACTTCGACGTCAACCAGAAGACGTCATTCACAGAACCGAGTAACCGCACCCTGGTGGCCGATAGAATCTTCAGCTCGTCACGTACCGCTTTCATGTCGATGTCGTTGTTTTCTGCCAGTTTCCGCACGCGTACCAGAGACTCCGCGAGTTCCTCGTTGAAGGCGATCAGAACGGACTCCAGCGTCGCGGTCACGCACCACAAATAGAGCGACGTGCTGTCGAAGCCGTAGGCTCCAAGGCGATGTGCGGAGCGCGGTTTCAACTTCGGCTCGGCCACCTGCGAAATCTCGAGGCACACCGATCGGTGTGTAAGAACGCGGTGGTCGGCGAGGATGTCCGTTCCCTTCTCAACGAGAGACTCGACCTGATCGTGCCGGCGTGCTCTCCACGATTGCGTGTCGTGCAGAATCAGGTCGCTCGTACACTCGAGCAGTGCCGCGAGCTCCCAGGCGAACGTACGTGAGAGCATGATTCCGTCGATCGGCTTGGTCAACGGATTTGCGATCGACCAGATCTGAATTCCAACGTTCTTACGACTGCGGCTGTCGCCGAACGGAACGACGCCGCCCGGTCCAAAGACCCCACGGAGAATGCGCATCCGCTGAGTACGAAGCGAGTTGAAGCCGTCGCGTCCGAGTTCATTCAGCTCGCGGATCAGCGTGAGAATGTCGGAGGTAACAAGCGACCGTTTTGCCTTGATGCGCTGTCTAGGAACCTCAATGATACCTCCCGCAGGCGTCTCATCGAGATTGATGACCGTTACTGTGACCAGGAACGAGTCGGCGACCAGTCGAAACAGGAGACTTGCTGTGCCCCCAACACTCGTAGCTTGTTCGAGCGGGACGGAGGCAATAACGAGGGGCTCGCGGCACTGGAACATCCGGTGCTGCTGAAGTTCACCCGAGTCGAGATCGATGATCGCGAGATAGTCGTCAGGCGTCTCGATCGGAATCGCAAGCTGGGTGTCAGGCTGAAATCGCGCATCGAGACGGTAGTAGTCGAAGAATAGAAGAGAGAGACCGTTGACGCGGAGCTCTGTAGTGGGCAGTGGCGCGGCAGTCCGGATTTGAATCTGCTGCTGCATACGCTCGCGGCGAGTCTACCGCATACTTTGTTCGGCATCGTCTATGGTGTGGCAAGACCGCGTTGACGCTGACGCTACGCAGATCTCCGCAGGGGGAGGAACGTTAGCACAAGAGTGGACCGCCGCCGTCCTCGGCGCGCAAAGGCTTGACGCTGCTTCGCAGCAGGCGTAGTGTCACGGCATTCCCCCCATCCGGTCTTCCGTCCTTCACGCAGAGAGGAGGCGCGCATGTTCCGCACGGTAGTGCTGCTCAGTTTCATTCTGCCCTCGACGTTGTTCGCACAGACGCCCACGACCCCGCAGCCCGAGGCTGCCGCTCCCCGAAAAGGTTTCATGAAGCTCATGAACGGCACTGCCGTGGCCGTCACGGCGTGTTATGACTCGCAAGGAAAAGAAGTGCCCGGCGTCGCAGGGCAACCGTTCACGAATCCTCCGGCAGTCACCGGCGACAACCCGAACGTGCCGCTCGACGTCCGGCAGTTCAAGCGGACGGTTCCCGTCTACACCTACTTCTTCGGCGATCCCACCTGCACGATGAAGGAGTTCAACCTGCGTCTGTACGGCTATCAGCCGACGCCGGGCGGTCCATTCACGTACGCGTTCCCCGGCCCGACGATCGTGCTGAACAAGCCCCGCGGATCGAAGCCGGGCGACTCGCTCACGATTCCGCTGACGAACAATCTGCCGTTGTCGAACGACGACTGCATCCAGACCGGCAACCCGCTTTGCGTCTGCCCCGGCACGACGACCGATCCGCAGTGCTGCTCCGCGGTGCAGGTCAAGAAGCCGAACTGCTTCCACGGCGACAACACCACGAACCTCCACTTCCACGGCACGCACGTTTCGCCGCAGGCGCCGCAGGATTACGTCCTGCTCGAGCTCGAGCCGGCCGGCACCTTGCACGAACACGAGTCGCACAGCTCACTCGGCGAGACCGCGATCGGCTCCTACACCTACAAAGTCAATCCGCTGCAGTCGACGCAGCCTCCCGGCACGCAGTGGTATCACCCGCACAAACACGGCTCGACCGCGCTGCAGGTCGCGAACGGCATGACCGGCGCGCTGCTGATCATGGGTGAGTTCGATCAGATGCTGCAGGACTTCTACAAAGACGTGGGCGGTCTCACCGATCAGCTGATGGTGATGCAGCAGATCCACGATCTGAATTTCGTGCAGCCCGGAAGCTCGGCCGTGCTCGCGCCGATGCCGCTCATCAACGGCAAACTGCAGCCCGTCGTGACGATGAAGCCGAACGAGATCCAGCGCTGGCGCTTCGTGGCGGCGACGATGGAGGCGAGCGCGCAGATCAGCATCGACTTCGACGGTCCGGCCGGCGGCGGCGTGGAGGCGAGACAGATCGCGATGGACGGCGTCCGCTTCAGCGACAGGAACTATGAGTGCCAGCCGCTGCTCGATGCCACGCCGTGCGATGGGCAGCCGCAGGGGCTGGAGTTCAACCTCTCGCCGGGCAATCGCGCGGACTTTCTCGTGAAGGCTCCCGCGGCAGCAGGCATGTACGCGCTGACGTACAACCTGTTCGGGCGCGTCGACCGCCAGGGCGATCGCCGTCCGGAGCTCACGCGCCTGGGCCGCGGCAAGCGCCAGCCGACGGTGGAAGACGTGAAAGACATTCTCGAGGCCATCGCTCCGGGCGACGCCGAAACGGCGCTGCTGCTCGTGAAAGTCGAATGCCCCGAGGGGACGCAGTGTCCGAACATGGATTTCCCGCCGTCGCTCGGACCGATGCCGCCGTATCTGCAGAACATCCCGGCCCAGACGGACGGCTCACAGGTGCTGCAATTCCGCCTAACCAAAGCCGCCGATGGCTCCGGAATCGGCGCGGAAACCACGCAGCCGCAGTTCTTCGGCATCGCCGTGCAATCGCAGTCGAACGGCGCGTTTCAGCAGTTCAACGGCAACTGCGCGAACTTCACCGAGCCTCTCAACCGCACCGAGACCTGGACGCTCTCGCAGAACATGAACGATGTGGTGTTCAGCAAGCCGTTCCACGTCTTCCATATCCACACGAATCATTTCCAGACCGTGCGCTTCGGGACCACGACGTATCCCGAGCCGATCTGGATGGACAGCATCACGCTGCCGAATACTACGAACGTGGCGAACACGTTCCCGACGGACGACGCGAGCACGGTGCTGATCCGCCAGCAGTTCCTCGATTACACCGGGGCCTACGTCTTCCACTGCCATTTCCTCGGCCACGAAGACCGCGGCATGATGATGCTCGTGCAGACCGTCTGTCCGAACGCACCGGGCTACTACGGCATCCCCGACCCGAAGGGCGGCCCGGACAATTGTCAGATCTGCGTAACGAACCCCGAACAGTGCAAGAAGGCGGCACCGACTTACCCATGTACGACGGCGGCGGCAAGAAAGAGACTGCCGAAGCGGTAGGCGAGGTCGTATCGGTTGCGGACGGGATCCGCACTTTGCGGATCCCGCCCGAACGTGTCGGAATCGCTACTGGTAGATCTCGCGCAGAGGAAGTGCGACATCGAGGCCGTGCAGGCGCACCGACTCGTCGAGGCCCATCCACCGCTCCGGAACCCAAAGATCGCCTCGAAGTGAATGGTGCTGAACGTCGACGGTGTCCTGCTCCACGAGAAGGTAGTCGCGCAGCGTGGCGATGGAGCGGTAGTGCTCGAATTTTCTCGTGCGGTCGTACCTGGCCGTGGTTTCGGACAGGATCTCGACGAGGACGACCGGGTTCTGCACCGTCTCGGGCCGTTCTCCGGTCACCTGAAGCTCGCCGCAGATCACCATGACGTCCGGATACGCATAGAGGCCGCTGGGCGTGCGCAGCCGGAGGTCGGCGACATATGCGCGGCAAGCAGTGCCGTCGAGAGCCTGCCGAAGGAGAGCGTAGACGTTCAAAGTGATCTCGTTGTGCCGTGCGGAGCCGCCCGACATCGCGTAAATCTCGCCCGCGTCGTACTCGTGTTTGATGTTCGACATCTGTTCGATCGAGAGATATTCGTCGACCGAAATGAGCTTTCGAACCTGCTGCCTCATGATGATCATTGTAGACCGACCTTGTCCTCTGGCCTGTTTTCCGCAATCATCCCTGCACGCTATATGTCGCGTCCGGTCGTGCTCATCGCCGATGACGATGAAGAAGTCGCTGTCCTTCTGAAGACCTATCTGCGTCCGGTCGATTGCGAAGTGCTGGTCGCGGTGGACGGCGAAGAGGCGCTCGCAGTCGCGCAGGCGCGGCTTCCCGACGTCGTTCTGCTCGACGTGATGATGCCCAGGCGCAGCGGCTGGGAAGTCTGCCAGGCGCTCAAGGCCGTTCAGCGCACCTCGCACATCGGCGTCATCCTCGTCACGGGCCGCGGCGACGTGAAGGATCGCCTGACCGGTCTGCAGGTCGGCGCCGACGACTATCTCGTCAAGCCGTTCGACCGCAACGAGGTCGTGAAGCGCGTCCGGAAGGTGATCGATCGTGCGTTAGGCGACCGAAAGGAAGCGGCGCAGGCCGGGAAGACCGCGCTCGAGGCGATGCTCCTCGATCGCGCGACCGCGCTCCCGAGTCTGCCGGTCGTTCTCGATCGTTTGAAAGAAACGCTCATCGAACAGAGCGAGCTCGGAATCGTCTTCATCGACGTCGAACAGTTCGAGTCGATCGAGGCCGAGTACGGATGGGCGCTCTTCGATGAGCTGCTCTGCAACGCGGGCCAGATCATCTCCGCCGAGTCGCACGAGAAGTTCGTCAACGCGGTCGTGACCTGTCATCGCACCGGCGGATCGAGCTTCTACGTGTTTCACGAAACGCGCGGCAAGGATCTCAGCGCGGAGAATGCGCTCGAGCGCATTGCCAACGAGCTGCGGCACAAGCTGATCGAAGCGACGCGCAAGCGCTTCTCGCATCTGCATCAGGAGCAGATCGGATTTTTCGTCGGCTCGACGCGCATCGATTACCGGCCGCAGATTCGCCTCGAGCGGCAGATCTATGCCGGCATGCAGACCGCGGCGGACGCGGTGCGCGACGCCGAGCAACAGCGCAAGAAGCAGCTCACCAAAGAGCTGCGCGACATCATCCGGCGCAAGCGCGTGACGACGCTCTTCCAACCCATCGTGCGTGCGAAGGACACGACCGTGTTCGGCTACGAGATCCTCACCCGCGGTCCTTCGAACTCGTCGTTCCGCAACTCGGACATGCTGTTCTCGTTCGCGCGCGAGGCGAAGCTCTCCTGGGCGCTGGAGGCGATCGCGCTGGAGGGCGCGCTGCGGCGCCTGCGCGAAGTCGATCTGCTCGATCGCAAGTTTCTGCTCAACCTCGAGGCGGAGATGTTCGGCGAGTCGGAGTTCCGCATTCACGAGATGGTCTCGTTCTTCGCGGAGCACCGCGGGAACTTCGTGTTCGAGCTCACCGAGCGTGCGGCGATCGAGGACTACGCGCAGTTCCGCGAGCTGCTGAACGAATTTCGCGAGAAGGGGATCGAGGTCGCGATCGACGACGCGGGCTCCGGCTACGCGTCGCTCGAAGCCATCGCCTCACTCGCGCCCGACTATCTGAAGATCACCAAGGGACTCGTGTCGACGCTCGCCGATGAGCCGATCAAGCAGGACCTCGTGCGCATGCTCGTCGATCTCAGCGGAAAGATCGGCGCGAAGACCATCGCCGAGGGCATCGAGACCCAGCAGGAATACGAAACCTGCCGCGACCTGGGCATCGATCTCATTCAAGGTTTCTACATCGCCCATCCGCAGGAGGAGCTCGGCCTCGCCGATGCCGAGGTCGCGCAATCGCCGCCGCTCGCCGCATTGAGTCTTTAGGAGGCTTCGATGTTCTCCACGATTGCGCGCATCACCGCCCTTCTCGCCATCGCCATCGCGGTCATCGGATATCGAATGGGACAAGTCGGGATCAAGCTGATTCCGATCGAGCTTCCTCTCGCCGGTGAGGACGTCACCGCCGCGGCGCAGATGCAAGCCGACAAGATCCGTTCTTCGATCTCCCTCGACTGGTTTTTCATCGCCGCCTACGGATCGATGTTCCTCGGATATGCGCTGCTCCATTGGCTGCAGCAACAGAAGGGCGCCACCGCGCTCGCGATCACGACCGCGCTGCTCGCGATCGGCACCGTCGCGTTCGACGTATTGGAAAATCGAGCCATCCTCGCAATGGTCGACAAGAGCGAGGTCTCCCGGAGGCTCTTCGCGGTGTCGGCCATGAAATGGCTGCTGTTCTTTCTCGTCGTCGCGTGGTGCGGGCCGCTGTTCGTGCGGACGTCGCGATGGTGGGTCGCGGCGATCGGAATCGCGTTCATCGCCGCGGGACTGGCCGGCACGTTGGTCTCGGCATCGCTCGCGTTCCGGCCGATCTCTCGCAATCTCATCGAGCCGGCGATGAAGTTGTCGCTCCTTCCGTTGTTCGCGGCGATGCTGGTCTTGCTCATCCGGCCGTCGGTCCTTCTCGCAGACAGCTGATGCAAGACATCCGCATCGTCTTCCTGGGCACGTCTTCCGGCAGTCCTTCGCGCGATCGCAACGTCTCCTCGGTCGCCCTCGTGCTCGACGGCACGGTGCTTCTCTTCGATTGCGGTGAGGGAACGCAACATCAGTTGCTCCGCGCGCCCGTGCGCAGCGGCGCGATCGACGCGATCTTCATCACCCACATGCACGGCGATCACGTGTACGGATTGCCCGGCCTGCTCGCGACGATGTCGCTGAGCTCGCGCGAGCGCGCACTCGACATCGTCGGCGTCGACGCGCTGAGTGACTATCTCGATGGCGTGCTCGCGACGACCGATCACCATCCGATCTTTCCGATTCACGTCAGCAGTCCGCCGTATCGCGGGAAAGGATTCTCGGTCGTCTCCGCGCCGCTCGATCACCGCATTCCCGCCTTCGGGTACTGCGTCATCGAAGACGATCGTCCCGGGAAGTTCGATCCGGAGAAGGCGAGGGCGCTCGGGATTCCGCCCGGCCCTGCATGGCGCGAGCTGCAGCAGGTGAATGATCCGCGTGTGGTCGGACCGTCGCGGCGAGGAAGGCGCATCGCGTACTGCACCGACACGCGTCCGTGTGCGAGCGCGGTGGAGCTCGCGCGCGGAGCGGATGTGCTCATTCACGAGGCGACGTACACCGAAGAGCTTCGCGACGATGCGGACGAACGGCGTCACTCGACGGCGGCCGGCGCGGCGCGTATCGCGGCCGAGGCGGGCGTGGGGATGCTCATCATCACGCACTTCTCGACGCGCTATCGCGATGCGGCGCCGCTGCTCGACGAAGCGCGCGCGATTTTTCCGAACACCGAAGCCGCGCACGATCTCGCGGTATTCTCCGTCGCATGACGTACTCGCTCGTGCCGGTCGCGTTCGTCCGCTCGTCCCTCACGAATCGCCACGAAGCGCCGATGCAGGGCTACGAAGGCGCGCCCGATGCCTGGATCGAGATCGAGAGCGCGGTCGTCGAGGCCATGGACGACATCGCCGCCGGCGACGAGCTCATTCTCATCACCTGGTTTCACGAAGCGCAGCGCGACGTGCGGAAAGTGCATCCGCGCAGCGATCCGCGCAATCCGCTGACCGGCGTCTTCTCGACGCGATCGCCCGATCGACCCAATCCCCTCGGCCTGCATCGCGTGCGCGTCCTCGCGGTCGATCGCCCGCGCATCCGAGTCGGCCCGCTCGAAGCGATCGACGGCACGCCGGTGGTCGACATCAAGCCGGTGCTCTCGCGAAGCGACGACGCCTAACGCCCCCACTTCGTCCGCGTGTACGCGACGCGGAATCCCTGTCGCTCCGCGTTGCGCTGGGACGCGCTTCCGGGCGCGGCGCACATCATCGCGAGATCGCAGCCGCGCGACAGCGCGTGGCGCAGGCGCGCGTCGAGCAGCGCACGCTGCGCGCCCTGTCGCCGTCCTTCGGGAATCGTGCTCGCGCCCGCGAGTAGCGCTACGCCGCCGTGAGTCGCCAGCGTGCCGGTGGCGATCGGCACGCCCTCGAGCTCCGCGAAGAACGGCGTCGATCCTTCGGCGCTCGCGGCGACGCGGCCGAGGTCGCGGATCAGCGGAGCGACGTCGTCGAATTCGCTCCACCCCGCGGCGGCGATCTCGCTCCAGTGTTCGATCTCGTCCGGCGTGGCGATGCGCGCGCGGACTCGTCCATCGGAAGGCGCCGGCAGCGCGGCGATCGGCTGGTACATCACCGACGAGAGCTCGACGGGACGATATCCGCGGGCGACGAGCAGCTCCATCGTTTCGACTCCGGCGAACGGTGAGACCTCGTGAAACACCGCAGCGCCGCGCTCGGCGAAGAAGGTCTCGATCCGCTCGAGGTCGGAAGGCGATGGCGCTGCGAAGACGCCGAGGGCGAATGTCTGCGTGAGCGGCGAGCCGATGCCGTCGAACATCGCCAGCGCGCCTGCGCATTCGATCCACGTCGCGCCGGCATGCGGCGCGAGCCGTGCGCGCGACTCGACGAACGCGACATTCGCGCGCGCCTCGCATCCTTCGAGTCGCTGCGCGAGCGAGTGATCGGCGAACGGGTAGCCGGGCATGATGCGCGGTGATCGTATGACGGCTGGTCTGGTTTGCGCATGAATGATCCGCGGAGGAATCATGACGCGAGCAGATACTCAATTCTGGGGAGTTCGCTATCAGGTGACCGACGTCGACCGTGCCGTCGCGTTCTACACCAAGCAGCTCGGCTTCAAGATCGAGCATCAGCAGGGCCAGGCATTCGCGAAGGTGTCGAATGACGGGCTCGATATTTTTCTGAGCGGCCACGGCGCCTCCGGCTCACGTCCGATGCCCGACGGCCGCCAGCAGACGCCCGGCGGATGGAATCGCGTCGTGCTTCGCGTCGAGGATTTGCCCGCGCGCGTCGACGAGTTGAAGAAAGCCGGCGTGCCGCTGCGCAACCAGATCGAGACCGGTCCCGGCGGCAGCCAGATCCAGATCGAAGATCCGGACGGAAACCCGATCGAGCTCTTCGAGCCTAAATCGTGACGCGCCGCAGCAAGCGTGCGTGCACACACGCCCAGGTCCCTCGCTACGCTTCGGGATGACAAGGATCATCGTCCCTCATAATGCTTCATGTGCAACGCCCCGCGCTTCGCGCCGCGATCGTCGTCTTCATCGCGTCGTTCTGCACGCTCGTGCTCGAGCTCGTAGCGGGGCGGATGCTCGCGCCCTACGTCGGGGTGTCGCTGTACTCGTGGACGAGCATCATCGGGGTCGTGCTCGCAGGAATCAGCGGAGGGGCGTGGGCGGGAGGCGTGCTCGCCGATCGCCGGCCCGTCGCGTCGACACTGGGCTGGCTGCTGCTCGCATCGGGCATCGCGGCGATGCTGATCGTTCCCGCCGCCACACTGTTCGCTGCGGAGAAGGGACTGCTCACGAGCGCGGGCATCGCCATGACGCTCATGAAGCGCGTCGTCGCTCTGGCCGTGCTGCTCTTCTTCATCCCCTCATTTCTCCTCGGCATGATCTCGCCCGTCGCGGTGAGACTGGCGGTGCGCAGTCTCGACAACGCGGGGAGCATCGTCGGAAAGATCTACGCGATGTCGACGTTAGGCGCGATCGCCGGCACGTTCGCGACCGGCTTCTATTTAGTCGCGCGATTCGGCACGCGGCCCACGATCATCGGCGTCGCCATCGCGCTTGTCGCGGCCGCGCTTCTCTTCGGCGAGCTGTTTCGAGGATGGATTCGCGCCGTCGCGGTGATCGCGCTCGCCGCCGGATGCATCTATGCCGGCGCGCGGCCGGCGGCGGCGCCGCCGCCGTATCGCGATGCCGCGCTCGCGACGGCGAAGACTGGAATCATTCACACCGAGGAGAGCGCGTACTACACGATCGGCATCGAGAGAACCGTGCGCGATGACAGCGGCGCGCCGCTGCACGCGCTCCATCTCGACCATCTCGCGCATTCGTACAGCGATCTCGCCGATCCGTCGTATTTCGAGTACGGCTATCTCGACCTCTTCCTCGACGTCATCGAATGGGCCGAGATCCGCAAGGGATCGCGATTGCGGCTGCTCTTCATCGGCGGTGGCGGATACACGCTGCCGCGCTATCTGGAGCGCACGTATCCATCGGCGCAGATCGATGTGGTCGAGATCGATCCCGCGGTCACGCGCATGGCCAAGCGTTACTTCGGCGTGCCGCGGACGACGCGCATCCGCACGATCAACGAAGACGCACGCTGGTTTGCGATGCGCAAGCACGAGCCGTACGACGCGATCTTCATCGACGCGTTCAACGATCTGTCGGTGCCGTTCCACCTCACCACGCGCGAGTACACGCAGCATCTGCGGCGCATGCTCGAGCCCGACGGCACGCTCGCCGCGAATGTCATCGACGACTACGCGAAAGGCCGGTTTCTCGCGTCGTATGCGAAGACCCTGCAGTCCGTTTTCGGCGACGCGAACGTCGCCATCGTGATGGAGGAGCAGAGCGACATGGAGATCGACCGCTCGACGTACGTGGTGATGGCGTCGTCGTGGGCGGTGCGCGCGGAAGGGGAGGCGTATGTGGTCGCGGGCGACGACCTTCGCCGTTATGTCGCGCGGCGCGATGCCGTCGTGCTGACCGACGATCACGCGCCGGTCGACAACATGCTCGCGCCGCTCTTCGTCACGCGGTTCGTCGACGAGATCGGTGAGCATTGACGCGCGTCAGCCTCCGCTCACAGGCTCGTTGACCGACCAGTGACGAACTGCGCCCCGTCACGCCCGTACAATCATCCACGATGACGTCGCTCTCGTCCGGCTCCACCCTAGGGCACTACCGGATCATCGACACGCTGGGCCAGGGCGGCATGGGCGAGGTGTATCGCGCCAACGATCCGCGCCTCGGGCGCGACGTCGCCGTGAAAGTGCTCTCCCGTGCGCTCATCTCGGATGCGGATGCCGCGGCGCGCTTCGTGCGCGAGGCCCGCGCCATCGCCTCGCTGAGCCACGCGAACATCCTCTCCATTTTCGACATCGGAACCGAGAACGGTGTCACGTACGCGGTGATGGAACTGCTCGAAGGGGAGTCGCTGCGAAGCCGCCTAACACAGGGCACGATGCCCTGGCGCGAAGTCGTCGCGGTGGCCGCAGAAGTCGCGGATGGCCTCGGCGCGGCGCACGCGAAGGGCATCATCCATCGCGATCTCAAGCCGGAGAATCTCTTCATCACCTCCGATGGCCGCGTGAAGATTCTCGACTTCGGCCTCGCCCACACGGCCGCGCTGGACGCCGGCACCGACTCGACGGCGAACATGATCGTCGGCACGATCGGCTACATGTCGCCCGAACAACTGCGCGCGCAGAAAGCGGAGCCGGCCAGCGATCTCTTCTCGCTCGGCTGTGTGATGTACGAGATGCTCACCGGCGAAGGCGCGTTCGCGCGCACGAGCCAGATCGAGACCTCGATGGCGGTCTTGTGCGAGCCCGCGCCGTCGCTGTCGCGGCGCGCGTTTCCCACCGAGCTTGCGTCGATCGTCGCCGCCTGTCTGGAGAAGGAACCGTCGGCGCGCTACGGTTCCGCACGCGATCTCACCGTTGCGCTGCGCTCCTTGCTCAGCGGCGTGTCAGGAGCGCGGAAGGATTCCACGCGGCGCGCGAAGCCGCTCACCGCGGTCGTCGTCCTTCCGTTCGTTCACGAGAGCAGCGATGCCTCGCTCGAGTACCTCGGCGACGGCATCGCCGAAGCGGTGATCAACAGTTTGTCGAGCCTCCCGAAACTGCGCGTCGTGCCGCGCGCGACCGCGTTCCGCTACAAGGCGAAGGAGATCGCGACGCGCGACATCGCCCGGGAGCTCGACGTGCGATCGGTCGTCACCGGACGGGTGATGCTGCGCGGCGATACGCTCGTCGTCGGCTGTGAGCTCATCGACGCGACGACGGATCGCCAGGTCTGGGGACAAACGTACAACCGCAAGCTCGCCGACATCTTCGAGGTGCAGGAGCAGATCGCGCTGGAGATCTCCGAGAACCTTCGCGTCGCGCTGACGGGCGAGCAGAAGAAGAAGATCAAGAAGCGCTTCACGCACGATCCCGCGGCGTACCAGTCGTATCTCAAAGGACGATTCTTCTGGAACAAGCGCACCGAGGACGGGTTCAAGAAGGCCATCGATCACTTCGAGGCCGCGATCGAGCAGGATCCGGTGTATGCGCTGCCGTATGCGGGTCTCGCGGATTCGTACGCGCTGATGGGCGCGGCGGCGTTCGAGATGCTCCCGCCGCGCGAAGCGATGCCTCGCGCGAAGGCTGCCGCGCAACGCGCGCTCGAGATCGATGCGTCGCTCGTCGAGGCGCAGACGACGCTCGCCTTCGTGCGTCGCTTTTACGATTGGGACTGGCCCGAGGCGGAGCGCGATTTTCGTCATGCGTGCGCGCTGAACAAGGACTATCCGACGGCGCGGCACTGGCGCGCGCTGCTCTACTGCGAGGCCTCGCGATTCGACGAGGCTGCCGAACAGATGGCCATCGCCCACGAGCTCGATCCGCTGTCGCTCGCGATCAGCACGGACATCGGATGGGTGAGCTATTTCGCGCGCGACTATGACGCGGCCATTCGCCGCTATCGCGCGACGCTCGACCTCGATCCCGATTTTTCCTGGGCCCGCTTTCTTCTCGGCCTCGCCCTCGAGCAGACCGGCAACTTCGCGGAAGCCATTGCCGAGCTCGAACGCGCCGGCCGCTCGACGAAGATCTTGGCGGCCGTCGGTCACGCAGCAGGCCTCGCCGGCCGTCATGAGAAAGCGCGCGAAGTGCTCGTCGAGCTGGAGCGCCTCGCCGCCGAGCGTTACGTATCGTCGTACGCCGTCTCTCTGGTGCACATCGGACTCGGCGACTACGAACAGGCGTTCGCGTCGCTCGACCGCGCGTGCGAGGAGCGTGCGGGCTATCTCGTCTATCTCAACGTCGACCCCGCCGTCGACCCCATCCGCGGCGACCTGCGGTTCGCGGACCTGTTGCGTCGGACCAAGCGCCCCTGAGGTATACTCCGCGCCTCTTCCCGTAGGGAATGCCGATCGCCGCGAACGAGTTAGCAGCGATACCTTCCCAACATGTGGGGCTGTAGCTCAGTTTGGGAGAGCGCCTGAATCGCACTCAGGAGGTCGTCGGTTCGATCCCGATCAGCTCCACCAATTCCTTCGATCGCGAACTGACCCCGCCTCGCCGAATGCGTGGTGTATTCTGTCCGTTCGGTGCCAATCACCCCAGGAACGCGCCTCGGTCCATACGAGGTTGTTGCGCCGCTCGGTGCGGGCGGGATGGGCGAGGTCTATCGCGCGCGCGACACGCGCCTCGACC
>Ga0075428_100002282_pt1 | contig 20756 bp, 17 predicted proteins | sample RhiMetdeltSRZDD2_FD_75291 | JGI IMG/M metagenome (GOLD analysis project Ga0075428, IMG submission 75291) | Populus rhizosphere microbial communities from Tennessee, USA - Rhizosphere MetaG P. deltoides SRZDD2 | ecosystem: Host-associated > Plants > Roots > Rhizosphere > Soil | place: USA... | reverse complement strand
CGAGAAGTGCCTGAGGGCTCCAAGGAAATCGCGCACGCGTGCAAGCCCGCCGCCGAGCTCGAAGCTCACCATCGCACCGAAGCCCTGCTGCTGCGCGCGTGCCAGCTCGTGTTCCGGATGCTGGCTCAGCCCTGGGTAATACACGCGCTCCACGGCCGGATGCGACGCCAGCATGGCCGCGACCCGGGCGGCGTTCTCGCCGTGACTGCGCATGCGCGCATGGAGCGTACGCAGCCCCCGCAGCGTGAGGTATGCATCGAAGGGCGCGCCGGTCACACCGATGCAGTTGCCCCACCATGCGAAACGCTCGTGCAGCTCGGCGGTGGCAGCAATCACGGCTCCGCCGACCACGTCGCTGTGACCGTTCAGGTACTTGGTAGTCGAATGAACGACCGCCTCGGCGCCGAGCCGCAGCGGCTTCTGCCATACCGGCGACAGGAAGGTATTGTCGGCGACCACGAGGGCGCCGGCCTTGCGGCCGGCCTGTGCCACCCTGGCGATGTCCACGATCCGGAGCAGCGGATTCGAGGGCGTTTCGATCCACACCAGCGCGGGCCGCTCCTCGAGCGCGGCAGCGAGCGCCGCGCCCTGCCCGAATTCGACGAAACTTACGCGTAGCGCGCCGCGCTCGTGGAGCGCATTGAACAGGCGATAGGTTCCGCCGTAGCAGTCGTGCGGAACGATCGCCAGATCCTCGGGCCGGAAGAGCTGCGCAACCAGCGTCACCGCCGCCATACCGGAGGAAGTGATCACCGCTCCAGCGCCGCCCTCGAGATCGGCGATCGCGCCGGCGAGGGCATCGCGTGTCGGGTTGCCGGACCGCGAGTAGTCGTAGCCGCGCTTCTGTCCATACCCTGCGAACGCGAAGGTCGATGTCAGGTGTATGGGCGGCACGACCGCTCCGTGCTGGGTATCGGTCTCGAGGGCCGCCCGCACGGTCCGTGTCGTTTCGTTGGCTGGTTGCGTCATGTGTCAGCGAGTGCCTGTGCGATTACGCCGCCCAGGACCTCCCTCTCCTTCAGAAATGCGTCATGTCCATACGGTGAGCTGATCTCGACCAGCTGCGCGCCGCCGCCAAGCGCATCGCGCAGCGCGCGCATGTCGGCGATCGGCACCAGCTGATCCTCGGTCACTGCCAGCAGGGTCACCGGTACGCGAATGGCGGAGGGGTCTGCCCAGTGCAGGTCGATCGACTCCGACAGGCAGACGAAGGCCTCCGGCCGGTAACGCATCGCGTAGTCCTCGCCGCGCGCGAGCAGGTACGACTCGACGGGAAAGCGGTAGCCGTCAGTTCCGCGCTCCGCGGCGCCGGCAAACCGCTCCTCGAACTCCCGGGCCGAGCGGTAGGTCGCCATCGCCAGCGCCCGGGCCAGCGCGAGACCGCGCGCGCCCTGGTCATGCTCCAGGGCATAGCGGACGATGGCGCGTTGTACGCTGCGCCAGGCCGTGGACATGGGATGCGTGCGATGCGCCGCGCTGATCACCACCGCGTGACGCAGCCGTTCCGGAAACCGCTCCGCGAAGGCGAGTGCCACCATGCCGCCGTACGAGGCACCGATGCAGGCGGCGAGCTCTACGATTCCCAGCTGGTCGAGGACGCAGCGGAGCGCGAACGCCTGGTCGTACGAGCTCACGCTCGGAAACCGCTCACCGGGCTTCGGGCCGGTGCTGTCGTGGCTGCCGCCGACGAAGTCGATGCCGAGCACCTGGAACCGATCGCTGTCGAGGCCGAGCCCCGGTCCTGCGATCCCGTTCCACCAGCCACGCGCATCCGCACCGTCACAGACCACGCGCCCGGACGAGATTCCGCCCATCGCCGCAACCACGGGTCCGGTCTGACCCTGCAGCCGCCACGCGATCGAGAGCGGCGCTACGCGTCCGCCGTGCGTAAGCGGCAGACCTTCCTCGAGGACGATGACGCCGTCGCGCACGCCCGGCTGCGTCGCCGTCCCGTGCGAGGCATCGGAATCCAAGGATTCGGGCGCGGCGGACATGAACTCGCAGTCTCCCTTGGCCTCCCGGCCGGTGGCTTCGAGTCTCCTGACACGCCGCGGAGGTTGCCGCGAGATCGCCCCGCCCGGGGGCGGGTTCACGACAACTCATCTGTCGGCGGACTGACGTCCCCGTGGAGTTGGCACCTTCGCGGAACCTAGGGGTCCCGCCGGTTGCCCCGGCGTCGCAGGGCCAGTCCCTCAGCCGGTCTCGATGAGCGCGCGCAGTGTACTTGAAAAGCAGAATCCCGGCCATTCCAGCCCCGACCAGGCACCCGGACTGGCCCGGCCCATCGTGTCTATGTAATAATGCGCTAATACGGTATTACATGGGTACGACCCCGGATGAAGACGCACAAGGGGCTGACGCCGCGCCAGGAGGCGGCCGCCGAGCGGGGCCTGTTCCAGGCGATCCTGACCCTCCGCTCGGTCGAGGAGTGCCGGGCCTTCTTCCGCGATCTCTGCACCCCGGCCGAGCTCCAGGCGCTGGCCGACCGCTGGGCCGTCGTCGGTCTGCTGCAACAGGGTCTGCCCTACCGCGAGATCCAGCGGCACACCGGAGTGAGCGTCACCACCGTCGGCCGGGTCGCCCGTTACCTCTCCTCCGGGAACGGCGGCTATGCGCTTGCGGCGCGGCGACTCGAGGGTCGCTGAGATGGACGGCGAGGCGCGTCTCAAGATCGCTGTCCAGAAATCCGGCCGTCTGACCGAGAACTCGCTCGACCTGCTGGTGCGCTGCGGGCTCAAGTACAGCCGGGGCAAGGATCAGCTGCTGTGCTACGGCGAGAACATGCCACTCGACGTGCTGCTGGTCCGCGACGACGACATTCCGGACCTGGTGGCCGAGGACATCTGCGACCTCGGGATCGTGGGCTACAACGTCATCGAAGAGCGCAGGCAGGCGCTCGCTGCGCGCGGCGAGACCGCCCGCTTCGAGGAGATACAGCGGCTCGACTTCGGTCGCTGCCGTCTGGTGCTCGCCGTACCGCAGGATCAGGTGTACACGGGCCTCTCGAGCCTTGCGGGCCGGCGCATCGCGACGACCTATCCTGCGGTCCTGTCCGCGTTTCTCCGCGAGCACGCGATCGATGCCGAGATCGTCACTCTGTCCGGTGCGGTGGAGATCGCGCCGCGGCTCGGACGTGCCGACCTGGTCTGCGACCTGGTCGCCACCGGTACCACCCTCGCCGCCAATCACCTGCGCGAGGTGGCGACGGTGTTCGAGAGCGAGGCGAGGCTGATCCGCACGCCGGTCGCGTTGCCAGAGGAGAAGTCCGCGTGGCTTCGGCGGCTGCTGCTGCGCATCGACGGCGTCCAGCAGGTGCGCGAGAGCAAGTACATCATGCTGCATGCCCCGCGCGCGGCCCTGCCGGAGATACAGCGTCTGCTGCCGGGCAGTGAGTCGCCGACGGTGATTCCCCTGGAGGGCAGCCCGGACCGGGTTGCCGTGCACGCGGTCTGCCGTGAGAACGTGTTCTGGGAGACGCTGGAAAGCCTCAAGGCAGCCGGCGCGAGCGCCGTGCTCGTGCTGCCGGTGGAGAAGATGCTGGCATGAACGCACTGCCGATTCCGCTCGACTGGGCGCAGCTCGATGCGTCGGCGCGCCGGAGCGCGCTGCGGCGACCAGCTGACACCCAGACGGCCGACCTGCGCGCGCAGGTGACTGCGCTGCTGCAGGACGTCCGCACGCGCGGCGACGAGGCGCTCCGCGAATACACGCTGCGGTTCGACGGCGTGGCGCTCGACGAATTTGCGGTAAGCGATGCGGAACTCGCCGCCGCCGGAGCCGCGCTCTCGCCCGGCGAGGCCGAGGCGATCGCGCGCACGATCGCGACGATCACGCGGTTTCACGAGGCGCAGATCGGCGTCCCGCTCTCCGTCGAGACAGCGCCCGGAGTGCGCTGCGAGCGCATCGACGTGCCGATCGGCTCGGTGGGTCTCTACGTGCCCGCCGGGACGGCGCCGCTGCCTTCGACCGCGATCATGCTCGCGGTTCCGGCGCGGATCGCGGGTTGCCCTCGACGGGTCATGTGCACGCCTCCACGACGGGATGGCAACGCGGACCCAGCCGTCTTGTTTGCGGCGCTCGCCTGCGGGGTCACTACCATCTACAAGCTGGGCGGCGCCCAGGCGATCGCCGCCCTCGCGTACGGCACGCCATCGATGCCACCTGTCGACAAGATCTTCGGGCCGGGCAATGCCTGGGTGACGGCGGCCAAGCAGCTGGCCGCCGCCGATTCGGCGGTTGCGATCGATCTCCCGGCCGGACCGTCCGAGGTCCTGGTCATCTCCGACGGCAGCTCGCCGACGGAGTTCGTGGCCGCTGATCTGCTGGCCCAGGCCGAGCACGGCGCCGACGCGCAGGTCGTGCTGGTGACCGATTCGCGGCGGCACGCGCTCGAGACTGTCGAGGCACTGGAACGACAGCTATCCGATCTGCCCCGGCAGGACATCGCCCGGCGCGCGCTCACCGGCGCGCGCGTGATCCAGGTATCGAGCATCGAGTCGGCCTTCGAGGTGAGCAACGAGTACGCTCCCGAGCATCTGATCCTGCACCTGCCCGCACCGCGGCGCTGGTTGCCGCTGGTGCGGAACGCCGGGTCGGTCTTCCTGGGCAGATACACTCCGGAGTCCCTGGGCGACTACTGCAGTGGCACGAATCACGTGTTGCCGACCGGCGGCCATGCCCGTGCGTACAGCGGACTTGGTGTGGCCGATTTCGTCAAGCGGATCACGATCCAGGAGGCCACGGCCGAGGGTCTGCGCGCGCTCGGTCCAGTCGCGATCGCCCTCGCCCGCCTCGAGGGTCTCGAGGCGCACGCGCGCGCGGTTGACGTCCGGCTGTCGGCACTCGCTGCGAGGGCCGCGTCATGAGCGACGTGCTCAAGCTCGCAAGGCCGGACATTCTCGAGCTGCAGCCGTATCAGCACGCGGCCTGGAACCCGGCGCTCGAGCGGATGCACGCCAACGAGATGCCGTGGCGCGCAACCGGCGATGACAGCGACGCCGGGCTCAATCGCTACCCGGAGCCGCAGCCGCGGGCTCTGCTCGAGCGGCTCGCGCGCCTCTACGAGGTGCCGGCCAGCCGCATCCTCGCTGGACGCGGCAGCGACGAGGCTATCGACCTTCTCGTGCGGGCCTTCTGCCGCGCGGGCGAGGACCAGGTGGTGGTCTGCCCTCCGACCTTCGGCTACTACTCTGTGGCGGCGCGGATCCAGGGCGCGTCGGTGCGCGAAGTGCCACTTACCGGCGCGGATTTCGCGCTGGACGTGCCAGCCGTGGTCGAGGCCGGCCGTCGGTGCAAGCTGGTGTTTCTCTGCTCACCGAACAATCCGACAGGCCAGCTCTTCCCCGAGGCCGCCATCCTCGAGATCTGCGAGTCGCTGGCCGCGCATGCGCTCGTCGTACTCGACGAGGCCTATATCGAGTTTGCGACGCGACCGAGCCTTGCGCGGCGGCTCGCCGAGTTCCCCAACCTGGTGGTGCTCCGGACCCTGTCGAAGGCCTATGCGCTCGCGGGTGCGCGCTGCGGCGCCCTGCTGGCCTCCGAGTCGATCGTCGGCCTGCTGGCACGCATCCTGCCGCCTTACGCACTGCCCGCCTCCTCGGTCGAGGCGGTCCTGCGGCTCACTGCCGAGCCGCAGCGGCGCCAGGCACAGGCACGCATCGAGACGCTGCGTGGCGAGCGCGAGCGAATGCGGGCGCGCCTTACGGAGCTCCCCGGCGTGCGCCGCGTACTGCCCTCGGACGCCAACTTCCTGCTGACCGAGTTCGAGGCACCGCGGGCCGCGCTTGCCACAGGCTGCGCAGCCGGCATCCTGGTGCGCGACCTGAGTGCGAATCCACGTCTGCCGGGTTGCCTGCGGCTGACCGTAGGCGCGCCCGAGCAGAACGAGCGGCTGCTTGCCGCCCTGGAGCGCACATGAGCGGTGAGCGCGTGCTCTTCATCGACCGCGACGGGACTCTGGTCGAGGAGCCCCACGACGAGCAGGTAGATTGCGTTGCAAAAGTGAAGCTCATGCCGGGCGTCGTGCCCGCGCTGCTCGCGCTGCGCGACGCGGGCTTCCGTTTCGTCCTGGTCAGCAACCAGGATGGGCTCGGAACGGCGTCGTTCCCGGAGCCGCGGTTCCGCGAGGCGCAGGATTTCCTGCGCGCGCTGCTCGCCTCGCAGGGCATCCATTTCGATGCGGAATTCTTCTGCCCGCACCGCGCGGAGGACGGCTGCGATTGCCGCAAGCCCAGGATCGGCCTGTTGCGCGGCTACCTGGCCGGCCGGTCCATCGACCGCAGTGCCAGCTGCGTCATCGGCGACCGAGACACGGATCTGGAGCTCGCCGTAAACCTGGGCGTCGCAGGGCTGCGTGTCCGTCGCCACGGCAGCGACGATGAGACCTGGGAGTCGGTGGCGCGGCGGCTCGTCGGCCGGCGTCGCGCGGCGCGCGTCACGCGCCGCACCCGCGAGACGTCGATCGAGGTCGAGCTCGATCTCGACCGTACGACACCGGTAACGATCGCGACGGGAATCGCATTCTTCGATCACATGCTGGAACAGATCGCGCGTCACGGCGGGTTCTCCCTCGTCCTCAGCTGCGCCGGCGACCTCGCGGTCGACGAGCACCACACTGTCGAGGACACCGCGCTCGCGCTGGGCCAGGCCTTGCGCGAGGCGCTGGGCGACAAGCGCGGCATCGCCCGTTACGGATTCCTGCTGCCGATGGACGAAGCGCGCGCCCAGGTGGCGCTCGACCTCTCTGGTCGGCCCTACGCGGTGTTCGAGGGACGGTTCAACCGTGAGGCGGTCGGGGGCCTCCCGACCGAGCTGGTTCCACATTTCTTTCGCTCGCTCTCCGACGCGCTGGGGGCGGCGCTGCACATCAGCGTGCTGGGCGAGAACACCCACCACATGATCGAAGCCTGTTTCAAGGGCGTCGGGCGCGCGCTTCGCCAGGCCGTGCGCGTCGAAGGTCAGGAGCTGCCGAGCAGCAAGGGCTCGCTGTAAGCGCATGGCGGCCGTGGCTATCGTCGACAGCGGCGGCGCAAACATCGCCTCGCTCTCCTACGCGTTCGAGCGGCTCGGCGCCGCCGCACGACTCACCTGCGACCCGCTGGAAGTTCGCGCCGCAGCGCGCGTGGTCCTGCCGGGCGTCGGCGCCGCCGGGGATGCAATGCGCCGGTTGACCGAGCTCGGACTCGCGGAGCTGCTGCCGACGCTCACCCAGCCGGTGCTCGGGATCTGCCTCGGCATGCAGCTCCTGTACGAGTCGAGCGCAGAAGACGACACGCCATGTCTCGGTGTGATCCCCGGGCGCGTCGAGCGGCTCGTCGCCGAGCCCAGGCGACCGGTGCCCCATATGGGATGGAACCGGCTCAGGCTGTGCGGCCGCTCGGAGCTGACGGCGGGAATCGCCGACGGCGAGCACGTGTACTTCGTGCACGGCTTCGCGGCACCGCCCGGCAGCGAAGCGGTCGCGACCTGCGACTACGGCGGCGAGTTCGCGGCAGTCGTCCGGCACGGCAACTTCTACGGCACGCAGTTCCACCCGGAGCGCTCGGCGAGCGCGGGCCGACGACTCCTGGCGAACTTCCTCGCGATTCCGCCATGGAGCTGATACCCGCCATCGACCTGCGGGGCGGGCGCTGCGTGCGCCTGCTCAAGGGTCGATTCGATGCCGAGACGCCCTATCCTGCCGACCCGCTCGTTCTCGCACGCGAGTACCAGGCCCTAGGAGCGGAGCGGCTGCATGTCGTCGACCTCGATGGCGCACGCGATGGCACGCCCGGGAACTGGGACCTCATCGCGCGTCTCGCCGCGCTGCCGGGCATCACTCTGCAGGTCGGCGGCGGCGTCCGCTCGGAGGAGCGGTTGACGGCGCTGCTCACGCTCGGAGTCGCGCGCGTGGTCATCGGCAGCCTGGCCGTGCTCGAGCCCGTCGCGCTCAGACGCTGGCTGGATCTCCACGGGCCGGACCGCCTCGTGCTCGCGCTCGACGTGCGCCACGATGCCGCGGGCGAGCCGATGCTGGTGACGCACGGCTGGCAGCAGTGCGGTTCGCGCAGCCTCTGGTCGCTGCTTGCGGATCCGGTCATGGGTTACGGAGGCAGCGCGCTCGAGCATGTGCTCTGCACCGACGTCGAGCGCGACGGCGCGCTGGCCGGGCCGAACGTGGCGTTGTACGAGGAGGCGGTGCACCGTTTTCCCGGGATCGCATGGCAGGCCTCGGGCGGCGTGCGCGACGCGGACGACCTGCGTGCGCTCGCCGCCACGGGGGCTGTTGCGGCCGTGAGCGGGCGCGCATTACTCGAGCGGCGAATGACGACCTCGGAGCTACGGCCATACTTGCCAAGCGCATAATCCCCTGCCTGGACGTGCGCGACGGCGAGGTGGTCAAGGGCGTCAGGTTCCGCGATCACCGCGTGGTCGGCGATATCCTCGAGCTCGCCGCGCGCTACCGCGCGCAGGGTGCGGATGAGCTCGTGTTCTACGACATCACGGCGAGCCCGGAAGGTCGCAGCGTCGACCGGCGCTGGGTCACGCGCGTGGCGCGTATCCTGGACATCCCGTTCTGCGTCGCCGGCGGGATTACGACGCTCGAGGAGGCGGAGTACGTCCTCGCGGCCGGCGCCGAGAAGGTGTCGATCAACTCGCCCGCGCTCGCCGACCCCGCGCTGATCGAGCGGCTCGCCCGTCGCTTCGGCTCGCAGTGCGTCGTGGTGGGCGTCGACAGTCTGCGCGAGGACGGCGAGTACCGTGTCCGGCAGTACACTGGCGATCCGGCGCGTGAACGTGCTGCCGGCCGCAGCACGCTCGCCTGGATCCGCGAAGCGCAGGATCGCGGGGCCGGCGAAATCGTGCTCAATTGCATGGCGAGCGACGGGGTGCGTGGCGGTTACGACCTCGAGCAGCTTGCCGCGGCGCGGCGCGTGTGCCACGTCCCGCTCGTCGCATCCGGCGGCGCCGGTCACCCCGCGCATTTCGCCTCGGTGTTCTCGCAGGCGCAGGTCGACGGCGCCCTGGCTGCGAGCGTGTTTCACTCGGGCGAGATTGCGATTCCCGAGCTCAAGCGTTACCTGGCCGAGTGCGGAATCGAGGTGCGACCATGAAATCACTGCGAGCCGAGGCGCTTGTCTGGGGACGCGACGGGTTGTTGCCGGTCGTCGTTCAGCATGCACGCAGCGGCAAGGTGCTGATGCTCGGCTACATGAACGCCGGGGCCTTGACGCGGACCCTGACCGAGCGTCGAGTCACGTTTTACAGCCGCAGCCGGCAGCGGCTCTGGACGAAGGGTGAGACCTCGGGGAACTTCCTGCACGTCGTCGATGTGACCACCGACTGCGACGCCGATACCCTGCTTGTCCTGGCGGACCCCGCGGGACCGACCTGCCACAGGGGCACTGCCTCCTGCTTTGCGGAGGCGGTACGGACCGGTGCGGAGGATCTGGCATTCCTGGGTGAGCTCGAAGGAATCGTTGCGCGCCGTATCGAGGAGCGCCCGGACGGCAGCTATACGGCGCGGCTCTTCGGTGAGGGACCCGGCCGCATCGCGCAGAAGCTCGGCGAGGAAGGCGTCGAGCTCGCGCTCGCGGCCGTCAGCCGTGACGATGACGCGGTGCTGGCGGAGAGCGCCGACCTCGTCTACCACCTGCTGCTGTTGCTGAAGTCCCGCGGTCTGTCGCTCGCCCGCGCAGTCGCCGAGCTCGAATCACGGCATCAGGACAGGACCCGATCTCAGTTCAGCGCCTGATCGGGCGGCCCGCTCCGCGTCCGGGATGCCGTGGTCCTGCCGTCCCAACCAGGCCCGCGGACCACCCTGCCGGGGCGCGCGCCGGTGTGCTCGCCGTTCGCGAGTACGCGGACGCCGTTCACGAGCACGTGCGACACACCGGTGGCGTATTGCTGCGGCGCGTCGAAGGTGGCGTGGTCGATGATCGCGTCCGGATCGAACACCACGACATCGGCGTAGCAGCCGGGGTCGATGCAGCCACGATCCTCGAGCTTCCAGTTTGCGGCCGGCAGCCGCGTCAGTCGGCGCACTGCCTCGGGAAGTCCGAGGATCTTCTCCTCGCGCACGTACTTTCCGAGCAGCCGCGCAAAGTTCCCGTAGGCGCGCGGATGAGTGCTCGACTTGAGAAAGACGCCCTCGGGCGCCAGGGCCTCGGCGTCCGATCCAAAGCTCACCCAGGGTTGGGCGATCCCCAGCCGGACGTTGTCCTCGCTCATCAGGAAGTAGACCGTCTCGACGCGCGAATGATCCTCCATGACGAGGTCGATGATCGTCTCCTCGGCGCTCGTGCCGCGCATCGCCATGACCTCGGCAAGTGTCTTGCCGGTCAGCGGCTTGAGCGCCGGGTCCTTGAAGCCGATGAACTTGACGCGGTCGGTACTGCCGGCGGTGCGGTAGAGGTTTTCCTCACCCGGCGGCGGATTTCGCATCTCGGCGATGACGCGCTTGCGCTGCGCCGGGTCCTTGAGCCGCTCGACCCAGGCGTCCAGGCCGTCGGCCTGAACCCAGAGCGGCATGGCGGCGTCGAGCCCGGTTGCCCCTGCGGTGTAGGTGTACATGTCTGCGGAGACCGGCAGGCCCGCGGCCCGCGCCTGTTCGATCTTTGCGATCGCTTGGGTCATGCGGGGCCAGTTCGCCTCGCCCGACGCCTTGAGGTGATAGATCTCGCCGTGCCCGCCACCCGTGCGTGTGATCCGCAGGAACTCGTCGATCGCCTGCTCGAGCGCGTAGCTCTCGTTGCGGATATGCGAGATGTAGCCCCCGCCGCGCTCGCCCGCCGCGCGCGCCAGTGCCTCGAGCTCCGCCGTTTCGGCGAAGTACGCCGGCGCGTAGATGAGCGAGCTGCCGACGCCGAGCGCGCCCTCACGCATAGCCTCGCGCACCAGTTCCTGCATGCGCGCGAGCTCCGCCGCGTTCGGATCGCGGTCGCCCTCGCCGAGCTCGTGGATGCGCACCGTCGTGGCGCCGACGAACGATGCCACGTTCGGCGACACTCCGCGGCGCTCGAGCGATTCGAGGTAGCCACCGAGCGTCGTCCAGTCGATGTCGTAGGTGTAGTCACGCTGCAGCTTGCGCAGCTCGTCCTTCATCGTCTCGTTGAGCGGCCCGCCGGACTCGCCCTCGCCAAAGATCTCGAGCGTGACGCCCTGCTTGATGTCGCTCATCCCGCGCCCGTCGACGATCAGCGACTCGGTCGCCCACGACAGGACGTTGATGAAGCCCGGGGCGACCGCCTGGCCGGTGGCGTCGATCTCGGTGGTCGCGCTGGCCGTGGCCAGATCGCCGAGCGCCACGACGCGATCGGCGCGTATCCCGACGTCGACCCGCCGTCCCGGCCCGCCGTCACCGTCGTAGACGACGCCATTGCGGATCACGAGGTCATAGCGCTCATCGGGCTCGCGCACCGGCTGGGCCGGCGCACAGCCGGTCAGCAAGGTGAGCAGCAGAGTGAGCCGCAGGAGCGGCGTCAGCTTCTCAGGCATCAGGCGCAGGCGGCGCGCGAGGCCGCGGCGGCACCGGCATCCGCGAGGAGTATGCGCAGCATGCGGCGCAGCGGCTCCGCCGCGCCCCACAGCAACTGGTCGCCGACCGTGAAGAGCGACAGGTACTCGCCGCCCATCGCGGCCTTGCGCACGCGGCCAACCGGGATCTCGAGCCGTCCGCTCACCCTCGCCGGAGAGAGCTCGCGCAGCGACGCTTCCCTGGTATTCGGCACGAGGCGCACCCACTCGTTGCCGCGCGCGATGACCTCTTCGATCTTCTCGAGCGGCAGGTCGCGCGTGAGCTTGAGCGTTACCGCCTGGCTGTGGCACCGCATAGCGCCGATCCGGACGCACACACTCTCGACCGGTATCGGGGCGTGGCTGCGATCGAGCATCCGATTGAGCTCCGCCCCACCCTTCCACTCCTCGCGGCTCTGGCCGTTGCCGAGATCCGCGTCGATCCACGGGATAAGGCTTCCGGCGAGCGGCACGGCGAACTGCGCGACCGGTAGCCGCTCGCTTCGCACCGCGCCCGTGACGGCGCGATCGATGTCCAGGATGGCGCTACCCGGATCCTCGAGCAGCGCGGCAGCGGAGGCGTGCACCACGCCCATCTGCGCCAGGAGCTCGCGCATGTGCGCAGCACCGGCGCCGGAGGCCGCCTGGTACGTGGCGACGCTGACCCACTCGACGAGCTCGGCGCGAAGCAGCCCGCCGAGCGCCATCATCATCAGCGACACCGTGCAGTTGCCGCCGATGAAGTCGCGCCGGCCGGCCGCAAGCGCCGCGTCGATGACTTCGCGATTGACCGGGTCGAGGATGATCACCGCCTCGTCGCTCATGCGCAGCTTCGAGGCCGCGTCGATCCAGTAGCCTTGCCAGCCCGCCGCACGGAGCCGCGGATGCACCTCGGCCGTGTAATCGCCCCCCTGGCAGCTTACGATCGCGTCGAGCCGCGCGAGTGCGCCCAGGTCACGGGCATCGCCGAGCGTCGGCACGGTCCGGCCGATTTCGGGGGCCGCGCCGCCCGCCTGCGACGTGCTGAAGAAGACTGGCTCGATCTGCTCGAAGTCGCGTTCCGCACGCATGCGCGCGAGGAGCACGGAACCCACCATCCCGCGCCAGCCGACGAAACCGACTTTCAAGGGCAACTCCTGCATCGCATGTCAGACCAGCACTTCGACGGCCGGCTCACGCAAGTTGTACCACGAACCCATCACCCGGCCGTAGGCGCCTGTGTTGGCAATCAACAGCACGTCGCCTTCTTCTGTAGGGGGCAGCAGACGCTCGTGTCCGAAGTAGTCCGCCGATTCACAGATCGGACCGACCACGTTGTAGACCTCCGAGCCCGGCTCGCCGAGACGCGTCAGGTTGACGATATCGTGATGCGCGCCGTAGAGCGCAGGCCGGATCAGGGAGTTCATGCCGGTCGCGATCCCGACGTACTGCACGGCACCCTTGCCCTTGAGCTGGGTCACCTGCGCCACGAGCACGCCGGCCTGAGCCACCAGATAACGGCCGGGTTCGAGCCACAGGTTGAGCCGCGGCCAGCGACCACGCAGCGCATCGACGACGCCCTGCAGTGCGATCAGGTCGACCGGCGCCTGCCCAGGCTTCTCAGGCACCCCGAGTCCGCCGCCGAGATTGAGCACGCGTGTCTCGGTGAATCGCGCCGCGAGGCCGCCGAGCAGCTGCCCCACCTCCTGCCAGTTGCGCACATCGAATACGCCGCTGCCGGTGTGGGCGTGCAGGCCCACGATCCGCGCGCCGACCGCGGCGGCGCGTCGTTCCAGCTCGTCGAGCTCGAAGAGCGGCACGCCGAACTTGGAGTGCACGCCAGCCGTGCGCACGTGATCGTGGTGACCACGTCCGTAACCAGTGTCGATGCGGACCAGAATCTCCCGTCCGCGAAAGAGCTCGCCCCAATGCCGCAGCGGATGCAGGTTGTCGAGCGTCACCCAGCTGTCGGTCGCGAGCGCCCAGGCGTATTCGTCTCCTGGCGCGAAGTTCGGCGTATAGAGGATCCGCCGGGGATCGATGCCGGGCACCGCCTCGAGCACCCGCTCGACCTCCCCCCTCGACACGCACTCGAACCCGAGACCCTGCGCGGCGAAGCCCGCAATTATCTCGGGGTGCGAGTTGGCCTTGACGGCATACAGTAGCTGATCGATCCCGCGCAGTCCCTTGAGCTCCACGGCGCTGCGAGCCAGCGTGGCACGCTCATAGACATATGCGCTGCCGCGATCGGCCGCGATACCGATCAGCTCCGTGCGCCGCGCGTGCCACCAGGGCGTCGGTCCGGGTGCCGTCGCCGCTCCCTGGCCGTGGATCTGCTCCCAGGTCGGGCCGAGCACGCGATCTGATGGCACATGACGCACAGTCAGCTCGTGCAGACGCCGGACGAGCCGGTCGCCCTGCTCTTCGTCGACGACAAAGGTAAGGTTGAGGTCGTTGGCAGCCTGGGTGACGAGATAGATCTTCTGCTCCTCGAACAACTCGAGCGCGTCGCCGAGCCGGTGCATCACGGCGCGGATATTGCGACCGACGAGGCTCACGGCCGCGCAGGGACCGATCACCTCCACGCGGCAGATGCGCGCCAGGTCCCTCACCAGCCGCTGCACCGCGCGCGGCTCGAGCGCGTTCACGGCGGGATCGAGCGTAACGGTCACGCTGGTCTCTGAGGTCGACACCAGGTCGATCGACAGGCCGTGATCCTTGAACACCGCAAACGCATCGGCGAGAAAGCCCACCTGGTGCCACATGCCCAGGGTCTCCATCGCCACGAGCGTGATCCCTTTCTTTACACAGACGGCCTTGACCCGCGCTCCGCCGTCACCGCCGGTCGCGGTGATCGTCGTTCCCTCGAGCTCCGGTATCTGCGTGGCATGGACCGTGAGCGGTATCGCGTACTGCTTGAGGGGGAGGATGCAGCGCGGGTGCAACACCTTCGCGCCGCTGCTCGCGATCTCCTGCGCCTCGTCGTAGTCGAGCGAGCGCAGCAGGCGGGCACCCGTTACCGCCCGGGGATTTGCCGTGAACATTCCGGGAACGTCGGTCCAGATCTCGAGCCGCCGTGCGCCGAGCTTGGCGGCCAGATAGCTGCCGCTCGTGTCCGAGCCGCCGCGCCCGAGCAGCACGGTTTCGTTCAGCGCGTCGCTTGCGATGAACCCCTGGGTTACGTAGACCACGCCGTCGCGGGAAAGCCGCCGCTGCAGCTCCGGGTCGGGCTCGAAGTTGCAGGTTGTCGCCAGGAAGTTGACGCGCTCGGTGGTGTGAGGGCGTTCCTCGGCGCGGAGCAGGCTGCGCGCGTCCAGCCATTCGACGTCGAGACCCTGCGACGCGAGATACGCGGCGCCGAGTCGCGTCGCCATCAGCTCGCCGGCCGCCATCACGCGAGCCCGCAGGCGGTCGCTGACCTCGCCGATCAACTGTATGCCGGAGGCGACGCGGCGCAGCTCATCCAGGTGCTGCTCGAGCTGCGGCACCGATTCCACACCGAGCGCGCTGGCAAGACCGCGATGACACGCTTCGATCTGCGTCATCATTTCGGCCCAGTCCCCGGACGGTGCGCGCAGCAGTAGCTGTTCCAGCCGGTCCGTGATTCCGGACAGTGCCGAATGCACTACGACGGGTCGAACACCCTCGGCCAGCCGCGTCCGCAGAACGGACGCGACGTTACTCCAGTTGGTGGTGTTCGAGACGCTGGTGCCGCCGAACTTCAGGACGACCCAGGGCGAATCGGTGGTGGTGCTCATCAGGGCCCGCCGGCTCCCCGGAGCGAGCGGCCGGGGAAAAGTCTTCCCGTGTTCAGGTGTCGTCGAAGAAGTCTTTCAACTCTTTCTGCAATCGCTTCTCCGCCAGCACGTCCTCGAGCTTGCTCCAGGCCGCCTTGCCACGCTTGATGACGGTCTTGCGTCGGTCGACACGCTCGATGAAGCGGTCGTAGTCGACGTCCTCAGCGCCCGCCGTGAACTCTTGATCGAGGTCGAAATGTTCCGCGTCCCGTTCCATGTCGATCCCTGAGAAAACCCTGACTTTTCAATGCGCTGCCCGCACAAAGGGCACAGGGCTGCGAACTATATACGAATCTCGCCGGTTCTCAACTGTTCTCTGTTGCGGTGCAGCGGACCGCTGCAAGGGCTGGCGAAACCGGCTCTGGGCCGTCGTCAGAGTGCCCTTAAAAACAAGGCCTTACGGCTACTTATGCGAGACCGTGACAGGAGCCCCGCGGGCAAGCCCCAGGCCTTCCGCGGCGCTCTGTTCCGCACGGGCGATCTCGAGAACGCCAAAGGAGTTGATGAGCGCCAGGTAGTCCCCTGGGCGCACATCGGAGTACGTGCGGCGCAGCGGGATCTCGACGCCGCCGATCCGCACCTGGGCGCGCGCGAGCGTGTGCAACAGGACGCCATCGATATTGGTGATCAGGTTGCCGAAGTGGTCGATGGTCACTACTGCGCCGGTGATCTGCCCCGCGCCCTCGACCGGTGCGTCGAGCCAGCCCGGCACGAGCTCGCTCACCTGCTCGCCGAGCTGCTCCGGTGTCGCCCGACCCGCCGCCAGCTCCGCCGCCACGGGAGCGAAGATGTCGCGGCCGTGAAACGTCGCGCTCGGACGCGTCACTCCGAGCGAGGCGATGAAGCCGTCGGAGAGCTGCCGAAGCACGGGCACGGCCAACGTCTCGACGACGCTGCCGAGCAGGCCGTTGTCTGGCGCGAGAAAGATATGCCCGTCGCCCTCGACGATCGCAATGCCGCGCGGCCCACCCACGCCCGGGTCGACCACCGCAACGTGCACGGTACCGGAGGGAAAGTAACGGTACGCGCGTGCAAGCCAGAAGCCCGCCTCCACCGGCCAGTGCGCAAGCACCTCGTGGGTCAGGTCGATGATCCTGGCGTCCGCGAATCGCCCGAGAATCTGACCCTTCATGACGCCCACGAACGGGTCCTGCAGCCCGAAGTCGCTCGTGAGTGTGATCACTCCGCAGGCTTTGAACGCGCCGCCCGGTGCCGCCATGATGCTTCTCGTGTCCCGACGCCTACTCCGGGCTCGACCCGGCTCCGCGGATCAGCGAGGCGAGCTCGCTCGGATTGATCGATTCCGCGCGCTGCTCGATCTCGGCGCGGTAGCGGGGCGCGAGGCCGCGGGCCTCGGCCATGAGCGCAGCGAAAGTGGCCTTCAGCGAGGCGGCATCAAGCCTGCGACCCCCGGCGTAGTAGCGCTGCGCAACCCGCCCCAGCGCATAGGTGGTCGCAAAACTCATCCCGGAGCTGGCGGTCTGCCGCCCGAGAGTCCGCCCGAGGCCGCCGCCCAGCGAGCCCAGCAGTCCGCCGAGCAGCTTGCGACCGAACTGCTCGAGATACTGCGAGGTCAGGCCGACGCCGAGCGTTGCGATGAAGTCCCGGGTGTGATCGCGATCGAGCTCGTAGCCGTAGGACTTGCCGATCCGATAGACGAGCCGCATCTGCAGCGGAATGATCGCCATCGAGGACAGTCCTTCGGGCAGAAGCTCGAGCGCGCCGTTGGTGATCGCCGCCTTGCGGATCATCTGTTCGAGCTCAGCCTCCGTAAGGGTCGACTTGCCGACGACCGTGCCCGAGACTGGCGCGGTCGGCTGCGCCCTGCTTTGCTCCGCGGCAGCCTGTGCCATTTCGTCGGCACGCCGATCGAGCTCTCCGGTTACCGACACCGGCAGGCCCAGCGCCTTCGCAAGCCGCACCAGAAAATCCTTCTCGGCGGCACCGTGTGCTCCATCCGCATCGCAGACACCCACGGCCATCTCGTAGGCCAGCTGCCGCGACGCCTCCGACGGCAGCATCGCGGCGAGCTGAGCCAGGTCGGGCTTGGCGATCAACGCGTCGCGGTAGAGCGCCGGCAGGTCGACGCCGCCCTGCGAACCGAGTGCGTCGGCGACCTGCTTGACCGCGGCGCGCTCGCGCTCGTCCTTGAGCCCGTCGGCGAACGCCGCCATCAGGGCGATGGTCATCACCGCGCGGTTCTCCTGTTCCGTCATCGTCGTCTCCGCTTTGAAGTCGGCGCGCGGGCCGAGCGGCGGGCGCCCCGCCGTCGGGCCTTGGCGAGCTGCGAATCGTGCGCGCTCACGATGGCGCGCAATTGTCGGCGGTCGAGCTCCTGCTCCCGCACCAGCGCTTCGCTCAGCTGATCGAGGAGGCTGCGGTGCGCGCGTAGCCGCGCAAGCGTGGCGCGGTAGGAGTTCCGGAGCAAGCGGTCGATCTGGCGCAGCTGTGCCGGCGTCGGCGCGCTGGTCCAGTGCAGCCCGCCGTCCTGGCCCAGCCCGGACTGGCAGACGAGCAGCGTCGCGATGCTCGTGGCAACGGCGAGATCGCTGTTGGTGCTGGGCCCGCCGGCGCCGAGCCCTACGTCGTCCGCGCCAAAGACCAGCTCCTCGGCCGCGCGCCCGGCGAGCGCCGTCTCGATCCGCTCGAGCGCCGAGCGCCGCGTCATGCCGTTGCCCTCGCGCGGCACCGTAGCGACGAACCCCAGCGTCCCGTCGGTGCGTGGGATGATCGTCACCAGCGCGATATCGCTGTCGCCGCCCTTGTTGGTCAGCTGTGCGATCGCGTGACCGGACTCGTGCACGGCGGTCCGCCGCATCTCCTCGAGCGGCCTGCGCCGGGTGTCCGAGTTGCCGCGTGGCCGCCGCGTGACCTCGGCGACCAGGTCCTCCTGGCCGATCGGTTGGCCGCGCTTGCGTGCCCGGCGCGCGGCGCCGCGCACGAAGAAATCGACGTCCGCGCCGGTGAGGCCGAACGCGAGCTCTGCGAGGTGGCGCTCCTGCACGTCGCTCGCGACGTTGTCGTCCTTGCGGTGAGGGGCCAGCCGATCGCTGAACATGCGCTGCAGGCTGGCGACGTTGGGCAGCGGTATGACGATCGTCTGGTCCAGGCGACCCGCGCGACGCAGCGCCGGATCCACCATGTCGGCATTGTTCGTGGCCGCGATCACCACGACCGGCTCGTGCACGTGAAAACCCTGCATCTGCTCGAGCACCGCGTTGATGACCTCGGTCTGGTACTGCGCGTTCGGTCCGGACAGCCGCTCGCGGCTGCCAACGCTGTCGATCTCGTCGATGAAAAGGATCGACGGCGCGTAGCGCCGCGCTTCGTTGAAATCCGATCGCATGGCCCGCAAGTGAACGTCGAGCCCGCCCGCAGCCTGCCAGTTGGCCGCACTTGCGACCACGAACCGCACGCCGCAGTCGCGGGCGATGGCGCGCGCGAGCGTCGTCTTGCCCACTCCGGGTGGCCCGACCAGCAACAAGCCCCGATCGATCGCCATCCACGGGAGGAGCCCGGCCTGAGCCGCGCGGATGTCGGCGATCAGGTCCTCGGCCACCTGGCGCGCCTCGCCCAGCCCGTGCAGGCTCGCGAGCGCCGGCGCATCGACCGCCGATACCTGTCTCAGGCGGGCCCGCACGCGCTGCCGCAGGTACTGCACCGCCTGCAAGGGCGTGAGCTTGAGGCGCCGCGGCGCATGGAAGTCCGCGGCGATCAGATAGCGCGTCCAGTCGGGTCCGCCGCGATCCCAGTTGGCCGGCGGGGGTGCGCCGAAGACGCTGACAAAGATCCTCGGGAAGAGCCGCCGGTCGATCCGCGGCAACGTGAGCACCAGGTCGGCGACGCGGCGCAGCGCCTCGGGGACCTCGTTCTGGCGATTGCAGCCGATCAACACCGTCGAGCCGTGTATGGCGAGCTCGTGCGCCATCCACTCGGCATCCCACAGCGAGCGGTAGGCGTGAAAGGAGATCAGGAAATAGTCGCCGGCCGTGATTCCGCTCAGGTCGAGATAGCAGCGCGAGTCGTCTCCGGATACCGCCTTCGCCCGATCCACAGAAGGCTTGCCCTTGCGGCCGAGCTCGGGCTCGATCAGCCCCGCGACGATGTCCTCGATAAACGGAATGTCTGACTCGATGATGATGACGGGATGCGAGCCGTTGACGAACCGGGCGAGCTGCGCGACCGGCTCGTCCGCGTGCGTCTGCGAGTTGAAGCGCTTGAGCAGCGTATTCCCGACGCGCTCGCGCACGGCATCGGCGAGCAGCACGGAGACGACCGCGCGCGTCACGTCGCGGTCCGACACCGTCTCTTCGAGTGGCGCCGGTTTGTCGGGAATCGGCGTCTCGTCCCGCGCTTCCTCTGGCTCCTCGGGTTCCTCGGCCCGCAGCGCGGCCGGCGGAGCTTCCGACTCCGCACTCGTCGCTGCGACCTCGGGGCGGTCGAGATACGGACACTCGGGTACGCGCGCTGTGCCGAGGCTCACCGGCTCCTTCTCGTCGATCATCTCGACTTCGCCGCTCGGGGCGACGGCGAGCGTCGCGCGCCACATGGTCCCGTCGTATGCGATCGTCGCCGGCACGAGAAAGCGACCCTGGCCGTCCTGGCCGCCGATCCGCATCGGCCGGATGCGCGACCGCAGCTGCTCGAGCTCGGGCGTTACCGTCTCGCCGTCCGCGGGGAGCAGCTCGAGCTCTGCCTCGAGGAGGGTGAAGGGCCCCTCCGAGCCACGCAGGAAGAACACGAAGAAGCGCAGGTAGTCGAGCGCGAGCTCCGCGTTGAGCGCGAGTCCCTCGGCCGCATTGGCGGCGTGTATTGGGTCGGATCGTCCCACGAGCGGCAACATCGAATCGTGGCCGTCGAGGAGGTACCGCACGCTGGTATTTTCGCCCTGCCTGAGGCGAACCTCGATCAGGGCATGGCGTGAATAGAAACGCGGCCGCAGGTAGCGCGCGAACTCGAGTTCCCAGCCTTCGTAGACGTCCGGCCAATCCTTGCGCAGCCGCGTCAGCAGTTCGGCGGCACGCGATTCGTCGAGGTTGATCCAGGCGAAGCCGGCCCCGAGCTTCTTCTCCATCCGGAGAGCCTACCAAATGCGCCCGGTGACCGCTCCCCGCGCGCTCAGTCGGACTGCTCGCTGAGCGGGCGTCGCCGCGTGCTCGTGTCGGCGGGTTCGGCGGGCTCGGCGGCGCGGTAAACGGGCGCACCGGTGTGCATCTCGCCCGAGTCCTCCGACGACCCGCCCGATGCCTGCCCTCGCACCGATATGCGGCACGCCGTCAGCACGCGGGCGAGCAAGCGTCGCAGTTCCGCGCCATCGGGAAGGTCGCCGCCGGTGTCCGTGTACTTCGTGTGCATGTCTTTCAGGACACGGTCGACAGCGCGGAGCGCTGACCAGTCCTGCGTGTGCAATCCGCCGTCGACATCCAGACCGTGCTCGAGCCCATGACGCAGATTGACATCGAGATCGCTGCCAAGCCGGTAGCGCAG
>Ga0075428_100002281_pt1 | contig 20767 bp, 40 predicted proteins | sample RhiMetdeltSRZDD2_FD_75291 | JGI IMG/M metagenome (GOLD analysis project Ga0075428, IMG submission 75291) | Populus rhizosphere microbial communities from Tennessee, USA - Rhizosphere MetaG P. deltoides SRZDD2 | ecosystem: Host-associated > Plants > Roots > Rhizosphere > Soil | place: USA... | reverse complement strand
AATTTATGGAACAATGTATTGATGCCCGCCTTACGTGGTGCATGGTCATGGATGCAATCTGTTCTGTTCCCGTTCTTGAAGCAGCTTGGCGATTTATTCATGAATACAATTGGACGCCAAATTGTTACGCTTGTAAACATCATCAATGCAAATTTCCTGCCAATATTGAAACAAGTGGCATCATGGTTAGGTGCTAATCTAATGCCAGTATTGAAAACTGTTGGAAGTTATTTATTCAATAACTGGGTCAACGGCTTTAAAGCATTATCAAGAGGCATAGAGACTGTCACAGGATGGCTCCAGCGAATGAATGATATGTTATCTTCAATTCAATTGCCGTCATGGTTGACGCCGGGAAGTCCTACGCCGTTTGAATTAGGCCTATTAGGCATAGCTGATGCAATGCAGAGAATAAACAGCACTGGATTGCCGTCGTTATCTGCTGGCAGCATGACTGGAGCACCTGTTGGTGCCGGTGCTGCTGTTATCAATATCAATTTCTCATCGAATGGAATTACAGATGAGAAAGAAGCAGCTAGGAAGATTGTTGGTGCTGTCAATGTTATTCTACGGGATAAAGGTCTATCGTGACCACAACAAGATATGGACTAGGCGAAACATATGGCACGATTGGTCTTACTTATGGCATAAGTACGTTTTATCATCCGCGCCTAACATGGTCATTTGAAGTTGATTGGGATAATGATGGCTTCTTTGATGGACAGAATGAAGCATCTATGATCTATTCGATAGAAACATATAACGGCAGGCAGAATTTCCTACGCGGTACAGGGGATGGATTTGAACCTGTTGAAGCTGGCGGAGTAGTAATTCATTTACGCAATAATGATGGACGATATGACCCTTACAACGTATCATCTCCATTGTATGGAAACATATTACCCGGCCGTCGTTATCGCTTGAATGTATATGATGAAGTAAATCAGGTATTACAACCTGTTATGGTTGGCAGACTGGATGATATTCGTCCGATCTACGGTGAAACAGATAACGTCCGTATCATTGCTTCTAATGGCGTGAAACAGATGGAAGGAAAGATAAGAACGATTGTATATGAGGCAATACGTTATGATGATGCTTTGGAAGTATTGTTAGCTGATTGGGAAAATGGAACTGATATTGATACAACAGTATCAGAAGCTATGACCTATTGGTGGGCATCTAATAATAGTTTATTCGATGAAATCAATGACGTTGTAAATGCTGCTCTTGGAATGTTTTGTATAGCAGAAGATGGCAAAGCTACATATAAATCAAGAGTAGGCAGCGACGTTCCAATTGTGTCTATTGATGGCTCAAATATAAATCTTGAATATGGAGTTCAATCGCCATTATTGTGGGAAGTTGTCAAGAATAAAATACGAGTGTATGCCCGTACAAGATTGACGCAAACTGATGTGGAATTATGGCGCATGTCTGATGTTCTGCAAATCGCTGCCGGAGCTACTAAAACAATCTGGGCCGATTTCTCACTGAATGAGGAGCAGGGAGTGGCATTAGTCGTAACAACTCCAGTGGCCACAACGGACTATACTGCTTTTCAAAATGCAAATGGAACTGGAACTAACTTTACTTCCAATGTTTCTATTATCATTACTAAGTTTTCAACATCAGCCAAGATGGAAATAACGAACATAGGCGCCAGTGCTTTTTATTTGACGCTGCTCAAAATACGCGGCAATGCTCTTGTTGCTGATAAATATACATTCGTGGAGGAGTTAGATCAACCCAGCATTGATGAGTTTGGAGAATTTGAATTCATTGTGAAAACAAATTGGCTCCAAGATTTGAATACAGCACAGGATGAGGCCGATATATTGATTTCAAGATTATCAAGCGCCAGACAGTTCCCGCGCGTGAAACTAAATCCTAATCCTGAAATCCAATTTGCCCTGCGTGTATTTGGTTTGACTTCGTTCAATGTTACATCAAAGAATATATCTGGAGAATTCCGTATAGGTTATTATCGGCATAGATCAATGGATGAGACGTTGCAAACGTTCGAGACTGAATTATATTTAGAGCCCAATCTATTAGGTAATGTTTCCGGTACATGGGTCTTCCCTGCTGTATTTGGAACTACTACTGTTTTCTAGGAGCATTATGGACAAGATATATACTGGACTTGATAAAGCGCAGGAGATGGGATTTCCTACTTATACGGACTTTGTTACTGAATTGGCAAAGTCACAGAATAGACCATGGCATGGAGCGTCTTGTGCTTCTTCTGTGTATGCCAGAGTTGATTTCGGCAGATGGCTTGCGGATTGTGAATGCGGTGCCGCTAACTATGTCGAACCTACTGTCCCAGATTTGTACTATTGCCCTACATGCGGCAACGAAACAACAAATGGCGCCGCTCGTGTTGTTATCTTTCCTGATAATAGAATTGAGATTGAGCAGGAGTTATTATTGAGAAAAGTCAAAGTAAGATTAGGATTATTTGGCACCAATGGCGCTTTGAATGCTACTGGTAAGTTATCAAGATCATGGACGCCCGGCGAAAGTGTTGAGACGTTGAAACAGCAAAGAGAAATAATGGAGCATATATAAGATGTCATTCAATACAGTTCCAACAGTTTCAAATGGTGATAGCTGGTCCGCAGCACAACATAATACCTATATCAAAGATAACTTTGCTGCTGTATGGGTAGGCACAACAGCAGGGGATACCGATTACTACACAAGCGCAACAGCTAAGGCTAGGCGCGCTATCGGCACAGATTATCAAGTAAGCAGAATTAATGGTGGCGTTCCAACATGGGCAGATCATCCAGCATTCACTTCTGTTTATAAATCAGCCAATCAAAGTTTTAGTTCTGGCTCCGGTGACGTTATATCGTTCAATCAAGAATTGGTGGACAGTGGAAATTGGCATAGTAACGTCACGAACAACAGCAGGATAACAGTGGCACAAACAGGCTATTACTTGCCACATGTTGCCATTCGATGGGTAAAAGATAGCGGCGGTTCTGGCACGTTCAACATGGAAACATATGTTAGAAAGAATGGAACAGCAGAGACAGCAAATAGATGGCAGCACGATAATATGAATATATCAGCGACGCCTAAGGAAATCATGTATGGAGGAATTCCTATATCATTATCAGCGAGTGATTATCTGGAAGTTTATTTTGTTCAATCTTCTGGTGGTGCTGGTAATGTTACCGGTGGTGGCGCCAATGAAACTTCATTTGCTCTATATAGATTGAGATAATATGATCTCAAATGATATTGATTTCAAAATCAAAATAACTGCTACCATATTATTCATAACTGCTCTGCTCTGCTTCTACTGGCGCGAATTCCTGATGGCAATCTATATCGTACTAATGAGGTAATTATGGCTACATTTCCCGGTTCTGCTCCAAGCTTTGCCACGCTCGTTGATCTAGTTGACAGTGTTTTAGCATCTCATCAAAATACACCTAATGGTGAAATTGTCGCCATTGCTAATTTCATTTTGAATTCAATGTTACGGCAAGGGCAATTGATAAATGGAAAATTTACTAGGACGGTCTCATCGAATAACCTTACTGTTGCAATCAAGGCAGCAGATGGAACAGATCCATCATCCACCAATCCTGTTTATGTAATGATTGGTGGAACTATTAGAACAATAACAGCGGCATTATCAGTAACAGTAAATGCAGGAGCAGCATCCGGTGCCGGTACATTCAATCTTGGAGCCGTCGAATTCGCAACGATTGAACAGGATGTATTTGTTTATTTAGGCTGGAAAGCTTCTTCCTCTGCTGTCTTTGTTGGCATATCAAGAATTCCATACGGCAGAGTTTATTCTGATTTCTCTGCTACTGCTGCCAATGAAAAATATATTGCCGTTTCGAGTACACCAGCCAGTACGGATGAAGTAGAAAACATTGGACGTTTCAATATTACTAATTCTGGAACAGCATCATATAACTGGAGCGTACCTGCCACTGATGTAACAATCAATAGGCGCATTGAGGAAACAAGGTGGTTAACGTGGGCGCCTGTTTATTCTGCTTCTGGCTCATTGACTTATACAAGCGTAAGCACAACATGGGCCAAATATAAATTACGTGGTAATGCAACATTAGAATGGACGTTACGCGCATCAGGAACATTAGGCGGCACCGCCAGCACTCAATTGTTTAGCACTGGCCCGTTTGAAAGTTCACAGGTTGCAAATAATCCAGTATGTGGTGTTGGTAATACAGCAACAGTTTCCGCTAAAGTATTTATGTCAGGTGGTACGCCTGATTTGATTACATGGAGCAAGTATGATACATCGAATTATGCAACATCAGGAAGTAATACAATCAACGGTGAAGGCTTCTACGAAACATAAATAATTAAATAAAAAAAGCCCATGGATAAACTCCATGGGCTTTTTTTATTCATCAGCATCTAACCAATAGATGCCGGTAGCTTTGACTATTGCCTGCTTGCCGTGTTTCTTGCATTCGATTTGTTCCCCAATATTCTTTACATCTATTGCAGAGTCCACGGGCTCAACTACCATGCAGCCACAACGCAAAAGATAATCAGCAGCATGGCCACCTGTTTTTTTATTCTTCAATACTGGCATCTTTGTATCCTTCTTCTTTCAATTTCATTTTGACGCTTTGACTAGCAAAGCCATAAAAGACTTGTTTGCCTTTACGTGTTAGGGAGAAACCTTGACGGTTATCTCTTGCGCTGTTCGCTCGTGCCCATTGTTTGTCCTTACTTGTGGCAAGCTGCTGCAACTTTCTAAACTTGGGTCCTGATATGACTTTCCTACGCTTCACAAATTCATTCTCCGAGAATGGAGCACCGGTTAGAACAGCATCAGCTATACACTGCATGATAGCAGGGGAAACAGGTGCATCATGGAACTTCAACGTTGTAAAACCTTGTCCATGATCTTGCTTTTCTGTTATCTTGACGCTTCTTTCAGGAGCAGTAAAACCTAAGGCTTCCCACAATTCTGGATTATTCACCTTGGACATTGTTCTGGCAAATTCATCAACTGTATACCAATATTGGATTACTTTCTCCCAGTTGATAGCAAGTATGATACTGATGCCTAATAGAGTTCCGAGTACGAATGTCACAACACCAAAAGCATATAAACGCTCCTGATACATCGTAACAACTCCCACCCCCAACATCAACAATGAATACAACATATCAAGCGGATGTGCCTTGTATGTGCTGAATGGGTTATCGCCAAACAAGATTGACATGATTTTGCGTATCATGCCAAGACAATAACATTATTTTATATTATTGTCAATTTTTCACACTGCATTATTTACCAGCGATAATGAATAATACAACGCGGCCGATTGAGCAAAGTATAAGAATGAAAGCTATATAGTTCAATCGTTTCCTAATTGGGTTGTTTGAATTACTGTCACTGTTTCTCATCTCGTTTCTCCTTCTACATATTCAACCATGCTTTCATAATCCAGATTGATTTGTGGTAAGCCTTTATCAATCATCACGTTATAGCCGTTATCCAAAGTAATTTCAACTAACTTGCCCCTGTAAACCAAGGCGAACATATGGATTGTTGAATTTACATGATTGTGCTCTGGATTGGTACATTTACCAGTAACGTGCTTTGCATGTTGCAAGCTGAATGGCATAATCTTCCTCTTTCTCTTTTTCACTTTATGATATTTTCTTTTTCTCATAATAACGTTTCCCTGTATGATGGCGCGGATTATTCATGATCTTTTCAAGCAATGCAGCACCAATATTTTTACCAAACAATTGAGTTTTACCCCGCTTGGGATGGTTCAAGCTTGTGGCAATTGTCATTCGAGTGAACCATATATTTAGCTGCTGATGTTGTCCATTGACTATTCGATTGAAGATCAATAATGATTTGTCTTTTGCTTTCTCAATTTTCCACCCGTATTTATAGGCTAATTTGATTATGTCAACGCGGTCCATAATATCCTTATCAAATGATAAATCAATATAGCCGCCATGATGAACAGCAGATAAAATAAAATCCACAATGGCGGCTTGTCTTTCATATCGGCATTTCTCGCAACTTCACACGATAGTCCAATTTGGCCCAATCAGGAAATAATACTTGTGCTATGTTTTCAGGCAGGCAATCTCCATAAGTGATTGTGCCTAATCTATCATGGCAATAGGTTGCTTTCCATATCGGCAGAGCGTTCTGCTTGATTTCATCTTTCAAATCGTCCCAGTGAGGAAAGCCTATGAACGCGGTCCATTTGCTTTTATGGAAAACCGCCACAATGCAAATTTTGGCATCATCACTCTTTGAGATTTCCAGATAATACTTTTTTATCTTGAGTTCATCAGGCAGCATGGAGATGGAAATTGTTTTACCTTCTTCTTCATACATGTTGGCTCCTTTGTTTCGTACGATACAAAATAAAATGATTTTCTTTTCAGTTTTCATATTTGATAAACCAACCGCAATCCATCCAACGTAATTCACGGCAGGGAGTTCCATCAAGGTCAAATATTGGAGCAGCGTCGTTATTGACTATAACGCAAACCGTCCATCCTGATTGGGACAATTCTTTCCTAACTGCCGTTACTCGCATCAACCTGCCCCTGTTACCAGAATAGAGGCTTGATTTCATCTTTACAATGTTACCAACAGCAAATGGAGGAGTTTTTACAAAATCATATTTCTCCCAATCTGCTTCTGAAAATTCTATAACATCATCATCAAAGTCCATTTCCATTTTATATCTCCATTTACCACGGCAGCATTTGGAACAAAGCACAAGCGGCCATCAATAAAGCAAATGCAGCAATGAATAAATTCCATTTATTATCCATGTTTTGTTTTCCAATCTATGTATTCTTTTTTTACTCTGTTTTTTTCTTCTGCTGGGAGTTTATCGAACAGCTTGGCAAAATATGGACGCTCAATCGAAACTGATTTCGTTCTGTGTATGATCTTGCGCCCGCATGTTTCGCAAACAGGATGGATTGGTAAGAACATCCGTGCTCTTATATGTTTGTCCTTTGGCTCAATTCCAGCGTTCACAAGCTTGCTTATATGAGACGAGTTGACACCAATCTCTTTAGCTGCTGCGTTCTGATTTCCTTTATGTTTTCGTAATAGCTGGCGGAGTTTTTTAGGGGTCTTTTCATGATACTTCATAGAGTAATCAGCCTTTCGTATAGTGGTGAAAAAGTCAACAGGAAGCACTAGGACGTTTGAAGCATATCATAGTATGTCCTAGGAAATAAAGCCGCTCCTGCTGCTTCTACGCAAGGTAGAAGCAAACAGGGGATTTAGTTGTCAAAGTGAATACGGCCGGAAGTGAACGTTATGGACGTGCGTTACGTACGTACGTACAATTATCACTCTACCGCTAAGCCTACGCACGAATTGAGCAGAGCAGGGGAGGCGCGCTAATAACTGCCTATATTCATGAAGTGTATTGGTTCATATAGTGAAAACAGATTGTCAATCATCCAGTCATAAGCTTTCAACTCATAATACGGATGCGCTGGCCACGGGCATTCAATCTTTGGAATGTCGTTATATTCATATCTCGTAACCCATCGGACATTGCTTGGAATTTGAACATACTTTGAGACAGTCTTGATTATAGATTTTGCTGCTCGTCCTGCCGATACTGCTGCAATGTTCTCCACATGGCTTTTGTTTTGCTCAATGCTCATCAATGCTCCAGCAAGTGTAACGCCACTGCCGCATGGAACAATCAACGTGCCAATTCCATCCAAGTGCAATTGGTCGGCAATCTGTTTTACCGCCAAGGGCTCATCAACGCCGAACGGAATATAATATCCATATTGATCTTCGATGTATTTTTTTGCCTGCGCCCCATTTATTGTAACCATGTTTGGTTTTATCGTATGCAGTTCATATCCATCTATGTTGACTTTCAACTCATCAGGAATTTTATCTTCATTCATTGACGGATAAACTACTATTGATTTCAATCCATGTTTCGCTGCAAGATGCGGCAGTCCAAATGGCCATATTCCATGTGTAGTACAGAACGCACCAATCAATTTATATTTCAATAACTTGGCTCTAATAACAATTGCCTCCAATGCGCCCATCTTCAAATGATGCGGTAATGGATATTCATATCGTTTGTCCTCCCTTCTAACAACTACATAACGGCTAATCAATTGATTAGTCACTTTATAGGACTCATTCAAATCTATTGACATATTCACTCCAGCATAATTGCCCCTGTTACGATAGCAGGGGCAATTATTCTTATTGATTGATCTTACTTAGTAGGAAAATTCAGCTTTGCGCGGTCACCATGAACCACGATTGCTTCCGCGTCATATGCCTTGGCGGCGTCAATCGCTTTCTTGAATGTGCCAATACGTTTGGTCTTTCTGTTATGGTTGATTTGTGCAACAAATAGACCTTTCTTGTTGCGCGTTACACCATGATATCCAGTCGTATTGTTTCTATTGACTTTTGCCTTGGACTTCTTTGCTGTTGCCATCAGTTTCACCTCCTTTCTTTTTTATAATTGGTGCTGCTTTCTCAATCTCAATCCCCGTATCAATACACTCCTGCCAGCATGTTGGACAAGCGGGCAGGACTTGTCTGATTTTCTTTTTCTCGCCTTTTGGCTTTTGTAATACTGTCAACATTACAGAAGCTTCATTACTACATTGTTTCCATACAACTGGGCCAAATGTAAACGCTCCACCCTTTCGCCTCCATCCTTCACATCTCAATTTTTATCTCCTTTTCCAAATAAACTTCCCCTGACAATCTCCAGCCACTCATTGATGCCCATAATAAACTCGTCCTTCAATTCTTTATCAGTAAACATCCACGGCAGCAGGATTAGAAACACAATGAATACTATTGATGCAAAACAGAATGTTTCCATTTCATCCTCCAGTATTCAGCACGAGATAGAATTCGATGAGCAGCAATAGCACAACTAGGAAACGCGCAATCATTACACGCCCTTCCAAACGAATACAGATCATTGGAAGCGGGCAGATATAAAGCGTCTTGACAAGCTGATTGTAATAGGCGCCAATCCAAATATCATACCATGCTAAAAAGATTTGAAATGTCTTTTCTTTGTTGATGTATAAAGTTTTCATAGTTACTCATCAAGTATACAAGCGCGAATTCTTGCAATTGCTTCTCCGTAAGTTACTTCACTGCCTGTATTTGGAAGGTCATTTACACATACAGAAGCGGCAACAAACCAATCCCACTTCCGTCCATTCAGCTTTATTACTGCAATTACTTTTCCAATTGCTCCATTCTTTTCGTAAATGCCTAAAGCAAATTTGGAGTTGTTGCTATTTGGAACAGTACACCACCATTGTCCATTATTCAGAATGTTCATTATGGCTTCCTCACTATTATTCCATATTCATGACGTTTGGGTAATATCTTCTGCTCAACTATCTGCCGAATGAAACTTTCTCTAAATGCTCTACCCAGATCAACTATCATAATATCCCATGGTTGAAATCCCACATTCTGCAACATCATATATGTATCCATATGATAGGGATAGAATTTGCCATCACGGCGGAAATCATTTATGTACCATGCAGCGAATGCACCTGATTTCAATGTACGATAATTCTCCCTAGCTACTGAATACATTTTGGTTATAAAGTCTCTATATGTATTAGACCATTTGCCAAGCTGCTCGGGCTCATCTCCATAATCTTCTATGTCCCAGTACGGTGGAGACGTTATCGTGAAATCACCATAAGCATCAGGAGTATGGACCATCTTTTCCGATGTATGCTCATTGAGTTCTATTTTCATCATAGGCATTTCTGCTTTCAACCGCTCTGCTAATTGATTGTTATCAATCATGAAGCGTTTGGAAACATCATAGCCGTGATAATGCCTCCCTTCCCTTACGCATACTTCCATTCTACTGTTATGGCCGATAAACGGGTCCACAACCATATCGCCGGGCTTGCTATATAACAATACTGCTGTTCGACAAATATTGCGCGCAAAGATTGACAATGCTCCTTTAGCAGCACCACGGCCAGAAATCGTAAAGGCTGTATGGAGTTTTCCTTTTTCAGGGTCATTCTTGAATTCATTGAAGCCGCTTTCTTCATAGCTGCCCTTTATTGGGTCGCTGTCCATCTCATCACGCTTGACACTCATCACGGAAGCAGGGATATCTCCACGGAACATCCTTGTTAAATCTTCCGCCTGCTGTCTCGAATTCAATAAACTTTCAACGTTCTTGCCAGTGGCAAGTGGGTCCGCCTGCAAATCGAATAAACGTGATTGAACTGCTGATAGTGATTTCTTCTTTGGCATTATTATTCTCCTATTGATCTATTATTGATAACTCATTGCCTGCCTCAACTCTCCAAACGACATGCGGATTACTTTCAAGTTGAGACAAGCAATCAATCATCAATAATGTTGTGGAGTGACATGCTAAACACATCACTCCACAACTCTGCACCGGTATACCGGCTACATTCAATTTATTTTTTCTTCTTTGGCTTACTTGCAGCTATCATGATCTCTTTGCGCTCTGTCAATGCCTTCCAAAATTCTGGCAACTCATCTTGACGCTTCAACAGTTCTGGATAACTTAGCTCCAAAATATCTTGCACTTGTGCCATGTCAAGACCTAATTTTTCTCTTGACATGCTGATAAGCTGGAGTATATTTGCAGGGACATCTTTTGGCGCTGCTGCTTTCATCACTTCTGCCATCGGCGGGATATTCTCATCCGCTTCCAGCAAATCTTTCTCCATCTGCTTGTTGAATTCAATCATAGACTGGACATAGCTCTTTTGCTCTGCTGTCAATGTGCCTGAAATTGCCGCCAGTTCTTCCGCTGTTGGCGTTTCTTCTTCTGTTGGCATTCTGCTTTCAATCGGCCTGGCTTCATATTCAGCAATAGCATCCCATATTGATTGGTGTTTCTCTGTTGGCGTTATCTTCAACGGCACAATGTTCACAAATCGAATGCCAGCAGTGGAAGCTTTTGGCAAGCTGGGACGCTTTAGGAACAGTATCAGCGGGACTTTGCTCCTGCTGTTACGCCGCAACCACATCCGCATATTGCATACTTCCGAGAATGTATTGCTGCTTTCTGGTATCTTACCCACTGCTATGCCACCAACATAATTATCCTTTATATGGTGCGTGATGATGAGCAAATCACAATGATCTTTCAATTCATTCAATATCTTCAACTCAATCATCCGTGCCACTTTGGAAATCAAACCTTGAATGATTTGACTATTGCCGCGAAAGTTCACCACATGCGAATATTGGTTCTGATTGCGCTCCACATGGCCACGCGCTGATTGATAAACAATTCTCCATGTATCCCAAACGATAATCTTGCGCCTCTTTTCGATGATCTTCCTCACTGTTGGCAGTACAACATTCTCCAGCAGTTGTGAAGCTGTTGGAGTTTCGCCTAGCTTGGCGCGTTCTTTTGATAGATCAATGTATAGATCAAACTCCATGCCCGTTTCTTTCATTTGCCGGACAGTCCCTTCACCTTTCACATCATCATCAACGAATACAACATCTTTTGTACTGTTCGTTGTTTGTAATGCTGCTATCGTTTTGCCGGTATCATGATCTCCAACAATTTCAATAATACCCCTGTATGGAACCTTTATTGTCATTTTGACTCCTTGTTAGTTTACAGAAAAATCTGTATTGCCATTGTATATTGTATTTTCCACAATCTCAATAATCACTGTCGTTGACACTATCCCTGTTATTGCATTATCAATAATGAATGCCACTTCCTCACGGGATAGAGAATTGAGCCAAGCATCAAAACTATCCGCGCCCTCCTTTGCGTGTTTTTTTGCCTGCTTGATTAGCTCTTGCTTTCTTTCTTCGTTCATCATCTTTTTTCCTTTTTTGTTTTGATCTCCGGCGATATTCAGCAGGAGTAATGTCTCCAATGCTTGCCCATGCTGCTTCCCCATGAATATGGACATGATGCTTTTGTGTCGCTTTGCTTGCTCTATGCGGGTCCAATAGCCCCTGACTTGCCCATTTACGGAGCATTTGTTTTGTTATTTTCTTTTTAGCCATTATCAAACTCCTTGAATGCTTTACCTGTTGACATCCTTATATTGTATTTTCTACAAAAGCTATCCAAACGCGCATACAGGCCAAGTCTATATTTTTTTCTTTCTTCTGTTATTCCATCCTCTGCGATTGATGCCATACAGTTATCCCTTGCTTCTGCTAATAGGTCGCTTACTTCCTCATCCAGAAGAAGATATACAAATGATTTAGGTAATGATGGTGTCATTCTGAATTCACTCCTATATATTCATTACTTGACAATCCCAGCATTTTCCTAACCGTCAATATCTTAGCTGTGCCCCAACCTGTTGGCCGTGACGCTTTATCAATTTGCGTCATGATTGAAATCCAATGCAGCGTAGAAGCTAAAGAAGCATAATCATCCGCCTTTGACTTATCACCATTCATAACTTTAGCCCAAATCAAAACACGTTCCGCCAATGTCACGCTGATGCCGGGAAAGTTAGCAAGTATTTGGACCCGTTCATCTAATGGTGGAAATGTAACTATACGCCGCTTGATAAACATCCGGCCATGATCTCTTGAGCACGTTTGGATAATCTCATTGATTTGCTCTGCATAACGTGACGGCGGGCAATAATCAATCATTGTTCCTGACAGCATGATTGTTCTAACCATGCCACGAACGGAAACAGATTTCCAATTTGTTTTCTCCTCATCAGCATAAACATACTCATTTGCCCAGTTCAATTTACCTGTAACAATCACGGCAACAAATTTCGCCTTGCTGTGCATGTATTCGATTTGACGCTCCAACCGGCCATCAGCAATTGATGCTAGAAAATCGAATGGATTTTTTCTTTCGATAGCAAGATTTTCTCCATTACCTAATCTCACTTGGACATCAATTTTCGTATTAGCACTAATAACGTTAGAGAAACTTTTTTGAAGCAGCTTGACATACTTCTCCTTTTCTGCTCTGGAGTTTTTATCTGCTGTGCTTTCATTTATATCTACTATGATAATCATATAAACTCCTAAAATGGAATTTCTTCACGCCATGGTGGATTGCCCAATACTTCTGTTATTGCATTTTCAAACAATTGCCCTTCTACTAACACCATAGACACATCGAATACAAGTCTATTTACTTCCTCCTGTGTCACTTTATGATAACGCTTGCCCCTGTGGAAATGGACAAGCGCCATCAAACAGGTACCCCATAATGTTTTAGTATTTTTAGCCATGATATTACCTCATTGCTATTACGATGGAAACAAGAGCAATGAGAAAGAACAATTTCATTACTCCGGCCATAATTCGATTATGCCGTTTTAGGCTTCTGTGCATCGGATAACTCCTTTCCAAATTTATATTCCAATATCGCTTCAACTAAAAAGCGTTTTGGTGAATGCGCCGGGCAATCTAATCCACATTCACATTTCAAAACAGATTTCAATGCTGTTTTATCCAGCACTTGTAATCTGCTTTGTTCGCTCAATCGTTCAAAGTATTGAGTATTCATAATGTAAATACCTTTATGCTTACACCCATTGGCTCCATAAGTCTTTCAATTATCTCCCGCTGCTGCTTGCCATCAGCTATGATGATAGCGTCATAATCTTTGTTATCTCCCTGTGATGATGGTAATAAAACTTTCTCCATAACATCCATATAGAATGCGGGCGGTAAACTACGGTCTAAATAGCGCCTAATGCTTGCAAGCTTCATATATTTTATAGTTACTAATAAACCATCTTTTTCATCACTCATGATTGATCTCCTCATTCTGAATTCATTCTAAATAATTTACTTATTCAATGCCACCAACGTAAGAGGGAGCCACCCCCGCGCTGATGGCATTGGAGAAGTAAATTATCCCTGCTACATCATCAATACAGCAGGGATAATTTATCAATCTTCTTCAATTTCACTTTCTGCCACAACGTACCATTGTTTGCCTTTCTCGAATAGCACTCCGTTCACTCTTACTTCCATATTTGGATGGCGCTTGAACCGCACATACTGATTACAACTCCAACATTGCTTATTTTTCCAATCTCCCTTAGTTGTCAATACGCATCCTTTTTGACAACATCGAACCTTGATTGTTATTTCTGTTGGCTTGTCTCTGTTTGATTTTGGCATCATGATCTCCTTATAATGTTTCCTTTCCTAATTCAACAATAAGAGCATCAACATTATCCAAACTCGTTGTTCCGTCTTTGCTAATCTCTGTTTGATGATTTGTTACCAAAACATATATTTGACTATCATCTTTATTTGTCCTCCTCATTACAATTTCAAATTGCTCTATGTGTTTCTCCCACCGTTCAACCAATCGGCCTTTGCTGTCATAAGACGTTGAAGCGCCAGCGGCGGAGATAATATTTTTTGTATCATGTGGCCATCCATACTTTCTGGCCAGCGTATGATATACACCATGATAATCATCACTGCTGCTATTTGCTTCATAGTATTTATTAGAATTCCCTCCATAGCTTTTATTGATCTTTCCCCACTCATCAACTCCGGGCACCGGCTTTGATCTATATTTTTTCTCTGTCATAATAAATCTCCAAAATAATTTCAATAGGTGGAGATATAAAATCTCCACCTATCATCACTTGACATTGATCTTGATTAGGCTGCTCCTGCCGCTTTTATCAACTCGTCCACATCATACTGATTGTATGGAGGAGTATTCGCGAGGATATTCCGCAATTCATCATCATTGACCGCTTGCATCAAACCCTGAATATCGGCAATCAATTCAGCAGGGATTTCTCCATCATCATCAGCGGGGCCGCTGCCGTTATCACGAGATGCAAAGCGCGCTGCTCGTGCTGCTTCACATTCAGCCTTTGACTTGTAGACAGCAACGAACTTTGGAGCAGAATTGACAATAAAATTGCCGCTGTTCGTGCTCGTGAACCCGCGCTTATTGCCATCCTTGTCCAGTTGAACTGTCTCCGCATCTTCCACCATCACATAGGCACCCTTACCAGAAAGCACCTTGGACCAATTCTTGCCGAACGTTGCAAGCAATGACGGCAGAACGATTTCGCTCCAGTCCGTTTTGGCTTTGGGACCTGAATTCTTGACATCCACCTTTCGCTTATATGGATTTTCAAGCTTGGGATTGAGTTCTGGGACATCAACAGTGAATGTAATCTGCAAATACTCGCCATTGGCAAGCTGTTCGCCTTTCTTGAATGCGCGGGCTTTGATTGTTCGCTTTTCGCCCTTGCCGCCTTCCCATGCGATAATCTGCACATCGAAAGTACAACGTCCAAAATTGACGTTCGGACCATAGCCAGCGGTAGGCGCTGCGTCAATCATCTCATCAAGCAAATCAACATCAAAATTTACCACGTCTTTTGTAGCCATTTCGTTTTTATCTCCTTAGGATTTTTTTGTATCGTACGATTGAATTCTTTATATTACTCGCTTATCGTTGCTAACTTATCATCAAACATTTCTGATGCTACAACATCTCCTCTCTTTGTTTCTTTGGCAGTAATGTACCAGTCCGCCGCCTCGCGTAAGATTGCGGCAGCAGGTAAATTCCTTACTGCTGCTTCATTCTTGAACCATGCCCACTGCTGTTCTGTCAATCCGCGCGGCATCTTTTTTTCACTGCTTTCTTTTTTGGGCGCCCCCGGTCCTCGTGCTTTGGGCAGTTTCTTTTTCTTTATCATAGATCAATTGTCTCCTTTACTATGAAATCATAATACAAATCTTATTAGCTCCTGTACTTTCCTAATGTTCATCACCTCCCTCCCTCGCCAAGGCGATTTCAGCAATCTTGTGAAGCATCTCCCGCTCCGTATCAAACCACTGGCATTTTTTGTCATACTCCAGCCGATATGGTTTTCTTGTATGTGATGTTTCGATAAACGCCACAATACCATGCTTTTCGGCCATTATATAAAGAGTGTCAACTTCCTCCTTACTTTTTTCCAATGTTGCTGAAAGTGTTTCTATCATTTTTTGGCGGCAATCACTCTGATTGCCGCCATATACAACTTTTTCATTTTTATTCTCCTCCCGTCAATATTGGATTTAGTTCACCTTTGACAACTCCACGCGCATCACCTTTGACAAAATGAAGCATGTTTTTTGATCTCGTTATTGCCACGTATAAACAATTCATTTCCTGCTCCATTTCATAATCTTTCTTTGCTCGTGGATGCGGCATCAAATCAGGGCGCAGTATGAAAACTCTATCAGCTTCAAGACCTTTCGCTCTGTGAACCGATGAGAATATGATGCCCGTAGTTCCATCATCGAATAGCACCTTGATTTTATTTATCAACTCGGCAACCGTTGATACTTCTACCATGATTGTTCTGATTGTCTCCACTTTATCTTGCAATAACAACGCTTGCATCTCTTTTGCCCTATCCAATAAACGTTGATATTCTTTCTCAAAGTATTCGCCTAGATTGATGTCAAATGTAGCTATATCATCAGTTCCAAAACGCTTGATTAGTTCCACCATTGACGCGCCAATATCTTTGCCCCTGATAACAGCTTTCTTGCCTTGTCTGATGCACTCGAATGCAGGCGCAACGAGTGGAGCATTTGTTCGACAAATAACCATGTCGCCGATTTCCAGCATTTGTGTCAAGTTGAAGTAATCCATCATTACAATAGAACCATCAGGAGCGTTCTCTCTTGCTTCAATCTGTGGGACTATTCTCTGGGCAATCTTGACATGTGAAGTAGGGCAGCGGAAAGTGATTGATAACGGCAGCACTGTTGCATTTAGAGCATCAATGATGTTTTGGATTGCCTGACTATCAGCACCACGAAAAGCATAAAGGGACTGCTTTCTATCGCCTACCGCTATTATTCTGCCTGTCTCTTTGATGCTGCGTAAGATGAATTGAATTTGGCAAGCGTTCATATCCTGCGCCTCATCAACCATCAGAAAATCAAATTGCATCAATGACATATTGAGCACAACAGGTAACCACAACATATCATCGAAATCAATCACATCTATTTGCTGTTTGCACAAATCAAGCATGATAGGCAGTTGAGTAATCAACTCGTCCAAATGCTCATCATCAATCTCCACGTTATAACGCTCAATCATGCTCAATACTGCATTGCCATCCATGGCGTCCACGAGTGTTGATTTTGAAATAGAGACCAATGAGCGCATGGACAAGCGTTTGGCAAAGTGTTCGCTCCGCTGCTGCTTTGTGATTGTTCCAGCTTCTAGCGCTACTTTAGACACTGGCCAAATATTCTCCATCAATGTGCCCAGCTTATCAGTTTCTATTTTAGGCTGCTTGCCTCCATTATTATTGCGAACGTTCAACAGGCCTAAACTATGCAACGTTGATACATGCACATGATTTGGCGCGCGCTTGCTTAGCTCTTTTGCGATATGAGCATTGAATGCAACAAATGCAACAGCAGCATCCTTGGGCGTCAAGTCAAGTGCTTTCACGATAGTAGTAGTTTTACCTGAACCTGCTACCGCTTCAATCACTGCATGGCCAGAACCATTCTTGATAAATTCAAAGATTGCCAATTGATGCTCTGTTGGAGTGAATTCAGTATTACTTTCTCCAACATATTCAGTGCCAATGATTGATGATAAAGCGTCGGCATCATCATTATCCATGGACTTCGTTGAGTAAACTATTCTGTCCCCTGTTTCTGCTACATTTGGACAAGCTGGATAATGCTTCCACTTTCCATCTGTCTTATCTCTTTCGATGTAGCTTATACCTACTTGAAAGCGTTTGCCACAACGCGGGCAAAAGCCGGGATATTTTGATTGTATTGCCATGTTAGGCTCCTTTCGGCAGTTCTGGCGCTTGTTGCCAATGTGTTATTTGTCCATAATCAAACTCAACTTCATACTCATAGCCACTAACACCTTCTGGCTGAATTGAAATAAAAGTATTTCCTTTCACGGAAATGCACTTCTCCATTTGGCATATCAACGCCACTTTTCCATCCGTTACAGTAATTCTAGTATCGAAAGGCGGCGGCTCAATTTGTACGTCAATCCATTTATTCATTTTGGCTCCTATAATCTTTCTATTGATCTAACTTCAACTATACATACCGGGAAATTCAACATCAATGCCAGTGACATCCTCCAAGCTGCTAATAGCATCATCCAATTGTGATATAGCTGTTTCCAACATATCTGCCTTATTTGATGATTGCAGATTTTCAGGTAAATTATCCAGCCAGTTTTGTAACTCATCCCGTAATTCCTGAAACTCGGAGGAAGCTTCTTCCACTAATGCTTGCGCTGCTCCAAATCTCTTTGATCTTGATTTGTATGCCATTTTATGATGTCACTTTCTCCAGAATAAACACTGGTGTTCCTACTGAAATCTCCGCCCTGTTCACTAATGCAGAATTGATGTAAATAACTTTTCCATTTGCAATAGCAACAGGCTTGGAGTAATCATACTTCCTGTCACTCTGTACGATTTTCAACACGTTTGCAAAGTCATGCAATGATTGGTAAGTAAGGTATTGAATGCTGAATGAAGGAAATTGGTCCAAATATTGAACCATTCTTATATTCAATTCCAAGATGGGATTATTTATCTTGTCTTTTTTGATGTCCCATAACTCATCCCTACTCTGCATAAATTCATGATCTATCTTCATTTGCTCCAGCATATCTTTATCCATCGCTTCTCCTATTATTATCTGATGTATTCACAATGCTCGCCGCCCTATCTTCCATCTCCTTCAATTGTGCCACTCTATCATGGAAATCGGCAAGCTTTGCGCTTGTCTTGAGCACTGTTTGGCGCAACTGCTGGGACAGCTTCAACGCTTCATCTAAATTCCCTATTGATCTAATCTTTCCAATATTGCTTGTTGTTTTCATTTTGGCTCCTTTATATATCTACATTGAATATAGTTGATTGTAGATAAACCGGGCAGCAGAATAAAATCAATTCTGCTGCCAACATTTATTTACAGATCATCATTGGCCATGGCGCTGTCAAGTGTATCAATCGCGCTGCTGGCAAGTTTTTTCGCTGCTTCATACTGTCCATTGTCTATCAATTCGACAATATCAGCAAATGTTTTTCTAATAAACACCAGCAGCATCCTAAATGGTCTTGTACCCATAGTATCTCCTTTATTTCCTGTTTCTAAAATTCTTGAACAGCTTCGCCCAGAAATGAGCAGTAATATGTCCAAGTAGAAAAGCAATCAACGCAAGCAGTAAAAGATCATTCATAAATATTCTCCATCTGTGCTAATCAGCAGCACATAATAAAGCTTGCATTTAGCCTTACGCTCAAGAGATTTCAAAGCTTTATGAAGCGTATCTCCATCATTGAATAAGGCATAACGGTTGCCAATAATAAACTCCTCGCCTAAATTCTTTCCATACTCAATCAATGTTATTTTGACAACATTATCATCGGCTATATCTGGAGATGTTCTAAGTATGAATTGTCTCCCTCCTCTTTTGCTCTGCATAGGTTGATTGTAATATTTGTTTGCTTTCTTCCTTGTTTTGAATTCAACTTGTGGCAGTTTTGAAGCAATATCATCAAGTGTTTTGCTCATTTGTAACCTCTTTGACTTGCAGTAACTCCAGCAGGGGAGAAGCGTTTGCCGTTTCTAATGAAAGTCATTTCGAGATACGTTGAAGTGGGAACATATACTTCCCACTTCACTCCTTTTACCATCTTCCCGTATAAATCCCACCTTGACGCTTTGAACATGTGTTTCCATCCATATTTTACCAAGCGTTCATAATCAGTCATGTTATATCTCCATGAAGCTTTCAGAACAATCAACACATTCAACATGTAATCCCGGCTTGCCCCATATATTTGCCTCACATGATGGACAAGAATATTTGACTTTGTTCTTATTACTTTGTTTTGATGCTGCTAGTTGCGGAAGCGAACCCAGTATAGATGGATGAGATTGCATAAATCGCTTTGCAATCTTTTCAAATTTTCCACCAGCAATTATATAGTCCATCATCTGCTGGCCTGTCTTTTTGCCATCAGGCTTTCCTGTATGACTTGGCATTAGACCAATCTCTTCCATCTTCCTGCCCCAAATCTTGTCGTGATATCCACCACGCGGCTGCTTATCTGTGCAATGACGCTGCCATGCGTGAACCATTTCATGGCCTAATGTTTGCATGATTTCAATCTCGGGATGATCTAAGAATTTATCCGGATTGAGTGACAATTCAGAGATAAGCATTTTGTTCTTTTTCTTGCTGCTTGCTTCCTGACGTGTTATATACTGCTCTGCATGGAAATGCCCAAACGTTTTAGGGCTTTTGCGGTTCAATATAATCAACACTTCTGGAAGTTGATTATCGAATAACTTGCTATTGAAGAAAGCGTAAGCTTCATCCAATATTTGATACTGTTGTTTTGTTAGGGAAAGTTTTGTTTTCATTTTGGCTCCTACAAAGTTTTTATATCGTACGATACAAATTATCTACTTTTTACAATTGTCAATTGATACTGCGAACCATCACGCATATTGATAACTAGCCCGCTGTTATTCGTGAATAGTCCGCTATCTTCAAACGTCCGGATATTTCTGATGTCAACAGGAACATCAACATCAATTTCATCCATCAAATCGCTATCCGTTACTAAGTCCAACATGTCTTTCAATACTGCTTCAAATTCTTTTTCGCTCATTTTGGCTCCTTATGTTATTTATCTGCTGAATATGTTTTGTGATTGCAGATAAATTAGATTGAACGAA
>Ga0075428_100002279_pt1 | contig 20776 bp, 13 predicted proteins | sample RhiMetdeltSRZDD2_FD_75291 | JGI IMG/M metagenome (GOLD analysis project Ga0075428, IMG submission 75291) | Populus rhizosphere microbial communities from Tennessee, USA - Rhizosphere MetaG P. deltoides SRZDD2 | ecosystem: Host-associated > Plants > Roots > Rhizosphere > Soil | place: USA... | reverse complement strand
TCGATGTGTTTGTCGAAGTTGCCGTGCGGCGGCGGCGTGGGCGTCTGCCATTCCAGCGTCGTCGATCCCCATGGGTTGTCGCTATTGACTTTGCGACCGCGCTTAATGCTCCAGAAAAAATTGATAATGAACGGAATTTGCGCCAGACCGAGGAGCCATGCGGCGTGTGAGATGTTGACGTTCATGTCAATTACCGATTTCGGCAACCCGAGCACTTCCGGCGAGTTGGCATAGCTCGCCCCGCCATCCCACATACGGCGGTTCATGCCCGCAAAACCCTGCGCAAACATCGGCTGGAAAACCAAATTCATGAAAATAAGCGAGAGAATAAAATGCACCTTGCCCCAGAACTCGTTCATGGCCCGCCCGGTAATTTTCGGGAACCAATAATAAATGCCTGCGAACAGTGCGAAAATCGTTCCCGGGGCGACGACGTAGTGGAAGTGTGCAATGACGTAGTAGGTATCGTGCAAATGCAGGTCGCTGAAGTTGAAGCCGAGCGGAAGGCCCGTGAGACCCCCGATGCCAAACATCGGAAGGAACGCCAGCGAAAAGAGCATCGGCGTGTTGAAACGAATGGATCCGCCCCACAATGAAATGAAGAGGCACGTGAGAATGATCACCGAGGGAATCGAAATGATCATCGTCGTCGTTTGAAAGAACGTGCTGATCTTTGTCCCCATGCCCGTCAAATACATGTGGTGCGCCCACACGATGAAGGACAGAAAGCCGATCGCGAAAACCGAATAGACGAGCGATTTGTAACCCCAAAGGGGCTTGCGCGTATTGTTCGCGATGATTTCCGCCACAATTCCCATCGCCGGCAGAATCAGCACGTAAACTTCCGGGTGTCCCAGAAACCAGAACAAATGCTGCCACAGCAGTGGACTGCCACCACCGCTGATACCCGGCGCATTGCCGGAGACGATCAGTCCGCTCGGGAGAAAAAAGCTCGTGCCGACCAGATTATCCATCAATTGCATCACGGCCGCGGCCTCCAACGGAGGAAACGCGAGCAGCAACAGGAACGCAGTCACGAACTGCGCCCACACAAAAAACGGCAGGCGCATCCAGGTCATCCCAGGTGCGCGAAGCTGAATAATAGTGGCGATGAAATTGACGGCGCCGAGGAGCGACGAGGTGATGAGGAACACCATGCCGATGATCCAGAATGTTTGGCCATTGACCAATTCCGGATGGGCCAGCGTGGCCAGCGGCGAATACGAGGTCCAACCCGATCTCGCCGCGCCGCCCGGAATGAAGAAGCTGGCGAGCATGATCACGCCGCCCATGAAGTAAGATTGATAACTAACCATGTTCACCCGCGGAAACGCCATGTCCACGGCCCCGATTTGCAGCGGCACGACGTAATTGCCGAAGGCCGCGAAGGCGAGCGGCACAATCGCGAGGAAGACCATGATCGTGCCGTGCATCGCGCCGAAGGAATTGTACAGATCCGGAAGCATCACGCCGACTTTGCCGGTCGTGGGATTCTTTCCGACGGCATCACCGAGGAGCGAGTGGAGCAACTCACCGACGATCGGGATGGGCTGCTCGGGATACGCCAATTGCCAGCGCATCATCATCATGAGGATGAACCCAAAGAGCAGGAAGAACAGCGCGGTAACGCCATACTGGATGCCGATCACCTTGTGGTCGGTCGAGAAAATGTATGAGCGCCAGAAACCCACCTCGTGGTGATGGGTTTCGTGCGCGGCATGCGTATGAGCTACATGAGTTGAAGCGTCCATGTGTCGTTAGTCGTTGCCTGTCGCTGAGCCGGTGCCAAAAAGCGCGCGGCACAGTAACGTTGTTAAAATCGCAGTGTCAATCATCTCAGTACTTAATTTTGTCGAAAACCATTAACCCCAGCAGCAGCGGCAGATAAATGATCGAGGCAAAGAAAAGCTGCCGCGCGCGCAACGCATTCAATTGTCGGGCGAAGGCGAACGCGGTCACGAGAAAAACGACGCCCATGAGCAGCGCTCCGAAAAAATACGTCGCCCCGGCAACGCGAAACAACACGGGACAAAGGCTCACCATCAACAAACCGATGGTGTGGCTTACCGCCTGATGCGCGGTGCGCTCACCCGTGGGATCGACCCCGGGCAGCATGACAAACCCGGCCTTGGCGTACTCATCGCGGTACATCCACGCGATGGCCAGGAAATGCGGAATCTGCCAGAAAAATAAAATAGCGAACAGCGCCCATCCGGCGCCGGCGAGTTCGCCCGTGGCGGCCGTCCAACCCATGAGCGGCGGCAACGCGCCGGGAATTGCGCCCACCGCCGTGTTCAACCACGTCACGCGTTTGAGCGGCGTGTAAACGAAAACATAAGTGACGAGCGTGATTGCCCCTAACAAGCTAGTCAGCAGATTCACCGCGACCGCGAGATAAATCAGCCCCGCCATCGAACTCAATCCCCCGAAAAGCAGAACCGTGTCAGGCTGCATGCGGCCCGAAGGCAACGGACGGCCTTCAGTGCGGCGCATCTTCGCGTCGTGCTCGCGCTCAATAAGTTGGTTGAGGGCAGCCGCGCCGCACGCGAGCAAAGCCGTGCCCAGCAACGTGTGCGTCATCAACCACCAATCGAGCCCGCCCCTCGCCCCCACATAAAAGCCCACGAGCGTGGTAATCAGCACCAGCAAAGTGAGCCGCGCTTTCACCAGCTCGCAAAAAACGGCGACGCGCGATTTTTCGATCACAGCCACAGCGGTCATCGGTTCGGCAGCAGCCTTCACGCGGGCACCTCACTTTTATTAACGAATCCAACCGGCTCGACGACCGGCGCCGCGTGCCGGAAACAACGGCCGGCCCATAAAATCAGCGATGTTCCCGTCACCAGGCTGAGCGCCCCCAGTGCCACGTGCGCCGTGGCAACATCCGCAGCCTTGTTGGTCCAAATTGTCGCCGCGCCGAGGAACGCCTGGCAAACGATCAAACCGGCCCAAAACGCCGCCCCTTTGCCGAACCCGGAATCCCAGCCAAAGCGCCGCACCGTTTTCACGCACGTGAAAACGACAACACCGAGCACGAGAAGCGCGTTAACGCGATGCGCCATTTGCAGAAGCACGCCCGACGTGGTGATCGGATTTAGCGCGGTTACTTCACTGCGCGCGCGATTATAGCTCTCGATCGAGCCCGCATCAGTCGCCGGCCAAACCGTCCCGTACGCGAGCGGAAAATCCGGGATCGCCAGACCCGCGTGCTGATGGCGCATCGTCGCGCCAAGGATGAGTTGCAAAAAGATCATGCCAGTCGCAAGCAGGTAGAAATAACGGAGCGCGCCGCCATCGTAAACCGCGATTTTCGTCTTCGCCCAGCGCGCCGAAGTGCCGATCGCGATCGCGCAGATCAGCGCGAAGAAAATTTGCGCGAGCGTGCCGTGGAAAATCCCGATTTCATCCTTTAATTGGGTCACGCGCAGACCGCCAAGCACTCCTTGAATGAGCACCAGGGCAAAGGCTGTCAATGCAATCCAACGCAGCGGTTGCGGATCGACTTTGGCGCGCGACAGCGAAAACACCACCACGGCGAGCGCCGCGATGGCGAGGATGACGAACATGGTTTGCGTTCGCACTCCCATGAGGCCGAGAGTCGCCACAATGCCCGAAAGAACAATCCACCGCTGCCGGCCAGCCGATTGGCGCACCCACGCCCAAATTGCCAGGGCAGCCGTGAGCAATCCAACCACCGACGCGATCAATCGATGGCTGTGCTCGTAGAAAACACCCCCGACCCATTGCGAGAACGGGAAGAAAAACATGTTATAGCCATACGTCGTCGGCCAGTCCGGAACAGCCATCCCAACCCCGTGGCTCGTCACCAACCCGCCCATCCAAATCAAAAACAGCGTGGCCGCTGCGGTAAGAACCGCGAAGCGATGCAGCCAAATGTCATTGGTGGACTGAGCCGTCAATGTCTGAAAAACCAACCGCTGCGGCCCACGCACGAACCGCAGCGGCGGCTTCTTTGATTTTCTGAAACCGCGCTATTTAAGAAGCTGGGACTTCCAGCTCGAAATTCACCGTCTTGCCCGCTTCCACTTCGGCGGTTTTGCCCGTCGGAGCAGCTTTGAGATGAACGGCCTCGACCGTGTACTTGCCCGCCGGCACGTTCTTGATCGTGAAGTTGCCGTCCTTGTCCGTGACCGCGAAGTACGGATGATCGACCACGCCGACGTAGGCGAACATCCACGGATGCACATCGCACTTCATGCGCACGAGCACTTCCGGCGCGTCAAAACTTTTTTCATTGACCTGGCCTTTACTCGGCTGCGCGAAATTGAATTCCTTATTCGTTTTCGGGGTCGCGTGAACGTTGTGCAGAAGGGGGTCTGAATTGTGAATCTTGAATTTCTGACCGGTCACCACACCCATCACATACGGTTCGTACATGCAACCGGTCTGGTCCAGCGTGGGGCCTTCGCCGCTCGCGGGGGTCTTTTGGGCCCCCTGCTTGATGTAAACGAACACGTTCGCAAGCCCGTTGCCCTGGCCGACGACATAGTGTCGCGTGGTTACAGGCCCGGGTCGAAGCTTGCCGCACATCGCGTCCATCGCGATCGGAACTTCGGCCTTTGGCGCGCCTTTCAACGTCACCTTGCCGGTAATGTCCGCAGCTCCGGCCAAGTGCAATGAGCCGAGCAGAGCGGCAGCAGTGATACAGGGAAGATAAGTTTTCATAGTTTCAAGATCGAACCAACACCGTCATTTTTCGCAACCTAGCATTCGCAAAACCGCGCGCAAGGTTATTTGTGAAACTTTTCACAAACTTTGGACGCCCAATGAAATCAAGGCATTCAGCCGCCTGACTTCAAACTGAGCGACGCCATAATGCCGGCCATCTCCAAAGCCGTTTGCGCGGCCTCCAACCCCCGGTTGTGATCTTTGTCGAGACAGCGCGCTTCGGCCTGCTGGCGATTCTCCAACAACAAAACTTCGTGTATGACCGGCACTTCCGTCTCGACCTGGATCAACGCCAGCGCCTGGCTGACCGCCTCGCCAATGTGCTGGGCGTGCGTCGTCTCGCCCCGAAGAATGACGCCCAGGCAAAGTATCGCGGCAAATCGAGGCGATTTCGTGCGCGCCAGACGCGCCGCGACGACCGGGATTTCATATGCGCCGGGAACGCGCACAACGCGCACGTCCGCTGCACCTGCTGCCCTTAGTGTCGCTTCTGCCGCGCTCAACATGGCATCCACGTACTCTGCGTTGTATTTGGACGCGACGATTGCGAAGTGGGCCTTCGGCACGCGCGTGGGTTCGGCCCCTTTGACTTTCTTAAGCATGCCTACACCAGGTGTCCCAACTTCTCTCGCTTCGTCTTGAGATACTTCTCGTTATGCGGGTTTGGCTTCACGCGAATCGGAACCTGTTCCACAATTTCCAAGCCGTAACCTTCCAAACCCACGACCTTCTTGGGATTGTTCGTAAGCAGGCGGATCGTCTTAAGGCCAAGGTCGGCGAGGATTTGGGCGCCGATGCCGTACTCTCGCAAATCCATCTTGTAACCAAGCTTGAGGTTCGCCTCCACCGTGTCGAGGCCCGTTTCCTGCAGCTTATAAGCCAAAATCTTCGGCACCAGCCCAATGCCCCGGCCCTCCTGGCGCATATATAATATGACCCCCCTGCCCTCCTCGGAGACCTGGCGCATGGCCTGTTGCAGTTGCGGCCCGCAATCACAGCGCCGCGAGCCAAATACATCGCCGGTCAGACATTCGCTGTGGACGCGCACCAGCACGTTGGCTTTGCCGGTCACTTCACCTTTGACGAGCGCGATGTGATGCTGCCCGTCGGTGGTTGATTTGTAGAGGTGCAGATCGAAGTCGCCATAATCGGTCGGCATTTTGACCACCTCAATTTTCTGCACCAACTTCTCCCGCTGACGCCGATACTTAATGAGTTCCTCGATGGTGCAAAGTTTCAGTTTGTGCCGCTTTGAGAATCTCATCAACTGCGGCAGCCGCGCCATCGAGCCGTCGTCGCTCAGGATTTCGCAAATCACACCGATGGGGCGGCAGCCCGCGAGCCGAACAAGGTCAACCGCCGCCTCCGTGTGACCGGCGCGCTGCAAAACTCCCCCAGCCCGCGCGCGCAATGGAAAAACGTGACCCGGTTGGACAAGATCCTCCCGCACCGCGGTTGGCTCCGCCATGACCTTGATCGTATGGGCGCGATCGGCAGCGCTGATACCCGTGGTGATGCCCTTTGCGGCATCGACGCTCACCTGGAAGGCCGTCTTAAAGCTCTCCCGGTTTTGCGTCACCATTTCCTCGACGCCGAGTTGCTTGAGACGCTCCGAAGTCGTCGGCACGCAAATCAGCCCACGCCCGAACTTCGCCATGAAATTGATTGCCGCGGGGGTGACGCTTTCGGCGGCCATGATCAGGTCGCCCTCGTTCTCCCGATCGGCGTCATCCACCACGATCACCATCTTGCCTTTGCGCAAGTCGGCCACGACCGCTTCGATGGAATCGAACGTCTTCTTCATCTCTGCCTTAGCATACGAAACCCGACCCACACGGCGACAAAAAAGCCCGCGGCTGCAAGCGCGCGGGCTTCAATTGAATGGAAGGCGGCTTAGCGCTTCACCAGCAGCATGGCGCCTTTGTTGGCCGAAGGATTGAAACCCTTCTTCAGCGCCACCTGCTTCGCGCAGCAGGTTGATTCGCACGACGCCGCTTTCGCTACCTTCGCGTCAGTGCACGCTTTGGCGTCCTTGCAATCCTTGCCTTCACCGGCGAACGCCGGCATCGCGACAAACGCCGCGAGAGTCAAACCGAGAATAAGTTGTTTCATATTTAACTTGTAGTTGCTTGCTTCACAACCACTTAGCGGGTTTGACGCGCAAAAGTCAACTTTGTTCATGCTGCCGATGAATTGCGTGCATGCGCCAGCGTTTCGCCGCCGTGCCAACTCGCCTGCAACGCATTATCAACTTGGCGTTGCGATTGCAGCGTCTATTTGAAAACAAGACTGTTGTTAACCTCAGGTCACAATTGTAACACTTTTTTGGTAACACCTGCGCTCCATCCTTCGTGCGTTCCCGAGTCTGGGACGGCCGCCGCTCTTCATTCGTACGCTTCCACCGGCGGGCAGGCGCAGACCGGGTTTCGGTCGCCGTACACGTTGTCGATGCGGCCAACGGGCGGCCAGAATTTGTGTTCGCGCAGCCACTTCGCTGGATACGCCGCCTGCTGGCGCGAGTAGGGCCGCGTCCAATCGTCCGCCGTGACCACTTCCGCAGTGTGCGGCGCGTTTTTGAGCAAGTTGTTCTGCTCGTCGACTTGTCCGTTCTCGATGGCAGTAATCTCGGCGTGAATCGCGATCATCGCGTCGCAAAACCGGTCCAGTTCGACTTTCGATTCACTTTCGGTCGGTTCGACCATCATCGTGCCCGCAACAGGCCACGAGATCGTCGGGGCGTGAAAGCCATAATCCATCAATCGCTTCGCCACGTCTTCCACGGTCACCGTCTTAAATTGCCGCAGGTCGAGAATGCACTCGTGCGCGACGAGATCGCCATGCCCCTTGAACAGAACCGGGAAATATTTCTCGAGCCGCTTCGCGATGTAATTCGCATTTAGAATAGCGTACTTCGTTGCCTCGGTGAGGCCGTCTGGCCCCATGAGCCGAATGTAAATCCACGGAATCGCCAGGATGCTTGCGCTGCCCCACGGCGCAGCGGAGACAGGTCCGATACCGCTCTTGCCACCGGTCGTGATCAACGGATGCGTCGGCAGAAACGACGCGAGATGTTGCGCGACGCAGATGGGCCCCATGCCCGGTCCGCCACCGCCATGCGGAATACAAAACGTTTTGTGCAGGTTGAGATGACACACGTCGGCGCCCATGTCTCCGGGCCGACACAGACCGACTTGCGCGTTCATGTTCGCGCCGTCCATGTAAACCTGCCCGCCATGCTCGTGCACGATCCGGCAAATATCTTTGATCGTCTCCTCGAACACGCCATGGGTCGAGGGATACGTCACCATCAGGCAGGAGAGATCGTTGCCGTGTTCGCGCGCTTTGGCTTCAAGGTCCGCGAGGCTGATATCGCCGTGCTCGTCACAAGCGACCGCCACCACGCGCATGCCCGCCATGACGGCACTCGCCGGGTTCGTGCCGTGCGCCGACGTCGGGATCAGGCAAACTTTGCGATGCGCCTCTCCCCTGCTCTGGTGATACTTGTCAATGACGAGCAGACCGGCGTACTCGCCCTGCGAACCGGCGTTCGGCTGGAGCGACGTCGCCGCAAACCCAGTAATTTCGGCCAGCCATTGTTCGAGTTGCTTGAACATGGTTTGGTAGCCCTGCGTTTGCGTGGGCGGCACGAACGGGTGCAACCGCCCAATCTCAGGCCACGTGACAGGAAACATCTCCGCCGTCGCATTCAACTTCATCGTGCACGACCCAAGCGGGATCATCGATGTCGTCAGCGAAAGGTCCTTCGTTTCAAGCCGCCGGATGTACCGCAGCATCTCGGTCTCGGAATGATAGCGGTTGAAGACTGGATGCGTGAGGAACGGAGTGGTGCGGCCAAACGGCACATCGTAAGGAGGATCATCGACATCCAGAGTCGCCGCCGAGAATTCCGACGGCCTGCCGCCATTAAAAATGCGAAGGAGAAGCGTGACGTCGTCGATCGATGTCGTTTCGTCGAGCGTCACGCCGACGGTTTGCGCGTCGAACACGCGCAAATTGACCTCGAGGGACTCGGCGGTGCGCACAATGTCCTTGCTGTGTCGCGTGCCAAGATCGATGCGCAGCGTATCGAAGAACAGTTCCTGCTGAACATCGTAGCCGATGCGTTCCAACCCGCGCGCCAGCGTCGCCGTCAGCAGGCGAATGCGCTCGGCAATCTTGCGAAGCCCTTCCGGCCCGTGATAAACAGCATACATCGACGCCATTACCGCCAGCAGCACCTGGGCTGTGCAAATGTTGCTGGTGGCCTTCTCGCGCCGAATGTGTTGCTCGCGCGTCTGGAGCGTCAGTCGCAAAGCGGGCCGGCCTTGCGCATCTTTCGAAACACCGACAAGCCGTCCCGGCATTTGCCGCTTGTAAGCATCTTTGGTCGCGAAGTACGCCGCGTGCGGCCCGCCGTAGCCCATGGGCACGCCAAAGCGTTGCGTGTTGCCGACCACCACGTCCGCGCCCAACTCGCCGGGAGGCGTCAGCAGCGTCAGCGCGAGCACATCCGCCGCAACGATCGCGAGAGCGTCGTGCTCGTGAGCCCGCGCAAGAAAACCACGGTAATCGTAAACCGTTCCATCCGTCGCCGGATACTGCACCAGAACGGCGAAGACCGGTTCCCGAAAATCGAAACCCGTGTGCGCACCGACAATCACTTTGATGCCGAGAGCCTTTGCGCGCGTCTGGACAACATGGATTGTCTGCGGATGACACGCATCGGAAACGAAGATGGCACGCTCACCACCCTTGATGTGCCAGCACATCGCCATCGCTTCCGCGGCGGCAGTGCCTTCATCCAGCAACGACGCGTTCGCGATTTCCATCCCCGTCAAATCCATGATCATCGTCTGGAAATTCAAGAGCGCTTCCAGGCGCCCCTGCGAAATCTCAGCCTGGTACGGCGTGTATTGCGTGTACCAGCCGGGGTTTTCGAGAATGTTCCGCTGAATCACCGGCGGCGTAATGCAATCGTGATACCCCGCCCCAATGAACGAGCGGAGCACATGGTTTTTCGAAGCGATTTGCTTCAACTCGCCCAACAAACCGTACTCACTGCGCGACGGCGGCAGGTTGAGCGGCTTGCGCAAACGGATTTGTTCCGGCACAGCCGCGTCAGCGAGCGCATCCAGCGATTCGAACCCGCAAGCCTTGAGCATCTCTCGCGTCTGCTCCGCATCGGGCCCGATGTGCCGGCGCACAAAGCGGTCCGACCACGCGAAAGTGCGGGCTTTATCGCTGTCGGTTTGGGGGTAGCGGCCAGCGGGTGCCGTCAGCTCAGACATGCCAAAAAGCTAAGGCGCACACCCCAGCGTGTAAACCAAGAATGTCGAATGACGAACGACTAACGACATCCCAAGGTCGAATTTTAAAAATCGGGATTCGACATTGGTCACTCGTCATTGAGTTTGACCGCCTTCGCAATTGATCTTTCATCCTGATTGTGGTGTATTAAGCGACCGGCTGTTGCCGAATACCAACTATTATGACCACGACCACCGAAGAAACCGTTGTGATGCAAAAAACACGCGAGCTTTGCGACACGATCGTCGCGCAACCCGAGTTTCAAGCGCTCCAGCGTCACATCGCACAGTTCATGGCGGATGAAACCGCCAAGGCGCAATATCAGGCCGTCGCCGAACGCCGCGATTTTCTCGAGCAAAAACAACAGATGGGCACCCCGCTGGAGGACAAGGACATCGCCGAGTTCAACCAACATCGCGACGCGCTGGTGAACAACCCCGTCGCCCGCGCCTTCCTCGACGCCCAACAATCGATGCACGAACTCCAGCAGTCCATCGGTCAATACGTGGCAAAGACCTTCGAACTCGGCCGCACCCCCACCGAAGAAGACATCTCCGGCTGCTGCGGCGACCACGGCGGATGCGGATGCTCGCATTAGTGCCGCAGGCGCAACCTTTTGCTGCGCACTCGCTTAGGGCTTCTTAAATCGAATCTTCTCAAGGTCCGTGCCGTCCAAAGACGGCGATCGGATTCATTGCGTAATGTTCAGAACCAGTGGCAAGCGCACTTTCTGCGCCCTGCTTGTGACAGGGTGTCTTCTGCTTTCGTCTCTCTTCACTGCCTCTGCAAGGCCGGACAACCATGGAAAACTCGCCGAGGACACGATGCGCCTGTTACACAACAATTGCCTGTCGTGTCACAACGCGGAAAAGGAAAAGGGCGGCCTCCAACTCACAAGCCGCGAGACGTTATTGAAAGGGGGCGATAACGGCGCAGTCGTTGTTCCCGGGAAGCCCGACAAAAGTCTGATTGTGCAGGTCCTCTCGTCCGACGCCGACCCGCACATGCCGCCAAAGAAACAGCTTTCCACAAACCAAATCCAACTCATGCGCCGCTGGGTCGCAGTCGGCGCACCATGGGACGAGACGGCCCTGGCGAGGGCGGCCGCTCCTCGCGACGTCAACGTCGGGAGTTTGCCGGAATCCTACCAACCGGTCTTTGCTCTCGCATTGACCACGGATGGGAACCGCCTCGCCATTGCGCGCGGCAATCGCATCTTCGTTCACGACCTCACCACGACCAATTTCGAAATGACCGCCGGCTACGAAGCGCACTCTGACGTTGTTCGCTCGCTCGCCTGGAGCGCCGACGGGAAGCAACTGGTCAGCGGCAGTTTTCGCGAAATCAAATTGTGGAATGCGGAAGGCAATCTCGTCTGGACTGTTTCCTCCAATCTGCTCGACCGAATTACCGCCTTGCGCTTTGCGGGCGATCAACTCATCGCAGCCGACAGCGGCGCGTCGCGGCCGGCGTGGTTGCGCACGTTCTCCATCGAAAACGGCAAACAACTCGCGAACTGGGAGGCACACATCGACACCATTTATGATTTATGCGTTAGCCCCGACGGAACAAAAATCGCCAGCGCGGGCGGAGACGGACTCGCGAAAATCTGGAACCTCGACTCGCATAAAGAACTCGCCCGCATCGAAGCACACGTCGGCGCGGTATTCGGCGTAGCCTTCAACACCAACGCGAGCGAGTTGGCCACTGTTGGCGCGGACAAGGATTTTAAAGTTTGGGACACGGACACTCGCCAAAGCGTTGTCACCGAGCACAGCAAAAAGCACACGTTCAGCGCCGTCGCCTGGTCCGCGGATGGCAAGACAGTCGCGGCGGCGGCGGACGACGGTCGTCTCGTTTCGTTCACCGACTTCAAGCGGCACTCGGGCGCGCAGAGCTCTGATACCGCTCGCGACCGCGAACTCGGTCGCTGGCCGGAGGCGCTGCACGCGGTCACAATTTCTGCAGACGGCAAGCGCGTCGTCACGGGTGGACAGGATGGCGCCGTGTACGTCGTCAACAATGACGCGAAGTTGCTCGCAAAGCTAACTCCATCAGCGGAAACAAACGCCGCAGGCGCTTTGGTCGGCACTCCGTCGCCGACCGTTTCATCCCCTCCTCCCTCGTTCGTGCGCGACGTTCTCCCCGCCATGGCGAAAGCCGGCTGCATGGCCGGTTCGTGTCACGCAAAAGCCGAGGGACAGAATGGCTTTAAGCTCTCGGTCTTCAGTTACGACCCTGCCGCGGATTTCGCTGAAATCGTAAAGGAAGGCCGTGGTCGCCGCGTCTTTCCCGCCGCACCGGAAGAAAGTCTGCTGCTCTTGAAGCCCACGATGGCCGTCGATCACGGCGGCGGTCAGCGCATCGAACCCGGTTCCGACACTTACAACGTAATTCGAGAGTGGATTCGCACCGGCATGGCCTATCAGCACACCAACGAACCCACGCTGGTCCGCATCAGCGTCGAACCGCGCGAGCGCGCGTATCGGAAAAACGCGAAGCAGTCCTTGCGCATCACCGCCCATTACTCCGACGCCTCGACTCGCGATGTGACCCGCCTCGCTGATTACATCTCCAACGACAAGGAAATCGCGCAAGTGGACGAATCAGGGCTCGTCCGCGTCGGCACACTCCCCGGCCAGAGCGTCGTCGTCGCGCGTTACATGGGCTTCGTCGACGCCGCCCACATCACCATTCCCGCCGATCGCACGTTGCCGGCGTCGCGCTACGCCAAACTGCCGAAGAATAATTTCATCGACGAAATCGCCTACGCGCATTTCCAGAAGCTCGGCCTGTTCCCGTCCGACCTCTGCAGCGATTCCGAGTTCCTTCGCCGTTCTTCCCTCGATGCCATTGGCCTCCTTCCCTCCGCCGACGAAGCGCGCGCCTTTCTTGCCGACACGAACGCCAACAAACGTCAACTGTGGATCGAACATCTATTGCAGCATCCCGCCTTTGGCGACAACTGGGCCAACAAGTGGGCCGATCTGCTCCGCCCCAATCCCGATCGCGTCGGCGTCAAGAGCGTCTACACCCTGGATCAATGGTTGCGCGAATCCTTCCGCGCCAACAAACCCTACGACCAGTTCGTCCGCGAGCTGCTCACCGCCGAAGGCAGCAACCACCGCTATGGCCCCGCGGTGGTTTATCGCGATCGCCGCGAACCGCCCGAACTCACCACCATGTTCAGCCAGCTTTTCCTCGGCACGCGGATGGAATGCGCGAAGTGCCATCACCACCCCAACGAAAAATGGAGCCAGGACGATTTCTATCAATTCGCCGCGTTCTTCGGCCCGCTGAAACACAAAGGCGCGGGCCTTTCGCCGCCGATCTCCGCGGGCACCGAGACCTTTTATTTTGGCGGCGACGGTTCCGTGAAGCACCCTGTCACTGACCAGGTCATGCACCCGCGTCCGCCCGACGGACCGCCGCTGGACATCGCCACCAATTCCGATCCCCGCCGCGCGCTCGCCGACTGGCTCATCAGTCCCGACAATCCTTTCTTCGCCAAAGCCGCCGTCAACCGCGTCTGGGCCGTATTTTTTGGCCGTGGCTTCGTCGAACCCGTGGACGACTTTCGCTCCTCCAACCCCGTCTCGAATGAGCCGCTGCTCAACGCTCTTGCGAAGCATTTCGCCGAAGGCGGTTACGACCTCAAGCGCCTCATGCGCACCATCATGTCGTCGCGCCTCTATCAACTCAGTTCCGCGCCCAACCAGTTCAACCTTAAGGACACCAAACATTTTTCACGCTCCTGGCGCCGTCGCCTGCCCGCCGAAGTTCTCCTCGACGCCGTCGCCGACGTTACCGGCGTCCCCGAAGAATTCGAAGGCTGCCCGCCCGGCACGCGCGCGCTCCAGACCTGGACCTACAAAATCGATTCGCACTTCATGGACGCCTTTGGCCGTCCGAACTCCAGCAGCGATTGCCCCTGCGAACGCGATGCGCGCACCAGCGTCGTGCAGTCGCTCCACATGATGAACTCGCGCGCCTTGCAGGCGAAACTCGCCCACGCCCAGGGCCGCGCAAAGAAACTCGTCGAAAGCAAAATGTCTACCGAACAAATCGTCACCGAACTCTACCTGACCGCCTTCAGCCGGGTCCCAACATCAGACGAACTCGCGAAGGCGACCGCCGCCTACGACCACGACAATGCGTCCCGCCAAACCGCCACCGAAGACGTGCTTTGGGCATTGCTGAATTCCCCCGAATTCGTGTTTAATCACTGATATGCCGCGCGCGCATACCAACTGCAACGGCGTCACCCGTCGCGATTTTATTCAGGTCGGCCTCACCGGCGTCCTCGGTCTCGGCCTCTGTGACCTGATGCGCCTGCGCGCCAGCGCTTCTGTTCCCACGGGAGCAAAGCCGTCGGCCGGTAGTGTTAACTGCATCCTCATCTGGCTCGACGGCGGGCCCTCGCATTACGAGTCCTTCGATCCAAAGCCCGATGCGCCCTCAGAAATTCGTGGCGAATTCAAAACCATTTCCACGAAAATCCCCGGCGTCCATTTCAGCGAGTGCGTCCCCAAACTCGCCGCCGTCGCCGACAAATTCACCGTCGTTCGCTCTATCTGCCACAAAGACCCCAACCACGGTGGCGGCAATCATTACATGATGACCGGCATGCCGACGCCCGTTCCCGTCGCGTGCGGCGCCTTCGTCACTTTCCATCCGTCCTATGGCTCGATGGTCTCCTACGACCGCGGTATTCGTAACGGCCTGCCCGCCTACATTTCCATGCCCGAAGTCTCGCGCTCCGGAGGCCCGAATTTTCTCGGCGGCCAGCACGCGCCGTTCGTCATCGATGGCTATCCCAACAACAAGAGCTTCAAGGTCCGCGATGTCGTGCTCCCCTCCGGCATCAGCGAAGGCCGCGCCGCGCATCGCCAGGAATTGCGCCGCTCGCTCGACGCGATGAAGCGTTATGCCGACAAACTCGCCGACGATCCCGCCGTCACCTTTGATCAATATTACGCGCAGGGCCTCGACCTCGTCGCCTCGACCGAGGCGCAAAAGGCCTTCGACATCCATAGCGAATCCGACAAAGTCCGTGACGCTTACGGGCGCAACGACTTTGCCCAGCGCCTTCTCCTCGCGCGCCGCCTCGTCGAAGTCGGCGTCAGCTTCGTCACCGTTTACTACGGTGGCTGGGACCATCACACCAAAATCTTCGAGGCTTACCGTGGCAATCACATGAAGAGCCTCGACCAGGGTCTCGCCACGCTCATTTCCGATCTCGACGAACGCGGCTTGCTCGACAACACGCTGGTCCTCTGCCTCGGCGAGTTCGGCCGCACGCCCAAGGTCAACAAAGACGCCGGGCGCGATCATTGGCCGGGCGCGATGTCCATCCTCATGGCTGGCGCGGGCGTGCCGCGCGGCGCAATCGTTGGCGCGACCGACCCGAAGGGCTACTACGCCGCCGAGAGCGTTTACAAACCGGAAGATTTTGCGGCCTCGCTCTACACCAAGATGGGCATCGATCCCAATCAGGTCTTGCACACCAACACCGGCCGCCCCATTCAACTCGTCAACGGCGGCCGACTCATGAAAGAACTGTTCGCTTAATGCCCGTCCACTCGGCAGTCCTCTCTTTCTCACTTTCCCACTTTCTCACCTGCGTGTCCTCTCACCCGCTTACCCGCTTACCCGCCTACCTGCTTACGGCCGTCGTTTGTCTGTTCGTGAACCCTTCGGCCTTCCCTGCGAGCGCCCCAACTCTCGACGCCCTCTACCCTCCCGGCGCCCAGCGCGCATCAACCAACGTCATCACTGTCTCCGGAAAGTTCGATCCATGGCCTCCCAAAGTCTGGCTCAGCGCTCCCGGAGTTCACTTCAACGCCGAAACCAACAAAAACAAATTCACCGTCACGATCGAGGAACACGCCACGCCCGGTCCGCGCCTTGTTCGACTCTACAACGAGGAAGGCGTCAGCGAATGCCGCTTCTTCGTTGTCGGCGATGACCGCGAGCTCTCCGAGACCGAACCCAACAACCACTTTGAGCGCCCGCAGGAAATTGAAACCCTGCCCGTCACCATCAACGGTCGCCTCGAAAAAGGCGGCGATGTCGATTCCTTTGCCGTGCGTCTCCGGCGCGGCGACGCATTGGATGCCCAACTCGACAGCTACGTTCTCATGAGCAAACTCGACGGTGTACTGCGACTCGTCACCACCAACGGCCATCAACTCGCCTGGAACCACGACTTCGCGTCTCTTGACCCGCGCCTCGTCTGGTCCACGACCAACGACCAAACCGTCGTCGTCCAGGTCTACGGCTTCCCCCACCCCGCGACCGCGTCCGTGAACCTTTACGGCGGCGAAAGCGCCTTCTATCGACTGCATCTGGCCACCGGCCAAACTGACTGTCCCTTGCACGACGTTAATCTGAACGCTCTCGTTGTCACCAACGGCATAATCCTCTCGGCCGACAACGAACAGCGCGTCGCGTTCAATGCCACAAAGGACCAACGCCTCGCTCTCAAAGTCGACGCCGCCGATTTGGGTTCCCCTTTGGACGCTTGGCTCAAAGTCGAAGACGCCTCCGGAAAAGAACTCGCCCGCAACGACGACGCCGACGGCACTCGCGACCCATCGCTCGAATGGAAAGCGCCAGGCGACGGACCCTACACCGCCGCGATCGGCTCCCTCACTCACCGTGGCGGCTCCGACTATCGCTATCGCCTCACCATCGAAACACTCCGCCCCGATTTTCGCGCCACGCTCACAGCCAACTCTCTGACCGTGACCGCCGACTCCACCAACTCGATCAAGCTCAACCTCAAACGCCTGCGCAACTTCACCAGCGAACTGACCGCAACCATCGTCGGCCTCCCCGAAGGCATCACGACGATATCCACAAACCTCGCCGCCAAACTCTCCGGCGACGTGACCCTGCCCATCATCGTGGCCAGCAACGCCCCACCATTCACCGGCCCCATTCAGATAAAACTCACTGACCCGGCAGCACAACTGGATCGCGTCGTTCCCTTTCCATTGGTCAGCCGCACCGAAGACAACGGCGTCCCCGGCGGCTACTCCACGTTACTCATCGACGAACTCGACCACCTTTGGCTAACTGTGAAACCGAAACCCGCCGAGCCTCCGAAAGAAACCGCGAAGAAGTAGTGCCTTGCAAAGCGCCAGAGCACCGGCGCGCTCCATGACGGTTCACGCAGCCGAAGGGCCTTACAACTTCGCGACAGCGTCTTGGAGTGCGCCGGTGCTCTGGCGCTTTGGAACGAGCCGACGCCCTCGCTGCCTTCAAATCTCACGTGTGCGCCAAGTCAATTATGCATTCCAACGAAACCAAAGACCAATTCGTAGAACTCCGCGCTTCTGGCAAAAGCTTCGGCGACATCGCCGAGCAACTCAACGTTTCCAAGTCCACCCTCCACGGCTGGGAAGACGAACGCGCCGATCCCCTTTCAGGTATTGGCCCTACTGGCGCGGACGGCCAGGGCGCAGGATCGTATCGGCGATGGAGGCGGAGAGGAGCGGGAGCGTTCACGCCCCCGTCGAATTGACCGGCCTTGGTGGCGGCTCAAAGCACACTGTCTAACACGCCCTGGGGCCGGTTCTTTTACTCATTCGACCAGAGTAGAACCCCGGACTACGTCTTGGCTTATATCTACGGCACTTTACATAAGTTCCTCATTGGTTTGGGTCAAGGCGTCATTTCCGCGATCGTCATTACTGATGTGTCATTTTGGCTGCGACTGTCGCCCAATTCTGCGGTCCCGTTTAACGTAAACACGCCAGTTATTGGCATCTTCCGCGGTAACACCCCACTGGCATCCCGATAGCTAAACCTGCAAAATTGGAAAAGATAAGCTTGGTGGAAAGTGCGATGGAGCAGTCGATATGAGTCTGTATACCGTCAGCTCGAATCCTGCGTTTGCCGAGATTGTCAACGCCGCTATGAAAGCGCAGACACGGGGGTGTCTCTCTTCCGCCGCGGCCGTTGCCGAGTTGTTGACCCCCTACAAGCCCAAGTCGCGCTTTGTCATTGTTGATCTGAGGACCATTGACGATGCACCGCGCTTCATTGATTTCGTCAAATCCTCGGGGCCAATCAGCGATACCCTCGTCATCGCTGTCGGGACTGAACGCGATTTCTCATTGCTGGATCAGCGTACCTATGAGGCCCTCAGCGGAATTATGTATCTCCCCTTTAATGCGATTGAACTTGCTTTGATTATTAGCAGCCTCGAAGTCAATCGTGACCCCGACAATCTGCCATAGTCCCCCCACTCCCGTATTGTCGGCTTGCTTGCCGGCCTTTTCCTCTTCGGAATTCTCAATTTTCTATCCCCTCTTGAATTCGGGGCTTTGCCCCCGACTCCATTACCCCTGCCGAAGAAGCAAACGCCCCATACCGCCAGTTAGCTTCGGAGCCAATACTCGTTCGCGAGAACCGGTGGGCTGGGTGGCTCACCAAAGCGGCTCGGTTTTGTGCTCGCCAAACCGGGCCGCTCCCGTCTTTACACGAGCCACAACCATTTCGGAATTCTGTATTAGCTCACCAAACGCTCGAGCTTCCGTCCGGCTCTTGCCAGGCCTCTGCTCATTTTCCCTGAAACGCTCTTGCGCCGACGATACGCCACTTCATGCTTTTGTTGGCTTTGTCGTTTGCTGTCGGCCCTCTTTTTTCTCGGATTGTCTGCCATAGCGCCGAAACATCGCTCCGGTCTCCGCATCCGCAACACGGGCTGTTCACCTTCCGTTCTGCTCCCCCGTAGGTTTGGGGGTGAGGCCTGCTTTGTGCTCTCTTCCGTCCCGATCGATATTCCTGCTAACACGCCACGCGCCACTCCTCCGACCAAAAAGGAAGGCGCGTCAGCGTGCCGGGCCCGGCCCGATTACCTCGGCCCGGGCCTTCTCTTCGCTATATTATCTTATCTTTGTAATTGGCAAGTGGTTGGGTAGTGCCCTGATTTAACGCAGGGGAAACCACCACCACTTGGAAAAACGCTTGGCTCATTCGGAAACCTCGTTTCCGCACCTCTCAACTCGAGGGCAGTGATTCTCCCACTGGTTGCACCGCAAAACTCGACTTAGCATGTACCAAAATCATATATGGAAACGTTGCTTCCATTGTGCCTGTTTTGCCTTACGGCGCTCTTGGTTAACGCCCTGCCGGCTTAACGGGTAACATCAACCCGCTCTTGGCTGCGCGGACATCTCGAAGGTCTCTCTTCGAGCAGGCTCCCGCTGTTCTGCATTGTGCAGGGAGTCAACCAGTCATTATGAGTTCCGCGCTCAAGTAACGGAAGGCATATACCCTATTTCTTGGGCTGGATGGCCCTTTACAGTGCTACTCGCGCCAACAGCGCAGCGCGGGCCCGTCACCGGGCGAGCTCGCGACCTAAATACAAAATCCAAACCAAGGAGATAGAGTGAAACAAATACTATCCATTGGCCTGTTGTGTCTCGGCGTTGCCGCGGCACAAGCAGCCCCCCTTAACATTGTTAACGTGGGGACAAATATCGACTGCTTGTTCAACACAAATTGTGTGGACAACGCCGTTGAGAGCACGAGTCCAATCATGCTGCCGGGGACGACAGGGAGCGGCTTTCTTCTAACGCGGGTGATCACCGGAAATTCCAATTCGCCTGCCGCAGGCTTATATGCCTACGAATACAGGATCGACCTCACGGGTATCACCGGGGCCACCAACACGGAACCCTGCTTTACCAACGTCGTCAGGTCATTCACGAATCGGGTCGTAACGTTTACCAATGAGGTTCAGGTCGAGACCCGCACAAACGGTGGCGGCAAGATTAAGCCTAAGGAGCGTACGGTGCGCGTTCCGGTCGCGACGAACCTGGTGGTGACCTCGGTTACGAACAGAATTCCGTGTCCCGGCACGGGGGCTTGTATCGAGTCGTTGAGCATCCCCTTCCGCGGACTCGTTTCCACCCTCAATCTGGACACGAACAGTGCCACCAGCACCGACCAGGTGTACGTGGTTACTAGTGGAGGTCTGGGCACCGTCCTTCCCACTTCGGTTACGCACAGCAACGGTACTGTCACGTTCCACTTCACCAACGCCATCTGTCCGGGCGAGTCGAGCTTGTCCATCGGTTTGGTATCCAGCAACCCGCCAGTCAACATACCGGCGACACTGGACCTGACCTTCGGACGAGATTTGATGGTGGCCTCTCGCGGACCGGGCCGAGTGAGTCAGCCCATTCCGTGTAACTTCAACGTGCTCGAGACACTCATCAACAATCTTGAGGCGTCCGACATTGAGGCGCCCAACATTCACGCGAGTCGCGGCAGGCTGAAGTCCATCCTGAACCGCTTCGAGGCCGTTCAACAGGCCGCCGAAGAAGGCGACGTCGACGCGACCCTCGAAGGTCTGGCCAGCATCGGCGACAAAGCCGGCGACGGCAAGAACGCCTGGATCACCGGACAGACCGGCCAGATGATCATCGGGGCCATCGAAGACCTGTTCGATTGCATCCAGGAATTCGAGGAAAGCCAAAACGGACAATGACAGTGAAGGCAGGTTGGAGCAAGCCATTGCTCCGACGTGCCGATCTCAACACGCGCAGGCGCAGCGGAGATCCGCTGCGCCTGCAAGTGTTCCGTGAGAAAATTAAGTAGAGCCCGACCTCATCAACTCACGATCATCGGGGCAACAAAAACCTGCTAGCCACAGCCGTCGGGTTAAGCACCCTGACTCGCCCACGTCGCCCTTGACCGCACGGTCCTTGGCTAAGCTCAAAGCGATTTCAAATACTCGACAAGATCCTGCTTTTGCGTGCCGTCC
>Ga0075428_100002277_pt1 | contig 20790 bp, 11 predicted proteins | sample RhiMetdeltSRZDD2_FD_75291 | JGI IMG/M metagenome (GOLD analysis project Ga0075428, IMG submission 75291) | Populus rhizosphere microbial communities from Tennessee, USA - Rhizosphere MetaG P. deltoides SRZDD2 | ecosystem: Host-associated > Plants > Roots > Rhizosphere > Soil | place: USA... | reverse complement strand
GGGACACCTCGTCACGGCGTCTATAAACATGGCCCTCCTGACGGAGGGCGGGGACACCTCGTCACGGCGTCTATAAACATGGCCCCCCTGACGGAGGACGCGGGCGGGCCATCCTTTGCTATGTAAGCCTGTTAGCATAAGTACACAAGCATTCGGGGCTTTCCTTTTTCACCTGGGGGTTGGAGGAACATCGATTTCCCGCGGAAGAACCCTACTGTCAACCAAATCAGAGTAGTCGCATTTCTGCGAGTTAATGTTAGGTGGATAGCTTGCCCGTGGCTTGGCTTCAAGGGTGAGTTTGGATAAAAAGGGTTTTCAAAAGTGCGCAATACAGACGAGGCGGGGCAAGCCACCCTTCTCTACTCCTAGAATGCCAAAAGGATGCGGCGTATCTCAACCAGGTTTTCTTTGACCACATACTCGCAAGCACCCGCCGAGCGTGCAGTCTCGCGCAGAATCGCGTCGTCGTAGTCGGTGACGATCATGACCCGCGCTTCCGGGTCTGCTGAGACTATTTGCCGCGTTGCGCTGATGCCGTCAACTTCGGGCAGGTCTATATCCATTAACACCCAGTCGGGGTGATGCTCCGAGTAAGCCTCGAGCGCTTCGCCCCCGTTATCGCATTCGAAGACCTGCTCTGCCAGGTCGCTCGTCAGGGTTCTTATCATTCGTCGCATTTGCTCGTTGTCTTCGACAATCAGGATGTTCATTACACACTCTCAACGGGTGAAAAGGTGAGAGACCGCCCACTGAGCCTGTACCTCAGAGGTGGCGGCCTCTCACACTTGGGAGTTACGACGGTGGCTGAGCTTAATCAAGGACCGTTGGTCAAAAAGCGCGAGCTAGCCGGGTAAGCGTCGCCGCATTCTGAGCACTTACGAATCGGCCAACATGATTCTCGAGCTCGTGAACATAGACGTCGATGTGGTGAGCTTTCCCGATCAGGTCGCCGCGGGCTTCGGCCTCTCCCGCCTGTCGCAGTTTCTGCTGGAGCGAGTTGACGACGCCGGCGTTGCTTACGAAGCGGGCGGTCAAATTGGAAACAGCCTGTTGGGTTACCGTAACGGTAAATGACGTTGAGCCGTTTCCAATATTGTCGGCGTAGTCCGTGGCTTCAGCCGAATAGGCGTGTTGCGTAATCTTCTGACTGCCCTGCACAAAAGCGTAACCTTCGCCGGAAATGTTCTGGCAGGTATGGACGCGGACGCCAGACAGACTATCGGCCGGTGTGCAGGTGATGTTGATGAATTGGTCCGGCGTGTAGTTGCCGGAGTTGCCGGTGTAGGTAACGGTCGGCGCTGTCTTATCGAGGTTAATGCCGGGAAGGGGTCGGTATTTGACGTTGCCGGCCTTGTCCGTGGCCTTGCCGATGATCGTCTGATCCGCTCCTTCAGTTGAAAGGACCACGGTGCGCGTAGTATTAAGCGGATCGATCCCGGAAATGGGAAAAATTGGATTCTGGTCGGATGGCGCGTCGAAGTAGTTGAATGTAGCTGTCACGTCGTTTTTGTACCACCCGTACACGTTTGGGAGCCGGTTGACCTCGCCGCCGATGGTCGGCGAAGTCTTGTCGATCCAGACATCCACGTAGCCTCGATCACTGGCATTGCCCTGTGAGCCGATCGTGTAAAAGCTAAGAACCTGTTTACCCTCGCCCTGGAAAGTAACCGACGCCGGGTAGTTCGCCACAGCGCGATCCAAATAGATCGCGGGCGTATTCCCTCCTGTGGTCGATGGGCCGAAGGCGCTGTAGACAACCTGTCTGATGGTGTCAGTGCTACTGCCCCACATGTCGCCGACAGTCACATCGGTATTGTTCCATCCGTAACTGGTGGGGGATGGAAACACGGTCCAGGTTGGGGTGATGGCCGGCCGCTCTGCCCATCGCCCATTGAGGTAAGCGACAAACTCTTTTGGTCCGTCGAAGCTGTTGCTCGCGCCGCTAACTTCAGTGGTCTTAGCAGCGTGATCCACCCGCAGGAAATTCGGCAATCGATGCCACCTGTCCTCAATGTCGGACAATCTGTTCTTGAGCCATCTGATGTCCTGCACACACTTTGTAAAGTCGTGGGTTGGTTCCGGGTCATCGCGGACGTGCTGCATCATGAAAAGGGGTACTCTGAAGTCGTCAATATCTCGTCCATTCTTATCCGCCCAGTCGTCATAGTGTTCGCCTAAACATCCACGCGGGACGCTATGGGCGCCGTAAATTGTATCGACCATCACGTCGTGAAAGGACGTTGTCTCAAATGTCTGGCCGTCGTGATAGACCAGCCGCCTGTTATTGTCGATGAGCTGTTGAAGAGTGGGCATTCCATCCATCGGGTACCACCAGCCGTCCGGCGTCGGCCGCAAGCCGCCTGGCTTTCCATGCGTCGGTACAAACCCGACGTTGAGGTAGTCTCCCAGGATGAACATTCGCGACGGGCTAAGGCCGACATCATTGAATGCCTGACGAAGCAGGTTGGTGGAGTCATCAGGAACGCTGCTTTGGACATTGAGCGTCACTACTTCGCCAGGGTGGTCGGCCAACCATTCGCGAAAAGATCCCAGGCGCTCGCTGTAGTTTTCTAATGGGTGGAGCGCCCCGCTAAAACCCAGGCCCAGGCCCCCTAAGAGATACCCCAGGCCGTTATCCCAGCTGTGATGGCCCATGACGATCTCCGGGTCATGGCGTCCGTACCCATCCCCAATGATCCAATCGTTGTCAAAGGTATCCTTTGTGTCGCCGTTCTTATTGTAGATTCGAGCCTGATAGTTCGCGGCATATCTAAACTGTCTCACCTTCCAGAGCCGAAGATCGAACGACCGGACGCCGGCATTGAGCTGCGAGTTGATACTTCTATCCTGGTTACAAAAGATCCAGCAAAAGTAGTTGGCGCTCGGCGTGGCGAACGCTACGTGAGACTCGAGGTACGCGTTCTGGTCATAGCGCCTGCTGTTGTCGGCGCCGAGGGCCTGGGCGTGCGTCTGTCTTGGGCACACCGCTGTGAAGCACATCACCAGGACGAATAGCAGCAGCCAGGGTCCCGACGAAGTAAACTGTCTTTTGATTTTCGCAAACGCAAGCTCAGCAGTTGAGGTTATCTCTTTGGTTGTGAGGTTCATCGTATTTTCTCCTTTGCCGCCGGGTTGTTGCCCGCAGCCGTAATCCAGCTAACTTATTTGTGGCTCTCGCTTACTTTCAGAGCCTCAAATCCCTATCGAAGTTTGTGAGGACACTATGAACTTATGGGCATCTGCTGAGAATCCGTGCGAGCACGTATTCCGGCTACGTAGTACCACGTAATTTACAAACAAGAGGCGGGCAGTCAGCGACTATCGGCGATGGCTGGAAGGGACTAACTCAGGTAAGTATCCAGGAGACGGTCTGTTTTCTGTGCGGGTTTCTTTACAGATCGGAGAGTTCAGACTTGTATGCGAGGGCGAATTTCATCAAAGCGTGATTGCCGTGAATTTCGAGCTTATTGCAGATGTTAGTCCTATGAGTCTCCACCGTGCGGTGGCTGATAAATAGCTGGTCGGCGATCTCGCGACTTGTTTTGTACTCCGCGATCAATTTCAGCACGCGTCGCTCGGTAGGCGAAAGGTCTTTCAACTCTGGCTTTCGCTGACTGAGCGACGCAGTTCGCTGCTGGCGATTGAGAAGGAGACCGGTCAGCGCGGGGCTGACATAGTGTTGTCCGGACGCGACCAATTTCACGCAGGTGACTATATCGGTAAGCGCGCTGTCTTTGAGCACGTAGCCCTTGGCGCCAAGATTGATTGCCTCGTTTAGAAAATCTTCATCGCGGTGGATGGTCAGAAAGACAACTTCGACCTCGATCTTCTCGGCGCGAAGGGCCCGCAACACACTGAAGCCGTCAAGCCCAGGCATGTCAATGTCGAGCACGGCGACTTGTGGCGTGAGGGATTTGATCTGGTCCAGGGCCGTCTGCCCGTCGGTTGCCTCTGCCACGACCTTGAGTCCACGCTCGGCTTCCAACGACTGGCGCAAGCCCTGCCGTACGATCGGATGATCATCCGCCACGACAATTCTGATTTCGGTTGCTGGCACCGTTACGCCTATCCTGATTGGTTCTTCACGTTGAACTTGACGGTCACGGTTGTTCCCGCCCCCGGCGCGGAGTCTATCACGGCCTGCCCCCTCATCATATGCACGCGCTCCGCAATGCCAAACAGTCCAAAGCCGCCGCGTCCGGGTTCGCGCAGGGGAGCGGTGTCCGCGTGAAATCCTTTCCCGTTGTCCTTAATCGAAATCTCTACTTCCCCTTCGTCCCTTTTTATGGCGACGAAGGCCTCGGTGGCTTCCGCGTGTTTGAGAATGTTGCCGACGCTTTCCTGCACGATGCGGTAAAGATTGATCTCAGTTTCTTTTTCAAAGACGCCGTCGATCTCGTCGATCTCTAATTTAAATATGATGCCGCTCGAGTCGGCGGTCTTTCTAAGCATTGTTTCGAGAGCCTTCGTTAGTCCGATCCGGTCAAGCTGGTAAGGCCGCAGATCATAAGCGATTTCCCTTACCTCATCCATGGCGTGCACCGCCGCCGTGGAAATTTCATCCAGTTGTTCGATCGCTTTCTCGTGATCTTTGGGCTGACTCAGGCCCAGCGCCGCGCGGCTCTTAATAATTGCGAGGCTTTGCCCGAGGCCGTCGTGCAACTCGGCGGCGATCCTTTTCCTTTCCTGCTCCTGCGATTGGATCAGCTGCCGGGAGAAAGCCACCTGGGCTGCCTGGGCTTTCTTCAAAAGTAGGACTCGGTACTCGTAAACGAGCACTGCGGCGCCTAGCACACATATCGCGACCATAGCCTGGAACCACCACGTACGCCAGAACGGCGGACGAACAACGACGTGGATCGCTGCCCCTTCAGTGTTCCATACACCGTCGCTGTTGGCCGCGATGACCATGAACGTATATTCGCCAGGCGGGAGATGCGAGTAGTAGGCCGCGCGTCTATTACCAGCCTCCACCCAATCGTCATCTAGTCCGACCAGCTTGTACTTGAAATTGATCCCCTGCGGCCGAACAAAGCTCAGGCCGGTGTATCGTATTTGAAGGTTTTCCTGCCCCGGTGAAATTTCCAGTGGTTCGTGCGCCTGAGACAATCTGTTGTCCAGAAGGTAGTCCTCGATTACAACCTTTGGCGGTTCCGCGCTGTCTCTTATGTCCTCGGGATTAATGATCACAACGCCGTCCTGCGTAGGGAACCAGAGACGGCCGTCGCGTGTCTTCCAGCCGGCAGGCTGTCGGCCACCGTTGCATTCGGCGCTCAACATCCCGTCCTTCTTATCGAAGAAAACTGAAGTAATAGTCTTGGAACGTCCTTCGGCGAAATCATTCAACCCCTGTCGGCTCACGCGGAAGATGCCCTGGTTAGAGCTCATCCATAGATTGCCGCGCCCATCTTCCAGAATCCGGAAAACGCCGTTGCTGTAGAGCCCGTCGTTGGTCGAGTAGCGTGTAAACTTCCCGTCCTTGAACCGGTTGAGGCCGCCATCGTAGGTCCCGATCCAGATGACGCCGTCCTCATCTTCATAGATTGCTCTGACCTGGCCGCTCGAGAGTCCGTCACGTTCCGTGTAGGTGGTAAAACTTCCATTCTCGAAGCGACTGATTCCTCCTGCCGTACCAAACCAAAGCGTGCCCGTGTGATCTTCAAGGATGACCTGCACCCGCGGATGAGCCAGCCCGTGCTCAGCGCCGAACGTAGCGAATACCCCGCCCCGGTAGATGCTCAACCCATGATCCGTGCCGAACCAGATACTTCCCTCGCGATCCTGATGGATCGCCAGAATCAAGTTACTGGCGAGTCCCTCCCGAGCGGTGTAAGTCGCAACCGCTCCATCTTTGAGCAACCTTACTCCCGTGTTATATGCGCCTACCCATATGCCTCCGTCCCTGTCCTCACATAGCGCCGACGGCACCGAGCCCGCGAGTCCCTCAATGGCAGTGTGTTGTTCAAAGAGGCCGTCCTTATATTTGTTCAGTCCGCCGCCCTGCGTGCCGATCCAGACGTTGCCCTCTCGGTCCTGGTGGATAAGGTAAACATTCTTACCCGACAGGCCGTCCTTCGTGGAAAGGACCTTGACGCTTTTCTTCCTCGCCAGAAAGAGGCCCTCGTCTGACCCTAACCAGATGTTTCCCTCCCGATCCTCATAAATGCGAGTGACACTCTTGACCACAAGTCCTTCCGCCTCCCCAAAGATATTCAGCTGACCATTCTGGTACTGGCTTAGCTTGCCGTCGGTGGTGCCAATCCATAGGTTTCCCGCGCGGTCTTCGCAGACCGCCGAGATTGCTGCATTCGGTAGACCCTTTATTTGAAAAGACGTCAGGACGCCGTTCTTCAATTTATGTAGCGGGGTATTACGGTCTGCCGCGCCGATCCAGACCGCCCCATACTGATCCTCATAGAGCGTCCTGACATTGCGGGAATTGAAGCGTTCGATTGAGGGGTAGGACCGGTAGCGCGCTCCTTCGAAAACGCGCACACCATTTATGTCGACGAACGAGAAACCATCCAAATTGGCTGAGTCAGCATATGTGGCGCCGGGCGACTTGAACTCCATGCCCGGATCGTGAGAGATGAACCTTCCATCCCGCCATTGGTCCATCCCCTTCTTAGTGAGAACCCAGAGAGTGTTGTCGCTGTCTTCCCGAAGCGCCCTTATAAGGTAATCGGACACGCCCTCAGTAGTCCCGTAGTTTGTGAATTTTCCGTCCCGGTATTTGAACAGGCCGTGGTCTTCCGAGCCGATCCATAGATTACCCAGATGATCTTCGACCAACGTGGTTAGACGCGTGCTGGTTAACCCATCGGAGTTGGCCCTTTGGAAGATGGTGAAACGGACTCCATCGAAGCGCACTAATCCGTCAGAAGTAGTCAACCACAGATAACCATTGCTGGTTTGGAGTATGGCTTTGACGAAATTCTGCGGCAGTCCGTTATCCGTATTCCACTTGTCGAACTGGTATTGAGCGAAAACCGGAGAGGCAAAGACCAGCACGGCGAGCAGGCAAATCGAGCGGGTCAATCGTCGTATGTGAGATTCGATCTGGTTCAGTATCCCAGGGCCGCCGGTCGCTATTGCCGGGTCCTGGGCTTCGCGTTTTGCTCGCATTCTCCCCAACCAGTTCCACCGGCAAATTGTCATGACGCCTGATATGGCGCTCATTAGAGCATGAGCGGAATCGAAATGGAAGCGTCAACACATTGGGTCAGGCTTGCGATTTTGCGATTCGGCTCAAAACGCCGAGCCGTGTGTGGAAGCGAATCGCAAAATCGCGTGCCCCCGCTCATACTACTGACGCTTATCGGTAGAGCTGGTGGAGGGCGGAAGAATCACGGCGTTGGGGCCTGCCTGGAACTTGCCAGTGCGATCGGGTACGATGCCATCGATTACATAGAATGAACCAGCAGCTCCTCTGGTAGTTTCCTTCGGCGCGCTAGCCTTGTAGGTTTCAACAGAAGCAACTTCCTTACTCGCGTCCGGCGTCACGACAAACGCCGGTAATGCATCGATTCGCAACGCGAACGAGATGTGGGTCTTCTCGCCGTTTGCTCCGGTCGGACTGTAGTCCGCACTCCGTCGCAAAGCGTAATACACCGCGGGCAACTGCACCCACGTCAGCGACTCGATCACCGGCCCTCGGGCGTTCACCCATCCCTTGTAAACCGGTTCCCATGGACGATAGCCCCCCACATAGCCAGTAAGTGAGCCGTCCGGCTTCATCTGCAGATCCACACGTGCGCGTAACAGCTCAAGGTCACGCGTGTACCCAGGGTCACGCAACGTAATGTCGCCGGGTGCTGTGGATATAACCCTTCCATTCGAAGTCCGCGCCGCGAGTATGCCTTCGTACTTCGCGTGCGGTGCGATCCTGAATGTATAGTCCGTCGCAATGTTGCCGTTCCCGTCCTTCACCATCTTGTCGTTGCTGACATAGAAGCCGATCTTAACGTGGTTGTCGTTCATCGGATCGACGCCTTCGCCGGACACTACGATCACCGTTGTCCAGGCGCCATTTCGCATCGAGTCGTTGAATTGTAAGGCGCCACTCGAAAGCCTGCGCGGCCCGCGATAGGTCTTCCAGCATCCGAGACACTTATAGAAGTTGTTGTCTATGCCTTTCTCGCCCGTTGGGCTGGTAAAGCCAGTCTTCTCATCGCCATCCAGATTGACACCTTCGCCAGTCGTGCCCGACACGCCCACCAGACCGGTGTCCGGCGTCGAAGTAGGATTGACATAGACGTTCGCCCGATCCTTGCCTCGAAAGGCCATCTGGTTCTGACCGTGAACAGGACTGCGTGTCGGGTTGGCGGGATTGCGCAACCACTTCGCTTCTTCGAGGGTATATCCAGCGTCCACCAGAACCTGAATCCAATCGATCTCCGGATTGGTTCCTTTGGGACAGTCGGTTCCCGGATCGATAACCCCAGTCTTAGCGCCGTAGTACATCGCCGGCTCATTCCATTCGATGACGTAGGTCTTCGTCCACTTGGCGGGTTTGGATAACTGCTGCGGCACGGCGGTGCTCGCGAACGCGATCGTTATCGCGATTACTGAGGTTGCAACAAAACGCCGATTCATAACAGCCTCCTCTCTTAAGCGATGACTTCGGTAAGCGGACGCGCTGTTTTCATCGTGCCGGAACCGAACTCTCCGACCGGCGCACCAACGAGCTGCATCGCGGTAAGAGAAACTCTGGTAACGGACTCGCCCTTCGTCGCGATATGCTGACCGGCCTTGTGCCTGCCGCCGGCCCGGCCAGCCAGGAACATTGGAATGTTTTCGATGGAGTGGATCTTGGCGTAGCCCGTGTCGCTGAACGCCATTATCAGGCTGTTATCCAGCACTGTGCCTTCGCCCTCCTTAATCGCTTCCAATTCGATTAGGAAGTCGCCAAGCGCCTCCATGACCAGACCCGCAAGCTTACTAGTCTCCGGCTGGTAGCCGAGTTTTGCGTCGGTAGGCTCGTCGTGCGTAATCTGGTGATAAATCTTATTCTGCCCTGCGAGATAGGTTTCCGAGGTGCCTCCGGTGTGGACGAAATTGAACACTCTCGTCTGGTTGCAAGCGAGACCCATCGCCAACAACCGGGCCATCATCCTGGTGTTGGCGCGAACAACGTCGACCGAAGCGGATCGCGGCGTCTCCTTTGGAGCCGTTGGAACTACACAGGAATCGCATTTATCCGGCTTCTGAAGCTGGACCGCAAGCTGGTTCTCCATGTCGCGGAGGGAGGTGAAATACTGATCAAGCTTGATCTGGTCGGCCTTACCGGCGCCCGACATCAGAGCCTGACGCTGCTCCTTAACCGCCGAGAGCACGCTCTGTCGAAGCATGATCGAAGGATCCGGTTTCCAATCATCGCTGTTCGGGTCCTGGAAACCCGCGCCGAACAGCCGAGTATACAGCGCGAGTGGCGTGGTTTCCGGAGTGGCGAACGCGCCTCCTGTGCGGGTCGAATAACTGATAGGTTGGCGGGACATTGATGCGTCCACGTCCAGCACTTTGAAGCGAGTCGATGTGCCGATGGCATCGGCGATCCTGGTGTCGAAGGAGGGACCGTCGAAACGCCCCGACGCCGCCGGCGCGATGCCCGACAAGATCGAGGCGTGACCGCTCCAATGGACCAGGTTTGGCCGCCCATCTCCGATCGCGCGGAAGCCAGAGAAAACCGAGACCTTATCCTTGACCGCCTTCAGCGATTCCAGCTCAGGCATGATTTCATAGCCGGGGCCGGTTTTGCTCGGGACCCAGCGAGTCCCGCCCGTAGGAGTGTCTGTAAGACCGAGCCCCCAGAAGTAAGTGCCGAACCTGACGGGCAACTTCGATCCGTCGGCGAATGCTGAGCCATTGCCGTTGAGGAAGCGGTCAAGGACTGGAAGACCGACGCAGACGGCAGTGCCACTTAGCATGCCACGCAAGAACGTGCGGCGATTGAAAGATGAGCTCATTGAGATGCTCCTCCTGATTCTCGCGGTATCACCTTGCGGGCGTCCGTGGTGTGGACGCGCGCTGGACACCGCCTGGTATCTCCACCTTAAAGAATTGAGGACTCGAAGCGATCTGCACCATCAGGTCGGGCAGACGATAACCACTGTTTGCGAATGCCTTGATCTGGCCGGCGAGATAATCCTCGTCCTTCGCATCGGTCTTGCGGCCGACACCGTAGGTGTAGACGTTGCGCGCCAGACAGGCGCAAACCCTCGGGTCATCATGCAGAAACTTGCCGAGGCCCTGGGCGCCGTCGATCTTCACGCCGTTGAGCTCGGCAGTCACATCGATCCTTGCGCCGTTCTCCATCGTCCGCAGCTGTCCCAACCCGTCAAAATGTTCGAGAGCAAGCCCCGGCGGATCGGTGCGGCGATGACACCCGGCGCAGCCGGTGTTTTTCATGTGATCGAGCAGCCGTCCGCGCACGGTCCCCTTGCTGCTGTCCTGCACCTTCGAGAAATCCACATCCGGCGGCGGATCCGGGGTCATTTCGCACGTGAAGATTTCATATAGCTTTATGCCGCGCTTCGTCGGCGACGAAGTTCCCGGGTGGGAAAAGAGCGACAGAAAGGCAATCTGGGTGAGAATACCCGAACGCTCGGACGATTGCGGGAACGTGTATCGAGTCCACTCGGCTGAGGAAGTGAATGGGACTTTGTAGACCGAGGCCAGGGGCCGATTGAGGAAGGTCTCGTTTGACGTGAACAGATCGCGATAATCCCGCTTTTGATTGACCAGCAGATCGATGGCCGTCTTCAGAATCTGTTCCTTTGCGCTATCTGAAACAGACTGGTTGAACTTCGGATAGATCGCCGGATCCTTCACCAGGTTCTCGAATCCATCGAGCTGAAACATGTCGGTGAAGAACGCCCTGACTCCTTGTTCAAAGCGGGGAGACGAAGTCAGACGGGTGAGTTGTTGTTTGAGGCCGGCCGCAGTATGAATGTCTCCGCTGCGCGCCGCCGCGAGAAGTTCCTGGTCCGGCGCCGAGTCCCAAAGGAGGAACGATACGCGCGAAGCCTTGGTGTAACCGTCAAGCCTGTATTGCCACCGATTCGCCGGATCGGGTTCGGCCGTTTCAACCCGGAAGAGAAACTCGGGCGCGACTAATAGGCTGGTCAGCGCTAGTTTCAGTCCTGCATAGAAGTCACCCGACTGCTTGGCGCCCGCTGACGCCGTCTTAATGCGAGTCAATGTTTCGGTTTCGGTGAGAGGGCGGCGAAAGAGGCGCTCACCATGCGTTTCGATAAACTGACGCGCGCAAGCGTCGTTGGCCTGATTAGGATCGTCGGGCTTGCAGGGGACGGAAGCAGCTCTTTGCTTTTCGCCCAACACCTGATCTGAGATGGAACTAGCGAGAGCAAAGTACTGTTCGAAACCGGAAGAAGTCAGTGATAGCTCTGAGCTTCCGATGGCGAGCAGCCTCTCCTCTCGCTTTTCGGGCTCGAACCGCGCATTGATTTTGATCTGGGAACCAAACAGATCGGCGATTGTGTGCCGATATTGACTCTCGGTGATTCTGCGAACGGCGACCTTTATTGGCGTGGTCTCGGTTATCTGTGTCGATGCGCCCGGAGCCGGCTTCGAAGTTTGCGCGCTTGATGCGGCGGACACGACGAGCGCTCCGACAAAAGCAGCACACACCAGCAAGCGGGCTGTCTTATTGGTTTGCCGCACGATTTAGCTCACTTTCGACTGCTCATTAGAGCATGAGCGGAATCGAAATGGAAGCATCAACAACGAGATCACTTAAATTCTTCCAGGAAGACTAAGCCGACCTGGGCAGTCGGAATCGGTCTGAAGGCGCTGCCGGTTTGCAACGCCGCCTGGTCCTCAAAAGTTCTTTCCCACGACGCGAAGTTGACGCGCAATGATCTTGCGGTGCCGCGGATTTCTCGGGTGATCTTGATGAAGCTCTGCAATGCGCTTACCGCGCCGATCGGGTTGAGGCTGGTTACGATCGTCAGTCCGGCATCAGCGATGTTGTAGGCCAGCTTCACTTTCTCGAAGGTGGTCATTCCTTCCTTTGCGAGCTTGGAATCCTCCAGACCCGGATAGCGAACAAAGAGTCGGGTGTACGTGTTGCCAAATCGGCGTGCCTGGGGACCTTCGGTTGGTGTGAGCGCCGCCATGAAGATGGGCGATATCGTCACCTCTTCTTTTGCAAGCCTCAACAAGAGCTGCCCGTTCTTGGTTTCGACACTTTTGATATCAGCAAGTGTTAGCGTGAGCGCTTCAAAATCCTGCGCTCTGGAAGAACCTGCATCGACCACCAGGTCTCCCAGGCCATCTTGCCCGGCGGGTTTTGCCGGCGCGCTCGGTTTAGCGAGCCTATCGTAGGAGCACAAGAAGATGAGCTTTATGCGATCGCGTCCGAGCTCGCACTTGACGGCGCGATCCTGATTCTTGCCGCGCAACTGCCCGTAAAATGAGACCGGCAGATTCTGAGCGGCAACCGCATCGAAACACCGCATGGCTGAACGCCCATCGTTGACCTGCAGAAAAATCAGCGCCATCAGTTGATTGGCTTCCGCCCCTAGCGGGAAGAGCCCGAGAGCGGTAGAGAGGTGATCGCCGGCCTCATTCAACTGCTGCGCGGCATAAGCATGCGGAATTGAGAAACCGCCCACGCGATCAAAGTGGCCTTTTTCCTCATAAAACTTCCGCGTCGCCTTGGCGCGTAGTTTGTGCAACGCGGCCTGGTCATCTCTTCCGTTAAAGGTCAGGTTCATTGCTCGATTGAGCAAATCTGACAGTATGGCTTCGGCAGCTTTAACCTTGTTGACGTATGTGTCGCGCTTGATCTCGAGAGTTTCGAGATGCAGGCCGGCTGCTTCCCGGGCGGCCGCGTTGGATTCAAGTTCACGAAACCGATTGAAATATTGCGCCGCGCGTTCTACATCGCCCATCGCTTCATAGAGCAGTGCCAATCTCCACTGGGTGGGTGCGAAGCTGGGGTCAATCGAGGCAGCCTTTTGAAACTCCACCAGGGCGCGATCGTACTTGCGCTCTTCCAGGAAGCGTGATGCCAACGAGTAAATAGCGCGGACCTGGGCGCCCTTCTGTTCGGGCAGTTCGGTCAGGGCATTCAAGTCTGCGATCCGCAGCCTGACGCGGTCGGCGTCAGCCGCCTTGGGAGACATCTCGAGATAGCGGGTGAGCAGCGCGGAAGCTTCGCCCGGTCGATCATTTTCTTCGGCGCAGTTCGCGAGGTCGAACCGATAGGTCGGGCTGCCAGCCGATACAGGTTCCACGCTCTTCAGTGCCTGACACAGACTTGAACTGCGGCGCGCAGTTTTGTCAGGACTCGTGGCCGGGTCGCTGCGGATCGCGGAGGGGGCGGGCGAGGCAGCGGGTTTCTCGGGTTGGCCCTGGAGCGAGGGCGGGTCCTCATCGAGCGAAGCCTCAAAACCGATGCTATCGACGAGGCCGTTGACGTTGTCGATTCTAACGCGGTCGGCATCTTTCAACGCCATCGGCTGCTCGCCTGTGACAAGAGCGCTCCGCAATTGCTGGAGTTTGAGTCTTTGTTTAGGATCGGGGCTTGCGCTGGTCGCCTGGTCCAGATATGCCAACGAGGAAGCGGTGTCGCCTGTGCGGTGGTAACAAAGAGCCAGATCGTAAGAGAGGATGGCGGTCGATTCACCCAGCTTTAATGCATTCTCGAGTACATCCGCGGCGGGTTTGAACTGGCCCTGATCGTAAAGCTTGTGCGCCTGGCGAAGGGCGTCCTTTACCTGATTGCGAATCCCTTCGGCGATGTTTTTGATTGCGTTGGTGGCGTCTTTAGTTTCCCAGAAGGCCTGGGAACTGATGTAGCGTGAGCGGGCATCAAGCAATTGACCTGATTTCTCCAGCGCCTTAGCTTCGGTGATAAGTTGATTTGCTTGTTGCTCGAGAGCCTTCTTCTGAGCCTTTTCCTGATCGTCGGCAAATGCGGCGGGCTCAGATAGCAAAAGGAGAAAGGTTAACGTCAATAATATTGCAGTGACAGATTTCATGGTTACCCTCCCAATGTTCGAATTGTGAAAAGGAAAGAGGTGCAGCCCGGTCCGTTGTCTTAACGGTTAGCCTTTTATGAGTCGAGATGGAAGCAGGGTTCCGATTGTGAGTTGAACCTCACTTCTGTGTGATGCTCATAGCACCCTGCCTACTCTGCTCTTTATTACCTAACGCGGCAAGTCTTTTGAGAAAAACTTTGATCGAGAGTTGCGTGATCTCGGCAAGGAACCCAACCGGTTGGGAGGAGCGCCCGCCCTCCGTCAGGAGGGCGCTTGGTCTAACGAAGATGGCGCCACAGGAACCCAGATTGATAGTAGTCACCGAGCCAGTCGGTTTGCCTGCTTAGTTCTTGCCAGGTATCGCCGCAGCAACGAGCCGCGCCACTCTCTCAGCCGTCTCCTCGGGGGAAGGCAGGACGTCGGTAATGACTCGCCCCTTCCTAAAAGTTATCTTTACCCATCCCTCGCCGCCGACTGCAACGTTTTCGTCGCCCAACCCGACATACTTGTTCACTGTTGCCTCTTTTTTCGTGACTTTGTAAGCGAGTAAGAGTGATCTGAATTGGTCGCGGGCCTCGCTTACGGACGCTTGCTGCCCGATGACTATCGATGCGTGTGTCTCATTGTTCTCCAGTAGGACTGAAACACTAACAAACTTCTTTGTCTTTGAGTCGATGTATGTATTCTTTCTTGTTTCCTTCCAGCCCTCTCTCTGCAGAGAGCGCTCGACTTCACCAAGCCACTTTGGCTTATCCTGGCTATTAACAGCCTCGACGAGGCACACGAGCAATACAACGCCACAAATCGATCTCCATTTAGTATTCAGCATTTCACAAACTCTTTGGCGCGAAGTTTCTCAGCAGCACAAGATCATTCGTCCAGAACCGGCGCACAAAGACCAGTTGCTTCCCATCTCGCGACCAGTCAAACGGAAGCCTTCCTTCAATCTTCAAATCCGTCAACTGCTTTGCCTGGCCGCCGCCCAAAGGCTGCATCCAGATGTTGTGAAAGCCATCGCGCGCGGCACCATAGGTCAAAGATTGCCCATCCGGAAACCAGCGAATATAAGGAAACAGGTCGAGCTCCTGCGCAATAGCAAAAGTCTTTTCAGGCTGCCCTCCCTCAAACGGGATCACAGCTAGCCTGTACCTGCCCTTAGACGACTCATCGCCATAGAGATAAGCTATGCGCATGCCGTCCGGCGATATGGCCGGATAAAGGGTATTACTGGCGGTCAATCGCAACGGTTCGCCGCCTTCCAGCGGCACCTTCCAAAGCGCGAACAAATCTTGATCGGTTGCGACTGAGTTATAAACTACCCACTTACCGTCGGGCGAACATTGCGGATATTTCTCGCCGCTCCCGCCGGTCAACCGCACGGGGTTGCTGCCGTCCGCATTCATTCGCCAGATGTTGGAGACGCCTCCTCGGTTCGAGGCGAATACAATATACCGCCCGTCAGGTGAAACCATCGGATCGTCGTTTACCCCGGCATCAGCAGTCAGTTGCTTCGGGTTGCTGCCGTCGCCGTTCATGATCCAAATATCACCAGGGCCGCTGGCCGCCGATGAGTAGACGATCTTGCCATCAGGCGCGTAGCAGATAGTTCCATAGGACCCGGTGCCGAGCGTAATCTTGCTCGCTTGTTCGGTTTTCCAATCAGGGACAACCCATATGTCGGAAATCAGATCCGACCGCACCGCGAGCAAGGTCCGCGACTCTCCCGCCAGGCTTATGCTGAAGTATGGCTTCGAGTCGCCGGTCAATCTTCGAACCGTGCCTCCCGGATTCGAGATGTGCCATATCTGGTTCTGACCGTCGTGGCGGTCCCGCCCGGTAATCAACAGACCGCTCCCGTCGGCAAGCCACTCGACCCACCTGGTGTACGCCCACTTTTGTTGCGTGAGCGACCTCTGAGATCCATCTACTACTCGAACCGCGATTACGCTGTTCTGGATATCAACGGGGTCGCCGCTTCCGGCGGAACAGGCTACCTCAGCGCCGTCAGGCGACCAGGCCGGGACTTTGAAATAGTCGGTCATCGGACGCACAGCAAGCTTCTGCTGGTTGGTGCCATCGACATTGGCGATCATCAGCGCGCTTTCATCTCTGGACTCTCGCACGAAGGCCAGGCGACTGCCGTCGGGAGATAAAGTGATCGGCGAATGCACATCATCCAGCAACCTGATCGGCACGCCTCCCAGCGCCGGCGAGCGGTAGAGTGATTGCGTCGAGCCATCTCTCCTGACGAAATACACATGATTGCCATCGAGCGAGAAGGTCAGTCCCTGGTAACTAACTTCAGCGGACGGGACGATTTGTTGGGCGGAGGGAGCGGCCACCTGACGCAACCACAAGCTCTCTCGTCCGGTCTCGCGCACCGAGTAAACAATGTGCCTGCCGTCGCGCGATATGGCTCCGCTACCGATAGTGCCCATGCGCGTCAGTGTCGTCACTTCTATTTCGTTGGCAGCAGTTTCGGTTGCAACTGTCTCGGTTCGGTTAGGTTCGACAAGCTTATAAACCCAGAACGCGACTGCAGCTGCTCCGATGAACACCAGCGCCAGGACCAGCACAGCTACTCTCTTGTGATGTTTCAGCGCGTCGATAATGTTTTCACGTTTTGGCAGCGCGGGCGGTGATAAAGGTTCAATTCTCTCCGAGGGATCGCGCTCCCGCGCTATCGCCATGACGGGACTGGTGCTGTCCGCGCTGATTGGTATCGAGTCCTGTTTCTCGATCTCTTTGTCTTCGTCCTGTTCAGCCGTGCCTCCGACGACGAGGCGCAGTTTGCGCGGTTCTTTGACCGACTCTACCGGCTGGGCCAGAGGCACCCTGTTTACGTCCGCCACAAAGCGATAGCCAAGTCCCGGGATCGTGGCGATGTAGCGGCTTTCATCGCGAGTGTCTCCAAGAACTCGCCTTAGAGTGGAGATGTTCTGGTTGAGGTTATTCTCTTCGACCGCCGCGTCCGGCCAGACAAGCTGCATCAGCTCATCCTTTTCAATCGTCCTGTTGCTCGATTGCACAAGGATCAGCAGGGTGTCGAACGCCTTCGGGGTCAGCCGAACCTGCTCGCCGTCGCGCATCAGGCGGCGTTTGACAGGATCAAGCCGAAACCTGCCGAAGTCGTAAAAGTACTTTCCCTCCTCTGACATAGCCGCTTTCAGAAACTCTTTCAGAAGAATTCAACAGCTTTCTAAGTACTTTCCAAATGCTCCTGAAGTACGGTTGGCGACGTTACGAGCCGGGTTCGGATTGTAACGCAGTCCTGAGCAATTCAGGGAGGGCGATGACGAAATACTAAACCCGCCGCTTTCGGGCGGACGGCAACGAAAAGGAGCGAAGGAAAGTCAATGATAAGCAAATTGAGATACTCAGCGATCGCATTGAAGTGCGCAATGATTCTGCTGACAGTTTACGCTGCAGCTTCCCCGCAGACGGGCGCAAGGAATCCTCAGACCCAGACAGCGGCTGCGCCGCAGGCCGGCAACACCCCGGGTCGAATCGCCAAGTTTACGACGACCAAAGCGGTGGGCGATTCCAACATGACCGAGGACAACAACGGCAACATCGGCGTAGGCACGACGTTGCCGACGTCGACACTGACGGTCAACGGCGTGATCGAGATGTTGAGCGGCGGCGGCATCAAGTTTCCAGACGGCACTCTTCAGACGACGGCAGGGCTGGGTGCGGTCTCGCATGATCTTACTATTAAGGGCGACGGCACTCAGGCTTCGCGTCTGGGTGTGGCAGTACCGCTGAGTCTCTTCAGCACGGGATTCCCCTGGGAAGTACTTACTGTCTCAAACGGTACAGCTGGCGGGCATGCGATGCGGGTCTTTGGAGGATCGGGACCTAACGGTGTCGCGGTGCGAGCCAACGGCGGGGCCGGCGGCCTCGGCCTCGAGGCTTCGGGCGGTCAATTGGACGGCGGCACGGGCGGCATCGGTCTGGCCGCCTCTGGTGGTCTCGCCAATGGCGGCAACGGTGGCACAGGTGTGTATGCCTCCGGCGGTAGCGGCTTCAACCCCGGCCACGGGATTCAAGCCTTCCCCGGACACCCCTTGGGTGGCGTTCCGGCAAAGGCCGGACTATTCCACGGCGATGTGCAGGTCACCGGCGTGCTGTCGAAGGCTGGCGGATCGTTCAAGATCGACCACCCGCTCGACCCCGAGAATAAGTACCTCTCTCATTCCTTTGTCGAATCCCCCGACATGATGAATATCTACAACGGCAATATCACCACAGATCCCAACGGTCTGGCTGTTGTTGAGCTACCTGCTTACTTCGAAGCGCTCAATCGTGATTTTCGCTACCAGCTCACCGTCATCGGCCAGTTCGCTCAGGCCATCGTCGCCGAAAAGGTCAGGGACAATCGCTTCACTATTCGGAGTAGCACGCCCGGCGTGGAAGTGTCCTGGCAGGTGACAGGCATTCGTCAGGACTCCTGGGCCAACAAGAATCGCATCCACGTCGAAGAGGCTAAGTCCGAAAAAGAGCGCGGCCTCTACCTTCACCCGGAATCGTTTGGCAAAGAAAAAGAACGCAGCGTCGAATGGGCGAACCAGCCCGAGACGATGCGTCAGTTGAAACCGCGCCCCCTCAACTAGAAGAGGCCGGCAGGAATCGCATTCAAGCAGTAACTATTACCAAACTCATTAGAGACAATTGGAGGAACTTAAGATGAAGAAAGTTAAAAACTCTGTTGCACTACGAAGCGGCTTTTTGATCGCACTCATGGTCGTAATTACGAGCTCGGCGATCGGACAGTCAGTAAATTCAAATCCCAGCGGCCGTCGCGACGGAATGCGCTTCGTGCCGAACGTACAAAGTCAGTTTTACTATTTGAGCGCGTGGGCCGACCCGCTTGGCTTTAACATTACCACCACGCCCGATCCGAGCGCTTGCAGGCACTACCAGAGCATGGCCCGGGCCGAAGGAGCCGACGGCACGCCCTTCTTTCTGGTCAGCCGCAGCGGCAACACGCCGTCTGTGGGCGAGGAACTCTGCGACGATTCTCCAGGCGAAACGCGAAACGGGCATCTGGTGGTCTTCCGGATGGACTCGCGAGACAAAAACGGCGAACGTCTGCGGAGCAACCGGCTGCGAAAGGGCGTTCACGTTGATCAGACACCGCCTGTCTCGCTGGATCGAGCGACCATTTATTTTACCGTTACTGGCGGCGACCCAAAGGCCTCGGATCCGGCAAAGCGTCCGGGATTGATCCTGCGCGACGGTCCGAACGACAACGTTCCTCCTCCGCGCGTTTACCAGCATCCGGGCGGCATGCAAATGGTCGGGAAAATGTTGGCTTTGGCTCTCGAGTCGCCGCGACAGTTTGTTAGTGAAGAAGACGAGGGACGGTGCCAAAACGGCGACCAGGAGGCATGTGATCGATACGAACGGGCTCCGGACCGCACTGCCATACAGTTTTATGACGTGAGTGATCCTGAAGCTCCGGTCTTCAGGAGCCAGTTCATTCCCAAGAACTCAAACGGGGAAACGCTCAACGGGGTCGGAGTTGTCGGTATCACCCCGCTTAAAAACGGCCGTTATTTGATGGTAATAGCCGGCGGCAGCAATCACTCGTGGTTCTTCTACCGCTCAACGCTCAGCGATCTTTCGAGTGAGGACTTGAGCTGGCAACAGGTCCGCACGCCGCTGGGTCCCGTGACCCAAGACGCGCATCAGACACTGAATTTTCTTCGCGAGGGCAGCATCGACGGCGACCTGTATATCGCGGCTGCTCGGGGGCACGGCGTCTTTGCTGACCACGATAAGATCGACCTTTACAAAATCCAATGCTTTACCTCGAATGGTGAACCGTCCGTAAATTATGAACCGGGCGAAGACATCACCTACACCGAGATAAACGTCAATAAGCCGATAATTCCGTTTCCATCGACAGCCGGAGAACAGCTTGCGAACCTTGCCGCCGCTTCGACATTCTATGTTTCCCCGAGTGGCGAACTCATTTTCTACGCCACCGAGCACGACAACGATGGTCCGGACGCGACGGTCAAGGTTGGAGAATGGCGTCACGTTGACACTGTGCGCCCGAACAGCCCGACGCTTCTGCCTTCAGCTAAACTCGACGGTCCCTTTGTAGTGGACGAAGGGTCGGCGATAAATCTCACCGGCATCGGCCAACAGCCGGTGACGAGAGCCTTTCTCGAGATGTTCACCTATCCGGATCCTTCTACCTATTCGGTTTACTTAACGGCGGATTACAAAGACCGGAATCGTGACGATTTCGATGACCTTTTTGTCTACGAATACAAGCCTCCTATCAACCACGCTAACACAGGCTTTGCGTGGGTGTGGTTCGCACCCAAGGGTTGTTCGGTCCAGGCAATCAATCGCGATGGTGACACCGAGAATATTCTCGGAATCAAGACGCTAACCAACGCGACGACTCCTCAGGTCGACGAGGATCTAAATCTCGTGATGAACGACGCCGGGACCGGCAACATGCATCGCAACGTCGATAAGATAGCCTTCGGCAGCGATTGCGGTGACTACTATAACGCACCCATTAATCTGTTTTGGGACCTCAACCTCGATGGAGTTTATGAAACGCAGGGTAACATCGCTAATTACAAAGCGCTTGAGGGTCCGCTGGTCGTCGACATACCGGTCGAAGCCCGGCACTCGATGGGCGGCGAACCCGGCAAGGCAACCGCAAAGGTTGAGATTCGAAACGTAGCTCCTCATTTCTGGCAATTTGGGTTCGTTGACAGCGCGGGGAATCCGATCAATTCAGTCGTTCCATTTGTTCTTA
>Ga0075428_100002276_pt1 | contig 20793 bp, 19 predicted proteins | sample RhiMetdeltSRZDD2_FD_75291 | JGI IMG/M metagenome (GOLD analysis project Ga0075428, IMG submission 75291) | Populus rhizosphere microbial communities from Tennessee, USA - Rhizosphere MetaG P. deltoides SRZDD2 | ecosystem: Host-associated > Plants > Roots > Rhizosphere > Soil | place: USA... | reverse complement strand
CCCTCGAGCAGATACTGGGTGGCGCCGCGGAAGACGAGCATTCCGCCGAGGGTGACAATGAACGACGGTATCCCGACGTAGGCGATCCAAAATCCCTGCCAGGCACCGATGAGCGCGCCGATCCCCACGCACAGCCCGACGGCCAGAAGCCACGGCATGTCGTTGCGCACCATCAGGACGCCGGACATCGCCCCGATGAAGCCCGCGATCGATCCGACGGATAGGTCGATGTGGCCCGAGATGATCACGATGACCATGCCGATCGCCAGGACGAGGATGTAGCCATTCTGCTGGACGATGTTGGTGACATTCAGCGGCTTGAGCAGAATGCCGCCGGTCCAGACCTGGAACAGCAACACGATTGCCGCCAGCGCCACCACCATGCCGGACTGGCGCACGTGCGACATGAGGAATGACGACACCCGCTCACGCAGGCCCGGTGGTGTTGGTGATGCCTCACCGGGCTGTTGCCCTGCCTCGGGCTTCTGAGACGATTGCTCGACGGTGGTGGTCACCTAGGCCCGTCCTTTCATCATGTAGCGCATGAGGGTCTCCTGCGTCGCATCGGCTTGTGCCACTTCGCCGGTGAGGCGGCCCTGGCTGAGCGTGTATATGCGATCGCAAATACCAAGCAGCTCAGGCAGTTCCGATGAGATGACCAGCACAGCCTTACCTCGTGCGGCGAGTTCGTTGATGATCGTGTAGATCTCGTACTTGGCGCCAACGTCGATGCCGCGGGTCGGCTCGTCAAGAATGAGCACATCGGGATCGGTGAACAGCCACTTGCTCAACACGACCTTCTGTTGGTTGCCACCGGACAGCTTGCCCGTAACGGCCGACACGGATGATGCCTTGATCCGCATCGAAGCGCGGAACCGCTCACCTACACCGGCTTCCTCATGCTGATTGACCACCCCCCGCCTGCTGATCTTCCGCAACGACGGCAACGTGATGCTCTGGGCGATGCTGTCCATCAGGTTCAGGCCCAGGTGCTTACGATCCTCGGTGGCGTAAGCGACCCCGTTCCGGATCGCATCCGAGACGGTGCGGGTACTGATCTCCCGGTCGCCCTTGAACACCTTGCCGCTCACATACTTTCCGTACGTGCGGCCGAACACGCTCATGGCGAGTTCGGTTCGGCCTGCGCCCATCAGACCCGCGATGCCCACGATCTCGCCGGCGCGCACGTTGAGCGAGACGTCGTCGACAACCTTGCGATGCTGATCGATTGGGTGAAGGACGGTCCAGTTGGATACCGAGAAGGCGATGTCGCCAATCTCGCGGTCCGCACGGGGCGGAAAACGATGGGTGAGATCGCGGCCGACCATTCCGCGGACGATGCGATCCTCGGCGAGGTCATCGTTGACGGCGATCGTCTCGATCGTGCGTCCGTCGCGCAGGATGGTGATGGTGTCCGCGACGTGCATCACCTCGTTTAGCTTGTGCGAGATGATGATCGAGGTGATCCCATGCTCGCGCAGATCCACGATGAGATCGAGCAGATGGCGGCTGTCGGAATCGTTCAGCGCCGCAGTCGGTTCGTCGAGGATCAGCAGACGTACCTTCTTCGACAGCGCCTTGGCGATCTCGACAAGCTGTTGTTTACCTACTCCGATGTCAGCGACCCGGGTTTGCGGACTCTCCCGTAGGCCCACCCGGTCGAGCAGCGCCTGCGCCTCGATAAGCGTTTGGTCCCAACCGATCACGCCGAAACGACTTTGTTCGTTGCCCAGGAACACGTTTTCGGCAATCGACAAGTAGGGCACCAGCGCGAGCTCCTGGTGGATGATCGCGATACCGGCGCGCTCGCTGGCCCGGATGTCCTTGAACTCGCATGCGTGTCCGTCGAACAGAATGTCGCCGCTGTAGTCCCCGTGCGGATACACACCGCTGAGGACCTTCATCAACGTCGACTTGCCCGCGCCGTTCTCGCCGCAGATCGCATGGATGGCACCGGCTTTCACCGTCAGATCCACCTCGGAGAGTGCGGTGACACCGGGGAACTCCTTGGTGATGCCCCGCATCTCAAGAAGCGTTGAGGTCACTGAACCTGGGCTTCGGTGTAGTAACCCGAACCGATCAGCACCGACTGGTAGTTCGACTTGTCAACGCTGACTGGTTGGAGCAGATACGAGGGCACCACCTTGATGCCGTTGTCGTATGTATTGGTGTCGTTGACCTCCGGCTTCCCGCCGGTGAGGACCGCGCTGGCTTCCTGCACAGCGGCCTTCGCCAGCTCACGGGTGTCCTTGAAGACCGTCTGGGTTTGCTCACCTGCGACGATCGATTTCACCGACGCCAACTCCGCGTCCTGACCGGTCACGATGGGCAGCGGTTTTGCCGCGTTCCCGTAGCCCGCACTCTTCAGCGCCGACAAGACGCCACGGGAGATCCCGTCGTAGGGCGACAGCACCGCGTCGACCCTGGCCGTCGTGTAGGCCTGACTGAGGAGGTTATCCATTCTCGACTGGGCCAATCCGGCATCCCAGCGCAGTGTGGCGATCTGATCGAAAGAGGTCTGGCCGCTCTTGACGACGAGCTTGCCGCTGTCGATGTACGGCTTGAGCACGCTCATGGCGCCGTCGAAGAAGTATGTTGCGTTGTTGTCGTCGGGAGAACCGGCGAACAATTCGATATTGAACGGGCCTTTGCCTTGGGCGATTCCGAGCTTGTCGGCGATGTAGCTGCCCTGCAGCACACCAACTTTGAAGTTGTCGAACGTCGCGTAGTAGTCGACGTTCGGTGTGCCCTTGATCAGTCGGTCGTAGCTGATCACCGGGATCTTCGCGTCCGCCGCATGTTGCAGCGTTGTGGTCAGTGACGACCCGTCGATCGGCGCGACGACGAGAAGCTTCACGCCCTTCGTGATCATGTTCTCGATCTGCGACACCTGGTTCTGGACGACGTCGTCGCCGTACTGCAGATCAGTCATGTAACCCAACGACTGGAACTGGTCCACCATGTTCTTGCCGTCGGCGACCCAGCGTTCTGACGATTTGGTTGGCATCGCGATACCGATGGTGCCCTTGTCTCCGTTGCCGCCCGCGGCGGTGTCGGTGGACCGGCCACAGCCCGAGAGAGCCAGCGTGGTCAGCATCGCCAATAGGGCGGCGAGCCAGATCAATTTCCTCACGAAAATCCTCCTGAGTGGACACGGCTTCGTCGGGACGCAGCCGATCGAGAATGTGAGCGTTAACATCTCGGAGCGTTAGTATGTGAGCCACGCCACTGGCTTGTCAACAATCGGTTGAGATCTGGCCTCTGACGTGCGGAGTTGTCAGGCGCGCAGCTCGCGAACAGCTGACGGCCTAGCGGCGGCGGTGGTTGGCGCAGACCGTTGACACCCGCGGTTTGTTAACGCTAACATCCTGGCTTTGTAACGCCGGTCACACCCGCAGGTGCGGTACGAACCCATGCCGACCTGGCCCGCAGCGACCGATTTCGACAACCGACAAATGAGGAGTCGCGGTGAAGAAAATCCTTGCAACGTCGCTGGGAGCGCTGATCGCCCTGGCGATGGTGGGCTGCGGCAGCGGACCCGCCCCCGGTGGCGGTGGCGGATCAAAGGACGGGCAGATCACCATGGGCTTTTCTCAAGTCGGCGCGGAGAGCGGCTGGCGCACAGCCAACACAAAGAACATTCAGGAGTCCGCGGCGGCCGCCGGCATCGACCTGAAGTTCTCCGACGCCAATGGGAAACAGGAGAACCAGATTTCGGCGATCCGTTCGTTCATCCAGCAACACGTCGATGTCATCGCCTTCAGCCCGGTGGTGCGGACAGGCTGGGACGCAGTGCTGCTCGAGGCCAAGAACGCCGGCATTCCGGTGATTCTCACGGACCGCGCGGTCGATACTCAGGAGACCGACGTCTACAAGACCTTCGTCGGCGCCGACTTCGTCGCGGAAGGCCGCAGCGCCGGCGACTGGGTCGTGAAGCAATATGCGACGGCGCCAGGGCCGGTCAATATCGTCGAACTCGAAGGCACCACCGGCGCCGACCCCGCCATCGACAGGAGCAAGGGCTTTTCGGAGGCCATCGCGGCCAACCCCAACCTGAAGGTAATCGCCTCGCAGACAGGCGATTTCACCCGGTCCGGCGGCAAGCAGGTGATGGAGGCCTTTCTCAAGGCCAACCCGAAGATCGATGTCGTGTTCGCCCAGAACGACGACATGGGCCTTGGCGCGATCGAAGCCATCGAGGCGGCCGGGCTCAAACCAGGGCAAGACGTCAAGATCGTCGCGGTCGACGCCACCCACGACGGCATGCAGGCCCTGGCCGACGGCAAGTTCAACTTCGTCGTTGAGTGCAATCCGCTGCTTGGCCCGCAACTGATGGACCTGGCCAAGAAGGTAGTGGCAGGCGAAACGGTGGCTCCGCGAGTTGTGGTGCCCGACAAGACGTTCGACCAGCAGCAAGCCGTCGCTGCGCTGCCGGACCGTAAGTACTGACAACACCTCTGAAGACCCTTGGCGCCGCCCCGGAGTGGCCCAACCCCAAAACCCGGGGCGGCGCCAAGTTCCACCACCGGAAAGCGAGTAGGCAATGGCACCGACATCCACCGCAGAGCCGCAGGCTCCGGTGGTTGAGATGTGCGACATCAGCATCAGCTTTCCTGGAGTCAAGGCGCTGGACGGTGTCTCGTTCCGGCTGCTGCCCGGCGAAGTGCATGCCCTCATGGGTGAGAACGGTGCCGGTAAATCGACTCTGATCAAGGCGCTCACCGGCGTGTATGACATCGACACGGGCACCATCACGGTGGCGGGCGTGCCAAGCCGTTTCACCGGGCCACGGCAGGCGCAGGACGCCGGGATCAGCACCGTCTATCAGGAAGTCAATCTGTGCACGAATCTCACCGTCGCAGAGAACATCCTGCTGGGGCGCGAGCCGCGCAGGCTCGGCCGAATCGACCATCGTGCGCTGAACCGTCGCGCCCACGAACTGCTGTCGCAGCTGGAACTCGACATCGACCCGCGCTCAACGCTCGGCGCCCATCCGATCGCCATTCAGCAACTCGTTGCCATCGCGCGCGCCACCGCCGTTTCGGCGCGTGTGCTGATTCTCGATGAACCGACGTCGAGTCTGGACGCAGAGGAAGTTGCCGAACTCTTCCGGGTGATTCGGCAGCTTCGCGACGGCGGGACGGCGGTCCTGTTCGTTTCGCACTTCCTTGATCAGGTGTATGAGATCTCGGACCGAATGACGGTGCTGCGCAACGGTCGCAGGGTCGGTGAATACCTCACCGCTGACCTGGATCGCCATGCGCTGATCGCAGCAATGTTGGGCCGGGAGCTGGATGTACTCGAGGAGATCGCCGACGCCGAGCCGGGCGCACACCGCGACGACACCGTCCCGCCAATCGTGCGCGCCGTGGATGTCTGCCGCAGGCCGCGGGTCGATCCGATAACCCTCGACATCTTCCCCGGCGAGGTGGTCGGCCTGGCCGGGCTGCTTGGTTCGGGCCGAACTGAGTTCGCCCGCTTGCTGTTCGGCGCGGACAAGGCAACGAGCGGGCAGATCGCCGTCGACGGCAAACCGGCCCGATTGCGCTCACCGCGCGCTGCAATCGCTCACAAGTTCGCGTTCACCTCGGAGAACCGAAAGGGTGAGGGCATCGTCGGCGAACTCAGCGTTCGCGACAACCTGGTGTTGGCGTTGCAGGCACGCCGGGGCTTCGCCCGACCTTTGTCGGCGAAGGCCAAAAGCGAACTCGTGCATCGCTATATGGAAGCGCTCGACGTCCGTCCCCGCGACCCCGATGTGCTCATCAAGAACCTCAGCGGCGGAAATCAGCAGAAAGTGCTGCTGGCCCGCTGGCTGATCACCCGGCCGACACTGCTCATCCTCGACGAGCCCACTCGCGGCATCGACGTCGGCGCCAAGGCGCAGATTCAGAAACTGGTGACCGATCTGGCCACCGACGGCATGGCAGTGCTGTTCATCTCGGCCGAACTCGATGAGGTGGCTCGGATCAGTGATCGCGTCGCCGTAATGCGCGACGGACACAACATCGCCCAGATCGACGGCGGCTGCGCGGTTTCGGAGCTCACCCGGCTCATCGCCAGCGGGAGCCATTGATGATGCGTCGCCTGACCGCCTCGCCGCTGCTGTGGCCGACCTTGGCACTGATTGCGTTGCTGGGCCTCAACGTCGTACTCACTCCCGCGTTCTTGACCGTTCGGATCGAAGACGGCCACCTCTACGGCAGCCTCATCGACATCCTGCGCAACGGCGCACCGACCATGCTCGTCGCGCTCGGAATGACTCTCGTCATCGCCTCTCGAGGCATCGACCTGTCGGTCGGTGCGGTGGTGGCGATCTCCGGGGCGCTCGCATGCGCGCACATTGCCTCCGCGGCAGACCCGGGCAGCGCGGCCACCATCGTCACCGCTATGTCGATTGCGCTGGGCGTCGCCGTTGTTCTGGGCCTGTGGAACGGAATGCTGGTGTCCATCTTCGGGATTCAGCCGATTATCGCCACCCTTGTGCTGATGACGGCCGGTCGCGGCATCGCGCTGCTGATTACGGAAGGCCAGATCGTCACCGTAACCAGCGAGCCATTCAAGGTCCTCGGTGCGGGCTACGCCCTCGGTCTACCGGTGGCGATCTTGACGAGCCTGACAGTATTCGCCGTTGTCGGACTGATCACTCGGCGCAGCGCACTTGGCATGCTGCTGGAGTCCGTCGGGGTCAATCCCGCCGCCAGCCGGCTGGCCGGCGTGCGGTACCGCACGATCGTATTCGCCGTGTACGTGTTCAGCGCGCTGTGCGCCGGCATCGCGGGGTTGATGATCGCCTCCAACATCTCTGCCGCAGACGCAAACAACGCGGGACTGTGGATCGAGATGGACGCCATCCTCGCGGTGGTGATCGGGGGCACGTCCCTGCTCGGCGGCCGCTTCAGCCTGACGGGGACGATCCTGGGCGCGTTGATCATTCAAACCCTGACGACAACCGTCTACACCGCGGGCATCACTCCGGAGACGACGCTGGTCTTCAAGGCGGTAGTAGTGATCGCGGTCTGCCTGCTGCAAGCACCGCGGTTCCGCCGACTGCTTCGACGACGGCGACGCGCCGCGCTGCAGCCCGCAGTCCCGGAACCCGAAGTCGCCGAACCGGCACAGCGAGCGGACAAGGTGGCGGCATCGTGAGCACCCCAACCCTGCGTCGCCACCCGATCGCCCCGGCGGTGGCCGAGCGCATACGCGGACGCTATCTCTCCCCCATTGCCTCCGTGATCCTCTTCGTGGCGTTGTTCACCACCGTCATCGTGCGCTACGACTTCGCCAGCCCCGCCCAGGTGTTCTTGAACCTGCTCGTCGACAACGCTCACCTGATCGTGCTGGCCGTCGGGATGACGTTCGTGATCCTCACCGGCGGGATCGATCTGAGCGTCGGCTCGGTCGTCGCACTGTCCACGGTGATCCTTGCGAAGACGCTTCAATCTGGTTGGCCCGCACCGATCGCGATCGCGACCGTGCTAATTGTCGGTCCACTGCTCGGCTTGCTGATGGGCACCGTGATCGAGTTCTTCGAGCTGCAGCCATTCATCGTGACGCTCGCCGGCATGTTCCTCGCGCGCGGGCTGTGTTACGTCATCAGCGTCAATAGCCTGCCGATCAAGGATCCGGTGTTGCGGGCGCTCGGGCTGAACTACGTGTACCTGTATGAGGACAAGTTCATCCGCTGGACGGTGGTCATCGCACTGATCGTCGTGGTAGCCGCGGTCTTTGTGTTGCACGAAACCCGGTTCGGGCGAACCGTATACGCGGTCGGCGGCAGCCGGCAGTCGGCCCAGTTGATGGGGCTGGCCGTCACGCGTACCCAGATCTCGGTGTATGTGATCAGCGGTTTCTGCGCCGCGTTGGCCGGGTTGTTGCTCGGCGTGCAGAAGCTGTCCGGCTACAGTCTCAACGGCGTCGGCCTCGAGCTCGACGCGATCGCAGCGGCGGTGATCGGCGGTGTGTTGCTCTCCGGCGGAGTCGGTTTCGTGCTGGGGTCGCTGATCGGAGTGCTCGTCCTCGGCATCATCCAGGTGTTCGTCACCGCCGAGAATCTCGATTCGTACTGGACCCGGATCATGACGGGCATCCTGCTGCTGGTCTTCGTCCTCGTACAGCGCGTCCTGGTCAGGAACACCCGATGACGGCAGAACCCATTCCGCGCCGACCCGTGATGGCCGACGTCGCCCGACTCGCAGGCGTCTCGCATCAGACGGTGTCGCGGGTCATCAACGGCTCGGCGAGCATCCGGCCCAGCACGCGGGAACGGGTGGAGCGCGCGATCGCCGATCTCGGATATCACCCGAATACGGCCGCGCGCGCGTTGGTCACCAGAAGATCCAAGATCATCGGGATCATCGGCAGCAACACCGCGCTTTACGGGCCGGCCAGCATTCAGTTCTCGATTCAGGACGCAGCGCGCGCCGCGGGCTACTTCTCCAGCCTGGTGACGCTGGCCGCGGTCACCCACGACGAGTTGCGCGGAGCGCTGAACTATCTCAGCCGCCAGTCGGTGGAGGCGATCGTCATGATCGTCACCCAACAGGAGGCGCTCGCCGTGGTGCGGTCGGAGGCCACCACCATCCCGTTGATCGTCGTCGAGGGTGAGCTGTCGGGGCGCGGACTGAGCGTCGGTGTCGACCAAATGGAAGGCGCACGGCTGGCGACACAGCATCTCATCGACCTCGGTCACCGCGATATCGTCCATGTCAGCGGCCCGTTGACCTGGACCGAGGCCCGTGCCCGCCGGGCCGGCTACGTCGAGGTCATGCGCGCCGCCCGGCTGCCGGTGCGGGCCGACCTGGAAGGTGACTGGAGCCCGGCTCGCGGTTATGCGATCGGCCGAGAATTGGTCAAGCGCAACGACTTCACGGCCGTCTTCGTTGCCAACGACCAGATGGCGATCGGCATCCTGCACGCGTTCGCACAGGGCGGTATCGCTGTGCCCGACGACGTCAGCCTGATCGGGTTCGACGACGTTCCCGAGGCCGCCTACCTCAATCCCGCGCTGAGCACGGTGCGACAGGACTTCCACGCGGTCGGCCAACGCGCGATCGAACTTCTCACCGCCGTCCTCGACGGGGTGTCGCCGGCCACTCCGCTGCTCGCTCCGGAACTCGTCGTTCGCGATAGCACTCGCCCGCATACCAGGACCAAGTGAGGATCTTGATGCACCGCCAGAAGTACACGATCGGAATCGATTTCGGCACTCTCTCCGGACGCGCCGGCGTCGTTCGAGTAGATGACGGAGAGGAACTGGCCAGCGCCGAGCACATTTACGAACACGGCGTATTGACTCAGTCGCTGCCGGTTGGTGGCGTGCGCCTGCCCGCCCAATGGGCGCTGCAGGTGCCCGAGGATTACCGACGTGTACTGAAAATTGCTGTACCAGAGGCGATCAGCCGAGCCGGCATCGACCCGCCCGACGTGATCGGCATTGGCACCGATTTCACCGCCTGCACCATGATCCCGGTGCTCGCCGACGGCACACCGTTGTGCGAGACGGCGGCCTTCGCCGACCGCCCGCATGCATACGCCAAGCTGTGGAAGCATCACTCTCCACAGCCACAGGCCGATCGGATCAACGCCCTCGCCGCCGAACGGAATGAGCCGTGGCTCAAGCGATACGGCGGATTCATATCCAGCGAGTGGGAGTTCGCGAAGGCGCTGCAGATCCTCGAGGAGGATCCCGAGGTCTACGACGCCATCGACCGCTGGGTCGAGGCCGCCGACTGGATCGTCTGGCAGCTGTGCGGGTCTTACGTGCGCAACGCGTGCAGCGCCGGCTATAAGGGCATCCGCCAGGACGGGCGCTACCCCACCCGGGACTTCCTGACCGCGCTCCATCCCAAGTTCGCCGATTTCGTCGACGCCAAGCTCGACCATCCGATCGGAGCACTCGGCGATGCCGCCGGAGTGCTGACCGAACAAGCCGCCCAGTGGATGGGCCTGCCCGCCGGGCTGCCCGTCGCCGTCGGCAACGTCGACGCGCATGTCACTTCGGCCGCGGCCAATTCCCTCGAACCCGGCCAACTGCTGGCCATCATGGGCACATCCACCTGTCACGTCATGAATTCGGATGTCCTCCAAGACGTTCCGGGGATGTGCGGCGTCGTCGACGGTGGCATCGTCGCCGGGTATTGGGGGTATGAGGCGGGTCAGTCCGGAGTCGGCGACATTTTCGCGTGGTTCGTCGACAACTGTGTCCCCGGGTCCATCCACGAGCAGGCCCGGGATCGCAACGTGTCCGTCCACGACCTACTGACCGAGCAGGCCGCGGCACAGCGCGTCGGCCAGCATGGATTGGTCGCCCTGGACTGGCACAGCGGCAATCGTTCGGTGCTGGTCGATCACCAGCTGTCGGGGGTGATCGTCGGGCAGACCCTGGCCACCACGTGTGCCGATCTGTACCGGGCGCTGCTGGAGGCGACGGCCTACGGGACGAGGATGATCGTCGAGACCTTCGTGAACAACGGTGTGCCGGTGACCGAGGTCGTTGTCGGTGGCGGCCTCCTCAAGAACCGCCTGCTGATGCAGATCTACGCCGACGTCGTGGGATTGCCGTTGTCGACCGTCAATTCGGCACAGGCGCCCGCGCTGGGCGCTGCGATTCACGCCGCCGCGGCCGCCGGCGCATACCAGGACGTGCCTGCCGCTGCCAAGCAGATGGGCGGCCGTACCCGCAACGCTTACCTCCCCATCGTTGACAACGTCGCGCGCTACGACCGGCTGTATGCCGAATACGTCAAGCTGCACGACTGGTTCGGCCGCGGCAACGCAATGATGCGCACGCTGCGCGAGATATCCACCCCCGCAACAGCTGGAGCGTCCCGATGACCGTCACATCCGAAATCAGCGCTGTCGTCGCCGAACTGCGCCGCGAGGTTTGCGATCTGCACGCACAGTTGACGAAGTATCAGTTGGTGATCTGGACCGCCGGCAACGTCTCGGCGCGGGTGCCCGGTCACGACCTGATGGTGATCAAGCCGTCCGGCGTGGACTACGACGCCCTCACGCCCGACGACATGGCGGTGTGCGACCTGTACGGCAACCTGGTGGACGGCCACCTCGCCCCATCGTCGGACACGGCGGCCCACGCGTACGTCTACCGGCACATGCCGGAGGTGGGCGGCGTGGTGCACACCCACTCCACGTACGCCACCGCGTGGGCGGCCAGAGGCGAACCCATCCCGTGTGTGCTGACCATGATCGCCGACGAGTTCGGTGGTGACATCCCAATCGGCCCATTCGCCCTCATCGGGGACGACTCGATCGGGCGCGGCATCGTTGAAGCGTTACGCAGCAGCCGATCTCCGGCTGTGCTCATGCGCAACCACGGGCCGTTCACCGTCGGACCCGACGCCCGCTCGGCGGTCAAGGCCGCCGTGATGGTCGAAGACGTTGCGCGCACCGTACACATCGGTCAGCAACTCGGCGCCCTCGACCGCATCGACGGCCGCGACGTCGCTGCACTCTTCGATCGCTACCAGAACGTCTACGGCCAAACGGCCGCCCCGCAGGAAGGCAACAACCCATGATCGACTCGCGAATACTCGATGGCGAAGTGTGGTTCGTCACCGGCAGCCAATCGATGTACGGCCAGGAAACCCTCGATCAGGTGGCGGGCCAGTCCCGCCAAATCGCCGAGCAGCTCGACGGTTGCGCCGAGATTCCGGTCCGAATCGTCTGGGTGCCGACCGTCGTCACCTCCGACAACATCGCTGCGGTGATCCGCCAGGCCAACGACAGCGCCCAGTGCATCGGCGTAATCGCATGGATGCACACGTTCTCTCCGGCGAAGATGTGGATCCGTGGTCTACGCGCCCTGCAGAAGCCATTGCTGCACCTGCACACGCAGTTCGGTGTCGAACTGCCGTGGGACAGCATCGATATGGATTTCATGAATCTCAACCAGGCGGCACACGGCGACCGCGAGTTCGGTTACATCCAGTCGCGGCTATCGACGGCACGTAAGACCGTCGCCGGGCATGTCAGCGATCAACGCACGCGCTCGCGTGTCGGGGCGTGGACGCGCGCCGCGCTCGCCACCGCCGAACTGGCTACCCTGCGAGTGACACGGTTCGGCGACAACATGCGCAACGTCGCCGTCACCGAGGGCGACAAGGTCGAAGCAGAAGCGCACTTCGGTGCATCGGTCAACACCTATCCGGTCAACGAGCTCGTCGACGTCGTCGAACGAGTGCCGGCCGCCGAGGTGGACAAGCTTGTTCGCGAGTACGAGCATGCCTACCGGCTCGCCCCTGAGCTGAGACCCGGAGGTGACCGCCACACCTCGCTTCGGCACGGCGCGCAGATCGAAGCTGGGCTGCGAAAGTTCCTTGAGAACGGCGATTTTCACGCGTTCACTACCAACTTCGAGGATCTCGGAGGGCTGCGCCAGCTGCCCGGCCTTGCCGTGCAACGGCTGATGGCCGATGGCTACGGCTTCGGCGCAGAAGGCGACTGGAAAACCGCGGTCATGTTGCGGGCGGTGAAGGTGATGGCCGAAGGTCTGCCCGGCGGCACGTCGTTCATGGAGGACTACACCTACGACCTGACGGTCGGCGCCGAACGCGTCCTTGGCGCCCACATGCTGGAAGTGTGCCCGTCGATCGCGGACGGCGTGCCGTCGCTGGAGGTGCACCCGCTGTCGATCGGCGGGCGCGAAGATCCCGTCCGATTGCGGTTCACGGCGGCGCCGGCCGACGCGGTGATTCTCGGGATCAGCGATGTCGGTTCGCGATTCCGCCTGGTGGCCAACGAAGTTCGCGTCGTCGAGCCGACGGCTCCGCTGCCAAACCTTCCCGTGGCATGCGCGGTGTGGGAGCCGTGCCCAAGCTGGTCCGTCGCCGCCGAGGCGTGGCTGATGGCCGGGGCGCCCCATCACACCGTGCTCACCACTGCGGTCGGAACAGAGGTGCTCGAGGACTTCGCCACCATGACCGGAACTGAGCTGCTGGTGATCGACGGGGACACCACCGTGCGGGGGTTCATTCGGGAGCTGAAATGGAACGACGTGTACCACCACGCCGCAGCGGGTCTCTGACCCCACGTCAGTCGCGCGAGCGGAAGCTGGACCGCTTCGACCGTGACTTACTCGTGTTCTGGCTCAGTTGGGCGCCGTATGGCGGCCCGCCCACTGACGAATGCTTCGTTGAGTTCGGGATGGACGTGGAGCGCGTGCGTGAGCGCTGCATGGAAGTGGTCTGCTCGGCTCGCGCCGCTGAATTCGTCGACGCCGACCGTTCACTGCTGCTTCGCGCCTCTCAGCTGCTGCTGGGACCCCTGACTCAGCGCGACAGTCGTTCCATCGTTCCCGAAGCCAATCCGAGGGTGAACCGCTTCGCGCGCCGACCGGCGTCGGCTAGCGCCTTGCGGCCTGCTTTGACGGGTCGGACCGCAACGTCATCGCCCACGCGGACCGTGCCGCTGGAGTCGACACCGCAGTAGACGCCGAGGCATCGCTGCGCCCGAACGGCCACCGCCTTCGTGATGCGGCGGTCGACCTCGAATCCGGGCTGCGCACGGCTTGGTACCACACAGCGAACCGTCGGCATCATCACGTCGAGAGCTACTTCGCCGACCGTCACACGGGCCCCGGTCCAGTGCGACTCCGGTAGGCCGTCGCCTGGATCATCAAGCGCCAGTAGCACATTGGGGCGAAATCGGCGGACGTCGAGTTCAGTGCCGATCTCTGCGCCGATGGTCGCCAGGCTGGTCTGGCTCAGCACGTGCACGGGCGCCAAGTCGACGAACATGCCCGGAGGCGTTGAGTAACGAGCGAAATTGACCATATCTGCCACTCGCACCATCGAGAGATCAGGCAGCTTTTCATCGTCGGCGACACCGAAGGCGGCGCGAAGCCACGCGGGTGACATTGTTTCGGAGCGCTCGGCGCGGGTCAGCTTGTGCAGGCTGGTGTCCTCCGCCGGCGGCAGAGCCGTCAGCCTGACGTCGCGTCCCGCCAATTCGGAGAGCTTCGCGTGCACACCGCCGTCGCTGCTGGACAACACCGTGCCGTCAGGGAAGCTGATTTCAACCTCGGGAACATTCCCCGGGCCGGCATCTGGCGAGACAGGCCCGACATATCGGGCGGTCGCCGTCAGCAGCACCGGTATCTGCCGAGCCGAAGCCGTGACGTCACGTCCCAAGTCGCGAACGGCCCACAGCCGGTCCCCCAGCACTCCGCGGGGACCGATCTCGGCGTGCTCGATTCGTTCGCCCCCCAGCGACTTGACGGGATAGCGCCACAATTCGGCGACCCGACCAACGGTCATGGCGCCACGGTACGGCGCGCCGTTAAGAGATGGGCTGCATTCCCGCCATATATCGCCGGGCCAGGTCCTGATACGCGCCAGGATTGGTGTTCACCCACATCTCCGCGCCCGTGCCCGCGATCGGCCCACGCACCTTGGCCGGCGCGCCGGTCACCAGCACCTCGTCGGGGATCTTCGTGCCGCCGACGACCAGCGAGTGCGCCGCAATCAGGCTGCGCGCGCCGATCACCGCGCCGTCGAGCACCGTGCAGTGGTTGGCGAGCACGGCCTGGGCCCCGATATGCACGCCGTGCACCACGCAGCCGTGCGCGACCGTCGCACCCGGGCCGACATCGACAGGAATGCCCGGCGGGGCATGCAGCACGCAGCAGTCCTGCACGTTGGCGCCCTCACGGACGATGATCGGGGCGAAGTCGGCGCGAATGACCGCGTTGAACCACACAGACGCGCCTGCCTCGACGTGGACGTCGCCGACCAGCGTGGCGGTGGGGGCGATGAACGCGGTCGGATCGATCGTCGGCGATCGGCCCTCAAAGGTGTACAACGGCATCGTCTACATATACCGCAGGTAAAACGGGTTTAGATTGCGCCTCGGGGGGCAAAAACTGTAACGTGTTCTAGTTAGAGAGCACAGATTGGGAGGCCCGAGGTGACCACCGAAACCGCAGGCATTCGCGAGATCGACACCGGCGCGCTGCCGGACAGGTACGCGCGTGGCTGGCACTGCCTTGGCCCGGTGAACGACTATTTGGACGGCAAACCGCACGGTGTCGAGATTTTCGGGACCATGCTGGTCGTCTTCGCGGACTCCCACGGCGACGTCAAGGTGCTGGACGGGTACTGCAGGCACATGGGTGGCAACCTCGCGCAGGGCACCATCAAGGGCGACGAGGTCGCCTGCCCGTTCCACGACTGGCGCTGGGGCGGCGACGGCAAGTGCAAGCTGGTGCCCTACGCCAAGCGCACCCCGCGACTGGCGCGGACGCGCGCGTGGCACACGGACGTCCGCGGTGGCCTGCTATTCGTCTGGAACGACCACGAGGGCAACCCGCCGCAGCCCGAGGTACAGATCCCGGACATCCCCGAGACCGCCAGCGACGAGTGGACCGACTGGCGCTGGAACTCGATCCTGATCGAGGGCTCCAACTGCCGCGACATCATCGACAACGTCACCGACATGGCGCACTTCTTCTATATCCACTTCGGTCTGCCGACGTACTTCAAGAACGTGTTCGAGGGCCACATCGCCTCGCAGTATCTGCACAACGTCGGCCGGCCCGACATCAACGACATGGGCACCACATACGGTGAAGCGCACCTGGATTCGGAGGCGTCGTACTTCGGCCCGTCCTTCATGATCAACTGGTTGCACAACAGCTACGGCGGCTTCAAGGCCGAGTCGATCCTGATCAACTGCCACTACCCCGTCACCCAGAACTCGTTCTTGCTGCAGTGGGGCGTCATCGTCGAGAAGCCGAAGGGGCTCGACGAAGAGACCACCGACAAGCTGGCCCGGGTGTTCACCGAAGGTGTGAGCAAGGGATTCCAGCAGGACGTCGAGATCTGGAAGCACAAGACCCGCATCGACAATCCGCTGCTGGTCGAGGAGGACGGCGCCGTTTATCAGATGCGCCGGTGGTACCAGCAGTTCTATGTCGATGTCGCCGACGTGACGCCGGATATGACCGACCGGTTCGAGATCGAGATCGACACCACGGCGGCCAATGAGAAGTGGCATGTCGAGGTCGAGGAGAATCTCAAGCAGCAGGCTGCCGAGAAAGAAAAGGCCGAACAGGGGTTGTAGTGAGCCGGGAGCGCAACGCGCCAGACGTCGACGAGCTAGCGCGGTCGATGCTGAGGCTCTACGGCGCCCACGACGACGACCATGAACACAACGGCGCCAGTGGGATCCGTTCCAAGGCGCCCAACTTCGCGTCGGATCCTGAGCGTGCCGCCGCCGTGGCGGAAGCCACGCAACGCGACCGCGAACGGTATCTGACCTCCGGGCTGGTGTCGGTTGACTGCCGGTTCTGCCACGTCGCGGTGCAGGTGAAGAAGCTCGGCCCGGGGCATACTTCAGTGCAGTGGAACACCGAGGCGTCACAGCGGTGCGCGTACTTCGCCGAGATCCGGCAGTCCGGCGGTGATTCCGCACGTGCCCCGTCGTGCCCGAAGCTGGCCGACAGCATCAAACACGCCGTCGCCGAAGGGTGTTTGGAGGAGGTATCCAGTGCGCCCTCCCCCGGCGACGGCTAGCGTATCGGCGCTGTTGCTTGGTTTCCTCCTCGGAGGCTGCACGCAGACGGTTGACACACCACAACCGCGGGCCGAGCCGGCGGTGGCGCCCATTACCGCGCTACAGGTCGGCGACCTGTTGAGCTCGAAGGTCCAGGACAGGGACGGCAATCTGTTCATCACCGTTGAACCACGAGAGTGCAGACCTCACGCGCTCGAGGTGGATCCACCGCTCATCTTCGACCTCGACCCTGCGGCAACCGATGGTGGGCATTGGGTCTCTGACGACGGAGTCGTGATCGACGAGACAGCCGGTGTCTATCACGCCAACTTCGACGCCAACCGCGCATTGGCAGAAACGAAGCGCACCATCGATGCCTGTCGGGATGTTCCATTCACGATCACCGACATGCGAGACCGCGAGTACCACTTCAGGCTTCTGCCCCAGGTGAATTCGGGATCGCCGGACATCGTGCTGTGGTCATTCACAGCCAGCGACTGGGCCTGCGACAACGCGTTCGTTGCCGCGCACAATGCTGCCGTCCGGATCTCGACGTGTGCACCCGCCAACGGCTACGACGTGTTATCGCTGGCGCGCGAAGCGTTGAAACGGATTGAGAGGCTGGCCAATACCACGGCGTGACGCCTAGAGCCCCTTGAACCGGTCCTTGACCTGCTCGTCGGTCAGGCCGTAGTCCGCAAGCGAATACGTGTGCTTGGGCGCCCGTGGCCCCTTCTTGCTCTCCGCGTGGGTCTCCTCGACGGCAGCGCGGGCTTCGTCGGTGAAGTCGATGCCGAAGTGACGATAGATCGCTTCGAGTTCGCCGACCGGGTCGGCGATGAAAGCGAAGTAGTCCATGTCGTAGAACTGAGCCGAATCATGTTTTTTCCGTTCGGCATTGAACAGCTCCAGACCGCGCGACCAAGTCTGTAGTGAGTCCTGCCCAATGGTCTCGCCGACGAACGTGGTCGACCAGCCGGCAGTGGTGTGCTGTGCCAGCGAGCACATCGACGCCATGATCGTCTCGGCCGGTCGGTGGCATTGAATCACCAGCGCGTCCGGATACGTTGCGAACAATGCATCGAGCGCGAACAGATGGCTGGGATTCTTGAGCACCCACCGCTTTTCCGCATCGTTCAGCCCGATCAGCTGAAGGTTCTTGCGGTGCCGCTGATACGGTCTCGTCCAGTCCTGCTTGTCCAACCACCGGGCGTAGGTGGGCACATGCGCCAGCGTCTCGTAGGACACCGAATGCAGCGACTGACGCAGCAGTTGCCAGCACTCCTCGACGTCGTCGGCGGTCATGTAGTGCAGCCCGGTGTAGTCCGGGTTCTCGTCGTGCGCCTGCTTGAATCGCGCATCAAGTTCAACGAAAACCGGATTCTCCGACCAGGTTTCGCGCGGCGGACGCGGCTGCGGGAATTCTGCTAGCCACAGTTCCAGGCCCTGATGTCGCGGATCGGCGGCCAGCAACCGGTGCAGCGCTGTGGTGCCGGTGCGGGGTAGGCCGGTGACAAAGATCGGCCGCTCGATCACCACGTCCGCGTGCTGCGGGTACTGTTTCCACGCCGCTTCCGACAGCAGCCGCGCCACCAGAGCGTTGCGCACGAAGAACCGCGACATCTTGCTGCCGATCTCGGTGAGACCGGCCTCGCGGGCGTACGAGTCGAGCAGCACGCCGAGCGCTTCGCGGTAGTTGTCGTCGTCGGCACCGAAATCATCGAGGCCGCACGCCTTCGTCGCAGAGGCGTGCAGCTCGTCGACAGTGCCGACGTCGATTCTGGTGCTCATGCTTTGTACTCCCCGCAGTTGACGTCCAGCGTCTGCCCGGTGATTCCGCTGGACAGATCGCTGGCCATGAACAGGATCGCCGACGCCACCTCGTCCTCGGTCGGCAGCCGCTTCAAATCCGAGGTCGCAGCGGTGGCCTTGTAGATCTCGTCCACGGTGGTGCCGTACTTGCCGGCCTGGTGGGTGAAGTAACTTTCCAGCGTTCCACCCCAGATGTAGCCGGGCAGAATCGAATTCACTCGGATGCCCTGCTCGCCGAGCTCGGTGGCCAGCGACTGTGACATCGCCAAGAGCGCGGACTTCGCCATCTTGTAGGCGCCGTACTTGGCCTGCGAGTGCCGAACCACCATCGAGTTCACGTTGACGACGGACCCCTTCGACTCCGCCAACGCGGGGGTGAAGCCCTGGATCAGTCGCAGGGCGCCGAACACCGTCAGCTCGATCGCGTCGCGCATGTGCTCGAAGGTGGTGTTGGCCAACGGTTTCATCGACGGCACCCGGAACGCATTGTTGATCAGCACGTCGACCTTGCCGTACGCCTTGAGCGTCTCCTCGACGAGGTTGTTCACCTGCGCCTCGTCGGTGATGTCGGTGCCGACTGACACAGCGCGCCTGCCGAGATCAGTGATCTGCTTGGCCACGTCATCGAGACGCTCGACAGTCCGGGCCGCCAGCACTAGATCCGCACCCGCTTCCGCGCATCGCCGCGCAAGCGTGGTGCCCAGTGCCGGACCCACGCCACTGATCACGACGACCTTGTCATCCAGCAAGCCAGCCATCTACCCCACCATCCTGTGTCCAATTTGTGTCTGGCGCTCGGCAATTCGCGCACGCCAGTCGTCTTCGGAGATCTTGTTCTTCTCGTAGTACGGCAGCGACTGCGCGACCTTGTCGAACTCGACCACTTCCGCGGTCGGGCCGTCTGCCTCGGTGAGCTCACGCGACACCCGCTGCCACCGGAACTGCAGGTAACCCTTGGCGTGCCCGAGCGTCTCCACCCAGTTGGTCACGCCGGGGTTGCGGTCGGCGACCACGATGCGGATCTTGCCGTCCGGATCCGCCTGCGCCTGAGTGCCGTTCAGCGACGTCTGGTGGTTGATGTAGTCGAGCGAGATGTACCACAGGCTGCCCAGCTGGAAGCCCAGGTAAGGAGCGTCGGTCACGGGCAGCGTGATGACGATCGCCTGGTCCGGCGTCAGGTCGAAGTGCCCGACGGACGAGTACTGGGTGGCCAGCCCGCCCGGCGTGAGCCGCGGCGCCACCAACGTGTTGACCGGAATGTTGGTATAGAACCACTGCGGAAACTGCAGCCAAGTCTTGACCCGCTGCACCAGCTGCTTTCCCGCTGTGGCATAACGCTTCTCGATCAGCTCACGAGTCAGCGGCGGCGGTGCGGTGCCCGCGGTGTCGACGCGCTCGATCGCGAACGAGCCGCGTTGTGCCGACCAGTCGTTGTAGACCTCCCTGATCACCAGCTGGGAGGGTGTCTCCGGCCGGAACCGCCACTCGAAGCTGCCATCCGCCGCGATGTCGAGTTTGCGATCGTCGAACGCCGTTTCGCTGTCGGGCACCACCTTGTCGGTGTACTCACCGCCGAGCAGCTGGAAGCTCACGTCGGTGGTGGTGCCGCGCTTCCCGGTCACGACGTAGTCGTGTTCGGGCAGCACGCGGGTGCCGAAGTAGAGGGTGTCGGGATTGTCGAGGCCCATCTTGGTGAACGGGCCCGTACCGCTGTGCAGGAACGGGTGGTCACGCTCGTAGTCGAACGCCACGTGCGTACACGCTGCGATGCAGCCTGCGAGGTATTGCAGGCCTTCCAACAGATCGGCTTCGGATTCGATGTGGGGCGCTTCGCCGACCAGCTTCTCGGCCTCGGCGATCGCCTCCATCAGTGGCTGCGAGTACACGCCCTCGAAACTAGAACGTGTTCTACCAAGAGTCAATATATCGACCGCAGCGGTACATATATGGAACAGCAGGGTACCCTGCTCTCGTGTCCGCCCCAGAGTCCGCCGGCCGTGCGTCGCCGCCCACCGAACGGGTGGTCCGCATCCTGGATTTTCTCGCCGCCCGTCCAGAGGAACGCTTCGGGCTGTCCGACCTCGCCCGCAAGCTGGGGCTGAGCAAGCCGACCTGCCTTGGCATCGTCACGTCGCTCACCGACGCCGGATACCTGGTGCGCGACGCCGGGGACAAGACGTACCGACTGGGCCCGTCGTTGATCACGCTCGGGCACACGGCGCAGGAATCGATGCGAGTCAGTCCGGCAGCCCGGGAGGAGCTGCGCCGGTTGTCGGCGCGGTTCGGCGTGACGGCGGCGCTGTCGGGGGTGATCGATGACCGGATCACGCTGCTGGACCTGGTCGCGCCCGCAGGGGCTGGGCCGGGCGTGGAGGTCGGTCAGAGTTACCCGTTCGCGCCGCCGGTGGGACTGATGTTCGTGCTGTGGGACGACGAGGCCGCGCGCGACTGGCTCGCGAAGGAGCCGAC
>Ga0075428_100002273_pt1 | contig 20815 bp, 14 predicted proteins | sample RhiMetdeltSRZDD2_FD_75291 | JGI IMG/M metagenome (GOLD analysis project Ga0075428, IMG submission 75291) | Populus rhizosphere microbial communities from Tennessee, USA - Rhizosphere MetaG P. deltoides SRZDD2 | ecosystem: Host-associated > Plants > Roots > Rhizosphere > Soil | place: USA... | reverse complement strand
CGCACTTTTCGAGGTATTTGCGCTCGTCCAAGTCGAGCACAATCACGGGCGCTTTTCGCATACGCCATTGTCTCAGCCCAACCCATTTACGCCAAGCGATTATTGAGACACTACACTAGCCCGTAAGCTAAAACCGAGTGATGTCGTAGCGGCTGGCTGCTGAAATCGCCCGCCAAGACGCGGTCATCGTGCACGAACGGCTGCTCGGAAACGATGGGCACGGGCAGAATTCTAATGGGCTCGGCCGCGTGCGTCTAACTTCCATTTCAAAAGCGACCCTCTGGATCGACCATCCACGATCAATCACTTGCATCTACCAGCGCCCGGATTACCGCGCTTGCAGCGGTCTTCTCGAGCAGGGACAAAGCGGAAATGGCCGGCGTAGGCCGCCGGTAGAAATGCTTCGGGCTTCGCGACGACGAGCACTGTTCTACGCGCGTATTCTTCTCATGATCGTTCTCCGAGTTGTCTAATGTGCGCGGGATCATGCCAGTCGCGCTTGCAGAAGCGGCATTGTTTCGCCTCCGCGGTTCGCAACGGCTCACCGCAATGGGGACATGGAGTGAGAGGCGCGTGGCCTTGACCGACGATGCCGCGGTGGTGAGCACAGAGCGCCGCATCCCTCAGATTGCATCCTTAGGTGCTGGCGGCGCTGCCGCTCTCGAAACAGATCTCCGCGAGCGCGGCCCCAGGCGACGAAACCGCCAGTACCCAGCACCCAGTACCTAACACCGTGCAGTCACGTCATGGGCATTTCGCGACCGCTTCTCGCGCCAGACGGAGAACGAGAGACTCGTCGATGACACCGTTCGCCTCGAGATTCCTCGCGCGCTGGAACGCGCGAACTGCGGAGCGCGTGCGTTCATCCAGGCTGCCCAGCATCGATGGCCGGTAACCCAACGCCTGCAGCAGGATCTGGGCGGTTCGCACCAGGTCTCGATCGGGAGATGTCGACGCCGGCTCGATGAGGATCCGTTGCGATGATGCGCGCCGGATCGGCGGCGTGGGACTCGGCTCGCCGGACCCGCGCGGAGCCGAGGATCGCGGCGCCGGAGCCAGCGACGGTGCGCTGTGACAGTGATAGTCGCCGGTTTTGCGATTCGTGTGGCATCCGTTTCGATCCAGCCCACCGCCATGACCCGCTGCCGATTGCGAGATTAGAAGAGCGAATGCCGTTGCGACGACGAAGCAAACGGATTTCATCGAAGCCTCCTCGAGAGGACCAAACACCATTCGCGTACGGAGGTGGCGCGCTAACGAACAATCGCCTGCGAACACCCAACGAACCCCGCATACCGCGCAGCGGTCTTGTCGATCGACGCGCGCTCGCGCGCGCTCAGCGGACGAAAGGCGGAGATGTGGATCTGCACGGCGCGCGGGCCGAGCGTGCGTTTCCAAGTGCCGACGACGCGGCCATCGAGGACGACGATCGGTTGGATGACGCCGCCGCCGGCATTGACGTTTTTCGCGAACGCCGGATCGAGGACGGCGCTGCGGTCTTTGAAGCCGACGGTGTATTCGTCGTAGGGCGGGAGGAGATGGGCGGTGGCCGAGACGCGCGGAACATTCGAGGGCGAAAAGTACAGTGCGTCTTCGCGCGTGAGCGCGTCGCCCACCCCGGCCAGTCCCTGGCGCACTTCGCGTGCGGTTAGGCCGGACCACCACATGAAGTCGGCGATGGTCGCGGGACCGTGGCCGGTGAAGTAGCGAAGCGTGAGCTCGGCCAGCGATTCATCCACAGGCTTCGGCTTCGCGAACGGAAGCCATTCGTCGAAGAGGACGAACGTCGGTTGTTTGCCGCGGCGCGGGCCGAAACAGAGGACGCGTTCGTGTGCGAGCGCGACGAGAATGTGCAGGCCGCGGCTGGCGCCGGTGGCGATGCGCGCTCTCTCCAGCGCCGCATAAATCTCGGGACGTGTGAGCTGCGCGCCGTCGCGTAATGCACGTTCGACCACAGTGCGACACCGCCGCAGCGCGACCGCATCGAGATCGAACTCCTTCTTGTAGCGATTGCGATTGCGCGCGAGCACGCGAGGCGCGAGGAGGTCGACGATCCATCGCGCATCTTCCGACGCCACGAAGTGCAGCGTGCCGCGCTGCGGCCAGAGGCGCACGATGCTTCGCTCCGCGAGCGCGCGCTCGACGTCCGCCTCGACCGCGTCCCGCATGCGCAGCCCGACCGCCCACAACGCGCCGAGGTAATCCTGGGCCTGGACGGCGCCGAAGTGAGAGACGACGGCGAGTGGCGTGTCGAGTTTCACACCCGCGAGATGTTGTGTGAGAAGACGGCGCGCAACGACGCCGATCGCATTCGTCACCATGGTCTAATCGTACGCATGAATCTCCCCTCTTTCCTCTACGGCACCGCGTGGAAGGAAAACGCGACGGAGCGGCTGACGCGGATGGCCATCGCCGAGGGCTTCCGCGGCATCGACACGGCGAATCAGCGGAAACATTACTTCGAGGCGGGGGTGGGCGCGGCGGTGCTCGACGCGATCGAGTCCAGAGCGGTGTCGCGCGACGATCTTTTTCTGCAGACGAAGTTCACGTACGCGGACAGCCAGGACGAGCGCATCTCTTTCGATCCGCGCGCGCCGTACGCGACCCAGGTGCAACAATCGTTCGGGAGCTCCTTGCATCACCTCGGCGTCGACACGATCGATTCCTACGTATTGCACGGTCCCTCGCGACGCCGCGGCCTCGGCGACGCGGATCGCGAAGTCTGGCGAGCGATGGAAGCGCTGCACACGGCCAAGAAGACGCGCCACCTCGGGGTGAGCAACGCCGGCCTCGATCAACTCGACGAGCTCTGGAACTTCGCGGCCGTCAAGCCGGCGTTCGTGCAGAACCGCTGCTACGCGCGCACCGGATGGGATCGCGACGTGCGCGCGTTCTGCCGCCTGCACGGCATCGTGTATCAGGGTTTCTCGCTGCTCACCGCGAATCTGCGCGAGCTGCAGCGGCCCGCGTTCCAGTCGATCGTCGCGCGCAGCGGCAAGACTCCTGCGCAGATCGTCTTCCGCTTCGCGATGCAAGTGGGCATGCTGCCGCTCACCGGCACGACGAGCCGCGCGCACATGCGCGAGGATCTGGCGTCGGCGGCCTTCACGCTCTCCGATGAAGACGTCCGCATCATCGATAATCTGTAGCGATGCCGAAATTCGACGAGACATTCGATACCAAGGCGATCCGCCGCATCGAAGATGCCGTGCGAGAGATCGAGCGCCGCTCGTCCGCGGAAGTCGTCGTCGAGATCCGCGCGCGCTCGGGCTCGTACGCACACGCCGGTGCGCGATTCGCCGCGCTCTTCACGCTCGCGACGCTGGCGATCCTCGTGTTCATGCCGTGGACGGTGCCCGCGATCATGGTGGTCCTCGATCCGATTGCCGCGTACGCGGCCGGGATCCTGCTCGCGCGACGGAGCTCGTCGCTGCAACGGCTCTTCACGACGCGACGGGAACGCCTCGACGCGGTAGGCACGCACGCGGCCGCGCTCTTTCATCGTCGAGGCATCGCGAACACGACCGGCGAAACGGGAGTGCTCGTGTACGTCTCGCTGCTGGAGCGACGCATGGAAGTCCTCGCCGATCGCGGCATCCTGCGCAGCGTCAACGCGATCGACTGGAATGCTGCGCTCACCGCGTTGCACATCGAGCGACGATTCGACGCGGATGCGATCATCGCCGCGCTCCGGACGCTCACTCCAAGCCTGCATCGCGATCTGCCCGCTGCGGATGAAAACGCGGACGAACTGACGAGCGCGCCGGAGATCGAGCTCGCATGAAAACCATCGTTGCGGCGCTGGTCTTGTTCGCATGCGTGACGGCCGAGGCGCGCATCGGCGGCGGCGACACGTACTCCGGTGCGTCGTCGTCCCCTTCGTCCTCTTCGTCTTCTTCCTCGTCTTCGTCGTCTTCTTCTTCGTCCGGGAGTCCGAGCAGCAGTTCCGGTGGAGGATCGAGCAGCAGCTCCGCTGGCGGCGAGGCGAGCGCGATGGTCGCCGGCTTCATCTTCCTCGTGTTCGGCGGCATTTTCGTTTTTGCCGGGCTCGCGGACATCGTCAGCGCGAAGGCGCCCGAGATCACCATCCAGCCGTCCGTCGTGTCGACGTTCGATGCGTCGACGAAGCTGCGCAATCTGCGCCGATGGGACGCGAACTTCTCGGAGATCGTCTTCACCGATTTCTGCTACAGCCTCTTTGCGCACCTCTACGAAGCCCTCGGCCGCGGACAGATCGACCGCTACGCGCCGTACGTCGACGCGGACATGCGCGAGGAACTGAAGCGGCTCGCGCCCGCGGGACTGTCGAGCATCGACGCGATCGTCGTCGGCAGCTTCACCATCGCCGGCGTTCGCGGATTCCAGGCGCCGCGCGTCGAGATCGACGTCGAGTACGAGGCGAATTACACGCAGACGGCGAACGGTCAGACGCGACGCTCGTACGTGCGCGAGCGTTGGACGCTCACGCGCCTTCGCGACGTGCTCTCCCCTGCTCCCGCGAACGCGCGCGCCGAGCATTGCCCGAAGTGCGGCGCGGGCTTGGAGACGCGCAGCGACGGCGCGTGCAACTACTGCGGCACGGTGATCACGGACGGGACGTTCCACTGGTTCGTGCGCGCAATCCAGCGGCTCGCGGAAGAAGAGCGTCCGCCGCAACTCGGCAGCTCGACCGGACCGGAGCCGGGGCTCGATCGGCCGACGGTGCTGCAGCCATGGATCGGCCGGCACATGAAGGAATTCGAGGAGAAGCATTCCGGATTCACGTGGGCCGCGTTCGAAGAGCGCGTGCGTCTGGTCGCGACCGAGCTGCAGAACGCGTGGACGTCGCGCGACTGGTCGCGCGCGCGCCCGTTCGAGACCGACGCGCTCTTCCAGACGCATCGCTATTGGATCGAAGAGTACCTGCGGCAGGGACTGCGCAACGTCGTCGACCGCTACACGATCACGAACGTCGAGATCGCGAAGGTGACGAACGATCCGTTCTACGACGCGGTGACCGTTCGCTTGTACGCGAGCGGCACGGACTACACGGTCGACGAGGAAGGCCACGTCGTGAGCGGACTGCAATCGACGCTGCGCGAGTGGAGCGAGTACTGGACGTTCGTTCGCGGCCGCGTCGCGGCGAGCGCGGATGCGCGGGTCTGCCCAAATTGCGGCGGCCCGCGCGAGGCCGGACAGACCGTGATCTGCAAGTACTGCGGCGGCAAGATCACGACGGGCGAGTTCCCGTGGGTGTTGTCGCGCATCGAGCAGGACGAGGCGTACCGGTGAGAGCGCTTCGTATTCTCGTCCTGGCCTGTTTCGTGTGGGGGCTCGGCTCCACTGCGCGAGCAGGCGAATGGGTGAAGAACAGCGTCACCAATGCGGGCGGCACACGCGCGTTCGAGCTGTACGTGCCGGAGGGCATTCAGAAAAACGAGACGCGTCCGCTGCTCGTCGCCATCCACGGCTGCACGCAGGCCGCCGCGGACTTCGCCGGGCTGGCGCGCACGGCGCGTCTCGCCGATCAGGCGCGCATTCTCGTGCTCCATCCCAGCCAGACTCCGCTCGCGAATCCGAGTCTGTGCTGGAACTGGTTCCTGGAAGCGAACCAGAAGCGCGAAGGCGAGCCGTCGCTGATCGTCGCGATGGTCGACTGGGTCAGGAAGCGTTATCGCGTCGACGAAAAACGGATCTACGTGATGGGCGTCTCCTCGGGCGGATACATGACGAGCATCCTCCTGTCCTGCTACGCCGACGTCTTCGCAGCCGGCGCCGTGGCGTGCGGAGGCATGTACGAAGGCGCGCGCGACGTCATCGAAGCGGTGCACACCGCGGGTCACGGAAGCGCGATGGATCCCGACGCCGCCGGCGCCGATGCCTTTCGCTGTTCCGGTTCGGTGCATCCGCGCGCGGTCCCGACACTGGTCTTCGACGGCAGCGAGGATCCGTACGTCGTCGCCGCCAATGGGAAGCAGGTCGTCGCGCAGTTCGTGCAGGTCAACGATCTCGGCGACGACGGCAGCGACAACGACTCGATCGGAATCGAGCCGTCATCGACGGGCACCGCCGTCTCTGCGGGCGGACTGCCGTACACGTGGTCGTTTTACGGAGGCGGCCTCGTTCGCCACTACGTCGTGAACGGAATGGGACACGCGTGGTCCGGAGGCGATCCGGCATTCGCGTACGCGGATCCGCGTGGCCCCGACGAGACCGCGATCATCTGGAGCTTCCTCCGCGAGTACCGTCGCGAATCCGCGCGAAGCAAGCGCCGCGCGGCAGCGCATTAGGGGCGGTGGCGCAACGCATGAGCATCGTGCCGCACACACGCCCAGGTCCCTCGCTACGCTCGGGATGACAAACGCGCACTAGGCGGCGAGCACTTCGTCGATCTTGATCTCCGCCTGCAGCGTGCGCGCGACGGGACAGCGCTTGGCGATCGTGAGCAAGCGCTCGCGGAGCTCGTCGTCGAGCGGTCCGTGCAGCCGGATCTCGACACGGAATCGATGAATGAATCCGGCCTGGGTCACGCAGTCCGCGCAGTCTTTCGCGTGCTGGCGATCGTGCGTGACGGTCACGTCCACGCCTTCGAGCGGGATCTTTTCGCGCTTCGCGTAGAAGTGCAGCGTCATCGCCGTGCATCCGCCTAACGCGGAGGCGAGCATGTCGTACGGCGTCGGACCTTCGCCTCCGCCGCCCACATCGACCGGCTCGTCCATCACGAAGTGATGCGGTCCGGCTTCGACTTCCGTGCGGAACGATCCGCGCCCGTGGAGAACGACCGAGGCTGTGGTCATGAGCCCTCCGTTAGATCAATCGGCGGATCGCGTCGATCACCGCGGCGAAATCATACGGCTTGAGCAGGTAGCCGGTCGGTCCCTCGAGATGGGCGACCTTTCCTTCGAGCTCGCCCGCGTGACCGGTCGAGAACAACACCGGCAGCTTCGGATGACGGCGGCGGATGCCGTCGAAGACGAGTGTTCCGGGTCCGTCCGGCAGGCCGATGTCGAGGATGACCAGATCGGGACCGAACGAATCGATGGCATCGAGCGCGAGCGCGCCGCGATCGACGACGCGCACCTCCGCTCCTTCGACTTCCAACAGCATCGCGATTCCCGCCGCGACCGGGGCGTCGTCCTCGACGAGCAGCACGCGGCGAACCGAAGGCGGAAGCGTGTCCGCCGCCTGCGCCTGGACGACAGGCTCCTGGTCGGTGGCCGGCAGCATGATGTGGAAGAGAGTTCCGCTGGGGATCGACGTGTCGATGGTGAGGGTTCCTCCATGTTTCTTCACGATGTCGCGGGCGATCGAGAGTCCGAGTCCGGTGCCGCTCTTCTTCGTGGTGAACAGCGGCTCGAAGACTTTCTCGGCGATGTTAGGCGGCACGCCGGAGCCGGTGTCGCTGACGGTGAAGTGCGCCACGCGATGGGCGGGATCGCCCTGCAGCGCCGCGCGAATCGTGAACGTGCCCGCGCCGCGCATCGCGTCCCTCGCGTTCGATGCCAGGTTGACGAAGACCTGCTGCATGAGATGGGGATCGGCGAGAAGACGGATCGAAGGATCGACATCGACGACGAGATTCACGCCCGGTCCGAGAATCGCCGCGAGCTCGTGGTGATGCGCGCCGAGACAGGCGAGCGGATCGACGGGCATGAGAACAGGCGCCGATGAATTTGCGAACCGAAGGATTTCGTGAGTGATACGGGCCCCGCGCTGCACTGCATTTTCGATGTGACCGGCCGCGCGATCAAGAGCATCCGCTGTCCGATTTTTCCGTATGACTTCCGCGAACGGCTGAATGGCCATGAGCACGTTGTTCATCTCGTGCGCGATCGTGGCCGCCAGACGACCGAGGCTGGAGAGGCGGCGGTCTTCGTCGAGGAGGCGCTCCAGGCGCCGGCGATCGGTGAGGTCGATGGCGCTGCCGACGAAGCCTTCGAAGGTTCCGCTCCCGCCGTAGCGCGGTCCGCCTTCCGCGAAGAGCTCGCGATACTCGCCATCGTTGCGTCGCATGCGGAGCTCCATCTGGAAGTTCTTCTGCTGCTCGTGCGCTTCGCGCACGGTGGCGACCACGCGATCGCGATCGTCGGGATGGATGAACTCGATCCATCCCGCGCCGACCAATGGTGCACCGACGAACGCGAGCAGGCGCCGGTTCTGAAATTCGGCCTCGCCGCTCGCGGTGGTCGTCCAGATCATCACCGGCGTCGCATCCGCCAACTGCCGGAAGCCCGCTTCACTGGCGCGGAGATGCTCCTCCGCCGCTTTGCGATCGGTGATGTCCATCGACACGCCGCGGATCCCGATCGGTTCTCCGTCGCGGCCGAGGATGATCGAGCAGTGCGACTCGCACCAGATCACGCGGCCGTCTTTGCGGCGCATGCGAAACGCATGAGACCCGCCTCGGCGCGACGCGATCTGCGCCTGCGTGCTTTCCTGCACCATCTCGCAGTCGTCTTCGTGCACGAGATCCATGAACGACGCGACGTCGCGCAGATACTCGCCCGGCTCATACCCGAGCATCGTCTGCACGTAGTCGCTGACGTAGCGATACGAGCCGTCGAGCAACTCCTCCCACACGACGCCGGGAACATTGGCGATCGTGTCGTGAAGCCGCGCATGCTCCTGCGCGAGCTCGCCCGCGAGCCGCGCGCTCTCTTCTTCGACGCGCATTTGCTCGGTGACATCGCGCGCCATCGCGCGGCGGCGCTCCGCATCGACATCGAGCATCTCGCTGCGAATCAACGCCGCGAATGCTTCGATGCTCCGCCTAACATCGGCGCCCCATTCCTCGGCAGCTTTCCGCGCGACGAGCAAAATCGTCGGATGGCCTTCCGCGCTCGCCGCGAGCGGAAGAATGGCGACCGACATCGGACGCGCAGAGCGGACGACGCCGTTCGGCTTGCTCGCATCGGCGATCCACAACGCCTCCGCATCCGATGCATTGCGCGAGGAGACCTGCAACCCGATCGCATCGAGCGACTCTCCCGCGGAGCCGAACATCGCGCGGCGCGCGCCGAGCGTGAAGACGGCCGACGACGAAGCACCGATGACTTCCGCGAGGCACTTCAACGTTTCATCGAGGAGCGGTGTGCTCGCCGAGTCGACAGGCCGCCCACCTCCTGTCGACGCCAGCTCTGACCAAGTGACCATCAGGAGTCGCTCTGGCATAAGGCGTGCCGCGTCCCGAGACGGGACGCCTGACCGCAAATCATTAATTCCACACAGGTTACAGGCCGTGGTAATAAATTAATGCCGCGCTCGCACGTTCGAATTTTTAACGAGGTGCGCGAAATCCGGACGCGATTATTTGCCGCGTTTCAGGAGGATGTTCAGTTTCGCGGGGTCCGTCGTCGGGAGCTTGCACATGTAGTTCGTGCAGACGTACGCGGTTGGTTTCCCGCCGAGGGGACGCTGCTCGGCGGTGAACGCGGCAATTTTCGTGATCGGCGGCGCGTCGCCGGCGGGTCGATGGAGAACGACTTTGTTCGGCACGAAGCGCGAGAAGATTTCGCGGCGCAGCGCGGATGGTTTGTCACCCGCGAGCACGATCTCGAGCGAAGGTCCGAGGACGAAGTCGAGGGCGCTGAGGAGATAGGTCGAAGCGGAGGGCGCGAGGCTCACGTCGTCGGCGACCGCGCGCAGTGCGGCGCCCGCGCGTTTTTCGTATTCCTCATCGGCGGTGATGCGCGCCAGGCGGATCAGATTCATCACCTGCACGGAGTTGCCGGAGGGAATCGCGCCGTCGCCGGTCTCGCGCGGCCTAACGAGATACGACTCGGCATCGCTCGGCGTGATGTACGCGCGTCCTTCCTTGTCATGAAAGAGCTGCAGCGCTTCGCGCTCGATGGCGATCGCCGACTCGAGCCAGCGCAGCTCGAACGTCGCTTCGTAGAGATTGAGCAGACCCCACACGAGAAACGCGTAGTCGTCGAGGAAACGCCGCCTCTTCGCGACGATGCTGTCCGCGGCGCGCCTGGCCGCATCCGCGTATTTCGGTTCGTCGAGAACGACCACGCCGAATGCGAGCGCGGCGATCATGAGGCCGTTCCAGTCGGCGATGATCTTCTCGTCGCGTCCTTTGCGATCGGAATCCATCGCCGCGAAGAACGCGCCGCCCGGAGACTGCAGATCGCGCATCACGAACGCGAAGATCTCGCGCGCGGTCTGGGCGTACTCTTTTTTCTGCGTCGCCTGGTACGCCTCGAGGTAGACCATCGAGAGCATGGCCTGGTCGTAGAGCATCTTCTCGTAATGCGGCTCGCTCCAGTTCGCGTGGCCCGCATAGCGATGAAAGCCGAGGCGCTCGCGGTCCCAGAGCGCGCTCGCGCGCATGGCCCGGAGCGTGGTCTCGACCATCTCCAGCGCCTTCGCGTCTCCGGTGCGATTCCAGTAGCGCAAGAGGAACATCAGATGATGCGCGTAAGGGAACTTCGGCTCGGGAAGGAAGCCGCCGTTCTGCGCATCGAAGCGCGAGGCGAGCTGTCGATAGCCGCTCGCGAGAACGGCGGCGTCGAGCGTGTCCCCTGCGACCGGCGGCGGCTGCAGCGATCGGGTGATCATCTCCGCGGACGAGATCACTGCCCCACGTTGCTCGCTCCACATCTTCGCGATGCGCGGGATCAGCGCGCGGAATTTTTCCTTCGGGATGTACGCCGCGGCATAGAACGGTTTGCCGTCCGGCGTGAGGATCACGTTGTTCGGCCAGCCCGCGTCGCCGGTGAGCGTGCGCGTGACGGTGAGGTAGACGCTGTCGAGATCGGGACGCTCTTCACGATCGACTTTGATCGAGACGAACGCGTCGTTCATCAGCTTCGCGATCTCGGCGTCAGCGAACGACTCGCGCTCCATGACGTGACACCAGTGGCACGTCGAGTAGCCGATCGAAAGAAAGATCGGCTTGTTTTCTTTCTTCGCCTTCTCCAGCGCTTCGCTACCCCACGGATACCAGTCGACGGGGTTGGATGCGTGCTGGAGAAGGTAGCGGGATTTCGAACCAGCAAGGCGGTTCTCAGCCGCGAGAAAGGCAGAAGGCAGAAGGAGGAAGGCAGAAAGGAAAACGAGCAGAAGGCGAAGCATATGGAGTGCGGCGGCCGTGCCGCCGCTTTTGCTCCATCGAGAAAGCGGCGGCATGGCCGCCGCACTCCAAATCATTGCACTCCTTTGCCCTGCACGATGTGGTAGCTCTTGTCTGCCGTGAGCTTGTGCGTTTCTTTGTCTCCGTTAGGCCAGATTACCGTCACGTTCGCGCTCTTGTCCTTGCCGAGGCCGAGATGCTGCTCTTTCGGGTGCACGGAGAGATAGCCGATCGTGCTGAAGACATAGCGCCAGAGGCCCTTCTGCGTCGCGGTGTCGGCCAGGATCTTCGCGCCGATCGCGTCGCGCGTGACGCCCTTCGCCGGGTCGCCTGTTAGGCGGACCTTGAGCCAGTGATGTCCGTTCTTCTCGCTGTTGTTGCGATAGAACGCGGCCGGACCGTTGAACGGATTCACGATCATGTCCAGATCGCCGTCGCCGTCGGAGTCGAGATAGGCGACGCTGCGCGCGTTGCCTTCGCGATCGGCGCCGCTCTGCGTCGTTTCTTCCTGCAGCATGCCGTTCGTATTCACGAAGAACACCGGCACCTCTTTCTCCGCGACGGGCAGAACCCCTTTGCTCGGATTGCCCGCGGGATCCGTGAGATACGGGTTCACGCTCGAGTAGACCGCGTACTCGTTCATGCCGTTGACGACGTAGAGATCGTCGTCGCCGTCGTTGTCGTAGTCGAAGAAATCCGCGTCCCACGACCAGCCGGTCGAACGGTAGCCGCGGCCGACCGACTTCGACTGCTCGTACGACGCGAGCTTTCCGTTGGCGGCGCTCGAGGTCCAGAGATCGTTGGCCTCGACCACGCGCATGTTCGCCATCTTCGCGGGATTGAACTTCATGCGCGTCTTCGTGTCGGGCAGCGTGTACTTCTCGTCCTTGTCCATGGTCACGATGTTCGAGATGTACACGTCGGGGAAGCCGTCGCGATTGAGATCGGTGATGCCGACGTTCATCGTGTAGCTCGGCTTGTCGGTGCCGATCTTCGACGACACATCTTCGAACTTGCCGTTGCCTAAATTTCGATACCAGGCGTTGACGCCGAAGTCGTTGCCACAGATCAGGTCTTCCCAACCATCGCCGTCGAAATCGACGTGACCGACCGACTGCGCCCACCCGAGGTTGTCGACGCCGCTGCCGGCGGTGACATCCTCGAAGACGAAGTTGCCTTTGTTGCGGAACAGCTTGTCGGGAAGGGCGTTGGAGTTGCGGCGCGAGAGCGTCGGAACCTCTCCTTTGAGATAGTCGCCGAAGTAGCCGATGTAGAGATCGAGGAGACCGTCTTTGTCGTAATCGAGCGCGGTCGCGGGTCCGCCGACCAGTCCCTTCCCGCCTAACATGCCACGCGCGGTGACGTCCTCGAACTTCGCGTTCCCAACGTTGCGATAGAGACGATGGGCGTCATCGACATACGTGATGAGGATGTCCTGCAGTCCGTCGTTGTCGAAGTCGGCGACGATCGGCTGGCGCGGCTCGCCGGGAGTTCCGTCGGCGCGCTTCCACCCGAGTCCCGCGGCTTCGGTGACGTCGGTGTAGCGGCCTTTCCCATCGTTCAGATAGAGCGCGTTGCCGGTGCCACTCAGCGCGAGGATGTCCATGTCGCCGTCGTTGTCGATGTCTTCCGCGGCGACCCCCGCTCCGCCGAACGTCGGCGGCACCGCGAGGCGCACCTTGTCGCCTTCGACGACGGTGTAGCCGCGGATGAAGCGCGCCAGCCAGTCCGACATGCGGTGCTCGAAATGAATGCCGCTCGCCTCGGTCGCATCCGTGAAGAATTTGCCGCTCGCCTTGGCCGCGGCCGGCGCCGACGGAAGCGCATTCATCGCTTTCTTCACCGGCGGGAGCTTCGCGTGTTTGTCGAGCAGCGTCTGGATGCGCTTCACCGACTTCTCGAGGTGCGCGAATTCGAGGCGGTCCTTTTCTTCTTCCGCCGCGACCAGTCCGGCGACGCGCAGAATGAGCACGCCTTCCTGCGCCGCGCCTTCGGTCAGCAGTTCGGCCGCGAACGGGTCGGGCTCGAGCGTTCCCTGGTACTTCGGATCGTTGATCGCCTCGCTGAGGTAGAACCAGTGCAGTCCGGGATCGCGGAACGAGTCGAGATCGTACGCTTCGATGACCACGCGCTCGTTCTTCGCGAGCCGCGGGAAGTAGATGATGTCTTCGAATTGATTCGCTTCGTGGGGCTGATAGACCTGCAGCGCGTCGTGCACGTCTTCGACGCGAATGAGCGCGTGGCCGTTTTTCTTCGCCTGCTTGTCCGCCTCGAGGAGGAGGTCGGAGGTCCACGCGATCATGACTTCGTTGAACGTGGTGATGAGCTTCGTTCCTTCGTTCGGATCGGCGGGCCACATGTGCCGGGCCATGTAGACCTGCAGATTGCGCAGGAAGACCGGCATGGCCAGCTGGTTGTAGGCCTCGAATGCGGAGCGCTTCTCGGCGATGATCGCCTTGATGGTCGCGAATTTCTCCGCACTCGCTGCCGGTTTCGCCGCAACTTCCGTCCTGGGCGCGTCGATCGTGACGACGGTCTTCCACGCGTTGCGCAGTAGCTCCGCATCGAGGCGCTCGCGATTCTTCTTGCGCGCCTCGCGATCGGCATGCTGCAGCGCGGCGAGTGTCGTCAGATCGATCGATTCTTTGAACAGCTCGACGGCGTCCGCATTCAGCGGAAGAAGCTTCGACGACGAATCAACGAGCGCGTCCTGCTGCACGGCCAAAATCGCGCGGAGTGCATACGCGACGCTGCCGTATTGACGCTTGTCGCGCGCGGTGACCGTCGTGCGGTCGCGCACGAGCCACGAGCCGTCGGCCGCCTGTTTGTACGGAACGGCAGCCTGCAACACAGGCCGCAGCGTCTCGACATCGACTTCGGTCTTCCCCGCTTTCGCCGCATTCGCCGATGCCTGCTTCCACAGCGTGCGGATGAAGGCCTTCTGCAACGCGATCTTCTCGAAGCGCGCTTCCGACTCGAGCGGCGTGCCGTACATGAAATCTTCGAGACGGCTCGCGGTGGCGTAGCACTTCGGATCGCGCACCGACTCGAGCTCGCCGATCTCATTCACGATCGTCGGAACCTGGCCGAAAACGGGTAGAGACACGAGGAGCAATACACCGGCGATTGAGCGATTCATGGTGGGCGGATCTCCTGCGCGGGAGTTTAACAAAGGTTGCGAGTTGCGCGTTCCGAGTTGCGAGGGATTCGTCGCTCAGGCGTAACAGCCCGCGCAACTCGCTACTCGCAACTCGCTACGGTTTCCACACCTGGTTGGGCTCGCCTTTCTCCCATGGACGATACGAAAGCGCGAAGGGAATCCGCTTCGCAATCGGGGGATGCGAGTAGCGCCAGTATTCGATGAACGGGTGCGGGCTCGGATCCCTCTTCGAATCCTCGGCCATCTTGACGAAGGCGATCGCCATCGGCTCGTTGAGGTGCGTAACCTCGAGTGCGAACATGTCGGCGCGGTGCTCGATCCTTCGCGAGTACGCGGCGCCGATCGGGGTGACGAGGAATCCGATCACGCTTCCGATCAGGAGCAGCAGCGGGATCGATGCGGGATCGCCACGCTCCAGTGAAAAGCGCGGCAGCGTTCGATCGTAAATCTGCTGCACGAAGAAGAAGACGAAGAACGACACGGCCAGGCCGAACGCCAGTCCCTTCCACATGTGGTTCATCACGTAGTGGCCCATCTCGTGGCCCATCACGGCGAGCACTTCGTCGTGCGTCATCTTCTGGAGCAGCGTGTCCCACATGACGATGCGGTTCGTCGGACCGATGCCGTTGACGTACGCATTCATCGTTTTCGTTTGCTTCGATTTGTCGACCTGATACACACGCGTGCCTTCGATTCCCGCGCGCGAGGCGAGATCGAGAAGCTTCTGGCGCAGCGCGACGTCCTGCAGCGGCTCGAATTTGTTGAACACCGGATCGAGGACGACCGGCTGGATCACGGCGAAAAAGAGAATCACCGGGACGCTGAAGAGCCACAACACCAGCCACCAGCGACGGACTTTTCGGATGATGAGCAGCGCCGCCGCGCCCAGGACCGTTCCGATGAGGAGCCCGATGGCGAGCTCCTTCACGCCGTCGACCATCCACGATCCGAACGACTGATCGGACAGATCGAATTGATGCGGCACGACGTAGTCGGAGTAGACCGTGAGCGGGAGCTCGAGAACGGTGATGACGAGCATGATCATCGCGATGGTGATCATCGCCAGGAGAAACGGCCTCTTCGTCATCCGTTCGGCCTTCTCGCGCATCTTTCGCGATGCGCCGCTGAACAACAGCAGCGCCAACACGCCCATCGACCATGCGGTCGAAACGAAATAGAGAACGTCGCGAATGCGGCTGTGACGGATCATCTCGTCCGTGATCCGCACCTCGAAGCGCTGGTCCTGCGGCTTCTTCTCCGCCGCGGATTCCTTCGGCTGCGCGACAACCGTCACGACGACGGCGACTGCGGCAACGGCAAGGGCGGCGAGGAGGAGTTTCCGCATAGGGGGATTGTAGCCGCGAGGCTTGTTGCGCGATGCGTGCGATGGCATCTGCGCACCGGCTACACGTGTGCTTTCCAGCGTGAGAGCGAATTCTACGAATGGACGATCCGCGCGTCATCAAGAACGAAAGCGAGTCTATGGCAACGAAGCGAGCTTCTGTTTGAAGACCATGCGCGCAACGTGATGCCCCGGCGTGAGCAAGACGTTCACGGGTGCGGGTGGCGGCGAGGCAGATCGGACTGCCAGAAAATCGCTCCGGCTCGCGAGCGGCCAGATCTCATAGCGACCCGGCGGCAGTCGCGAGAGCAACAACCGTCCTGCGGCGTCGCTTGCCATCGGCAGGCCCTGATAGTGACTCATTGCCTCTTTGACTTCCGGTGGAATGTGAATCCCGTTCACCCGCATGAGGAACGAGAGGCCTGCCAACGGTTCGCCATCCGTGGACTCGGCGCGCACCTCGAGCGTCGTCGAGCCCTCCGGCACCGGAACGTCAATCTCCTGGACTCCTGCTTCCGTCATCGAAGGAAACCGTGCAACACCGAATGAGCCGGATGCCGGAAGCACGAAGACGAGACCGCTCTCGTCAGCCGAGAGAGGAAGCGTGATCCGTCCATCTTCGCGAGTAAGTCCGGCTTCGCGACTAAACCGGCCATTGAAAACGAACACGAGCGCCGATGCGATCGGCATTCCCACGGGATTGACCGCACGAATACTGTGGCCCGTGATCGGCTCCATCCTCAAGTCACGCGTCTCTAACGCCGTGTCTTCCACCAGCGCAGCTCGCGCCGTACTTGCGGTTCGATAGCCCTGACGTCGCGCCGTCAACGTATACGTTCCCGGCGGAACGAGCGAAAACTCATAGGAACCGTCACTGCCGGCGCGCGCGAGGGAAGAACTGCTGGTCTCGGATCCGGTGCGTGAGAGCTCGAGGATCACCAGCGCGTCGGCAACGCCTTTGCCCGTAATTGCATCGAGGATGCGACCGCGAACCTTGCGATCCGGGACGTTCATCTTCCAGGCGATCGTGCCACCTCCTTCGAGACGGCGATCGTCATCCCACGTTCCGCCGACGATCGCGAGATAGCGTCCGTTTTGCCAGATCTCTTCGATGGCCTGCCCGCGATCATCGACCGTGAGCTTCGAACGCCAAAGATTGTTCTCGAAGAGGATTTCGATCTCCGCCTTTGCAAAAGGCGCGTCGCCGCGAAGGACCTCGACCTCGAGTCGCGCAGGCTCGATCTCCGCGGTGACATCGACGGTCTCGCCATCCGATACCCCGACCGGAATGGCAAACCGTTGAAGCGGTCCTTCTCCGACCAACACGACGCGATACACACCGGGATCGAGCGCGTCGATGACGATCATCGATTCACCGGCGGCGATCGATCCACTGCGGATTTTTTCGTCGGTTCGATTCTCCGCGACGCGCCGCACCTCCCAACCCAGCGGCTCCTGTCCCAATGGCGGCGCCAGGGTCAGAGCGATCGAGCCACCGACAACGAGAACGATGGGAAGCTCGACGTCCGCCGTCGCCTTCGGCAGCGAAATGATTCGAACGGCATGACCGCTCGCACTGACTCGTAATTTCGAAGGCCATGGCCCGTCGACGGCAACGCGAAAGCGACCGTTCTCATCGCTCGTCGTCAGCAAGTCGCCGCCGGGAAGGACCAACTCCGCGCCGGATATCGGCACTTTGGTTGTAGCGTCGGTAACGGTTCCGGAGATGACCGGGAGGCGCGGCAGGTAAATGGTGCCGAGGTTCTTCTCCGCCAGCGGTTTTTCGATACGCTTGTATCCGTCCGCCGCAAGTGCAAGCCTGCAATCACCAGAGGGGCGGACCATCTCGATCGACTTCGCGACCACTTCGGGCAACGACCAATCCCATGAGCGATCGTTGTCTTTGCCGCAGCTCAGTTGAAAACGAAGAGCAACCTTTCGGGAGCCATCGGAAGTCGCCACCTGAAACTTGTGCGCCTGTGCCGGCGTGGCGCTCAGCGATACCTCCGCTTCGCCTGGCGGAATCTGCCCCGTGACGATGCGACTGTGGTCTGCGGCAATCCAGACAAACAGGCGCGCGGCCTCGGACGGAGTCACTCGCGTGTCGCTCGCTGGCCGGCAGTTCCGATCGACGCAGAGCGTCGCACGAGTCACGGGCGTGGCGGCGACCGCGGCGACAAGAATCGCCCCGAGAATCATGACCGGCGCCGCGGCCGCACGTCCTTCGCGCGCGTCACCTCGACAGACACGAGTTGCCACTCACCGCGCAGTTGCGGGGCGCGGCGCTCCAGTCGCGCTTCAGGCTCGCACGGACGCGGAGGGGCACACGGGTCCCCCATTGGCCCCTCGCACGTACCTTGGAGGCTGCACGCTGCGCCGTTCAGAACGACGGTGCAGAGGATCCATGCGTTGTAGTCCGTGGATACGCACGAAGCGCATCCTTGTGCGTCGAACGAGCACCTTTGACAGTGAGCAAAGACCTCGATCGCGCAGAAGAGAGACAAGACAACCAGGAGAAGCAATACTCGCCGCATAGATCGACCTCCTTAACTACGGAGGAGATTAACAACGGAGATGACTCCTGGTCAACGACAGTGGATCGCTTTCATCCTCGCAAGGCGTCCACCGGTGTTAGGCGCGCCGCCCGGGAAAGGAGTTGGCGATGAGCTTCACCGCCACGATGCCGAGCCCTTCGGCTGCGCGACGACCGTCACGACGACGGCGACTGCGGCAACGGCAAGCGCGGCGAGGAGGAGCTTCCGCATAGGGGGATTGTAGCCGCGAGGCTTGTTGCGGCGATGCGTGCGACGGCGCTCTTGATCCGCGTCGGGCTGCCCTCAATGCCCTCTGCGATCTCGCGAAGAGCGTCATCCGCGAGATGCAGGCCGTGCTTCGCAGCTTCGCGCCGGGCGAGCTCGAGTCGTGCGGAAACGTCGGGATAACCGATCTCCACCATCGTCGCCGAGGCGAACGTACACGGCGATTGTGATGCGATCACGATCTGCGCACCCGCTGCGCGTGCGCTTTCCAAGATCAGAAATACCGCTTCTTCGGTTCGCACTTGGTTGGAGCCGAACTGAAGATCGTCCAACAGGATCGCGTCGAATCCCATCATCGCGTCTTCGAACGCCGGCATGTTCCGCGCTCGCAGCTCGCTCCACAGTTGCGCAATGAATGCGTGCAACGGAGCTCGCAGAATGTTCATCGCCGGAAACCGCGTCCGTATCGCATGCTCCAGCGCAGCGAGGAGATGCGACTTTCCACATCCCGACCTTCCATACAGAACGAGCGGGTTGTGCACGCGGCCCGGATCTTCGGCGACGGAAATCGCGGCGGCGAACGCTTCTCGCGAACTCTTGGCAACGACGAAGGTTTCGAACGTGTACGCGTCGTTCATTTGAGGACAGCGATTCTACGTTCAGGAGAATCAGCGCATGGTCAAAATTCCGAAGTTGGTTGGCGAGGGCGTGATCGCGACGAATGAACGGCTCGATCGCCTCGAGGTGAAGGTCGATCGGATCACCATGGATCACGATGCGCGTTTGACGCGGTTGGAGGCCGCGTCGTTTCGTTCGAAGAGATAGCGCTATCCGCGCAACGCGTCCACCGGTGTTAGGCGCGCCGCGGTGAGCGATGGGTAGAGTCCCGCGAAGAGGCCGACGCCGATGGCGAAGCCGGTCGATACGGTGATGCCGAACGCGGACACAGGCAAGCCCGCGGGGAAGGCGTTGGCGATGAGTTTCACCACCACGATGCCGAGCCCGAGGCCGACGCCGGCGCCGGCGACGGAGAGGGTGATCGATTCGATGAGGAACTGCATGAAGATGTCGGTGTCGCTCGCGCCCATCGACTTGCGCAGGCCGATCTCGAACAGGCGCTCGGAGATGGAGATCTTGAGCACGGAGAAGATCCCGACGCCGCCGATGAGGAGCGAGACGCCGGCGATGGCGAAGAAGACGATGCGCCAGTTGCGCAGGATGACGTCGATCTCCGCGCGCTCTTTGATCATGTCCTTGCCGATGTTGTTGATCTCGGTGTCGCCGATGTTGTTGTGCGCCTGTTTGAATCGCACCTTCGCCTCATCCTCGGCATCGATGCTCTGCTCCGGCGTCACCGCTTTGGCGAGCATGTACGAGATCGCGTTCGCGCGGCCGAACATGTCGCGGTAAACCGTCCACGGGATATACGCGCCGGCCATCTCCTTGAACATGTCGTCGTCGTCGACGAAGGTCGTGTCGAACTTCTCGCCGATGCCGATGACCGTGAGACGGCGTCCGCCGAGGTTCACCTGGCGGCCTAACGCGTCCTCGCCGCCGAACAGACGGCGATTGAGATTGAAGCCGATCACGATCACCGGCGCGAAGTTCTCGACGTCGCGCTTGCTGATGAATCGTCCGGCCGACACTTTGCGGTTGCGGATCTTCGCGAACTCCGGCGTGACACCGTAGATGTCGATGCGGCGCGCGGCCATGCCGGCGGTGACGACGGCCTTGTTCTCGCCGACCGGCGACATCGCGGCGATCGCTTCCGCGTCCTCGAACGCGCTCATGTCTTCCACGCGCAACCCGCGCGACAGATGCGCCTTCGCTTTCTCGATGCGATCGATCGGCGTGCGCTGCGACGCGACGATCACGCCGTCCAGTCCGAGATCGTTGATGCCTTTGAGCACCGACATCTTCACGCCGTCGAGCACGGACATGACCACGACCAGAGCGAGCGTGCCGAGAATGACGCCGACGAGCGTGAAGAGCGAGCGGAGCGGATGCCCCTTGATCTCTTCGTAGGAAGTGCGGACCGATTCGCCGATTTGCATGATGTCACCTGGGAGTTGGCAGTTGGCGGTTGGCGGTTGGCAGGAGACCCCCACGCACCCACGAGCTCGTGGATGGGCGGCGGTCTCCTGCCGACTGCCGACTGCGAACTGCCGACTCGTTCATTACTCCACCCTCAGCGCATCGATCGGATTGAGCCGCGACGCGCGGATCGCCGGATACATTCCGAAGATCAGTCCTGTTCCGGCGGCGAAGATCAGCGCGTTCATGATCGTGCCCGGCGTGATGATGGCCGGGTTGCGCGTGAGCATCGAGATGCCCTGCGTGAAGAGCTTGCCGGCGAAGATGCCGATGAATCCGCCGAAGACGGACACCATCAACGACTCGGTGAGCATCTGGGCGAAGATCTGGATCGGCGCCGCGCCCACGGCTTTTCGCGTTCCGATCTCGCGCACGCGCTCGTTGAACGACGCGAGCTGGATGTT
>Ga0075428_100002272_pt1 | contig 20815 bp, 16 predicted proteins | sample RhiMetdeltSRZDD2_FD_75291 | JGI IMG/M metagenome (GOLD analysis project Ga0075428, IMG submission 75291) | Populus rhizosphere microbial communities from Tennessee, USA - Rhizosphere MetaG P. deltoides SRZDD2 | ecosystem: Host-associated > Plants > Roots > Rhizosphere > Soil | place: USA... | reverse complement strand
CGCCGGCGGGCTTTTCCAGTCGTGATTCCCCAGCGCCGGCCACACCGGAATGGTGCTCAGCACATCCTGCCAAGGACGCATGAGATAGCGGTCGTAGTCGACAGACCGGCCGCGGTTGTAGACCACGTCACCACAGACAATCCCGAGCTCCGGCCGGACCCGCGCGCGCAGGATGGATTGTGCCGTGGCGACCTGCCGGCCCTTGGTGTCGCCCAGGTCCCCGGTGGCGAAAAAGGTGAATTGGCGGTCGTTGGGACCTTCGTCGGTGCGGAAGGAGTAGGCGGTGCCGGCGGCGAGCGAGCGCTGGCCGGCGCGGACGCGGTAGAAGTAGCGGGTGCCGGCGTCGAGCCCGCGCAGCACGGCCGAGCGACGCGAGCCGTCGGAGCGCGCGGCGGCGGTGCGGCCGTATTCCTGGGTGGTGCCGAAGTCGACCGCTGGAGCTCCCGGATCGCTGGCAATCCAGGCAATCAGCACCGAATCGGATCCGAGCGCCTGCAGGTACGGGGCCCGGCTGTACCCGGGGGCGATCTCCGGCATCGGCTCGGACTTTCCCTGTTCATCGTCGTCGTCGTCATCGTCTCCGGCCTGGCCGCTGGGAGCGAAGCCGCTGGCGAGGGCGAGGAGCAGCAAGAGGACCGAGGTCGTGCGCGCGAAGCGATCGGATGCAGACGCCAGCATGAAAACACCGCCTGAAACTCTGGCTCGACGCGTCAATGCGCAGCAGCCGCGTTCGAGACGCGAACGCTGCAGTGAGGGGCGCTCCACAGGTCTTCGAATTCTATCCCCCGGTTCGGGACCCATGTCACAGGCGAGTCTTGCCTCTGTAACAGCAATGTAATAACTGCTGAGAGACCTTGGCGAGCCTCGTACGGAGCCGGTACCATTCCTCGTCCGATGCAAGGGGCCCATCGGGGCAACCTCGACTCCATGGGTCATTCCTGTCCTGGGCCAGGCAATCCAGCCGGCGGTTTCGCGACCCATTTGGGTGAAATGGCTCCAGACAATCCGCCCCCGGCGGCTCGGTCTCGTGAGGGCCGACCTCCCAGCCGGTGGTTGCCCGGGGTGTGCACCAAGTCGGGTTCGCCGTGTACCATCATGGAAGCCCCTACGAACACCCCATGGATGCGGGAGTTCAGCAAGTCGTGTGCTCAGGATGGAGCCGGGAAGTTTGAAGCGACCGCCTGGAAGTCGTGCCCTCCGTCCAATGCAGCCCCCTCATGACGATCCTTCGTGCCTTGAGCACGTGATGGGCTGAGATGCAGATCGCCAACGGCGCTTGGGTGTTCTTTCTCCTCACCCTCCTCTGGGCGAGCCGGACGCCGGCCCAGGAAGAGGTGCGAGAGAACGTCGAGGGCAACGGCAGGCTCCGGCTTCGAGCCAGTCCGCTGCTCGACGGCTTCCACTTCGACGGCAAGCTCACCGAAGACGTCTGGCGCACCGCGGTCGATTCCATTCCCGATCTCGTCACCATCGAACCGGAGGAAGGCGGCGTTCCCGCCGGACGTACGGTGGTCAAGGTCCTGGTCGGTCAGGAAGAAATCGTGGTGGGCGCCCAGTGCTTCGACAACGATCCCAAGGGCATCGTCTCCTTTTCCAAGGCGCGGGATTCGGTTCTCGACGAAGAAGACCACCTGGTGCTCGTCTTCGACACGTTTCTCGATGCCCGTTCGGGCTATGTCTTCGCTCTGAATCCGAGCAACGCCCGTTTCGATGCCGTCGTCGTCGACCGGGAAGAGGTGAACAGCGAGTGGGACACGGTCTGGGAAGCGCGCACGTCGCGGGACGCCCACGGCTGGAGCGCCGAGATCCGCATCCCCATCCTCAGCCTCGGTTTCGCCAAGGGGTTGACCGAGTGGGGCTTCAACGTCCAGCGCCGCGTCCAGCGCCTGCAGGAGACCAGCCGCTGGTCCGGAGCCAGTATCGATTACGAGATCTACCAGACCAGCCGCAGCGGCTTGCTCACCGATCTGCCCCTCTTCGATCTGGGCAAGGGTCTGAGCATCCGTGCTTCCGCCGTGGGCCGCACGCGGACCTCCGGGCTCGAGAGACATCGGGACAACGAGACCGACCTGAGCCTGGACATGACCCAGAAGCTCGGCTCGAACCTGTCGTCGGCGCTCACGATCAACACCGATTTCGCCGAGACCGAGGTCGACGTCCGGCAGATCAACCTGACCCGCTTCCCCATCTTCTTCCCGGAGAAACGCAGCTTCTTCCTGGAAGGCGTGGACATCTTCGAGTTCGGCCTGGGGTTGGACCCGGAAGAGAATCTCCTGCCGTTCTTCAGTCGCCGCATCGGGCTCTTCGGCCTCGACGAGGAAGAGCAGGTGGAGATCCCGATCAACGTCGGCGGCAAGATCAACGGCCGAGTGGGAAACACGAACATCGGGGCCCTGGTGGCGAATACGAGGGAAGTGGACGCCCTGCAGGTGGACCCGGCCTTCACTGTCGCCGTCCCCCAGACCACCATGGGAGCCATGCGGATCAGCCAGAACCTCTGGCAAGAGTCCTCGGTGGGAATGATCGCCACCGTTGGCGATCAACTGGGTCGCGAGGGCGCCTGGCTGGCAGGCGTCGATTTCACCTATCAGACCTCGAGCTTCCGCTGGAACAAGAACCTCCTCATCGGCGCCTGGGGTTTGTTCAACGACCGCGCCGATCTGAGCGGCGACAAGTCCGCGCACGGCTTCCGAATCGAGTATCCCAACGATCTGTGGGACGTCAATTTCAGCTCGATCCATATCGGCAACGGCTTCGACCCTTCCTTGGGTTTCGTGCCGCGGAACAACATCCACATCTGGGACTTTGGTTTGGAAGTCAGCCCCCGTCCCGCCTCGAGCTGGCTGCGCCAGATGTTCCTCGAACTCTCCGGCACCGCGTACAAAACGGCGGACAACTCGGAGTGGGAGAGCTACGCCGCCACGGTCAAACCTCTCGACTGGCTCCTGGAGAGCGGGGAGCGCTTCGACCTCGGTTTGGAAGTGGAGGGCGACCGCCCCTCGGAGGTGTTCGAGATCTCCAGCGATGTGGACGTGCCGCCAGGCTCGTACGAGTGGGCGCGGTACTTCATCGGCGCCCGGGCCGCGGAAAAGAGAAGGATCAGCGGCGAGGTTCGCTGGGATTTCGGCACCTATTACGACGGTGATCTGAGCACCCTGACCGCCAGGCTGACGCTCAAGCCTTCGGCGCTCCTGACCGTCGAATTCACCGGGGAACGGAGCAAGGGCGACGTCATCGCCCTGATCGACGACTACGAAACCCAAGGCATGAAGCTGACCGAGAAGAACTACACCGAGGAGCTGTACGGCGGACGATTGCAGCTGAACCTCACCGCCGACCTGCAGTTCAGCAGCCTGACCCAGTACGACACCCAGAGCCGCGAGCTGGGGACCAACAACAAGCTGCGCTGGACGTTCGATCCGCTCGGGGACGTCTTCATCGTCTACAACTACAACGTGCAGCAGCGATACGACCCGAAATTGCGCAAGGCGACCTGCTGGGAGTTCATTTCCAGCGAACTCCCGGTGAAGGTGCAGTACGCCCGGCGGTTCTAGCGTGCAGAGAAACTGGCAGAGCGTGAACACGGAGGATGGCAGCCCGATGCACTGGTCCGCTCGAGTGGGAAGCCGGCGCCTGCTGCGGTGCTTCGCCGTAGGCTTCGCCTGTTTCCTCGGGGCGAGCACGCTCTCGCTCTCCAGCTGCGACGAATGCGCCACGACGGGTCCGCCGGACCCGCCGCCGGTGCTGGAATGCAACGGCCCGGTCACGGTGACGGTGAGCCCCGGGATGACACCCACCTTCTCCTGGACGCCGGACTGCACGCTCGGCCGGCTCATCGTCGAGGCAGGCCCGGGCGAGGAGTACTGGGGCACCGAAACCCTCGGCACCAACCTCTACCGTTCACCGATCGTTTACGGCGTCCACCCGCCCGGTTCGGTGGAGCAACAGATCCCCGAGCCTCTGACCCCGGGCATGGTGTTCCGCGTCTCGGTGTTCTACTGGGCCACCGCGGATCCCAACAGCCTGGACGCCGGTGGTCGGCTCATCGGGCAAGCCGAATTCACCCCGATGGTGGACAGCCTAGGGGTACGAAATGAGTGAAACAGCGCAGACGCTCCTCGTGTTTCGGCGCGCCAGCGGTCGAGACATGCGTTTTCGCGTCCGAAATTGGCGACATCATGGTCCGCGGGGCAGTCGAATTGACGCCTCGCCTTTTTTCGTGGTCTCATCGAAATAGCCCCTCATGGAGGAACGTATGCGGTACTCTCGCCACCGGCGATCGTGGTTCTTGGTCTGGGCGCTGGCCGCCCTCCCGATTCTCGTCTGGGTTGGTTGTAGCGACGAACCCAGCACCCCCACCGGTCCCCAGAACCCGGGCTTCGGCGAGTGCGGGGACGCTACGATCTTCAGTCCAAGGGATTTCTCCAACCCGACTGTGATCGACAACCGTTTCTTCCCGCTCGCGCCAGGGAAGCAGTTCATCCTCGATGGCACGGCCAACCGAGGCGGCGGAACGCTCGCGCATCGGGTGGTCTTCACCGTGACCGACTTGACCAAGGAGATCGACGGTGTGCGCTCCGTGGTCATGTGGGACCGGGACTACAACAATGGCGTGCTCGTGGAGGCGGAGCTCGCTTTCTTCGCCCAGGATGACGACGGCAATATCTGGACCATGGGGGAGTACCCGGAAGAGTACTTCGAAGGGGAGTTCCTCGGCGCTCCCAGCGCCTGGATCTCCGGTCGCAAAGGTTCCGAAGCGGGAATCCTGGTGACCGAGAATGCACCGGTGGGGACGAAGTTCCTCCAAGGCTGGGCACCGGACGTCAACTTCCTCGATTGCGCCTTCGTCTACCAGGAGGGCCAGACGGCCTGTGTTCCCTTCAACTGCTACGAGAACGTGCTGGTGATCGATGAACGGAGCCCGTACGAGGTGGGGAGCGGTCATCAGCGCAAATACTACGCGCCCGGCGTCGGTGTCGTTCTCGTCGGTGCCGTGGACGATCCCGAGGGTGAGAAGCTGGAGCTGATCAACATCCTGGAGCTCAACGAGCAGGAGATGGCGGATGCCCGCGCGGCGGCTCTCAAGCTGGAAGCGCGCGCTTACGAGGTGAGCGACGCCTATCGGCGCACGAAACGGATGCAATGAAAAGGACAGGGATGTCACCCTTCGTCCTGCTGCGGGCCCTGGTGCTCGGCTGCACCGCGCCGGCACTGCTGGCCGCCACCGTCGACGCCGACAAACCCGGCCCCGAAGGTAAGGCCCAGGCCGATCTGGGCGTCGAAGTGTCCGAGCTCTCGCCGGTCATCGCCAACCCCTATGTGGCCTTCGCGTCGATGAAGCGAGCGGTGTTCGAGGGCGAGGAGCTCGACCCCGAGACGGGGGAGGCGGTCGAGATCCGGGTGGAGGTCACCGTCCGCGACGTGCACGCGACCGTGGCCGGAGTAGAGGTCACGGTCGTCGAGGTCTCCGACTTCGAAGACGGCGAGCTGGTGGAAAAGACGGAGGACTACTACGCCCAGCACCGCTCGGGCGCGGTGTACTACATCGGGGAAAAGGTCGACGATTACGACGACGGCGAGATCGTCAGCCACGGCGGCCAATGGCGGGCCGGCGAGGACGGCGCCCGCGCCGGCATGTTCATGCCCGCGGCCCCGAAGGTCGGGGATGTCTTCGAAACCGAGCGCGCTCCGGGCGTGGCCGAGGATCGCTCCAAGGTAGTCGCTGCGGGAACCACGGTCACCGTCCCCGCCGGAACCTACAAGGACTGCATCGAGACCGAGGACTTCGACCCCATCGGCAAGACCTCCCAGCGCAAGTGCTATTGCCGCGGAGTCGGCCTCGTCCAAGAGATCTTCGGAGAGGGCAAGTCCCTCCAACTGGTCGAGCTCGAGGCGCGCTGAGTGCAAGAGTCGCCACGAGGGAAAAGGCCCGCTTCTCCTGGGCCGCGAGTGGCGACAGGACCCCGGAGCGTCCGCGGCGGTTGGCCCCGGATGCAGGAGGCGTGGGAATGAAGTCTCTGGTGCTTGGCCTTTTCGCTCTTGGGCTCTGGGCCGGGACGAGCAGGGCCGGAAACTTTCCGGGTCATCTCGAAACGGAGAATCTGCCGAAGTATCTGCGTGATCGCGGCGAAGGCATCCCGCTGTCCCAGTTCGGCACCTATGTCAACGACGGCCAGTGGTTCGTCTATCCGTTCTTCGAGTACTACCATGATGACAATGCCGAGTATGCCCCGAGCGACCTAGGCTTCGGCCTCGACGAGGACTTTCGCGGCAAATATCGCGCCTACGAAGGGCTCATCTTCATCGGCTACGGTCTCACCGACCGCCTCGCCTTCGAGCTGGAGGCGGCGATCATCAAGGCCAAGCTGGAAAAGAGCAGCGCCGATCCTACGGCCCTGCCGGCGGAGCTCGAGGAATCCGGCCTGGGGGATGTGGAGGGACAGATCCGCTACCGCTGGACCAAGGAAACCCAGAGCCATCCGGAGGTCTTCAGCTACTTCGAGACCGTGATCCCGACGCAAGACGAGGGTTCGCTCATCGGAACCACCGACTGGGAGTTCAAGCTGGGAGCAGGCGTCACCCGCGGTTTCGGTTTCGGCACGATGACCGTGCGGGCTGCCATCGAATACGACAAAGCCGAGGACGTGGTGGAACTGGGAGAGATGGCCCTCGAGTACCTGCGCCGTCTGAACTCCCATTGGCGGGTCTACGTCGGCGTCGAGGGAACCCAGGACGAGGTCGAGTTCATCCCCGAAGCGCAATGGCACTTCTCGCGCCGGGCATTCCTGAAGATGAACAGCGCCTTCGGGCTGACTTCCAAGGCGACGGATTGGGCGCCAGAGGTCGGCGTGCTCATCAGCTTCTAGTGTGTCGTCCCCGTGGACGTGCGCGCCTCCACGGGTTTGAGGATTCTTCGGGCGCGCTGGGCACCACGTCGCCGCGACCTGGGTGAATTCGCCCGGATTGCTTCGTCGTGCGCCTCGTGTGCGCTCGTTCGTCGCGATGTAGATCGCCGCGAGCGCGGAGAAATCTCGGCGAGTTTGACTCGATCCCGCGGTGGGTGCTATCATGACGCCACCCCGGGGATTGTCTGCCACCTAACAGCATGTGCGGGAGTTGGCGATGCGCTTCGCTGCCTCTGGTGTCTCCGTGATCCTCATCACTCTTGGCAGTCTCGCGCTTTGCGACAAGGCCAGGTCGCAACCGAGCACCGTTCTCACTTACCAGAAGGTCAGCAGCACGGAGGGCAATCTCGTCGCCACCATCGACAATCTGGACGAGTTCGGGGGCGCCGTCGTGGGTCTCGGGGACCTCGACGGTGCGGGCCCCAGCGCCGGCGCCGTCGCGGTCGGTGTCATCGGGGACGATGACGGGGGGAGCGGGCGCGGCGCGGTGTACATCCTCTTCTTGGCCAGCAACGGCACCGTCCTCTCCAATCAGAAGATCAGCGATCTCGCCGGGAACTTCACCGCCCTCATCGACAACGTCGACGAGTTCGGCAGCTCCCTCGCCTATCTGGGCGACCTCGACGGAGCGGGACCCAGTGTGGCGGCCCTGGCCGTGGGTACCGTGGGCGACGACGACGGCGGCACCAACCGTGGCGCGGTGTACATTCTCTTCCTGGCCAGCAACGGCACCGTCCTCTCCTTCCAGAAGATCAGCGATACCGCCGGCAACTTCACCCCCATCATCGACAATGGCGACGAGTTCGGCGGTACCGTCGCCGGATTGGGAGATCTCGACGGGGCAGGACCCAGTGTCGCCGCTCTCGCCGTCGGAGCCGTGGGCGACGACGACGGCGGTGCCGATCGCGGCGCCGTCTACATTCTCTTCCTGGCCAGCAACGGCACCGTCCTCTCGCACCAGAAGATCAGCGACCTCGAAGGCGGCTTCACCGGCGTGATCGACGACCTGGACCAGTTCGGCAGCGCGGTGACCAGCCTGGGCGACCTCGACCTGGGAGGGCCGAGCGCCCTCGCGCTCGCCATTGGCGTCGTGGGCGATGACGACGGCGGCGGCGATCGCGGCGCCGTCTACATTCTCTTCCTGGCCAGCAACGGCAGTGTCCTCTCGCACCAGAAGATCAGCGACCTCGAAGGCGGCTTCACCGCCGTCCTCGACGATCTCGACGAGTTCGGCGGAGCTCTGTCCGATCTGTGCGACTTCGATGCCGTCGGTCCGGTCTTCGGCCCGAGCGCCGCTGCCCTCGCGGTCGGTGCCATCGGCGATGACGACGGCGGGATCGATCGCGGCGCCGTGTACATGCTCTTCCTGACCCGAAGCGGGACGGTTTGGTCCTATCAGAAGATCAGTGACACGGAGGGCAACTTCACCGCTCCCATGGATGACGGGGACGACTTCGGCGGGACCCTGGCCTGCATCGGAGACCTGGACGGTGTGGGGGCCTCGGCACAAACCCTGGTCATCGGTGCCGCCGGCGACGACGACGGGGGCGGCGCTCGCGGCGCGGTGTACGTGACCTCGTTGGTCGGCTTCACCCTGACCGATGCACCCGCAGAGCTCCCCGGCGCGCCGCGGAACATCCTGGGGCGGGCGCGGCCGAATCCGTTCAACCCCCGAACCACGATCCACTTCCAGATCGCTGCGACGGGCCTGGTGCAGATCGACATCCTGGATGCCCATGGACGCCTCGTGCGCCAGCTCGTGCGCAAGATGTTCGAACCCGGAGCGCACGAGGCCGGGTGGGATGGGTTGGACGACAGAGGACGTTCGCTGGCGTCGGGGGCCTACTTCTACCGGATGTCGGTGAACGGCCAAGCCGTGGACGGGCCCGGCAAAGTCGTTCTCTTGAAATAGAAGTCCTCACGAACACACGAAAGACCCGAGGAGGAGAGTCGATGCGAATGATGATCTCGCGGCACGGAGCCATCATGGGCTTGCTGCTCGGCACCCTGGCCGGCGGTGCCACGGCCGGCGAAGTGGCGTTGGACAAGGTACCGGCGCCGGTCATGGACGCCGTCAAAGCTTGGTTCGCCGATGCCAAGGTGACAGGGGCGGGCAAGGAGAAGACGCCCGAAGGACAAGAGGTCTACGAGATCAGCCTGGAAAACAAGAGCTACCCCAACATCGATGTAACCGTCACTACCGAAGGCGCGATCCTCCTGATCGAGAAGCAGATCACGCGCAAGAACCTGCCCGAGCCGGTGCTCACGAGCCTCGAGGGCAAGTACGCGAAGGCGAAGTACAAGATCGTCGAGGAGATCATCGATGTGGTGGAGAGCACGGAGGTAGCGGGGAAGAAGGAAGAGAAGCTGCGTGCCTACGAGGTCCTCCTCATGACTCCCGAGAAACAGTTGTGGTCGGTCGAGCTCGGCCTCGATGGCAAGATTCTCAAGGAAGAGAAGAAGCCTCTGGAAGAGGAAGATGATTAGTCCCTTTCCGTGACCTGGTGGCTGGCGGGGTGGGAGAGGCCGGGCTTACACTCTCGACTCGGTAAGCGGTGGCGTCCAAGCTCGGCACCAGGCGCTTCCCACTCGAGGGCCCCTTGACGAGACATCGGCTGCGCAATCCACACCTACAGCTCGGGCTGGTCTTCTTTCTGCTCGTGCTCGTCCCGAGCTGTTTGCTGGGCTATTTCAGCCTGCGCGCCGTCGAGAACGAGCGCCGCGCCTCGGCGGCGCGGCTCCTGGCGGACCGAGCCGGCGACGCCGAGATCGCTGCCCGCGCCATCCATGGTGAGCTGGCAACGCTGGAGAATGCTTGGAAGGGGCTCGTGCCTCGGAACGTCGGCTGGGAGTCCCGAGCCGACGAGATGATCACCACCGTCTCGGGAGTGAAAGGTCTGGCTTTCGTGCGCGCCGGTCACCTGTTGCACGTGTCGGGCCGCCAGCTGTACCCACCGGACACCCCCACGGAGAGCGCGGCGACGCCGCTCGAGTTGCAGTCCCTCGATGCGGAGGATGCCGAACGCTTCCAGGAGTTGCTGGCGGCAGCCGAGGCCGCGGAGTTCGACGGCGACGACGCGGCGGCGGCGCAGCGAGCCTATGAAGCGTTGCTTGCCGTGGCGCAGACACCCGGCCTGCAGGCCATCGCCCGCGCCGGCATCGGCCGGGCCCACATCCGCGCTCGCCATTGGGATGCAGCGATCCAGGTGTTCGAGGTCATCCTGCGGGAGAACGCCGACGCCTATGACCTGGACAATCAACCGCTGCGGCTGCAGGCCTTGCAGCAGATCGCGCGGGCGCAGCAAGAGAGAGGCGCTGCTTTGGCCGCGGCGGAGGCGCTGGTGACGCTCTATGAGGACCTGGTGCAGAGCTCCGATGCGATCGGGCGCTTGCAGTACGACATCTTCGTCGAGCGCATCGAGGAGCGCCTAGGGCGTTTGCTGCCACGTCCATCGCCGCCCGAATGGCGCGCCTTGCAGGCACGCTACGACGCCGTCCGCGGCCGACCGAAGAAGCAGGTGGGGTCGCAGTACTTCGCGCACAAGCTGTCGCGCAAGCTCATCCGCGCTTCCCTCGATGGGCTCGCGTACTCCACCGAGGTGCGCTACGTCTCCGATACCGCGGAGGGCCGTCCCTTCCTGCTGGCCTATCTCTATCTCCCCGACGCCAGCGGCACCACGGTGGCCGGGCTCGTGGGCTTCGAGATCGACCTGGAGGAAATGAACCGCACTCTGCTGCCGGCGATCCTGGAGCGCCAGCAACGGCCCGGGGACGCCAGGCTCGCCATGGTGGACGGGGAGGGCCGCCGTCTCGAGGGCGGCCACGGCATCGCCGGCCCTCCTCTCGTCAGCCGCAACCTCGACTTCCCCCTCGATTTCTGGAGCGTGGCGGTGTGGTCGCCGGCCCTGGCGAGCGGCGGTAGGCCGGTGGACTTCCGCACCAAGGTCTTCCTCTATTTCGTCTTCCTCCTCCTCGTGACCATCGCTGCGGGAACGACGCTGCTCGTCGTCGGCTGGCGCCGGCAAGCACAGCTGGCGCGGCTCAAGACGGGTCTGGTGTCCCGGGTGTCCCACGAGCTGCGCACGCCGCTCACCTCCATCCGCATGTATGGAGAACTGCTCGAGGAAGGGGGCGACAGCTTGAGCCCGGTGCAGCGCCTGCAGCACTTGAAGACGATCCGCCGGGAGTGCGATCGCCTGCAACGTCTCATCGACCAGGTGCTGGACTTCGCCCGCCGCGAGCGCGGCATCGCGGCGGCGCCTCTGGAGTTCGAGGAAATCGGGGCCCTGGTGCAGGGGGTCGCCGAGGGATTTCGGGCCCAGGCCGAGAACGGCGGGTTCCAGTACACGATCGAGGTGGAACCCGACCTGCCGGAGCTGCGCCTGGATGCCGACGCGGTGCGCCAGGCGCTGCTCAACCTGCTGGCCAATGCCGTGCAATACTCCGAGGACGAGCGCCGCTTGGCGGTGCGGGCTTTCCGTCGCGGCGCGGAAGTCGCCGTGCAAGTGCAGGATCATGGGATCGGCGTGGATCCGCTGGAGCAGAAGCGCATCTTCGAAGACTTCTATCGGGGGGAAGCAGGGGGCAGCAGCCACCACGCCGGGCTCGGTCTCGGTCTCGCCGTGGTGCGTCGCGTCGCGGAGGCGCATCGGGGACGGGTGACCGTCGACAGCCGACGCGGCCAAGGAGCGACCTTCACTCTCTGGTTCCCGGTGCAGCCGCCGGGGGAGGCGCGAGCGCAGCGCAGCGCCGCGCGCTGGCGTTTCGGGGAGCTCCGTCATGGCTGAGAAGATTCTGGTGGTCGAAGACGATCGCAGCATCGCCGGAGGTCTCGAAGCCGCGTTCACCAGCGAGGGCTTCGAGGTCGAGTGCGCCCCGAACGGCCGCCTCGGGCTGGAGCGCGCCCGGGCCGGCAAGCCCTCCCTGGTGATCCTGGACATCATGCTACCCGGGATGAGCGGGCTGGAGATCACCAAGAGGCTGCGCGACGAGAACCGCAACCTGCCGATCATCCTCCTCACCGCACGGGGGGAGGAGAACGATCGCGTCCTCGGTCTCGAGCTCGGCGCCGACGACTACATCACCAAGCCGTTCAGCTTGCGGGAGCTGGTGGCGCGGGTCCGTTCGGTGCTGCGCCGCACGCAGGGGAATCGCAAGGAGCCCGAGCTCTTCCGCTTCGGCGAGGTGACGGTGGACTTCAAACGTCAAGCCGTGCGCAAGGGGGACCAGGGTGTGGAGCTTTCGGCGCGGGAGTTCCGCCTCCTGGCCTACTTCATCGCCCACGCCGGCACGCTCCTGACGCGGGAGCAGCTCCTCAACGACATCTGGGGATACGAGGTGTTTCCGACCACCCGCACCGTGGACAATCACATCGCCCGCCTGCGCAAGAAGATCGAAGCCGATCCGGAGGCACCGCAGTACATCCGGACCGCCCGCGGCGCCGGCTACCTCTTCGAACCCGAGGGAGGGGGTGGGTCTTGATGCGACGGCTTGTTACCTTTCTGCGACATGGGAGCGACACGACGGTGACACCGGTCGGTTCCCGATCCCCTAGGCTGGAGAGGGCCGGCGTTCCCCAGATCCTGGACCCGGCATCCCATCGGAGGCGGAGTGTGAAGCTCCTGAGCCTGCTGCTCGTCGCTGCCCTGTTGCTCGGACCCACGGCGCTGGCGCAAGTGGAGGCGCCCATCGACGTCTGGTTCCCCCGCCTGCGCGAGGGGATGTGGGTGGAAGTCAAAGGCGCCCTCGATCCCAAGGGCCAGCTCCTGGCCTCGCGACTCCGGGTGCTGGATGGCGAGCGCGATGAATGGGAGATCGAGACCCACGTCGCGGCGGTCGATTCCTTGCACATGCTCATCACCACCGCCCTCGGCAACCGGGTCGTGGTCACGGCGAAGACGGCGCTCCGGGGTCCCGGCAATGCAGGCGGTGTCCCCTTCGCCTTCCTCGTCGTCGGCGACGTCGTGGAGGTCGAGGGCAAGCCCCAGAAAGACGGCTCCATGCTGGCCGACGAGTTGAAGGTGGAGAAGTCGAAGCGCCGGAAGCCCGATCTCCAGCCGAAAAACGAGCACGAGCTGAAAGCACGAATCGAGTCGATCACGGCCGACAAGCGGCAGATCGTGCTCATGGGCCTCATCGTGCAGCTCGACGAGAACACCCGCCACAACTCGGCGGGAGACTGACCCCCTCCCCCCCGCCCGTTCCGGTTGCTCGACCTCCCCACAGGCAGTAAACGTTTTCCCGCTTCCCGGCATCTCCCTGTACGAAGGGAGCGAGCCGGATGCCCATGGGGACTGCCTTGGCGGAGGTTCGCGTGGAATCTGGCCCGGCGGAGATCGCCGCCCTCGCCCGGCGCGCCCGTGACGGCGACACCAACGCCTACGAGGTCCTCTACCGACTGCACGTGGGTCGGGTCTACGCCGTGTGCCTGCGCTTGTCTGGCGACAGCGTCCGGGCCAAAGAGATGGCGCAAGAAGCTTTCGTCCAGGCTTGGCGCCAGCTCGGGCAGCTGCGCGACGACCAGGCCTTCTCCCCCTGGCTCCACCGCATCACGGCGAACGTGGCGCTGATGGGGCTGCGGCGACGGGGACGGCTCTGGGCGCGAGAAGCGGGCTCGGAGACCTTGGAGGCGCTCGCCCCGGTGCGCGGTGGTGGCGCCGAGCCGGTCGGCGAGCGCATCGATCTCGAACGGGCGATCGCGCGTCTGCCGCAGCAGGCCAGATCCGTCCTGGTGCTGCACGACATCGAAGGCTACCGGCACGAGGAGATCGCGGCACTGTTGCGAATCGCCGCGGGCACCTCGAAGGCTCATCTCCATCGCGCGCGGCGAGCGCTGCGGGAGGTCCTGGGATCATGAATTGTTCGAGCGTGCGAGAGCGCCTGAGCGCACATCTCGATGCGGACTTGCCAGAAGAAGAGGCGGCGGCAGTGAGGGACCACCTGGCGCGCTGCGCCGACTGTGCCGCCGAGGCGAAGACCCTCGGCGTTGTGGTGCGCGCCGTGGTGGCGCTGGAGCGAGAGCTCGACCCCGGCGATCTCTGGCCCGGCATTGCGGCGCGCCTCACCGCCGAGCCCGCGACACAGCGACGGGCAGCGACGTGGGCGGTGCGGGTGCGTTACGCCGTCGCCCGTGGCCTCGGCGTCGGGCAGGGAATCCCCGCCCTCTCGTGGCGCCTGGGCGTGGCGGTGGCGTTGCTGCTCGCCGTGTGGGGATGGCACGCACGGCGTGGCGCGCCGGCTTCGACCTGGGAGATCGCACCCCTCGCCGGTGCCCCGGTACTGCGCGACCGCGGCCTCTCCGGCGCCCGCACCCTGCACCCGGGCGACTGGGTGCGAACGGATGCCGCTTCCCGCGTGCGCGTCACCGCCGCCGAGGTGGGGCGAGTGGACATCGGCCCGGAGAGCGAGGTGCGCCTGCTCCTCACCGCAGCCGACGAGCACCGCATCGAGATCGCCCATGGCGAGCTCAGCGCTTTCATCTGGGCGCCGCCCCGCTTGTTCTTCGTCGAGACCCCCGCGGGCGTCGCGGAGGACCTCGGCTGCCAGTACGACCTGGTGGTGGATCGAAGCGGCAACGGCAGTCTCGACGTCGGTCTCGGTTTCGTCTCCTTCGAACGCGACGGCTACCAGGTCATCGTCCCCCAGGGGGCGCGCTGCGACCTCCGCGCCGGCATGGGGCCGGGGACGCCGCATGCGCAGCAAGCCTCCGCGGTGCTGTGTCGGGCACTGGAACAGATCGACCGCCACGGCGCCGCTGCCGGCGACGCCCTCGCCACGGTCCTCGCCGCGGCCACCGGGGCCGACGCCGTGACCCTCTGGCACCTGGTGCCGCGCGTCCAAGAAAGGGAGCGCCCTCGAGTGGTGGACAAGCTCGCCTCGCTGGTGCCGCTGCCGGCGAACGCGACGCGCGATGGCGTCATGGGACTCGATACGCAAATGCTGGACGGTTGGTGGTCGGCCATCTATCCGAGTTGGTCGGCCTGGCAGTGAGCATGCTCGAGGAGGTCAAGATGATCGGACGACATGGGAAGAAGGTCGTGGTGCTGGCCGCGCTCGCCGCCGGCGCCGCGGTGTGGGCCGGCGCTGCCCGCGCTGGCGCTCCGGGCCTTTGCTACGACCCGGGCACGCGCGACGGCTATGTGTGTCCCCCCTGCGGCTGCTCGGGCGATCGCCTGGCGTCCGCGGAGCGCGGCAAGTGCAAGCTGTGCCAGACGGATCTCGTGGCCCGCAAGGACCTGAAGCACGTCGCCATCGTGCTCTTCGAGGGCGTGGAGCTCCTCGACTTCAGTGGTCCGGGCGAGGTGTTCGCGGCCTCCGGCGACTTCTACATCTATACTGTCTCCAGGGATGGGAAACCGCTCACGAGCCAGGGCTTCGTGCGCGTCGACCCCGAGTACTCCCTGAACGATTGCCCCTGGCCCGACGTTCTCGTGGTCCCGGGTGGCAGCACTGGCAACCTCGTCGCGGACCGGACGATGATGGAATGGATCCAGGTCGTCGGCAAGCAAGCGGACCAGGTGCTGTCGGTTGGCTCTGGAGCCTTCGTCCTGGCGAAAGCGGGATTGCTCGACGGCCTCGAGGCCACGACGCACGCCGCGGACCTGGACGAGCTGCGTCGGGAAGCACCGCGGACGAAGGTGCGCGCGGGCGTGCGTTTCGTCGACAACGGCAAGGTGGTGACCACCGCCGGCGTCTCGGCGGGAATCGACGGCGCCTTGCATGTCGTCGGCAAGCTCTGCGGCGCGGACAAGGCGAAGACCGCTGCGGCGCGCCTGCAGTACGAGCCAGGCGCCGTGCCGGCGGGGACCGTGGTCACCCAGCTCCCCGGCAAGACGCAGTGAACGGCAAGACTCTCTGAGCGCGAGCGAGTCACGGCGCCGTCGAGTCGTCGGCGGCGCCCCCGACTCGCCAGGCCTCGGCGCAGCGACGGACGCCCCTTCCAGGGCTGCGGGCCTCCGGGATGGAACCTACCGCTCCGGGAAAACGTCATGAGTGAGACGACCCGAGAACTTCGTGGAGTCCTGCCGTTCTCATGCGCCGGGGAGGACGATGACGAACCCGTTCCGGTACCGTCGCTGCCCGCTCCGAGCCTCCTCCTGGGTTGCTTTCTTTCTCCTCCCGTTCTGCCTCTTCCAGACAGAGGCCCTCTCCGCCGGCAGCCTGGATCTGACCTTCCACGACGTCGGCATCGGCATCGGTGATTCTCGGACGATCCACGGACTCCGGCTCAACTACCGCGACCGCCGTTTGCGCGAGGTGAACGGGATCCATGTCACGCTCTGGTCGCCGCACGCGCGCTCGCGTGGCGTCGTCCGCGGTGTCGCCCTCGGGCTCCCGGTCACCGGCGCCGAGACGCTGCACGGTGTCGGCGTCGGCGCGCTCGGCATCGGGGCGGAGCGCGACGCCAACGGCATCCTGATCGGCTCCCTCGGCGTCGGTGCGGGGGAGCGGATTCGCGGCCTGGCGTTCGGCGGCCTCGGCGTCGGCTGCGGCGAAGATCTGGATGGCATCGCCGTCGGTGGCCTCGGCGGCGGCTGCGGCGGTCGCTCCCGAGGCGTGGTCATCGCCGGCCTCGGAGTGGGTGCCGAGGGATCGGTGCAAGGAATCCTCGTCGGCGGCCTCGGCGCCGGCGCCGGTGAAGACCTGGAGGGCCTCGGCTTCGCTGGCCTTGGTCTCGGAGCGGGCGCCGCTGTCCACGGCTTGCAGATCGCCGGACTCGGCATCGGCGCCGGCGGTGCGATGACGGGCATCCAGATCGCCGGATTCGGCGTCGGAGCCGGGGGCGCGACGAAGGGGATCCAGATCGCCGGGCTCGGCGTCGGGGCCGGCACGACGATGACCGGAATCCAAATCGGCGGCATTGGAGTCGGGGCCGGCGAGGAGCTGCGGGGAATCAACATCGCCGGCGTCGCCGCCGGATCGCCACGGATCGCGGGCCTCACCTTGAGCGGCATCGTCTCTGGCGGCGTCGACATCACCGGCCTCACCGTGACCGGGGCTTACTGCACCGTGGGCAAGGGGGGTCTGCTGCAGGGCGCGTCACTCTGCATCTTCAATCGCGTGCAGGGGAAACAAGAAGGTTTCACGCTCGGCGTGCTCAACATGGCGCGCCGGCTGCGTGGCGTGCAGATCGGTCTCTTGAATTACGCCGGCGACAATCCTCCGTGGCTGCGTTGGCTCCCCTTGGTCAACGCCCACTTCTAAGGCAACGCCCACTGCCGAGGTGGTGCGACTCCCCACCAGAAGTCAAGACGGTTCCGCGCGCACCGCGACCCGAGGCCCGGATGGGAACGTCCGCCGTCGGGAGCCGGGCCAGGTGCCGACAGGTCGTCTGTGCGCTACGCCGTGGACGCCCGTTGTCACCATTGGTATATGTCCTGCACGAAGAAGTGACCGCTCTGGACTGCTGCATTTTGCCCGGGGGAGGGCGAACCTCTTGGTTGGAAAAGACTTCCCAGGAAAGGGCAAGCCCTGGAGCCCCCCGTGTCCATCGCCGTCGTCTGGTTGCGTTGCCATCGCAAGAATCCCCTTTGGCGCTTCCACGCCGAAGCCTTTGCTCTCAGGAGGAGGCGGGTCATGACCAGGACTTCCCGACCATCTCTGGGTGTCTTCCTCGGTGCGGTCGTCTCGATCGCTGCCGTCGTTGCCACCACACCGCCGCTGGCGGCGCAGGAAGAGAAACCTGCACAGGAGAAACCTGCATTCGATTGGGTCGCCGGGCCGCTCCGTGCCGATCTCGGCAAGCATGCACAGGTCCAGGTCCCGGAAGGCTACGTCTTCCTGGGGCAGAAGCAGGCTGGGGAGCTCATGCAAGCCCTCGGCAACCCACCCACGGGTCAAGAGGAAGGCGTCATCGCGCCCACCGCCGAGGACCAGAACTGGATGCTCGTCTTCGAGTTCGACGGCATGGGCTACGTCAAGGACGACGACAAGGCGAGCCTGGACGCCGACGCCATCCTGAAGAGCATCAGGAAAGGAACGGAGGAAGCCAACAAGTACCGGGAGAAGCATGGAGCCCCGGCACTCACCATCGTGGGCTGGGAAGTCGCACCGCGCTACAACGAGACCACCCATCTGCTCGAGTGGTGCATCCGCGGCGAGTCGGAGGGGCGGCCCATGCTCAACTACAATACCCGCGTCCTCGGACGCCGTGGGGTGATGTCCGCCACCCTGCTCGTCGGCCCGGAGGAGCTCGAGGCCACCTTGCCGACGTATCGTGAACTGCTCTCCACCTTCGATTTCATGAGCGGCAACCGCTATGCCGAGTTCCAAAAGGGTGATCGCGTCGCCGAGATCGGCCTGACCGCACTCGTCGCCGGCGGGGCCGGAGCTCTGGCGCTCAAGACCGGGCTGTTCAAGAAATTCTTCAAACTGATCATCGTCGGCGGCGTCGCTGTGGTGAGCGCCATCGGCCGCACGGTCAAACGACTCTTCGGGAAGCGGGGCGAACCGATCACTCCCACCGCCTGATGACCGAGTGGCGCGAAGTCGGCCTGGTCTTGCTGGGCCTCTACACCCTGGAGGGCGCCTTCCTCCTCTCGGCGGGAGCGGTTGTCTTCGTCCAGTGGTGGTCGGGCGTCCGGATCGAGCTGCCGTCGGCCGGCGGCCGGCGCGATTTCCCGCGCTTCGGTCCCTTCGTCCCGTGGGGACGGCGCTGGCTCGCCACCGAGTGGCCGTGCTCGCTCTCTCCCACCGGGATCCAGCCAGGCTCCCTGGCGGGCTGCAGCGAAGCGCTTTCCACCTCGTGTCTGGGCGATTCCCTCCGCTTCGAAGACATCGAGAGCATGCGCGTCGAAGCCTCGACGCTTGTCGTCAATGGCTCACACTTCGCCCGCTTCGTGACGAGCGGCGAAGCGCGCCGCTTCGCGTCCCACTTGCAGCAGCTGCGCGGCGCGTCGCTCGCAGCGCGGAAAGCCCTGATCCATACCTGGGTGGCCTCGCGCCTGGATGCCGAGGCCGTGCAGCGCCGAGTGGCCGACTTCACCCGTCTCGCCCGGCCACTGGCGATGGTGTGCACGGCGCAGGGCTTCGTGCTCGGCGCGGTCATCGCCAACATGCTCTTCGACCCGGACCTGCTCCTGCGTACCTGGAAAGTCGCGTTGTGTCTCTGGGTCCTGCTGCTGGTGCCGCACACGGCCTTGTTCCTGCGCTGCCATCGACGCTTCCGGCCCGAGTACAGAGCGGAACGCATCCAGGCGCTCGTCACCAACCTGCTCGCTCCGGTGGCTTCGGTGTTCGCCCATGTCCATCTGTCCGAGAAGATCGTCGAGGAGTTCGAGCCCATCGCGGTGGCGATGGCCGTGGCGAGCCCTCGCGAAGTGCGTGCCCTGGCGCGGCTCGCCCTAGGAGCGCAAAGATCGTCGCCCGCTGGCGCCGGGACCGCCGTGTGGTTCGCCCAAACCGTGCACACCCGACTCCGCGAGGTGCTTTCACGGCGCGAGGATGGGCTCGGTGAATCTCTAGCGACACCACCGAGTCGCCACCCCGGGGCACGCGCCTATTGTCCGCGCTGCCACGATCAGTTCGTGGTCGCCAGCGGGGATTGTCCACGCTGTGAACCCCTGCAGCTCGTGGCCTTCTCCGAGCCCGTGGTGTCCTGAGAGCAAGTGCGTCAGCTGTGGTGCGGCAAGGAGGATCGACGGGGACGACGCGGGCGCTAGGCGGTGCGGCATGGTTGGCGAAGCGACGGCGCTCGACTTGTTGCCTCGGCTTCGCGCTTCGCCAACCTACTCCCCTCCCCACATGAGGAGTCCGCGAGCAGCCCCTTGCAGGTTCCCTGCGGTCGTACGCCCGAGGTGCTCGAGGCGCTCCTGGAAGGGCGGGACCTAGTTGCCGGGCTTGGAGCCACCTGGACACAAGTCTCGGCTTTCGGTGCGGTTGACGGGAGTAGCCATCCGTAGGTAACGTGAAGCGCCCTCGCCGCGCTCTGGACTTCTTGTTGTGCACCATGGGGTTGCCTGCCAGCGCGGCGTGCGCACCGGAGGGAGGATGCTCTCAGGAGAGTCCGGCGGCGGCCCTGCCCTGGGTGTGCCTCCGGAGCCGGAAGCCATCCGCGCGCAGCTCGAGCGCATCCTCGCCAGCCCGCACTTCTCCGGCACGGACCGCAGCCGGAGGTTTCTCCGCTTCGTGGTGGAGGAGGCCCTCGCCGGGCGCTCCGAGCGCTTGAAGGAATACACCCTCGCCATCGAAGTCTTCGACCGCGACGACACTTTCGACCCCTCCACCAACCCGGGCGTGCGTGTCGAAGCGAGCCGCCTGCGCCGCCGGCTGGAGCACTATTACCTCACCCTCGGGCGCGAAGATCCGGTGCTCATCGAGCTGCCGCGGGGAACCTACGTGCCCGTGTTCCGCCCGAAGGCGGACATCCTGCACTTGCAGGAAGACATCGCCGCCCTCACCTCCACCGATCTGACGACGTTGACCCCAGGATTCCCGGGCGGACCGTCGGTGGCGGTCTTGCCCTTCGACAACCTGGGCGGCGAGCGCTTTTTCGCCGACGGCGTGACCGTCGAGATCATCACCGCCCTATCGCGCTTCCGCGAGTTCCACGTCCTCGCCCGCAACACGACTTTCCAGCACGATGCTCGCGAAGGCATCACCCAGATCGCCCGGCGCCTCGGCGTGCGTTACGTCCTGCATGGGAGCGTCCGGCGGGACGAAAACCGCATCCGGGTGAATGCCGAGCTCTCCAGCGGCACGAACGGGAAGGTCTTGTGGGCGGAAGGCTACGAACGGGACCTCTCCGCCGCGTCGGTGTTCGACATCCAGGACGAGATCGCGAACCACGTGGTCACCACCATCGCCCAGCCTCACGGGGTGATCGCCCGACCCGAGGCGGCGCAGGCGCGGCACAAACCCCCGGAAAGCCTCGACGCTTACGATGCGGTGCTGTTGTTCTACGCCTATTCCGC
>Ga0075428_100002271_pt1 | contig 20815 bp, 13 predicted proteins | sample RhiMetdeltSRZDD2_FD_75291 | JGI IMG/M metagenome (GOLD analysis project Ga0075428, IMG submission 75291) | Populus rhizosphere microbial communities from Tennessee, USA - Rhizosphere MetaG P. deltoides SRZDD2 | ecosystem: Host-associated > Plants > Roots > Rhizosphere > Soil | place: USA... | reverse complement strand
TTTCCCATCGTCTTGCACCCGCGCGATCCGGATACGCTGTGGGTGTTCCCGATGGACGGCAGCACGGTGTGGCCGCGCACGAGCCCCGGCGGCAAGCCCGCCGTCTACCGCACGCGCGACGGGGGCCGCAGCTGGCAGCGTCAAGCACGGGGTCTGCCACAGCAGCAAGCTTGGTTCACCGTCAAACGCCAGGCGTTCGCAGCCGACGCTGGCGAGCCGGTGGGACTCTACTTCGGCACCACGAGCGGTGAGGTCTGGACGAGCGCCGACGGCGGCCAGCGCTGGGCCAGGCTGGCCGCGCATCTGCCGGAGATCTACTCGATCACCACCGGGGTGCGAGGATGACGCGCGTGCACATTCCGTCGCCGCTCTACTCCTACACTGGGGGCGCGACGCAGGTCGAAGCCAGCGGCAGCACCTTGGAGGAGATCGTCGACACGCTCGAAGCGCGTTTTCCCGGACTGCGCTTCCGCATCGTCGACGAGCAGGGTCGCATTCGCGAGCACATCCGCTTCTTCGTCGATAGCGACCTGGCGCCGCAGCTCGCCTGCGCGGTGGAACCGGGGCAGGAAGTGCACATCCTCTGTGCCTTGAGCGGCGGCTAGCCGGAAGGATCGCATCAGTAATCGAAGCCGATGGCGAAGAAGGTCTTCCAGTCCTTGCTCTGGCTGAACGGATTGTTCGGATCGGTGCTGATGGGCATGGCGGCATCGAAACGCAGCGGCAGCCCGACGTAGGCGCGCACGCCGAATCCGAACGCGGTCTGCACGTGTTGATCGGCGTAGCTCTGGTCTTCGTACCAGCTGGTGGCGGCGTCGAAGAACACGACACCACGCACGAGCTCGGTGCCGGCGAAAAGCGGGAAGCGTGCTTCGACGTTGGCGAACGCGATGCGTGTCCCCGCGAGACCGCCGAAATCGGTGCCGCGGAACGTCTCCGGCCCGCCGATGTAGAGCAGGCGCTGATCGAGGCCCCAGGACGAGGCGGTGATGACCCGGAGTGCGAGCGCGCCGCGCCGGTGCACGTTCAGATACCGCCGCCAATCGAGAATCGCGAGGGTGTAGTCGAGCTCGCCGAAGGCCTTGCTGCCCTCGATGCGCCAGCGTCCGCCCGAAACCGGGGTGAAGCCCGAGTACGAGGTGTTGTCGTGCACGAGAGCCAGGCCCGGCGCCGTGTAATTGTAAGTGCCGACGCGCTCCTCGATCACCTCCAACGATCCGAGCGAATCGCCGACCGTGCCCCACACCTCGGAGCGCACGGTCTCGTTGCGGAAGTCGAGCTGAAACTCGATGCGACGGAAGCGGTTGAACGGGTAGTACAACTGCGCGCCGACGCCACGGAACACTGTGCTTTCGACATTGCTGCGCGTGGGCGACGAGTACACCAGGATGTCGTCGCGGTACTGGAAACCCGCCAGGCCCCACTGCAGGCGGCGTCCGATGTTGGCATACTGCACCAGGATTTCGGACTGGTCGAAGTCGGTGCGCAGATATCCGGACAGCAGCAGGTACTGATTGCCCAACATGTCGCCGAGGAGCAACTGGCCCGAGCCCGCGGCACCCGAGTTGCCGATGTAGAGGGCGCCGACGACCGCGTACTCCGGGGTGAGCCGCGCTTTGTAATCGCGCTCTTCGGCGTCCAAGCGCGTGTTGGCGTCGGTGTAGATGGCCGCGGGTTTGGAGCGTACCAGCTGTTGGGTGGTGCTGTCGACCACGCTCGGCAGGTCCTCGGGCCAGCCTGTCGTCCGGTACAGGTGCCAGCCGCCATGATCGAACACGGAATAGAAAATGTCGTTGGAGCGCGACCACGACACCGCCGGTCCCGTGGGGATGATGCCGATCACACCCGAGGCGAAGCGTGTGCGCTGGCGCAGCTCGCCGGTCGCGAGATCGAAGGTATGCACCTGGTACGTGCCGGAGCGATCCGAGACGAAGGCGATGGTCTGGCCATCCGGGCTCCACACCGGCGCGAAATCGTCGGCTTCCGTGGCCACGATCACGGTGATCTCTCCCGGCACGAGATCGCCGCGCGCGTCGTGGCGCAGCTGCAACGTCCCGATGTTCCAGGTGCCGAACACCAAACCGTCGAGGTCGGTTTCCGGGCCGCGATCGGTGGCGAAGACGAGCGTGTTGCCGTCGGGCGAGAACCGCGGCGTGCGCTCGGAGTAAGCGTCCTGCGTCAAGCGCACCAGGTCGCCCGTTTCCACTTCGACGGCGAAGAGATCCCCATGCCCGCGGTGCAAGCCCGAGAACACCACCCAGCGCCCGTCGGGTGAGAACGACGGGTTGGCGATGGCCTGCAGGTCGGTCTTGATCTGGCGGATGACCTTGCGCCGGCGGAAATCGAGAATTTGCAGCATGTCGCGGCCCTGCTGCGTGGCGACGAACACGACGGTTTTCTCGTCGGGGGACCAGTCGGCCGATGCCGAGAGCAATGGCAACGCCTCGCGTTCGGCGCTTTGCTCGCCCGCCACGAGGCTCCGCCCTTTCCACCCGTCCTTGGAGCGTTCGGCCACCATGAGCTCGTTGTGCATGCCGCGCGAGGAATAGAACAAGACGCGATCGCCGGCCGCCGTGGCCGCGGGGGCCAGGTGGAACGCCTTGGCGTAGCCCGACTTCTGCGCCACCGCTTCGGCGACCGAATCGGGGGCGACGAGACCCTGGCCGAGCTTCGTCGCCAAGCTTTCGGCGTAGGCGTGCCAGAGCTGGTCGAGCGATTGGCCTTCGGGGGTTTCCGAGGCGAATGCCGGCGGCGGCTGCGACGCCGATTGCATGCCGGAGGTCTCGGTGGCCGTGGGCGGCGGCAGCGGAACGAAGGCGGAGTCCGGTTGCTCCGGGCGCTGGCGCTCGGGCTGCTTCAAGATCTGGCGCACGCGACCGGGGCCGTAGCGCTGGCCGATGACCTCGTACAGTGCCTGCCCCATCCGATAGACGCGAATGTCTTGCACCGAGGACATCTGCTGCACGGTGGGAATCTTGTCGGCGCGTTGGGCGTCCAAGACCCACATGGCGGTGATCGGGTCGATGCCGTTGCTCACCCATTCGGCCATGCCTTCCATCATCCACAGTGGCAGCGAGCGCGCGTTCATCTGCGGCAGGATGTTCCGATTGAGCAGATCGAACTGGAAGGCGTGCACCAGCTCGTGCACGAGGACATGATTCAGCTCGGCGAAGGAGCCGGTGAGCGGCAACGTCACCCGGCCCTTGAGGGATTCGGTGACACCGCCCGTGCCCTCGCCGACGAACCCGCCGATGACGTTCGACTGCTCGAAGTCCTGGTGCGTCGAGTAGAGGATGACGGGGATCTTGTCCTCGAACTCGTGCTGGAAAAAATTCGACAGGTAGGCATAGCCGCGCTCGGCCATCCGCGCCGCTTCGTGGGCGGCGGCGGTCTCGTCCGAGTAGAAATAGAGGACGAAGTGCTCGGTTTCGAGCACCCGCCAGTCGAAGCTGCGGTATTGGACCTTGTTTTGCCCGAACTGGGCCATGGCTGGCCCGGCGAGCACCGCCGCCAGCAAGGGGGCCAGTAGGGAAAAATGCCGCACGATCGGCCTCCGGGGCGACCTTCGTGGTCCTGGCGGGGCGGCCAACTATAAAGATACATCCCGTCCGGCCCGAAACCAAGCCAGCGCATGCTAGACTGGCCGCGGTCGCAGCAGGCCGGATGCCCATGAGCTACCGCGGATACTGGAAACGCAACTGGCTCAGGGTCTTCCGCCGGCTCTGGGCCGAGATGCTGCGCGACGATGTCTTCGGCGCCGCGGCACAGCTGGCGTACTACTTCCTCCTCGCGTTCTTCCCCTTCGTCGTCTTCCTCGTGGCGCTGAGCGCCTTCATCCCATTCGACGAGGTCGTGCTGCGCAAGCAGGACCTCATCCACGAGGCCGAGCGCTTCGCCAACGTCATGCCTGGCGACGCCGCCGACCTGGTTCGCCGCACCGTCGATTCGCTCATGGGACGTCACACCGGTCTCGTGTCCCTGGGTGCGCTCGGCGCGCTGCTCGCGGCATCCAGCGGCATGCGGCCGGTGATGGCGACCTTGAACCGCGCCTGGGGCGTTCCCGAAGGCCGCTCCTTCTGGCACCGGACGGCACTCGCGCTCGGTCTCACCCTGGTTTTCGTGGTGCTGGTGATGTCCGGCGTCATCTTGCTGTCCCTCTCGAGCCGGCTCGATGTCTGGATCGCCGGCCATGCGGGCGCAGCCTGGGCGACAGCCTGGCGCGTCGGCAGTCTCCTCAGCGGCTGCAGCGCACTGTTCTTCGTCATCGAGTGCATCTACCACGTGGCGCCGAACGTGCGCCGCCCATGGCGCTGGATCACGCCCGGATCGGTGCTCGCGGTTCTGTTCTGGCTCGCGGGCACGCGGTTGTTCTCCGCGTACGTGGCGCATTTCGGCAAATACGAGCTCATGTACGGCGGCTTGGGCGCCGTGGTCGTGTTCCTCTTGTGGTTGTACATCGCGGGTCTGGCGGTGCTCGTCGGCGGCGAGCTGAACGCCGAGCTGGAACGGTCGGCGGGAATCATCGCCGTCGTGGACGTGCAACCGAAGGCCAAACCTCCGCCTTGAAAACCGCGGTCCGGTCGAGCCGGCATGCGCGCCGGGCGCTTGCTGGGCCCAGGACCGGCGGGTATGATGTCCGACCGGTGTGCAGGCCCCGGCATGCGAGATCCCGAAGGAGGGGGAACGAATGACACACATCGTGACCGAGCGGTGCGTGGACTGTCGCTACATCGACTGTGCGCGGGTCTGTCCCGTGGACTGTTTCTATCTGGTGCAAGATCCGGCCATGTTGGTGATCAACCCCGACGAGTGCATCGACTGCAAGGCCTGCATCCCCGAGTGTCCCGTGCATGCCATCTGGCCCGACGACGAGCTGCCGGACGTCTACTCCGAATGGCTGGAGAAGAACAACGAACTCGCCGCCCATGCGGAGCAGGTGACGAGTGACACCGACCTGGAGAAGCTGCCGGACGCCCTGTCCTTGGAACAGGTGCAGGAACGCGAGCGCTCCCGCGGCTGGGACGTTCCCGAACCCTCCGATGCCTGAGGGCGCGGGCGCTGATCCACGCCCGTTGTGGCCGCAGGACCGCACGCCTCAACGTGTTGGCGGCGCCGATGCGGCCCCGAGTGGGTTCAACCGGAACGCGAGTCCCGTGTAGCGTTGCAGCCGGCGCTTGATGCCGACCGCCCGCTGGAGCGCCTGCCGTTCGCCGACGATCACGACCTGCTGCCGGGCACGCGTCACGGCGGTATAGATCAGGTTGCGCTGCAGCATGATGTGGTGCTGTGAATGCAGGATCAGCACCACCACGGGAACCTCGCTCCCTTGCGCTTTGTGCACCGTCGAGGCATAAGCCAGCGCGAGGGCGTCCAGGGCATCGAAGGCATAGCGCACGCTGCGATCCTCGAAGCGCACCAGCACGCTGCGTGAGCTGGGATCGACGGCTTCGATGCGCCCGAGATCGCCGTTCCACACGTCGAGATCGTAATCGTTCCGCATCTGCATCACCTTGTCGCCGTCGCGCAGCGGCGTGTTCCCCACGGGTTGCCCATCCGGGTTGAGGCGTTGTTGCAGCGCCAGGTTGAGCGCGGCGGTGCCGAGCGGCCCGCGGTGCATCGGGACGAGAACCTGGATCCCCGTCAGGGCATCCACACCCAGAGCCTCCGGCAAACGCTGGCCAACCAGCTGCAGCACGGTGCCGACGATCGCTTCCGGTTCCTGGCGCTCGATGAGAACGAAGCTCGCGCGCTCGCGCGCGGCGGGCAACTCGGGCATGTGGCCTTGGCGGATGCGATGCGCCCCGTGCACGATGAGACTGTCTTTCTCCTGCCGGAAGAGCTCGGTCAAGCGCACCGTCGGCACCACCTTCGAGGCGATCATGTCGGCGAGCACTGCGCCGGGCCCCACGGACGGCAGCTGATCGGCATCGCCGACGCAAATCAGGCGGGCACGCGCGGGCAACGCACGCAGCAGGTGGTCGAGGAGCGGCAGGTCCACCATCGAGGTCTCGTCGACGATGAAGATGTCGCCTTCGAGCGGCACGGATGCATGACGCTGGAATCGTCCCAGACGCGGACTCCATTCCAATAGCCGGTGCAATGTCGAGGCGGGGTGCCGCGCGGCTTCGGCCAGACGCTTGGCGGCGCGGCCGGTGGGAGCGCAGAGCACCACCTGCAGGCGCTGCTGCGCGAAGAGTTCGATGAGCCTCTGCACGAGCGTGGTCTTGCCGGTGCCCGGGCCGCCGGTGATGACGAGGAGTCGCGACGCGAGCGCGGCAACCACCGCCTGGTGCTGGCTCTTCGAGAGCGCGTATTTGGAGTGCGTGGAAAGGGCGGCGAGGATGCGCTCCGGATCGGAAGGCGCGGCCTCGCGGCTCAACAGAGCCTGCAGCGACCGCGCGCACTCGATTTCGTGCGCGAGCAATCGCGGCGCATAGATCGCGTGCTCCGGTGCTTTCGCATCGACGCCCAGGCTTCGATTCGCCACCAAGGTCTCGATGGCGTGATCGACCGCGGCGAGCGTGAGCGCCGCAGACGGTGTTTCACCGGCGCGGGGCGGGGCGAGGAGACGCAGCGTCCGCGCCGCGAGCAGCGGCCGCGGCAGGAAGCAATGCCCCGCCTGGATGGCGGTGTCGAGGACGTGCAGGACGCCGGCTTCGATGCGGAGCCCGGCATCGTGGCTCAACCCGAGGGCGCCAGCGATGCGGTCGGCGCTCTTGAAGCCAATGCCCGGCAGGTCGCGCGCCAAGCGATAGGGGTCATGGCGCAGGACATCGGCCGCGCCGGCACCATAGGCGCGGAAGACGCGCGGCGCGAGCGCTGGGCTCAGCTCGTGCGCCTGCAGGAACATGACGATCTCCTGCAAATCGCGCTGCCGTTGCCACGCCGTGCCGATGGCCCGAGCGCGCGCCGTCCCCAGACCGCGGACCTCGTGCAAACGCGCCGGGGTTTCGTCGAGAACACGCAGCGTGTCGCTGCCGAAATGCGCCACCAGACGCTTGGCCAGCACCGGTCCGATGCCGCGCACGACACCGGCAGCGAGATATCTTTCGATCTGCGCTTCCGTGCGCGGCGCGAGACGCTGGCAGGAGCGGACGCGGAACTGGCGGCCGTAGCGGCGGTCGCGTTCCCAGGCGCCTTCGATGCGCACCTCTTCCCCCGGGTGCAGACCCACGAGGTTGCCCACCACGACCACGGGCTCGTTCCCCGCGTGCGGATGCAGGCTGGCAACGCTCCAACCGGTGTCGGGGTTCGAGTAGACGATGCGTGCGATCACGCCCTCGAGACAGGATGGCTCCGCGGTTCCGGCGAACAGGTCGGTGGGCAAGGGGCCCCTTCAGGTCACCCGCCAGTACTCGAGCACACGCTCCAGGGTGAGCGAAGCTTCGGACTCGCCCCGGCAGCTGTACCAGCAGCGGGTGCAGGTCGTCGGCTCCATGCCGCGGTACTCGGTGTAGTGCACGAAGGGCGCGAAGTCGGCGCACTGGCGCACCTGACCGTCGGGGGTGAGCTGGATGAAGCCGTTGCCCGCCTTGCATCCGGCGATGCCGTTGGCGTTCTCGAAGTAGGGCACGATGCGCTCGAGGTAGAAGCGCGAGTTGGTGATGTTGCCGAAGCGTTTCTTGTGCGCGACGAGCTGCGGGACGAGCTGCCGCAGGTCTTCGAGCTGCTCCGGCGAGAAATAGTGCGAACGGTTGCCGTTCTTGAAATCGGTATAGCAGCTCAACGAGACCTTGCCGCCCCAGGCATGCATCTGCCGTGCGATGGCGAGGATCTGGTCGAGATTCTCGCGCATGATCACGGTGTTGGCGACCACGATCCGCCGCTTTGCCGTCAGCTTCGGCACCAACTGGGCGATGTGGGCATAGAGATCGGGCAGCTTGCGTTCCTCGTCCTGCCGGGTGTCGAGATAGTTGAGTGAGATGTTGATTTGGTCCAGCCCGGCGGCGAAGAGCTCTTCGGCGCGTTCCTCGCTCAGCAACGAACCGTTGGTGATCAGGTACAGGTAGATGAATCCCTGGCTCGCCTTGACGTCGCGGATGATCGCGGGCAGGCGTTTTTCGAGCAAGGGCTCGCCACCGGTCAACGCCAGGACCATGGGGTTCAAGTGGCGCACCATGTCGGTCACGTCGCCCAGCTTGGGGCTGAATTTCGTCTTCCAATCGTCGCAGAAATCGCAGCCCGCATTGCAATGCTTGGTCATCTCGATGCTGGCGAGCATCGGCCGGCGGTGGACGCGGTTGGAGACGTACTTGCGTGTCGCCTCGATCTTTTCGTGCAGGGTCAGCTTGCGCAATGACGGCTCCCGCGTTGGATCCCGCGCAGCTTATCAGACTACCGCGGCCGGCTGAAAGGGAGGCGGGGGAACCTTCGGTCAGGCGTGGCCGCGCAGCTTTGCTTTCAAGCTGCCGAGCTGCTCCGCCATGGTGTGAGTGAGCGAGACGCCGCCGCTTGTTGGGCTCGGCCTGGGTTCGCGCGGCTGCGCCGTGCGCTCGCGCCGTGGCTCGCGCTTACGCGGCGCGGGCTGGCTCGTTTCGGCGCTGCGGCGCAGCGACAGCGACACACGCCGTTTGTCGAGATCGATGTGCAGGACGCGCACCTGGACTTCTTGTCCCGGCGTCACCACTTCGCTGGGCTCGTTGATGCGCTGGTGCGACAGCTCGGAGAGATGCACCAGTCCATCCAAGCCCATGGGCAGGCGCACGAAGGCCCCGAAAGGTGCCAAGCGCACGATGGTGCCGGTCAGCACGTCGCCGATGTGCAATTGCTCCTGCACGCTGGCCCAAGGGTCCGGGCCGAGATCGGCGAGCGCGAGCGCGATCCGCTCGCGCCGCGTGCCGGAATGTTCGACCTTGACGACGCGAACGCGAACCGTGGCGCCGACGGCGACGATCGTCGCAGGGTCGTCGACGCGCGAATGACTCATGCGCGACACGTGCAGCAGGCCTTCGAGCCCGCCCAGGTCGACGAACGCCCCGAAGGGCTGCAGGCGCTTGACGGTGCCGTCGAGCTCGGCGCCTTCCACCAACTGCTTGCGCAGCTCCTGGGCCTGTGTCTTGGCTTCCTCGCGCAGCACGCTTCTCCGGGACAGCACGATGTTCCGCCCGTGGTTTTCCCAGCGCAGCACGCGGAACGAAAAGGTCTTGCCGACGAAGTTCTCGGGGTTGTCGACGAAGCCGGTGTCCATCTGCGACAACGGGCAGAAGCCGCGCACGCGACCGATGCGGACTTCGAAACCGCCCTTGTTGACCGTCTGCACCGTTCCATTCACCGTCGTGCGTTTCTCCAGAGCGTCGCGCATGCGGGCAGCATCGAGCACGCCGCGCTTCTTGCCGAGACTCAAGAGAACGAATTCGTCGCAGGCGGTGACGCTCGCGGTGAAGCGGTCGTCGATGCGCAAGAGCATCGTGCCGCTGCGATCGCGCAGCTCGGCACTGCGGATGCGCGCCGGGGCGGCGCCGCCGTAATCGACCTGAGTGTATTCGTCGTCGATGGCGACGATGCGACCGCGCACGCGCTCGCCGACCTGGAGCACACGCGGACCGTCGGCAGCCGGAGGAGCAGTCCCGGGTTCTGCGCTGGTCGGTGACTCCGGAGACTCGGCGGTGGCGAAGGATTCCGTCGCTGGACACTCAGGAGTCGATTCGGGTGACGTCTCCGCGATGTCGGCAGCGGTGCCGGAGAGGTCGGTCGTTGCGGAAGCGATGTCGGTGCGATCGTCGGTTGCCGGTGCGCCATCGGCAGCGGTTTGCACGCTGTCTGCCTCCGGTCGCATCGTCTCCGCCGGAGATGATGCGGACGCCGGTGGCACGTCGAACTCTTGCGGCATGCACGCTCCCCGCGGCTGCGGCGTCAGGCGAGGCTGACGGGTTGGCCGGGAGCATAACGCATTCGGCGCCAGCACCCAAGGGGGCTCGGAAGGCGACGGGAGGGGCCCTGGGGGCGGAGCGGCTATACTCGCTCGGGCGAGGAAGGCCAGGTCCAATGAACGGCGAGGACCGATGTACCGAATCACGCGTGAGCTGTATTTGAGCTATGGACATCGCCTCCTGTCGCATCCTGGAAAGTGCGCCGCGCTGCACGGACACAACGGCGTGGTCGTCCTGACGTTGGAGGCAGAAGATCTCGACGCCCACGGGATGGTCACCGATTTCCAGGACATCCGCGCATCCATGGGGCTTTGGATCGACCGCGAAGTCGACCACCGCATGATCCTCCGCCGCGACGATCCCGCCGTGGCGCCGCTCGAAGCGCTCGGTGAACCTTTGCTGCTCGTGGACTTCGATCCGACGGCCGAGAACCTGGCGCGCCTGATGTTCGACAAGGCGCGCGATCTGGGCCTGCCTGTGGCCGAGGTTCGCTTCGTCGAAACCCCGACCTGTTGGGCCACGTTTCGGCGCTCTTAGCCAAGGCGCGCGTCGCCTGTATGGAGCGCCCAGCGCGGCGCGTTTCTTGCGCGCACCACGGGACCTCCGCCCGGGGAGCGAGCGTGTCCAGCCACGATTACCGCATCAATGCCGAAGTGCGCCGGTTCCTGGTGAGCCGGTGGGTGGACGTGTCGTTGCTCCAGATCGGCACCACCAACGGAGTCGTCTATCTCATGGGCAGCTTCGAGCCGTTGGTGGAAGACGCGCTGCAGCGCGTGGGGCAGATGCAGGAGCGCGATCCGGCGCAGCGCCTGCTGCGCCTGTTGTTGCTGGTGGAAAAGGAGTTGCGCCGGCTCCGCGGTGTGCGCGACGTCGTCTTCAATCTGAGGAACGCGCGGCGCAAGGGCGGCATCTGGAGGGTCAAGGGTCCGCAGGGCGACGTGTTCCTCGCGGACGGCAAGAAGAAGCAGCACGGATCCGGGGAAACGACTCAGGGCGCGCCGGCGCAGGACGAGGCGAGCGATGACGAACGAACGGACACCACTCCGGGCACTCGGTGAGCTGTTGCGGGCTTTGGACGCGCGCATCGAGCGCCATCCGAACTACCCGGATCTGCGCAACCTGCGCGGACTGGCCCGCATCTACAGCGGTGATCATGACGGTGCCTTCGCCGATCTGGTCGAGGCTCTGCGGTTGCACTCGCAGTACGAGGCCGCGTTGGTGAACATGGCTTGGCTCCACGCCGAGCGCCGCGAGCCCGACTTGGTGCGTGCCGTGTTGCGCGAGCCGCGCGGGCGAAGGCTGCGCCCGGGCTTGCGCGTGCACCTGCAAGTGCTAGAGGCGCAGGTCCGCGACGGGGCCGAGGCCGCTCTCGGCGTGCTCGACGCCTACGCGGCGCAACCACGTCCAGAGCCGGAACCGTGGCACGAGCTGGACCGGCTGTGGCTGGCCGTGCAGCTCGAGCGCTGGGATCTGGTCGATGCACAGGTGCGGCGCTTGGTGGCGCAGCAGGCCGCCATCGGTCCGATTCTGCACCAGGTCGGCCTGGTGGGGCGAGGGAGCGCGGGGCGCGCAGCGTTTGCGACCTGGAACCAATGCTACCGCGGCAATCCGCATGTCGCCGCGTTGCTGCGCGAATGCGCGCGCTTGCGCGCTGCCGGCGCCGCGTTCTCCGACTGCGAGGACATCCTGCGTTGGAGTGCCGTGCTGTCGCTGGACCTGTGCGATTTCTGGCTCGTGGTGGGCGAGCAGCACGACTTCGAAGCGCGCGATGCGGACGCCGAGTCGGCTTTCCGCCAGGCGATGCAGTTCGACTCGCGGCGCGCCCAACCATACATAAAGCTCGGACAACTCTACGCCGCCTGCGGCCGTCCGCAGGAGGCCATCCGCGAGCTGCAGCATGCCGCGAGCTTGCAACCACGCTACGCCGATGTGCGCTACCTGCTCGGCTTGTTGCTCGAGGATCTTGGACAGCTGCCGGAGGCCGAAGGCCACTTGCGCACGGCACTGGACATCAACACGCGCTACACGTTGGCGCGGTTGTCGCTCGGATATCTCCTGGCCACGCGGGGCCGCTGGCGCGATGCCGTGAAACAATTGGAGCAGGTGCGCGCCGAGGGCCTGGTGTCCAGCGATCTCGAAACCCGACTGGCTGAAGTGTACGAACAGCTCGGCCGGCACGAGGACGCGACCTTGGCGCGGCAGCGGGCGCTCAGCCCCGAGAGCGACACGGACGACGGCTGAGCTTCGGCCGCGAAACGCACTCGCGGAATTCTCCCCAGCCCTGCGTGATGGTTCCTCGAGCGTGAACGACGGTTGCGAAGCCCTTCAATCCGTCGCCGATGCCGCGCGCCGCCGCCGCGGCAGGCGCAGCGGAAAGCGCGCGCTCTCTCCCCACATGTGTCGGGCCCAGGCGAACTGGCGCTCCGCCAGCACGTAGAAGGTCGGCAGCACGATCAACGTCAAGATCGTCCCCGAGATCAAGCCGCCGATGAGCGTGCGCGCCATCGGGAAGTACTGCACGCTGGACATTGCGGTTTCGCCGAGCGCCAAGGGCAACAGCCCGAGCACGGTCGTGCTCGCGGTCATGAAGATGGGCCGGAAGCGCTCGCGCCCGGCCGTGAGGATAGCGGATTCGACGGCGTGCCCGCGGCGGCGCAGCTCGTTGATGTGGCTGATGAGGATGATGCCGTTGTTGACGATGACACCGATGAGGACGACCAAGCCGATCATCGCCATGATGTTGAGCGGTGTGTTGGTGAGCACCAGGAGCCAGATGACGCCGATGATGGCGAAAGGCACCGTGAGCATGATCACCATCGGGTGCAGCAGCGATTCGAACAGCGCCGCCATGACGAAGTAGACGCAGGCGAGCGCGAGCTGGATGTTCTGTCCCATCTTGTTCGCCTCCTGCTGCGATTGGCGGTCCTCGCGCCCGAAGGACCAGCTGTAGCCGTTTGGCAGCGCCAGGCTGTTCATGAGCTCGGCGACACGATCGCGGGTCTTGCCGAACTCCTTGCCCTCGTAGGACGCGGTGACGGTCGATGCGGTGCGCTGGCCATCGCGCTGGATCGAGGTCGGGGTGCGCTTGAAACGGAAATCGGCCACTTGTTCGAGCATCACGTCTTTGCCGTCCTGCATGTCGATGGTCATGCGCGCCAGGTTCTCCAGGCTGCGGCGGTCGTCCGGATCCAGCTGCAGGCTCATCGGCACCTCGCGATCGCTGGCTTGCACCTCGCGCAGGTCCATGCCACGGAAGGTGAGGTCGAGGATGCCGGCGATGTTCGAGGGGTTGACGCCGAAGCGGCTGGCCTTTTCACGGTTGACGACGACATGCACTTCCTGGCGCCCTTGCTCGGCGTTCGTGCGCACGTCGTGCAGGTCTTCGACCAGCGCCAGCCGGCGTTTGACCTCCTGCGCCAGCTCTTCGAGCAGTTCGGAGTCCTCGCCGAAGACACGCACTTGCAGCCTCTGCGCCCCCTTGTCGCCCGAATCCTCTTCGCCGAACTCGTAGGTGGAGCCGGCGAGCACCGGCAATCCCTTGCGCAGCTGCTGGCGCAGCGCGCGCAGATCCTTGGCCTTGAGCGTGCGATCGAAGAACAGCGTCACCTCGCCGCGATTGTCGGAGAAGAAGCTGTACACCTCGGCGCCGAGCGAATCGGCGCGGGGCAGCAGATAGGCTTCCACGCGCTGCACGGTTTCGTCGGCCTTGTAGACGTTGACGTTGTCCTGGAAGACGAGGCTGATGCGCAGCCGATTGGTCTTGATGGCGCGATCGTCGAACGGCTCGGCCTTGAAGCCGGTGGCGGCGACGAGCCCCACGGTCATGACGATGAGCAAGCCCAGCAAGCCGAGCGTGCGCATCGGGTGCTGGATCGTCGTCCAATGCAGGACGCGGACGTACTGGCGCTGCCAGCGCGCCATCAGCTGCGACGGCTCCTCGATCTTGGCGGGCTTGAGCCGCGCCTGCATGAGTGGCACCAACGTGAGCGATACCAAGAGCGAGAAGATCAAGGTCACCGAAAGCGTCACACCCACTTCGCGCAACCAAGTGGTGATCTCGTCGTTGCCGCCGAGCACGATGGGGGCGAAGACGATGATCGAGGTCAGGGTCGATGCGGTGACCGCGAGCCCGACATCGGCCGTGCCCGCGAGACTGGCGGCTTGGCCGCGCTCGCCGCGCAGGTGGCGCTGGAAGATGGCTTCCAGCACCACGATGGCGTTGTCGACCAACATGCCCACGGCGAGCATCAGCCCCATCATGGTCAGGAGGTTGAGCGTGCGGCCGGTGAGATAGAGGAAGACGCAAGTGGCCACCACCGAGAACGGAATGGCGATCGATACCACCATGGTCGAGCGCACGTTGCGCAGGCAGAAGTAGAGAATCAGCACCGCCAGCAGCGAGCCCAGAAGCCCCGATGACAGCAGGTTGTTCAAGGACTCGACGATCTCATCGGCCTGGTCGAAGAAGAGCACGACGTCGACACCCTCGAGCGCCGGGTCGCGCCCGATGCGATCGAGCTCCGCGTGCACCGCGCGCGACACGTCGACGACGTTGGCGCCCGAGGCCTTCTGGATCTCGAAGGCGATGGCCGATTCGCCGTTCAAGCGCCGGTACCACTGCGCTTCGGGCTCGCTCTCCTCGATGTCGGCGATGTCCTTGAGCGTGAGGCCGGCATCCGAGATGACGAGATCCTCGATCTCCGCGACCGAGGAGAAGGCGCCCAATGTGCGCAGGTTGTAGTGCATGCCGCCGCGTGTCACCCGGCCGACCGAGAGGTTGACGTTGTTGCTGTTGAGCTGCGCGAAGACGCGGCCGACATCGACGGAGTGGGCCTTGATCGCGTCCATCTTGAGGTAGATGGAGATCTCGCGCGGGGCGATCCCGTCCACTTGCACGCGGCCGACGCCGTCGAGGCGCTCCAACGGCTTGATGATGCGGCGTTCGAGCAGGTCGTACGAGCCGGCCAGATCGCGGCCCTTGGCCGAGATGCGTCCGACCATGATCGGGATGTCGTTGGAGTTGAAGGTGAACAGGAACAAGTCCTGGACGTCGTCGGGCAGATCGGCCCGCACTTGATCCAGGCGCTCCTGCACGTCCAAGCGCATGACGTTGACGTCGCGGCCGAAGTCGAACTCGACGCCGACGAAGCAACCTTGGGCGTTGCTCTCGGAGAAGAGGTCTTTGATGTCGCCGAGTGTCGCCAGCACCTCCTCGATCGGCTTGGCGATCTCGCGCTCCACCTGGGTCGGGATGGCGTTGGGATAGGGGACGAAGACGCCGATGAAGGGGAAGTCGACGTCGGGGAGGAACGCGATCTTGATGCGGGTGATGGACAAGCTGCCCAGCACCAGCAGCGACAGCACGATCATGAACACCGTCACTGGCCGGCGCATCGCGAGCGAGGCGAGGTTCATGCGCTCCCCACTCTCAGGGCCGCCGGTCGGCAATGGCGTAAACGACGGGGATGACTACCAACGTCAGCATCGTCGACACCGTGAGACCGCCGATGACGGTGATGGCGAGCGGCGTGCGGATCTCGGCTCCTTCGCCGAGCCCGAGCGCCATCGGCAGGAGGCCGAGAACCGTGGTCAAGGTCGTCATCAGGATCGGGCGCAGGCGCACCTGGCCGGCGGTCTGCAACGCCTGCAACTTCGGCATGCCGGAGGCGCGCAACTGGTTGACGTAGTCGATGAGGACGATGGCGTTGTTCACGACGATGCCGGCCAGGATGATGACGCCGAGGAAGACCATGACGCTGAGCGCCGTTCCGGTCAACACCAGCGCCAACACCACACCGATCAGCCCCAGCGGCACGGTGGCGAGGATGACGAAAGGATGCAACAGGCTCTCGAATTCGCACGCCATGACGATGTAGACCATGAACACCGCCAGCAGCACCGCCAGCACCAGGCTGCGGAAGGACCGCCGTAGCTCGTCGTTCTGTCCGGCGAGGCCGGCGGTCACCGTGTTGGCGAGGGGCGTGTTCGCCAGCACCGCTTCGATGTCGCGCGACACCGAACCCAGGTCGCGCCCAGCCAAATCGGCGTAGATGAGCGCCGAGCGCTGCTGGTCCAGGTGCTCGATCTGGCTCGGGCCGCGTTTGACGGCGATGTCCGCCACCGAGGACAGCATCACCGGGATGCCGTCGGCCTGCGACACCACCAAGTTGCCCACCTGCGCGATGTCGATGTGGTCGGCGCGTTCGGTCCGCACCAGGATGTCGATCTGCCGGTCGCGCTCCTTGAGGCGGGTGGCGGCGTCGCCGCGGATCTTGTTGCGCAACGTGCGCGAGATCTCGTCGATGTCGAGTGCCATGGCAGCGACGCGGGCGCGATTGAACGCGATCTGGACTTCGGGGCTGCCGGGCTGCAAGGAGGCACGCACATCGCGCAGTCCGGGGACGTCTTGCAGCCTTTGTGTGAGCAGCTCGGTGGCTTCGGCGAGCTGTTCGAGATCGAAGCCGTAGACCTCGATCTCGATCGGGGTGCGGAAGCTGAAATAGCTCGGGCGGCGGAACTCGTAATCGAGCTCCGGCACGGCGTCCAATGCCGCGCGCAGCTCTTCCACCACGCGTGCCTCGCTGCGCGAGTCGGCGCGCTCGCGCATCGTGACGTTGATCTCGGCCAGGCTCGGCTTCTTGGCGTTGGTGTCGGCTCCGAGGCGGTCGGTGCCGCCGACGTCGACGAACACCTGTCCCAGACGCTTGTCGCGCACCAGATCGCGCTCGATGTTGGCGACGGTGGCGTCCGTCACCTCGAGCGGCGTGCCGTCGGGCAGCTGCGCTTCGAAGGTGAACTCACCTTGGGTGAAGCTCGGGATCAGCTCCATGCCGAGGAGCGGCACGAGCGCCGCCGTGACGACGGCGAGCACCGCCGTGCCGGCGAGAACGCGCCCGCGATGCGCCAGAGACCAGGCGAGCCAACGCGGATAGCCGCGCTCGATGCGCCCGTAGACCGCATCGAACGCCGGGAACACGGTGCGGCGCGACACGGCCATGAGCGCTCCGGCGAGGCCGGCGGCGACGCGGCGCTGCAGGAACATCAGGACGAGGACGAGGAGGGATCCGGCGCGACGCAAGAAGCGCAGCACCGGATGCAACAACAGCCACAGGAATCCCTCGAGCACGAGCCAAATGGGCCAGAAAAGAGTGCGTCCAATCCGGCCCAGGAGACGCAAGGAGCGCCCGAAGACGCGATTGCCGACCCGCGCGAGGCGCGACGGGGCATGCTGCGGCAGCTGGGGGCTCGCGAGAGGGACGATCGCCGGCACCGTGGCGGCGTCGACCGCCGTGCCCGCCGGCGTTTCGTCCTGGACCGACACGAGCTGCAGCCATTGCTTGCGCCCGAGCGCGGCGGCGAGCGGGATCAAGGTCAAGGCGAACACGAGCGAGATGACCTGCGAGAACGTCACGGTGAGCGCCTGATCCTTGAAGATCTGTCCGGCGATGCCCTCGACGAACACGATGGGCAGGAACACGGCGACGGTAGTGAAAGTGGACGCAGTGACCGCGCGTCCGACCTCGCGTGCACCGAGCTCGGCGCTCGTCGCGGCGTCGCCCCCAAGTTGGCGGTGCCGGGCGATGGATTCGAGCACGACGATCGAGTTGTCGACCAGGTTGCCGACCCCGAGCGCCAGCCCCCCGAGCGACATGATGTTGAGCGTGACGCCCATCTGCAGCATCAGCACGAAGGTGGTGATGATCGACACCGGGATGGTGATGGCGATGATGAAGGTCGAACGCAGGTCCTTGAGGAAGAGGAACAGGGCGCCGATCGCGAGCGCTCCGCCGCCGACGACGTTCGAGCGCACTTCCTTCATGGCGCCCTCGATGAACACCGACTGGTCGAAGAGCAACGCGGTTTGAACGCCGGCGGGCATCTGGTGCTCGAGCTCCTGCAGTCGCCGCCGCACTCGCCGCGCCACGGTGACGGTGTTGCCGTCGCCTTCCTTGTAGACCGAGAGCTGGACGCATTCGCGTCCGTTGACGCGCGAGATGATCTCGCGCTCCTGCCAACCCCGGCGCACGGTGGCGATGTCACCGAGCGTGACGCTGCGGCCACCGTCCTCGCGCAGGATGATGCGCTGGATGTCGTCGACATCGGCGAGCTCGTTCAGCGTGCGCACGAGGAACTCGGCGTCGCGGTCGCGTAGGCGGCCGCCGGATGCATTGATGTTGTTCTGAGTCAGTGCTTGCGACACCGACGCGGTCGAGACCCCGAGCAGCGCCATCTTGCCCTCGTCGAGCTCGACTTGCACCTCTTCGATCAGGCCGCCCTGGACGCGCGCCGAGGCCACACCATCCAGCGCCTCGAGGTCCTTCTTCAAAGTGCGGTCGGCCCAATGCCGCATCGCCACTAGGTTGGAATCGCCGAAGGCAGCGATGCGCAGCACCGGATCAAGTGTCGGGTCGAAGCGCAGGAGGATGGGCGGGCGCGAATCGTCGGGGAGCTCGACGAGGTCGATCTTCTCGCGCACGTCGAGGCTGGCGTAATCCATCGCCGTGTCCCAGTCGAACTCGAGGATGATCTGCGACATGCCGGATTGCGAGATCGAGTGCATACGCCGCAGTCCCTGCACCACGGCCACGGCTTCTTCCAGCGGCTCGGTCACGAGCGCCTCGACCTCTGCCGGGGCCGCGTCCGGGTATTCGGTCTGCAAGGTCAGAGTTGGATAGGAGATCTCGGGCAGGAGGTTGACCGGCAAGCGCCCGACGGCCACCAGGCCGAAGAGCACGGCCGCGATCGTCACCATCAAGACGGTGACCGGATGGCGGATCGAGAAGCGGATCATGCGGCTCCGATCATGGGCGCGCTGCGAGGGTGTCGGTGCCGTTCTTGCGCGCGGCGAGCGAGTCGGTGCCGGCCGCCAGCCGGCGCACACGGGTCCCGTGCCGCAGCCCGCCCTGACCGACGGTGACCACCTGGTCGCCGTCCTGGAGGCCGACGAGGACCTCGGCGTGGCGATCGTCGGTGTATCCGGTCTCGACGCGCACCTTGAGCACACTGTCGGCCACGGCCCGGTAGACGTAGGATTCGCCGCCCTCTTCGAGCAACGCCACCTTCGGGATGACGAGCGCATTCGCGTGCACGTCGGTGGTGATCTGCACGCGGACGAAAGCGCCGAGTCGAAGCTCGGCCGGCGGGTCGTCGAGCTCCACCGTCACCTTGACGGTGCCGGAGCGCGGATCGACCACCGGCGCAATCATGCGCACCCTTCCGTCGCAGGCGCCGGCCACGTTGCCATCCGGGACCACGCGCACGGTCTGGCCGGTGCGAATGCGTTCGACCTCTTTCTCGGGCATGTAGACACGCACGAGCAGCGGATCGAAATCGGCCATGTCGAACAACGCCTGATTGACCTGCACGTACTCGCCGACATGCACGTGTCTCTGGGTGACGCGGCCCGCGAACGGGGCCTTGACCTGGGTGTAGCCGAGGCGGATTTCACCGACTTGCAGCTTGGCTTGCGCCTCGTCGGCCAGCAGCTTCTTGTCGTCGAATTCGCGCGCGCTGATCATTTCCTGTGTGCGCAACGCTTCGCTGCGCTCGAGCTCACGCTGGACGCTGGCGGCACGCACGCGCAGTTCTTGTAAACGGGCTTTCTCCTCGGCGTCGTCGAGCTGCAAGAGCACGTGCGCTTCGCGCACGTTGTCGCCTTCGTCGACACGCAGCTCCTGTACCGTGCCGGCAATCTTGGCGAGCACCTGCGCCCGCTGCTCGGCTTCGATCGTCGCCGTGCCGACGAAGAAGGACGGCACGTCGTGGCGCGCCACCGCCGCCATTTCCACCGGCACCGCCTCGCGTTTCTTCTCTTCCTTCTTGTCGTTCTTCTTGCCGCCGAGGAACGCCATCAACCCGCGCCGCTTGCCCTCCTTGGGCGGAGTCACGGCCGCTGAGTCCGCCGCCGCGCTGTCGGGGGCGGCGGCGACGCCACCGCTGTCGGCCGCGGCTGCGCCGCGCGCGGCGGCGGCCATCTCGCCCTCGGCGTTGGCCTTCCGCGCTTGGCGCATGGACACCACGGCGACCACGATCACTGCGACGATCAGGAAACCGCCGAGGGCACGCAGAAGCCTCCGGCGGCGCGGGCGAGTCGGGGAAGGCGAGTCGCTCAAGGCGGGCTCCTCTTCGAGGCGTTTTATTCGGCCGGGATCTTCAACCCTCACTACGCACGGCGGGTCCTGCAGGTTCGCCCGAGGCGTGGGGTGCACTTCAAACACGAGCCGACCCAGCTAGAGTTACAGAGTACAATCCAGGCGCTCCGAGGAGGACCCGCCATGCTCGATCCAGCCATCGTCCTCGCCGCGCGCGAGCGCATCGCCGACCGCGTGCATCGGACGCCCATGCTGCGCTCGAGCTCGATCAGCACGGCTCTCGGGATCGACCTCGCCTTCAAGGCCGAGCTGTTCCAGCGCACGGGATCCTTCAAGGTGCGAGGCGCCCTCTACAAGCTCGCGTGTCTTTCGCCCGACGCAGCTCTCAACGGGCTCGTGACGATCTCGGCCGGGAATCATGCCGCCGCTCTCGCCTATGCGGCTCGACAAGCAGGGCTGCGTTGCACCGTGGTGATGCCGGCTGCGGCCAACCCGACCAAAGTGCGCGCCACGGAAGCCTATGGTGCAGAAGTCGTGCTGCACGGGAATGTGCAGGAGGCTTTCGCACGTTGCCACGAGCTCGAAAAGGAGCGGGGTCTCCTCTACATCCATGCATTCGACGATCCCGAGATCGTGGCCGGTGCCGGAACGCTCGGTCTCGAGATCGTCGAACAGGTACCGGATGTGGACACCGTCCTGGTGCCGATCGGCGGCGGCGGTCTCATCTCGGGTGTGGCATTGGCGGTCAAACATCTGTGCCCGAGCGCGCGCGTGATCGGCGTCGAGCCGGAAGGCGCGGCCGTCATGTGGGCGAGCCTCGAGGCAGGCCGCGCGTTGCGCGTCGACCATGTCTCC
>Ga0075428_100002270_pt1 | contig 20824 bp, 15 predicted proteins | sample RhiMetdeltSRZDD2_FD_75291 | JGI IMG/M metagenome (GOLD analysis project Ga0075428, IMG submission 75291) | Populus rhizosphere microbial communities from Tennessee, USA - Rhizosphere MetaG P. deltoides SRZDD2 | ecosystem: Host-associated > Plants > Roots > Rhizosphere > Soil | place: USA... | reverse complement strand
TGCTCGTGCTGATCCAGCTCTGGCCGGTGACGCGGACGAACCCTCCCGTGGTCGGAGAGCTCGCCGCGCCTCCGGAGGTCGCCAAGATCCTTCGCCGCTCCTGCTACGACTGCCACTCGAACGAGACCCGTTGGACCTGGTACGCCTACGTCGCTCCGGTCTCGTGGATCGTGGCCCACGACGTCGAGGAAGCACGTCACGAGCTGAACCTGTCCGAGTGGAGCCTCATGACCGAGCGGCGGCAGGCGCTCGCGCCGCAGAAGATGCTCGACAAGATCGATACCGGCGCGATGCCGCTCCCTCGCTACATCCGGCTCCATCCCGACGCGCGCCTCTCGACCGAGGAGATCGAGACGATCCGCCGCTGGGTGGAGTCGTCGCGGTAGAAGCGCGGCCGGGAGCGACGCTCCCGGCCGCACCCGCTCAACGGCAGGGCTGAAGAGAGGAGATCTCGCGGCACGTGCACTTCGGCGTCGGCTGGGTGTTCGCCGCGCTGTTCTCGCACCTGCAGCAAGAAAAGTAGCCGTCGCCGCAGCTCACCGAGCAGGGGGCCTTGGTGGGCTTGGTCGATCCGTAGTTCACGCCGCCGGCGACGGTCAGCGAGATTCCCGCCTGCGCACCGCCTCCGGTCTCGCATCCGCCGCTGCAGGAAAGCGAGCCCTTCCCTCCGTTCCAGCATTCGACGTCGGAGCCGCCACAGGGAGGACCGTCCGCGGGCGCCATGGCGTCCAATCCATCGGTATCGACCTCGGCGAGAGCCACGTGCCGATTCAGCAGCGGGCTCGTGAGATCGTAGTGGGCCAGGGCGCGGCCGTACGCCGTGGTCGTCGTCCCCGAGACCGAGGTCGCGGACTCCCCCTGATGCGGGAGCGACGTGCTCAGCCGCAGGCCGAGGCTCCGGTCGAGCGCATGCACCTCCAGCTCGTCGCCCTCCGCGCGGACGACGACCTCCTTGGTGAGCGGCGCGACCGGATGCTTCAGCGCGCGGCGCGGCTCGAAGAGGAACGCATGGTCCGCCAGGCCGTCGTCGTTCGCGTCGAGCACGACCACGATCCGTTGCGCCGCGTCGGTGCGGATCAGGGCCGTTCCCCTGAACCGCCCGTCGAGCTCACCCGCCCGAGCGGGAGCGAGCAGCGCGGCCAGAATCAGCGCGAGCGAGAGCACGAACAGTCTTCTCATCGTCGATCCTCCCAGGCACGTCCTGGATATGAGGAGGCTGGCGACGAGAAGCTTCGCAGATGACTTCGTGCTCTTGCGCCAGCACATGCGATACTTGCGTTACATACAGACAACCGCCCATCGAGATCCGGAGGACAGGATGACCGACGAATCGACCCCGATCACGCGCAAGGAGCTCTACAGGTATCTTTCCTCCACCTATCTCTGGATCATGATCGCGATGGTTGCCGCGGTGGAGGGAAAGCCCTGGGTGTTCTGGTTGACATTCATCGGCATCACGACCATCGGCGTCGTTTTCAGTCTCAAGGCTTCGAGGCCCGACGAGCCCTTGCTGGCGCGCTTTCTGAAATGAGCCTCTGGAGCCGCTAACTCGAAGCTTTCGGTCCCGTATACTCCGCCTCATGCCCCAGCTCCTCATCGACGACGTGGTCAAGGCGTACGACGCGACCGTCGCGGTGGACCACGTGTCGTTCGAGGTCAACGGCGGCGAGGTCTTCGGCCTGCTCGGCCCGAACGGCGCCGGGAAGAGCACGCTGATCCGGATGGTGATGGACATTCTGCGCCCCGATGCGGGGCGCATTCTCGTCAACGGGCAGCCCTCGACCGGAGCGGATCACGACAAGGTCGGCTACCTCCCCGAGGAGCGCGGGCTCTACCGCAAGCAGAAGGTGATCGACGTCCTCGACTACTTCGGCCGTCTGAAAGGGATGAAGGGCCCCGACGTCAAGGCCAAGGCCCAGGCGGCGCTCGACCGCATGGGGCTCGGCGAGTGGGCGAAGAAGAAGGTCGAGGCGCTGTCGAAGGGGATGCAGCAGAAGGTCCAGATCATCGGCACGCTCCTCCACGAGCCCGAGATCGTCGTGCTCGACGAGCCGTTCACGGGGCTCGACCCGGTCAACGCGCGCGTGGTGAAGGAGCTGATCGCGGACTTGAAGCGCCAGGGGCGGCTGATCGTCCTCTCGACCCACCAGATGGACCAGGTCGAGGAGCTGTGCGACCGGATCGTGATGATCGATCGCGGCAAGCGCGTCCTCTACGGCACGGTGCGGCAGATCAAGAGGCAGTACGCGGAGGAGCTGCGGCGCACGTCGGGGCGGGCCAACGTCGTGGTCGTGGACGGCGAGGGGGACTTCGCGGGCCTGCCCGGAGTGCTGAGCGTCGAAGCGGTCGGCGGCGAGAGCCGCGTGACGCTCGATCCCGGTGTCTCGCCGGAGACCTTCCTCGCGCACGCGCTCGGTCGCGGAGTCTCGATCTCCCGCTTCGAGGCGGCGCCGACGCCGCTGGAGGAGATCTTCATCCACGTGGTCACGACGAACGGGGCGGCGGCCGCATGAAGGGGAAGACCTGGATCGTCGTGCGGCGGGAGTTCTGGGGGACCGTCCGCCGTCCGAGCTGGCTGATCGGCACCTTCGGCATGCCGGTGTTCGTCGGGCTGTACGCGGGGATCATCTTCCTGATCGGGTCCGCGGCGGCCAAGATGGACAAGCCCACTGGCAAGGCGGGGGTCGTGGACCACGCGGGGATCGTCCGCTTCGAGCAGGGCCCGTCGTCGATGGGCGGCGAGATCCCGGCCGAGGCCAAGCAGGCGATGGACACCGCGATCGCGATGGCCGGATCGTCGGCGGGTCCCGCCGCGGGGATGGTGAAGACGCTCCTTTCGGGAACGCAGTTCGTTCCGTTCGCGACGGAGGACGAGGCGCTCGCGGCGCTCGCCCGGAAGGAGATTGGCGCGGTGTACGTCGTACCCGCCGACTACCTCGCGACGGGGAAGATCGTCGCCTACGACGCGAGCGAATCGATCCTCTCCGAGGGGAAGCTGGCGCAGGCGCCGCTGCGGCGCCTCCTGGTCAGGAGCCTCGCCGCGGACCGCGTGGCGCCCGAGACCGTGGAGAGGATCCTCGACCCGCTCCAGGTGAAGACGCTCACGCGCGGCCCCGAGGGAGCCTGGGTGGAGCGCGGCGTCGCGGAGCTCATCCGCCGGCTCGGCGTCCCGCTCGGCTTCACGATGATGCTCCTGATCTCGATCCTGGTCAGCTCGGGGACGCTGATCCAGGGGGTGAGCGAGGAGAAGGAGAACCGCGTGATCGAGGTGATCCTTTCCTCGATCGACGCGCGGTCGCTCCTGCTCGGGAAGCTGCTCGGGCTCGGCGCGGCGGGGCTCCTGCAGCTCGCGATCTGGCTGACGATGGCGCTGTTCCCGCTGTTCCTGTTCGTCGCGGGGCTCGCGCTCTCGCCGATGATCGTCGTGCTCTGCCTCGCCTACTTCGTGCTCGCCTTCCTCCTCTTCGGGACGCTGATCACGGCGACGGGAGTGCTCGGCACCAACGCCAAGGATATGCAGCAGTACGGGATGTTCTGGTCGATCGCCTGCGCGGTCCCGATGTTCTTCTTGGAGATCATGCTCCGCGAGCCGAACGGGACCGCGGCGCGGATCCTCTCGATCATCCCGCTGACCTCGCCCGTGACGATGATGCTCCGGATCGGCGCGCGCGGGGTCGCCTGGTGGGAGATCCCGCTCACGCTCGCGATCCTCGCGCTCTCCGTCTGGCTCGCGCTGCGCTTCGCGGCGCGCGTGTTCCGGACGGCCCTGCTGATGTACGGGAAGCGGCCGACGATCCCGGAGGTCTTCCGCTGGATGCGCCAGGCCTAGCCGTCAGGCCAGGTGGTCCCGGATCGACGCCGCGATCCGCTCCGCGGTGCCGCGCACGAGCGCGTCGTCGTCGGCCTCGACCATGACCCGCGCGAGGTTCTCGGTCCCGGAGTAGCGCAGCACGATGCGGCCGCGGCCCGCGACGTCCCGCTCCGCCGCCTCGACGACCGGGCCGATCGCCGGGTGCGCGCGGAGGTCCGGCTTGGAAGCGACCGGGACGTTGATGAGGATCTGGGGGTAGGGGACGATCCCGTCGAGGACGGTCTCGAGCGGCTCGGCGCCGTCGAGCGCGGCGTCGAGCAGCAGGAGCCCCGTGAGGATCCCGTCCCCGGTCGTGCCCCGGTCGCGAAAGATGACGTGCCCCGACTGCTCGCCGCCGAGCGCCGCCCCCTCGGCCATCATCATCTCGAGCACGTACTTGTCCCCGACCTGCGCTCGGTGCAGCTTGATCCCCAGCTCGCCGAACCGCTTCTCGAGCCAGAAGTTGCTCATGATCGTCGCGACCACCGCGTCGCCGGTCAGCTTCCTCTCGCGCTTCAGGCGCGTCCCGCACACGAACAGGATGTGGTCGCCGTCCACGACGCGGCCGGTCCGATCCACGGCGAGGCACCGGTCGGCGTCCCCGTCGAAGGCGAGGCCGATGTCGTGCCCCCCCTCCCGCACCACGCGGGCGAGGCCGTCGAGGTGCAGCGAGCCGCAGTCGAGGTTGATGTTCCGCCCGTCCGGGGCGTCGCCGCGGGTGGTCACGCGCGCCCCGAGGTCGCGGAAGACGCGCGGCGCGATCTCCGTCGCCGACCCGTTCGCGCAGTCGAGCACGATGGAGAGCGAGGCGAACCGTCCCGCCGGCACCACGCCTTCCAGCGACGCGACGTAGCGGCGGACGAGCGACCCGTCGGGGATCGGCCGTCCGGCCCCTTCGGGAGGCGCTTCGCGGCCGCCGTCGAGCACCGACGCCTCGATCTTCATCTCGATCGCGTCGGGGAGCTTGAAGCCGTCGCGGGAGAAGACCTTGAGCCCGTTGTCGCGGTACGGATTGTGGCTCGCGGAGATCATGACCCCGGCGTCGAACGGGACCGAGCGCGCGACGTACGCGAGGCCGGGCGTCGTGATCACGCCGGCGTCGATCGTCTCCGCGCCTCGCGCGGCGAGCCCGTCCGCGATCGCCTGCATCAGCCAGGGACCGGACTCGCGCGTGTCGCGGCCGACCACGACCCGCGCCCGATGGCCGGCCTCGGCGGCGAGGACGTCCGCCAGCGCGACGCCGAAGCTCCGGACCCCCGGCGGGTCGAGCGGGGCCGTCCCCGCGATCCCCCGGATGCCGTCGGTCCCGAAAAGCCGCTTCACAGGCCGCCCCGGCGGACGTCCGCGGTCCGGCGCGACATCCCGCGCACCGTGACTTTCGCGCGCTCCTCGGGCTCGAGCCCGGGGAACTCCACGCGCAGCGGGGCGCTCGTCGTCTCCCCCGCCTTGGTCGCGGCCGCCACGTCCGCCACGACGCGAAGGCGTCCCGCGCGGAGCTTCGGCAGCAAGCCCGACGGAGCCGAGATCGTGAGGCCGACGGTCGAAGGGACGAGCGTGACCGCGCCCTGCGCGCCGACGGGGACGATCGGCACGCGGTCGAACGCCGCGTCCACCGGCGCGAGATCGATGTAGACGGTGACGTCGAGCGGGCGGGCGTCCACCACGCGGAGGTCGGCCCCGTCCGCGACCGCTCCCACCCGCGCGACGAACGGCTCGCTCCGGCCGTCCACCCGGATCGGGTCGGTCGCGAGGCGGGCCGCCGCCGAGAGCTTGGCCTCCGGCCCCTCGACCTGGAGCGCCTCCGGACGGGCGATCGCCCGGTAGACGTGATAGCCGCGGGGCGGCTTGCCGACGATCGTGGCGACCACCGGGACGTCCCGCTTCTTCCTCTTCGCGACCGACAAGCGCAGGCGGTCGGGCTCGATCAGCGCGACCTCCACGTCGAGCGGCACCCCCGTGACGTTCCGCGGCGTCAGCGGAACGGTCCGGTCACCGCTCCCGCCGTCCCGCAGGTCCACCCGCACGGCCAGATCGTAAGGGTCGAGCCGGCGCAGCAGCGACTCCGGGCCCCGGAGGCGGACCGTGACGTTGGTGGGCGGCGGTCCCGCGAGCGCCGCCTGAGGGCCTGTGACCACGTCCACGGGGACGCGGAAGTCCTGGACCCCGCGTCCCTCGCCGGTCACGGCCACCCACACCGCGAAGGCGAGCCCCAGCGCGAGCAGCTTCAGGTGCCAGCGGCGGAGGATCGCGTCAAGCATGGCGCGACTCCCGGGAGACTTCGGCGGCGGCGCGGCGCGCGCGCGGCCACCAGGTCTCGCGCCGCGGGGCGAGGGCGGCCTCGAGGCGCTGCGACAGCGCGTGGGCGTCGAGGTCCTCCTCGATCCGCCCCGCCTCGCAGAACGAGACCACCCCCCGCTGCTCCGACACCACGATCGCGACCGCGTCCGACTCTTCCGTGATGCCGACCGCGGCGCGGTGCCGCGTCCCCAGCGCGCGCGAGAGGTTCGGGTTGGTCGTCAGCGGCAGGTACGCGCAGGCGGCGCGGATGCGCGAGCCCACGATGACGACCGCGCCGTCGTGAAGAGGCGCGCCGCGCTGGAAGATCGAGACGATCAGGTCGTACGACACGTAGGCGTCGAGCGTGATCCCCGTCTCCGAGAACGCCCGCAGGCCCAGCTCGCGCTCGACGACGATCAGCGCCCCCAGCCGCTTGCTCGCGAGCGACACCGCGGCGAGCGCGACCTCCTCGACGACGTTCTCATGCGGCTTGCGCGAGAGGATCGCCGCGATCGGGTTCCTCCCGACACGCGCGAGCACCTGCCGGATCTGCTGCTGGAACAGCACGATGACCGCGAGCGGGATGTACAGCAGCAGGTCGCCGAGGACCGCGTGCACCGCGGGGAGGTAGATCAGCCCCGGCCGGGTCACGAAGTGGAGGATCACGAGCGCGACGACCCCGACGATCATGTGGACGGCGCGGGTCCCGCGGATCAGCAGCAGGATCTGGTAGATGACCGTCGCGAGGATGAGGATGTCCAGCAGGGCGAGACCGTTCAAGTCGTGCAGGTGCACGGCCGTCGCGAGTCGTTCCAGCATCCCGCTAGGTCCTCCGGATCGCGTCGATCATCCTCGTCGTGCGCTTGGTCTCGGCGACGTCGTGGGTCCGGATCACCTGCGCCCCCTGCCACGCCGCCCACGCTGCGATCGCGAGCCCCCCCTCGAGCCGCTCGTCCACCGGCAGGTCGAGCGCGGTCCCGATGAACGACTTCCGCGAGGCGCCGACCACGATGGGCCGCCCCACGCTCCGGAGCGTGGCGAGCTCGCGGAGGATCTGGAGGTTGCCGGTCGCCGATTTGCCGAAGCCAAGGCCCGGATCGACGAGGATCTTATCATCGGGGATCCCCGCCGAGGCCGCGGCCTCGATCCGCTTGCGCAGGAACCCGACGATCGAGGAGAGGAGGTCCACGTAGGCGGTGTCGTGCTGCATCGTGCGCGCCGTTCCGCGACGGTGCATGACCACGACCGGTGTGCGGGAGCCACGGAGGGCCGCGAGCATCGCCGGGTCCGTGAAGGCCGAGACGTCGTTGACGAGGTCCGCGCCCGCCTCGATCGCGAGCCGGGCGACCTTGGCCTTGGAGGTGTCCACGGAGACCCGCAGCGGGAGATCGCGCTTGATCGCCTGGACCACGGGCACGACCCGGCGGATCTCCTCGTCCTCGGTCACCGGCATGGCGCCCGGGCGCGTGCTCTCCCCCCCGACGTCGATCAGGTCGGCCCCCTCGTCCGCGAGCCGCGCGGCCGCCTCGACGGCGGCCTGCGGGTTGGGGAGGGCGCCGCCGTCGGAGAACGAGTCGGGCGTGACGTTGAGGATCCCCATCACCCGCGTCTCGGCGGCGAGGTCCATGCGGTCGCCGTCCGCGAAGGCGATCGTGAACGCCGTCCGCTCGTAGGCGGCGAGCGTGAGCCGCACGGCCGCCCCCATCGACTTGAGCCCCCGCGATTCCAGCCCCGAGCCCAGGCGCTTGAGGGTCTCGTCGTCGGAGACGACGATCCGCGGAGCGGTGCCTCCCGATCCGATCCGTCCGTCGATGACGACCGCGCCGAGCGCCTGCGCTTCCTGGCGGAGAGCCGCTCCCTCGTCCTCGGTCAGCGCGTCGAGGCGGATCGCGCGGCGGACGCGCCCGTACATCCGGTCGGCGGCGTCCGCCTGCGACGGATCGACGTCGCCCATCGCGCGCATCGCCCGCGAGAGCGAGCCCAGCTCGATGACCCGCGGATTGTGCTCCACGATCAGGATCGGATCGCGCCGGGGCGCGTCAGGCCGGTTGGCTCCCCGGGGCCGGCAGCACCCCGGGCCGTCTGGTCGGCTCGGCCGATTCGGTGACCTCGGCCCCCGCCGTCGGCGGCCCCTGCGGCGGCTCGGGGAGGGACTCTCCCCGGACCAGCGCGGCGATCTGATCGGCGTCGAGCACCTCCCGCTCCAGCAGCGCCTCCGCGATGTTCTGGAGGGCCTTCCGGTCCGCCTCGAGGATCCGCTTCGCGGTCTCGTACCCGGAGAGGACGATCGACTTCACCTCGCGGTCGATCTCCACAGCGGTGGACTCGGAGTAGTCGCGGTGCTGCGCGATCTCGCGCCCCAGGAAGATCTGCTCTTCCTTCTTGCCGAAGGTCAGCGGGCCCATCGCGTCGGACATCCCCCACTCGCAGACCATCTTCCGCGCGAGCTCGGTGACCTTCTCGATGTCGTTCCCCGCGCCCGTCGTCATCCGGTCGAACGTCAGCTCCTCGCTGACGCGGCCGCCCATCAGGACGGCGATCATCGACTCGAGGTACTCGCGCGAGTAGGTGTGCTTGTCGTCCACGGGGAGCTGCATGGTCACGCCGAGAGCGCGGCCGCGCGGGATGATCGTCACCTTGTGCAGCGGATCGGCGTAGGGGACCTTCACCGCGACCAGGGCGTGCCCCGCCTCGTGGTAGGCGGTGATCTTCTTCTCCTCGTCGGAGATGATCATCGACCGCCGCTCGGCCCCCATCATCACCTTGTCCTTGGCGACCTCGAAGTCGTCCTGCATGACGGCCTTGCGGTTGCGGCGCGCCGCGAACAGCGCGGCCTCGTTGACGAGGTTCGCGAGGTCGGCTCCGGAGAAGCCGGGGGTCGCGCGCGCGAGCAGCGAGAGATCGACGTCGGGGGAGAGCGGGATCTTCCGCGCGTGCACGCGGAGGATGTCCTCGCGCCCGCGCACGTCCGGACGCCCCACCACGACCTGGCGGTCGAACCGCCCGGGGCGCAGCAGCGCCGGATCGAGGACGTCGGGACGGTTGGTGGCCGCGATCAGGATGACCCCTTCGTTGGTCTCGAAGCCGTCCATCTCGACGAGGAGCTGGTTCAAGGTCTGCTCGCGCTCGTCGTGGCCGCCGCCCAGACCGGCGCCGCGGTGCCGGCCGACCGCGTCGATCTCGTCGATGAAGATGATGCACGGGGCGTTCTTCTTCCCCTGCTCGAACAGGTCGCGGACGCGCGAGGCGCCCACGCCGACGAACATCTCGACGAAGTCCGACCCGGAGATCGAGAAGAACGGGACGTTCGCCTCGCCGGCGATCGCGCGCGCGAGCAGGGTCTTGCCGGTCCCCGGGGGGCCCATCAACAGGACGCCCTTGGGGATCTTCCCGCCCAGCTTCTGGAACTTCTGGGGCTCCTTGAGGAACTCGATGATCTCCTGCAGCTCCTCCTTCGCCTCCTCGACGCCGGCGACGTCCTTGAACGTCACCTTCTTCCCCTGCGCGGAGGTCAGCTTGGCCCGCGACTTGCCGAACGAGAGCGCCTTGTTCCCCCCGGACTGCATCTGCCTCATGAAGATGATCCACACGACCACGAGGATCAGGATCGGGGACCACATGAAGATCAGCGAGAGCATCGAGTTGTCCGCCGGCTTCTTCGCCTTGATGACGACGCCGCGGTCGCGCAGCGACTTCATCAGCGACTCGTCCTTCACGATGTAGACCCGGAAGTTCGGGACCTGCTGGCCGGTCGTCGTCAGCTGCGGCGTCTTGAACTTCCCCTGGATGTCGTACCCGACCGCGTCCCCGGCGACCACCGCTTCCTGGATCTCCCCGGCCTCGACGAGCCTGTAGAACTCGGAGGAGTCGAGGTCCTTCCGCTGCGCGCTGGCGCTGGCGAAGATCTGGTAGGCGATGACCACCACCCCCAGAAAGACGAGCCAAACCAGGATGGTCCTGAGGTGATTGTTCACGAAGGGCGACCTCCAGGCGCCGCGAACCCCATCAATATATAAGGGGGGCTCCGCAGACGCCAAGACGCCGGGTCACTCGATGAACGAGATGTAGGGCAGGTTGCGGTAAAGGCCGTCCACGTCGAGCCCGTACCCGACGATCCACCGGTCGGGGACGGTGAACCCGACGTACTCGGGGACGAGGCGCACCTGCCTCCGGGCGGGCTTGTCGAGCAGCACCGCCATCCGGAGGCGCCTCGGGCGGAGCGTGGCGAGGTGGACCCGCAGCGCGTACAGCGTCCGGCCGGTGTCGAGGATGTCCTCGACGACCAGCACGTCGGCGCCCTCGATCGGAAAGTCTCCGGGGATGGGGAGCGCGCGGGGGTCGCCGCCGCGATCGACCGACGTCACGGGGACGAGCGCGAGGCGCACCGGCATCGGGAGACGGCGCACCAGGTCGGCGCAGAACATCAGCGCGCCGTCGAGCAGCGCGATCACCGACAGCTCCCCGCCGGGGGGCGTGTCGGCCGCGATCGCGGAGGCCATCGCCTCGACGCGGGCGGCGATGGTGCTCTCGCTGATGAGGATCTCCGGCGACAGCCGCATCCCGGGGACTCTAGCAAACGAGCAGCCGGCGCACGCGCTCCGCGAGCGGCTTGGGGAGGGACTCGAGCGACGCGGCGCCCGACGTCTCCGCCGCCGCGCGCGCGGCCGCGTCGAGATAGTCGGCGTCCTCGCGAAGCCGCCGCATCCCCTCGACGATGTGCCGTGCGGCTTTCGGGTTGACCTTCGCGGCGAGGACCGTCATGACGAGCTTGCGGACCCGGTTCCGCTCGAACCTGAGGCTCTCGTTCGACGGGTCCTCGCGATAGTCGATCCGGCGCCGCGCGAGCCAGCTTCGGAGCGCCGCGCGCTCGACGTCGAGGAGGGGGCGCACGATCGGCCCCGGCCCCGCCTCCCTCATACCGAGCAGCGCCGTCGGACCGGCCCCGCGCGCGAGGCGCATGAGGATCGTCTCCGCCTGGTCGTCGAGCGTGTGGCCGAGCGCGAGCTTCGTCGCGCCGTGGCGCGCGACCGCCTCGAGCAGGAACGCGCGCCGCACGCGGCGGGCGGCCTCCTCCGGGGACTCGCCGCGACGCCGAAGCTTCGGCACCTCGCGGCGCTCTCCCACGAACGGGAGGTCCAGCTCCCGCGCCGCGCGCCGGACGAACTCCAGGTCGGCCTTCGAGCCGCGGCGCAGGCCGTGGTCGAGATGCGCGACGATCAACGCGGGCCGCCGCCGGGCCGAGAGCCGGTGGAGGAGGCGCAGCAGCGCCATCGAGTCCCCCCCGCCGGAGCAGCCCACGACCACGAGGTCTTTCGGCCCGACGAGCCGGCCCGCGGCGTGGAGGAAGGCGACCTCGACGCGGTCCGGCTTCACCTAGCGTCCCTGCGCGATCATCGCGAGGTTCTCCCGCCGCGCGTCGAGCGCGCGCGCCGCCGCCGGCGCGAGCGCGGCGGCGATTCCCGCCGCGATCGCGAGCATCGCGATCGCGACGCCGAGGACGGCGACGGGAGCGCCGGTCCCCCAGAGCGTGAGCGCGAAGACCCCCCCCGAGGCGGCGGCGGCCAGCAGCACGGTCAGCATCGCCGCCACGCCGGCGAGCGGGTGCGGGTTCCCGGCGCGGAGCTTCATCAGGTCGCAGGCGGCCGGGAAGGCGGCGGCGAGCAGGGCGGCGACCGGCGCCTGCACCAGGTAGATCGCCGCGACGAGCAGGGCCGCGGCCGCCCAGAGCGAGAGGGCGCCGCGCGGGTGCAGGACGGCGGCGGCGACGAGCGCGGCGGCGCAGGGGAGCGCGTACGCCATCGCGCCGCCGGCCGCCTTCCCGAGCACGATGTCGCGGCCGGATGCCGGTCCGAGGAAGGTCAGCGTCAGCCCCGCGCGGTCCACCGCGAACTGGTTGGCGAAGACCGTCTGGAGCGAGGCCATCGCGAGGATCGCGCCCAGCGAGAAGACGAGGATCCCCGCGAGGTCGCGCACGGCCGGCTCGTCGAGAGACCGTCGCCAGAGCAGGCCGATCATGATGACCGGGATCGGCGACGTGAAGAGGATCACGCGTCCCCGGACCGAGCGGACGGTCAGCCGGAACGCGGTCCAGGCGACGGCCGACGCGGTGGGGGAGAGGCCGGGGATCCTCCGGATCGTCGCGTCCCGCGACGAGCGGTTCCGGCGCTCGGGGGGCGCGTCGAGCAGCCGCGAGAACGCGAAGCGGGAGAGGCCGGCGAGGGCGACCGCGGCGACGGCCAACCCCAGCGTCGGGAGCGCCGGGCTCTCGGAGGCCGAGGGGCTCGCCGCGTCCACCGCGCGCGCGTAGAGGTTCCACGGCGCCGACCGGAGCCAGGGGGACACGGCGGGATCGAGCGCCGCCGCCGACCGCCGGATCGCCTGCGCGTTCGCCTCGTGCGTCCGCCTCTCGAACAATCCGCCCCGGTGCTGGAGGGCGATCGGGATGTAGGCGCCCATGCTGACCAGCAGCAGGACCGCGATCATGGCGAGCTCGCCGATCCTCCGGTTGCGGAAGACGAGCGCCGCGAGCAGCGAGACCGCGCTTCCGAGCGCGCCGAGGAACGCGATCATCGCGAAGCCTGCGAGCGCGGCCCACGCGGCCGCGGCGGGATCGCCTCCCGCGAGGAACCCCGCGACCACCGCGAAGAGGGCGGGGACGATCAGGAGGATCCAGGGGTCGGCGAGCTGCGCGATCAGCTCCGCCGCGTGGAGCGAGCGCCGCGAGACGGGGAGGAGCGCGAGCCGTGTCGAGGAGCCGGGGGTCCCGCCGAACCTCAGGACCGGCGTGATCATGGTGACCATCGTCACCATCGCGAGCACGCCGCGCGCGCCGACGAGGACCGGCTCGGCGCGGGGCGATCCCGCCGCGAGCCCCCGGGCTCCGAAGAACGCGAGCAGCGCGAGGAGGATCGCCCCCGGGACGAGCGCCGCCGCCATGAGCGCAGCGACGAACAGGCGGGAGATGCGGGAGACCTGCTCCATGTTGTCGCGGCGGCTGCCGCGGAGCCCGTTGATCAGCAGCCTCCAGCGCAGCCGCGCGAGGGCGAGCAGCGTGCGGATCACGCGCCCAGCCAGTCGAGGTGGCGCGACGCCCCGTCGGTCGCGCCGACCAGCCGGAGGAACATCGACTCGAGCGTCTCGCCCGAGGCCGCGCCCGACCGCAGCGCGTCGATCGGCCCCTGGGCGGCGAGCCGCCCTTGGTGGATCACGCCGATGTGGTCGCACAGCCGCTCGACCACCTCGAGGATGTGGGAGGTCAGGAAGATCGTCCCGCCCCTGCGGGCGTAGTCGAGGAGGAGGTTCTTGATCTGGCGCGAGGCGATCGCGTCGATCCCCTCGAACGGCTCGTCCAGGAAGAGGAGCTTCGGGGCCGGGAGCAGCGCCGCCGCCAGCGAGGTCTTCTTGCGCATCCCGTGCGAGTAGTCGGCGACGAGCTGTCCCTTCGCGCCGTCGAGGTCCATCAGCGCAAGCAGCTCGTCGCTGCGCGCGCGCAGGGTCGCCCGGTCCAGCCCGTGGATCTGGCCGACGAACGCGAGGGTCTCCGCCGCCGTCAGGTGCTCGAAGAGGGCGAGGTCCTCGGGGACGACGCCGATCAGCCGCTTCGCCTGCTCGGGGGCGGCCAGGGGGTCGATCCCCATCAGGCGCATCGTCCCCCCCGACGGCTTCAGGAGCCCGGTGAGGCACTTGATCGTCGTGGATTTTCCCGCGCCGTTGGGGCCGAGGAACCCGTAGAGCGACCCGCGGGGGACCGCGAGGTCGATCCCGTCCACCGCCGTGAAGTCGCCGAAGGTCCGCCGCAATCCCTGCGTCGCGATGGCGAGGTCCATGCGAGGATTCTACGCGGCGAAACCGGAGGCCCGGGTCTTCCGTTTAGAGACGGCACACCAGGAGGGTCCCATGCTCGAGCTGCGCGATCTCGTCAAGGTCTATCCGGGTCCGGTGGCGGCGCTGCAAGGGGTGACGCTGTCGATCCCCCCGGGGATGTTCGGGCTGCTCGGCCCGAACGGGGCGGGGAAGACGACGCTCATGCGGATCGTCGCCGGGCTCCTCGAGCCGACGAGCGGCCGCGTGCTCCTCGACGGCGAGGACGTCACCGAGAAGCCCGCGCGGATCTGGGCGCGCCTCGGCTACCTGCCGCAGGAGTTCGGCTTCTACCCGCATCTCACCGGCGAGGCGATGCTCGCCCACCTCCTCGAGCTCAAGGGGATCTCCGCGCCCGGAGGCACGAAGCGTCTCGCGGGGGCGCTCCTCGAGCGCGTCAACCTCTCCTTCGCGGCGAAGCGGAAGGTGAAGACCTACTCCGGCGGGATGCGCCAGCGGCTGGGGCTCGCCCAGGCGATCGCGGGCGACCCCAGGCTGATCATCGTGGACGAGCCGACGGCGGGGCTGGACCCCGAGGAGCGCTTCCGCTTCTATCGCCTGCTCGCCGAGCTCGCCACCGACCGGATCGTCATCCTCTCCACGCACATCGTCGAGGACGTGTCCGTCCTGTGCCGGCGCTTCGCCGTCATCCGCGCCGGGCGCGTGGTCGCGCTCACGACGCCGGGGGAGGCGCGCGCGCTGATCCACGACCGGATCTTCCAGGGGACGGCGGACACGCGGGAGCGACTCGAGGAGCTGGCCCGGACCCGCCGCGTCACGCAGGCGATCCTCGTCGAGGGGAAGAACCAGGTGCGCGTCTTCGAGCCGGACGGCCGGGCGCCGGAGGGGTTCGTCCCGGTCGAGCCCAGCCTGGAAGACGCCTACTTCGTCCTCATGCGCGGCGAGGTCCTCGAAGAGGCGGTGCGATGAGCCTCCGCCGCCTCTGGCTCGTCTTCCGCGCCGACCTCGCGCTGCAGCTCAGGCGCCCGCTCACCTGGGTGCTCGTCTTCGTGATGATGCTGACGATCTGGGGGCTCTCGTCCGGCTTCGTCAGCATTCAGAGCGGCGATGCGTCGGTCGGCGGGACCAAGGCGTGGATCACCTCCGAGTTCGCGATCGCGAAGACCGTCGGCATCACCGTCTTCCTCTTCTATGCCTTCTTCATCGCGGTCGCCGCCGGGATGGCCGTGATCCAGGACGACGAGCGGAAGGTCGGCGAGATCCTCCACGCGACCCCCCTCACGCCGCGGGAGTACGTCTGGGGGAAGGCGCTGTCGGTGATCGCGGCGTTCGTCGCCGTGCTCGTCTTCCAGCAGCTGTTCTCGATCCTCTGCTACTACGGGCTGCCGAACGAGAAGGCGGACGAGATCCGCGGCCCCTTCTCCCTCGCCGCCTTCGTGGTCCCGGCGCTCGCCTTCGGGCTCCCGACCATTCTGTTCACCGCGCTCACCTCCTTCGCGGTCGGGCTGCGCTGGCGGAAGCCGATCCTCGTGTTCGTGCTCCCCGTCGCGCTGCTCCTCGCCTGCGCGTTCTTCGTCTGGAACTGGTCGCCGAGCTGGCTCGCGCCGTTCTGGAACAAGCTGCTCATGGCCGCCGACCCTGCGGGCTTCCGCTGGCTCAACGAGACGCACCTGAAGGTCGATCGCGGCGTGGATTACTACAACAAGGCGTCGATCCCGTTCGACGCGATCTACCTGGTCAGCCGCGCCGCGATGCTCGCGATCGCCGTCGGCGCGTTCCTGTGGGCCGAGCGGCACTTCGCGCGCGCGCTGCGCGGGGCGGTCCGGTCGCGCACCCGGGCGTCCGACGCGATGCCTCCCGCGAGCGCGATCGCGGAGACGCTCGTCCCGAGCCGTCCGCTCGGGGAGCTGGCGATGAAGGGGGGCGCGATCTCGTTCTGGCGGGGGGCGATGGAGGTGGCGCGCGTGGAGCTTCGCGAGCTGCGGAACGCCGCGGGGCTCTACCTGTTCGTGCCGCTGATCCTGCTCCAGACGCTGGGCGCCAACCTGGTTGCGCTCGGACCGTTCGGAACGCTCGTGCTCGCCACGCCGGGCGGGGTCGCGGTCCGGATGATGAACACGCTGACGCTGCTCGTCTCCCTCCTCCTCCTCTTCTACACGGTGGAGTCGCACCAGCGGGAGAAGCACACCGGCCTCGCGTCGATCTCCGACGCCACCCCCGTGCGCACCGCTTCGGTCCTCTTCGGGAAGTCGGTCGCGAACGCCGTCGTCGGCGTCGCCGTGCTGATCGCCTGCTTCCTCGGCGCGGCGATCGTGATCCTCGTGCAGGGGCAGGTCCCGCTCGCGGTCGGCCCGTTCCTCCTGACCTGGACCCTCCTGCTGGTGCCGACCTTCCTGGTCTGGACCTGCTTCGTCACCGCGGTCGTCTCGATCACCCGTAACCGGTACGCGACCTACGCGATCGGTCTGCTCGCGCTCATGCTCACGGGATGGGCGCAGTTCAAGGACGAGATGACCTGGGCGCTCAACTGGGACATCTGGGACGCTGTCCGCTGGAGCGACATGGGACCGTTCGAGCTCGACCGCGGCGCGCTCATCATGAACCGGCTGATGGTCCTCGGGCTCGCGGCGTTCTTCATCGTGCTCGCGGTCCGCTTCCACGGGCGGCGCGACGCCGATCCCGTCCGGATCATCCACCGCCTGCGGCCCCGCGCCCTCTGGGGGACCGTGCTGTCCCTCGCGCCTTTCGCGCTCGTCCCCGCCGTGCTCTCCGCCACGCTCGGCGTCCGCGTCTCGCAGGGCTGGCAGTCGGATTCGACGAAGAAGAAGGCGCACGACTACTGGAAGCAGAACCTCGCCACCTGGAAGGACGTCCCTCAACCGGAGATCGTGGACGTCGAGCTGAAGGTGAAGCTCGATCCCGCCGCGAGCCACTTCGCCACCGAAGGGCGCTACACGCTCGCGAACCCGCACGACGCCCCGCTGAAGCGATTCGCGCTGACCGGCGGCTTCCACTGGACGAAGCCGGTCTGGACGATGAACGGGAAGCCCTACACCCCGGAGGACCGGACCTCCCTCTTCGTGTTCGTTCCCGAGACGCCGATGGCGCCCGGAGCGACGGTGGACGTCGGCTTCTCGTTCGAGGGGAACGCGCCGAAAGGGACGACCAAGAACGGCGGAGGGATGCCGGAGTTCATCCTCCCGTCCGGCGTCGTGCTCACCGCCTTCAGCACCGCGTTCGTCCCCACGATCGGCTACGACGAGGGGATCGGGATCGAGGAGGAGAAGAACCGGTACGAGACGCGCGTCTATCCCGACGACTTCTACATCGGGCGCACCGAGCCCGCGTTCGGGAGCGGCTCGGCGTGCACGGCGCGCGTGACGATCTCGGGGCCGGAGGAGTACCGCTTCAACTCGGTGGGGGTCCTGGAGTCGGACACGGTCGCGAACGGGATCCGTACCTCGGTCTGGAAGACCGACCGGAAGGTGCGCCTGCTCAACGTCGTCGCGGGGAAGTGGGCGGTCCGCAAGGGGAAGGGGACCGCCGTGTACCACCATCCGGCGCACACCTACAACATCGACGAGCTGGTGCTGGCCCTCGACGGCGCGCGGCAGTACTACTCGCAGTGGTTCCAGGAGTTCCCCTGGGCCGAGCTGAAGCTCTCCGAGTTCCCCGGGCTCGCGACGTACGCTCAGGGATTCCCGACCGACATCACGTTCTCGGAGTCGATCGGCTTCCTGACGAAGGAAGAGAAGACGGGGAACGCGCCGTTCACGATCGCCGCCCACGAGGCGGCCCACCAGTGGTGGGGGAACATGCTTCTCCCCGGGAAGGGGCCGGGAGGCGATCTCCTCTCCGAGGGGATGTCCCACTTCTCGACGATCCTCCTGATCGAGCAGGTCAAGGGGCTCTCGGCCCGCATCGAGTTCTGCAAGCGGATCGAGGAGACCTACGGCGAGGACCGCCAGGTGGACTCCGAGAAGCCGATGGTCAAGATCGACGGCTCGAAGCCGGGGGACACGACCGTCACCTACGACAAGATGGGATGGGTGATGTGGATGCTCCTGCAGCAGATGGGGCGGGACAACCTGCTCCGCGGCCTGCACGACTTCCAGTCCGCGTTCGACGACAACCCGGACCACCCGGTCCTCCAGGACCTCACCGCGTTCCTGCGTCCCTACGCTCCCGATCCGGCCGCCTACGACGCGTTCATCGAGCAGTGGTTCCACAAGGTAGTCGTCCCCGAGTACGTGCTTGCCGACGGCAAGAAGAAGGCGGCAGGGGGCGGGTGGGATGCCACGGTGACGGTGACGAACAAGGGGCAGGCGACGCTCCCCGTCGAGGTCGCCTCGTCGAAGGCGGAGCGGTTCGACGAGAAAGGAAAGGCGATCGCGGACTACAAGGACGCGCGGACGACGATCGTGCTCGCGGGGGGCGAAACGAAGACCGTCACCGTCCACAGCGCGTTCGAGCCCGACCGGGTGCTCGTCGATCCCGATGCGCTCGTCCTCCAGCTCCGGCGGAAGACGGCGACGCTGAAGCTGTGATCCAGGCCGCGCTCCTGGCCGCCGCCGTGCGCATCCTCGACCCTTCGGGGAACGCGGTTCCCGGCGCGACGGCCGTCTGCGTCGAGCCTGCCTCCGAAGCCGCGACCTCGGCCAAGTGCCGCCGCATCCGGTGCGAGGCCCCCGGCTTCGTCCCAGGGGAGTCGGCCGCCGTGAGCGGCGCCGCGAGCTGCACGCTCGCTCCGGGCGTCGTGGTGGCGGGGGAGGTCCCCGCGGGCGCGGCGGCGCGCGGGCTCGAGGCCCGGCTCGTGCCGAAGGGGAAGGACGCGAAGCCGGTCGCGACGCTCACGGTCCCCAAGGCGCAGGCCGGGGCGCCGGTGTCGGGGTTCGCGATGCAGGCCGTCCCTCCCGGCCGCTACGCGCTCGAGCTCGCCCGCGCCGAGGACGGCTGGGTCTGCCGCGCGGATCTGGGTCCGCTCTCCGCCGGGCGCCAGCGTGTCGCCGCGGCCTGGCGCGACCCGGCCGTGGTGACCGTCCGCGTCCGCGATGCCGCGGGGAAAGGGGCCGCCGAGATTCCGGTGACCGCCCCGTCGCGGGGGGCGCCGCCGGCTCCGGGGACCTGGGCCTGCGGTCCGTCGACCCGGAAGCCGGTCGCCACCGACGCCGCCGGCGCGGCGAAGCTCTCCCTCGACCCCGCGCAGAGCGCGCTGATCGTCGCCGGCGACTGGAAGCACCCGCGCGGCCTCGCGTACGCGGTCCTCGATCGCGCTCCGTCGGCGCCGGTCACGCTCGACCTCGCGCTTCCGGTCCGCGTCCGCGCGAAGCTCATGGACGAGAAGGACAGGGCGGTCGGCTGCGAGGCGCTGCTCTCGGATCTCGCGCCGGACACGGAGCGTCTCGTCGCGGAGCTCCCGGGGGCGTCGATCAAGGGCACGTGCGAGCCGTCGGGCGCGCTCGCGCTCGGCCCGATCGTCGCCGCCCCGCTGGTCGTCGAGGTCCGGCCGCGTCCCGGCCTGCCGCTTCGGGTGGCGGTGGACCGCCCGGCCCCGGGCGCGACGGTGGATCTCGGGGTGCTGCGCGTGAAGAGCGGCGAGAGCGTTCGCGTCGTCGTCGCCGACGAGGCGGGAGAGCCGGTCGCGGGTGCCTCGGTGATCGCCCGCGGGAGCTCGGGGATCGTCCTCACCGTCGAAGGGAAGACAGGGGAGGACGGTGGCGTTGACCTCGGCGGCCTTCCGAAGGGCGCGGTCGTCATGCTGATGGTGACCGCCAAGGGGTTCGTCACGGCCACGCAGGAGGGGTTGCTCCTCGACGCGAGCCCCTACCGTGTGACCCTTTCGCGGGGCGGGACGATCTCGGGCCAGGTCGTCGACGGCGACGGCCGGGGAATCGAAGGCGCGACGATCACCCTGGCCGGCGACGAAGGCGGTAGCGAAGCGAAGAGCGAGGCCGACGGAGCGTTCTCGGTCGATGGCCTTCCCGACGGCACCTGGCGCGCGATCGCGAGCGCGACCGGCTACTCCGCCTCCGATCCGGTCGCCGTCACGGTGCGCGAGCACCGCGCCGCCGCCGATCTCCGGCTCACCCTCTCGGTGGCCGAGGGGATCGGGGGACGGGTCGTCGATTCGCGGGGGGCCCCCGCGGCCGGCGCGCGCGTGCGTCTCATCGATCGCAACATGCTCGGGAACTTGGAAGGCGCGGATCCGATCGCGGAGGAGACGACCGGCGCCGACGGTGCGTTCCGGCTGCGCGCGGCCGTGCTCCCCTCCCACGTGCTCGTCGCGACGCGGGCGGGGAACGGGCCGGCGGTCGATCGATCCCCCGCGAGCTCCTCGCAAGCCGGGGAGATCGTGCTCACGCTCTCCGATCCGGCCTCGCTCGTCGTCCACGTCCCGGCGGGACCGTCGTCGCCCGCGGTGCAGGTGCACGACGGCGCCGGGGTCGGGAGGCGCGTGACCCGGACGGCCCGGGGCGACCTCTCGTTCGCCGACCTGGCGCCGGGGAACGGGGGGGCGGGGTACGCCGGCCGGCAGCCGCGCGCGGTCGCGCTCACCGCCGGACGCACGGCGGAGGTGACGCTCGAGGCCGGGGGCGCGGTCGAAGGGCGGGTGACCTTTCGCGGGACCCCCGCCGCCCGGACGGTCGTCCGCGCGGTGCACGAGGGTCCGAGCCGCTTCGGGCCAGACAGCGGAGAGTTCACCGACGAGGGAGGCCGGTACAGGATCGACGGCCTCGCCGCCGACACCTACCGCCTGATCGCGCTCGGCGAGGAGGGGCGGGACGAGGCGACGTTCGAGGTGGCGGTAGGGGAGACCCGGCACATCGACCTCGACCTCCACGCGGTGCGGCTCGTGATGCGGGTGGTGGACGGCGC
>Ga0075428_100002269_pt1 | contig 20828 bp, 19 predicted proteins | sample RhiMetdeltSRZDD2_FD_75291 | JGI IMG/M metagenome (GOLD analysis project Ga0075428, IMG submission 75291) | Populus rhizosphere microbial communities from Tennessee, USA - Rhizosphere MetaG P. deltoides SRZDD2 | ecosystem: Host-associated > Plants > Roots > Rhizosphere > Soil | place: USA... | reverse complement strand
GCCGAGGCCATGCACGACATCGCCCACTTCCTGCGCCCGGCCCACCTCGCCCAGCTGCGTTCGATCATCGACGATCCGCTGTCGTCCGGGAACGACCGGTTCGTGGCGCTGGACCTGTTGCGCAACGCCAACATCGCCGCGGGCGGCGTGCTGCCCATGTGCCAGGACACCGGCACCGCGATCGTCATGGGCAAGCGCGGGCGGCACGTGCTGACCGACGGGCGCGACGAGCAGGCGATCGCGCGGGGCGTCTATGAGGCCTATACGAATCTGAACCTGAGGTATTCGCAGCTCGCCCCGATCACCATGTGGGAGGAGCGCAACACCGGCACCAACCTGCCCGCCCAGATCGAGCTTTACGCGGAGGACCCGGACGGGCACCCGGACGCGTACAAGCTTCTGTTCATGGCCAAGGGCGGCGGCAGCGCCAACAAGTCGTACCTGTACCAGGAGACCAAGGCGCTGCTGAACCCGACCTCGCTGCTGCGCTTCCTCGACGAGAAGCTGCGCCTGATCGGCACCTCGGCCTGCCCGCCCTACCACCTGGCCGTGGTGATCGGCGGCACCTCCGCCGAGCACGCGCTCAAGACGGCCAAGCTCGCCTCGGCCAAGTACCTCGACCACCTACCGACCTCGGGATCGCTTCTGGCGCACGGCTTCCGCGACCTGTCACTCGAGGCGGAGGTGCTCGAGCTGACCCGCGACTTCGGTATCGGCGCCCAGTTCGGCGGCCGATACTTCTGCCACGACGTGCGGGTGGTGCGGCTGCCGCGCCACGGCGCCTCGTGCCCGGTGGCGATCGCCGTGTCCTGCTCCGCCGACCGCCAGGCGCTCGCTAAGATCACCCCGTCGGGCGTGTGGCTGGAGCGCCTCGAGACCGACCCGGCCCGCTTCCTGCCCGACTACACCCCGGACAGCTCGGAGGTCGTCTCGATCGACCTCAACCGGCCGATGACCCTTATCCGGGAGGAACTCTCCAGGTACCCGGTAAAAACAAGGCTCTCGCTGTCGGGCCCGCTCGTCGTCGCCCGCGACATCGCCCATGCCAAGATCGCGGCGCTGCTCGACTCCGGAGCGGCGATGCCCTCATACCTGCGGGACCACGCGGTCTACTACGCCGGCCCCGCCAAAACTCCAGAAGGCTACGCCTCGGGCTCCTTCGGCCCCACGACCGCCGGCCGGATGGACTCCTATGTGGAGAAGTTCCAGGCCGCGGGCGGCTGCCTGGTCATGCTGGCCAAGGGCAACCGCAGCAAGCAGGTCACCGATGCCTGCGCCCGTTACGGCGGGTTCTACCTCGGGTCGATCGGCGGCCCCGCCGCCCGGCTGGCTCAGGACTGCATCAAGAAGGTCGAGGTCCTCGAGTATCCCGAACTCGGGATGGAGGCGGTCTGGCGGATCGAGGTCGAGGACTTCCCGGCCTTCGTCGTCGTCGACGACAAGGGCAACGACTTCTTCGCCGAGACCTCCCAACCCGTCCTGACTATCGGCACCCGCCGCTAGCACCAAGATCCCGGAATTTGCCCGGCAATAGCCCGCTCGTACCTCGCTCCTTCAGGCTATTGCCGGGCAATTCCGGGATCTTGAGCGGTCAGCGCTCGGAGTGCAGGTGGCCCTGCCATCCGCGCCGTTTGAGTACAGCTTTGAGTTCGCCCACCCAGGCCCGTGAAGTCGGAGTGCATCCGCTGGCTTGTTACATGCACAACAATCCATCCGGCAGCGTTCAGGAGGTTCAGGCGCCGCCTGTCCTGGTGAAATTGCTGAGCTTCATTGTGCCAACGGCCGTCGTATTCGACCACGACCATATACTCCGGCCATCCGAGGTCGGGGATGGAGGACCTTGCCGTTCACATGTACGGCGAACTGGGTGCACGGGCGTGGAAAACCGCGCTGGAGTAGGCGAACTCGTAGGATCGACTCGGCTGGGGACTGGGCGCCACCATCGGTAAAGCCGAAGGTCCGCTTGACGCGTCTGGCCCCGTGCAGGCCGAGTCGTTCTCCGACAAGGTGGTTCAAGTCGCGGGCGGTAACGAGTTGCGAACCGAGCAACCTGTCGATAATGGCGACCGCCTTCACCGGCTCCAGCCACAATGCAAGATCCCAACACGTCCTTAGCGGCGTGGTAATGGGAAATCCGCGATGGGTCATGTGCTCGTCATGGGCGAGGATCATCCGATGGACGACGGCCGGCTGGCGCGCGTTCAGCCGGGTGCCGGCCGGGATCACGAGATGGACCGGGTCCCGAAACGTGGCCGCGTGTTCGACTCCATGGAGAAGAGCGGCGGACGGGCCGGCGAAGTATGCGTGTTCGGGGATGACCTCAGCATCGCGTGGCAGCGTAGCTCGTGATCTCGCTCCAGCCGGGAGTCCGAACAGAGGTCGTATCCAAGGCGTAGCCAGTGGCTATTGCGCAGCTGTTTGGTGGACAGGAGTCCTTCCTTGCGGGCAGCCGAGCCTCGAAAGATCTGCCAGGCAAGCTGAGGGGGCGTGGGGGAGTTGTCACGCTCAGAAGCGTCGCCCGTTATTTGTATGCATGGGATGATCATGTTGCTTCCTGCGGACGACCACGCCGCCTCTGTGGATAACGTCATCATGATGGCTAAGACAACGCTGTGGCGACGGAGGCGGCGGCGGTTTGGACGAGGGGGCCGATGGTGTCCTCGTCCAAGGGGGACAGGGCGATGACGCCTACGCTGGCGGCCAGGCCCGGCACGTTGAGCACGGGCGCGGCCAGGCCGAACGCACCGGACTGGAGTTCACCCGTGCTCGTGATCCAGCCCTCGCGCAGGGACAGCGCCTTGCCGGCGGCGCCGCGACTGATGGGGTGGCGGGAGCCGACGCGGTAGGCGACGTGGAACATGGTGGAGCTGGGTTCGACCACCGCGAGGGCGACGGCGTCGGAGCCGTCGGCGACGGTCAGGTGGGCGGTCGCGCCGGCGCAGTCGGCCAGGCGGCGCAGGGCCGGCAAGGCGGCGTCGGCGAGCAACGGCTGGGCCCGGCGGGCCAGGTGGAGCAGGCCGACCCCGACGCGCAGGCGCCCTTCCGCGTCGCGGCGGACGAGGTTGTGGTCGGTCAGGGTGGCGGCCAGCCGGTAGATCACGGCGCGGCCGACGCCCAGGCGCGAGGCGGCCTCGGTGATGGTGACGCCGCCCGGGGTGTCCGTGACCAGAGCCAGCAGGCGCAGGCCGCGATCAAGGGTCTGGGCAGTGTCCATGGCCGCCAGACTACTTAACGTAGACTCCGGTTCGTGATCAAAGCTGTCGCCTTCGACGCTGACGACACATTGGTGGATACGAAAAACGCGGTGACGGCGGCTTTGACCGCGGTTGTGGCGCAGCTCAACGAACCGGAGCTCACCGTCGAGCTGTTCCGGGAGGATGCGGGAGAGCACTGGCACCGGATGGCCGAGCATCAGGCGTTTGACATCCGGACGGCGGCGACCCGGTTCACCCTGGCCAGAGTGGGGCGGGAGGCCGAGACCGAGGCGCTTGTCGAGTTCTTCTTCGAGGTGCGGTTCGCCAACTCCCGGCCGCTTCACGGGGCGGTCGAGGTGCTGGAGAAGCTGCGCGGGGACTACAAGGTGGGTTATGCCACCAACGGCAACAGCCGCAGCGAAAGGTGTGGGCTGACGGGCATGTTCGACTTCGAGCTGTACGCGGTCGTCGATGGGGTGCCGAAGAAGCCGAGTGAGTTGTTCTACCGCCGGATGCATGAGCTGGCCGGGGTCCCGGCCGGTGAGATTGTGTATGTCGGGGACAACTATGAACATGACGTTGTGGGGCCCAAGAGTTTGGGCATGCGGGCGGTGTGGCTCAACCGGAGCGGGGCCGGGATCCCAGGTGAGGTTCAACCCGACGCGGTCATCGATAACCTGATGGACCTGCCGCGTATCCTTGCAGGGTGACGCTGAGACTGTATGACACGCTGACCCGTCAGGTGCGCGACTTCGTACCGCGCGTGCCCGGACAGGCGTCGATCTACCTCTGTGGTCTCACCGTCCAGTCCGGGCCACACATCGGCCACCTTCGATCTGGTGTGAACTATGACGTTCTGCGGCGGTGGCTTGTCCACTCCGGATTCTCGGTGACGTTCATCCGCAACATCACCGACATCGACGACAAGGTGCTGGCCAAGTCGCTCGAACAGGGGCGGCCGTTCTGGGCGATCGCTTATGAGAACGAGGTGCTGCTGGAGAGCTCGTATCGGGCGCTGAACGTGAAACCGCCGACATATGAGCCGCGGGCGACGCAGTGCATTCCAGAGATGCACGAGCTGATCAAGGCGTTGATCGATAGTGGGCATGCGTATGTGGCAGCGGACGGCAGCGGCGACGTGTACTTTGCCGTGTCGTCCTATCCGGACTATGGCACGCTCTCCGGGCAGAAGCCCGATGAGATGCAGGCCGCGGCTGATGGGCCCGAGCGGGCCAAGAAGGACCCGCGCGACTTCGCCCTGTGGAAGGGTGTGAAGCCCAACGAGCCGCAGGACGCCTACTGGCCGTCGCCGTGGGGGCGGGGCCGTCCGGGCTGGCACATCGAGTGCTCCGCAATGACCTACCGCTTTCTCGGGCCGGAGTTCGACATCCACGGCGGCGGGACGGATCTGATCTTCCCGCACCACGAGAACGAGATGACCCAGTCGCGCTCGGCTGGCTACCCGTTCGCCCGCTTCTGGCTGCACAACGGCATGCTCGACCTGGGCGGCGAGAAGATGGCCAAGTCGGTGGGCAACGTCGTGGACGTGGCGGCCGTAGTTGCCAAGGGCATCAGCCCCGTCGAGCTGCGCTATTACATGCTGGCGCCGCATTACCGCGCGAGGATCGAGTTCAGCTGGGGTGCTTTGGAGGAAGCCGCTTCCGGGTACCAGAGAATCGAAGGTTTTGTGGAGCGAGCGACGGAGCTCGCCGGTGTCACCGAGGCAGGCGAGGTCGCGGCGGATTTCGCGGCGGCGATGGACGACGATCTGAACACGTCGGCGGCGCTCGCCGCGCTGCACGAGGTGGTGCGCGAGGGCAACACGGCCTTGGCCTCCGGCGATGTCGACGCGGCCCGCGAAAAACTGGGCAGCATCCGGGCGATGCTGGGGCTGTTGGGGCTCGACCCGGCCGACCCGGCCTTCGCCAAGGGCGACCGGGGCGGCCTGCGCGAGACGGTGAATGCCTTGGTGGCGTTGGCTTTGCAGCAGCGCAGCGACGCGCGCGAGCGCAAGGACTGGGCCGCGGCCGACGCCGTGCGCGATCAGTTGAAGCAAGCCGGGGTGGCGGTGGAGGACACGCCGCACGGTCCAAGATGGACGGTCGGGATCAACGGTTAGGAGCCAAAGCAGTGCCGGGTAATTCGCAGCGCCGGAACGTGCGCCAGACGAGCAAGAAGGGCGCGGCGAAAGGCAGCGGCGGCAAGGGTCGCGACTCGCTCAAGGGGCGCGGCAAGACCCTCCCGGCCGACGAACGCCCGTGGCACAAGGGTTATTCGGGCACGGAGAAGCTTCCCTCCAGAACGGCCTGGAAACAGGAGAAGGAACGCCGGGTCGCCGAGGTCGAGGGCCGCGCGCCCAAGGTGGGCAAGCCCGGCGCCAAGGACACCACCTGGGGCAAGGGCTGGTCGGGCACGGCCGGACCGCGAAAGGCCCAGACGAAGGCCGGGCCGCGGGTGGCGCCGGGCCGCAGGTCGGCGACGCCCAAGGACGCGCCTGAGCTGCTGGTCGGCCGCAACCCGGTGGTCGAGGCGCTGCGGGCTCACGTGCCGGGCACGGCGCTCTACATCGCCCAAGGCATCGACATTGATGAACGAGTGAGCGAGTCGGTGCGCACCGCCGGTGACCGCGGCATCGCCATCCTTGAGGTCAGCCGGTCCGAATTGGACAGACTGACCGGTGGCATCCTGCATCAGGGCCTCGGCCTGCAGGTGCCGCCGTTCGCCTACGAGCCGTATGAGGATCTGCTCGCAACGGCGCTGGAGAGTCCGCTGCCCCTGCTGGTCGCGCTGGACGGGGTGACCGACCCGCGCAACCTCGGTGCCGTGATCCGCTCCGCCGCCGCCTTTGGGGCTCAAGGTGTTTTCGTACCCGAGCGGCGCTCCGCGGGCGTGACGGCGACCGCCTGGCGCACCAGCGCCGGTGCCGCCGCGCGCATGCCGGTGGCCCAGGTGACCAACCTGACCCGGGCGCTCAAACAGGCGCAGCAGGAGGCGTTCATCGTGGTCGGCCTCGACGCCGACGGCGAGACGTCCCTCTATGACCTGGAGGCGGCGATCGGGCCCCTGGTTGTCGTGGTGGGATCCGAAGGGCGGGGCCTTTCCCGGCTTGTCGGCCAGACCTGTGACCTACGGGTGAACATTCCGATGCAGTCGGAAGTCGAGTCACTCAACGCTTCTGTCGCCGCCGCCGTCACCCTCGCCGAGGTAGCAAGGCGACGTTCATTGTAAATGTGTCGTTCCGTTCCCCCACTGCCTCCTATCGAAGATTGACGATAGGATCTGCCACGGTAACTTTCCGCACTCAGGGGGATACACAACGATGGCGACTGCGACGGTGACCTCGCGCCGGGAGACCAGGGTTCTCGATGCTCCGCTCTACAAGGCCGCGAGGTACGGCATCGTGGCGCTCGGGCTGGTTTACGCGCTGAGCACTGTGGTGCCCTTCGCCGAGCGGCCCGAGTTTCTCGACACCTGGTTCTACTCCTCGGTGCTCGTGCTGACGATGCTGCTCGCGCTGGCCCGCCCGCTGTTCGTGCGGCCACAGCGGGCAGCGTGGGCATGCGTCGCCTTCGCCGTCACCTCCTGGTCGGTGGGTGACATTTACTGGTCGGCTGTGTTCTCGGATACGCCGGCCGACGAGATCCCGGTGCCCTCGCTCGCCGACGTCTTTTACATCGGCATGTACCCGTTGGCCTACATCGGTTTCATCCTGCTGGCCCGGGCGGCCGTGGCCAGACTCCCGGCCTCGGTATGGCTCGACGGCGTCGTGACCTCGCTGGCGACCGGCGCGGTGTTCTGCGCGGTCGTGCTGGCCGAGGTCCTCTCGACGATCACCGCGGGGACGCTGACGAACCTGTTCTACTCCATCGGCGACCTGGTCCTGATCGTGATCAGCGTGGCGGCGCTGGCGATGGTGCGGTGGCGCAGCGACCCGATCTGGTGGCTGCTCGGCCTGGGCGCCGGGTTCTTCGCGATCGCCGACACCACCTATCTGCTCACTCTCGAAGCCGGGACCTATGTGGACGGTGGCTGGGTGGACGGGTTGTGGATGCTGGGCCTGACCTTCATGGCGCTGGCCGGCTCGCTCAACCGGCGCCGGCCCGCCGCCGAGGTGCGCGGCTTCGTGGCGCTGCTGGTGCCCATCCTGTTCTCGCTGATGGCGCTGGCCGTGCTGATCTGGGGCAGCTTCCAGAAGATGCACCCGGTGACGATCGTTCTGGCCAGCGGCTGCCTGCTCGCCGCGGGCGTTCGCATGGCGCTGACCTTCGAGCACACCCGCGAGCTGGTGCGTACCCAGATCAAGGCGCAGACCGACGAGGTCAGTGGGCTGGGCAACCGGCGCGTGCTCGATGTGCAGTTGCCGCACCTGATGCGCAACCTCACCTCGGGATCGCCCCTGGTGCTCACCATCATCAGCGTCAATCACGTTTCGGAAATCAACAGTGTGCTGGGGTACTCGGCCGGCGACACGGTCCTGAACACCATCGGCCACCGGTTGCTCCAGCACCTGCCCCCGGACGCCATCTCGGCCAGGCTCGGCGGTGTCGAGATCGCCATCCTGCGTGTGATCAGCCGAGCCGACTGGGCCGCCGTGGAGCGGGACTCCCGCGCGCTGATCAGCGCCATCTCCGCGCCGATCACCATCGCCTCGGTCCCGCTGCAGGTGGAGCTGAGCGCCGGGGTGGCCATCGGCGGCGAGCACGCCTCGACCCCCGCCGATCTGCTCAAGCGGGCACAGGACGCGTTGAGCACGGCCAAGGCCAACCGCTCGGAGGTCGAGTTCTTCGACCCGTCGCTGCACCTTGGCGGGGTGTTCGACCTGGCTCTCGCGTCGGATCTGTTGCAGGGCGTGGGGCGGGATGAGCTTGTCACCTGGTACCAACCCAAAGTCGACCCTCTCACCGGCCGCGCGGTCGGGATGGAGGGCATCGTGCGCTGGCACCATCCCAAGCGCGGCCTCATCGAGGCGGACGTGCTCAAGCCGCTGGCCGAGCGGGTCGGCCTGACCCGCCACCTGACCCGGTCCCTGCTGGAGTCGGCGGTCTATCGCTGCTCCCAGTGGCGGCGCCAGGGCATCGATCTGGGTATCTCGGTCGACCTCGCGGCCGCCGATGTGCTCGACGCCCGGCTGCCCTACGACCTGGCGAAGACGGTCAACAAGCACGGCCTGCCACCGTCGGCGGTCACGCTGGAGATCCCGGAGGATGTGCTGCAGATCGACGCGCGGCTGACCACCAACGCGCTCAGCCAGTTCCGGCACTTCGGCATGCGGATGGCGCTTGACCATTATGGACGGTCCGCCGGTTCGCTGAACCGGTTGCGCTCCATCCCGATCGACGAGCTGAAGCTGGACAAGGCCTTCGTGCAGCCGGTGCTGAACAGCCCGCAGGACGCCGCGGTGGTGCGCCTCACCATCGAGCTGGCCGCCTCGCTCGGCATCGCCACCGTGATCGACGGGATCGACTCGGCGGCGATGTATCACGCCGTCGCCGGGTATGGGTGTTCGGCGATGCAGGGGCCGGTGATCTGCCAGCCGATGGCGGGCGACCAGCTCAATGAGTGGCTTTCGCGCTCACTGCCCGCCCGCACGATGCGTTGACTCTGTTCAGGCGCAGCCGCGCTTTGGCGCGGGAGAGGCTGAACACGAAGTGATCGGCCCCTCCCGCTGCCTTGGAAGTTCAGAACTTGAAGCACGAGACGGTGAGATCCTCCAGGTAACCGTAGATCGTCGCGTCCCCGCCCAGTTGGGAGACGCGAAACAGCAGTTGCGGCAGGTTCGACTGCCATGCGCCGACGGTGAATTTCTGGAACGGGAGGAGATGGGGGACCGCAAGGTCAACCGGGTTGAGCGCGACGTAGGTGAACGTGGCGGGGTCGATCACTTCGATGTTGAACCTGGTGTGCCCATTGAAGTCGGCGCCCCCCGGCATGTACCAGATCGACGCGGAGCAGATCCAGCCCGCTCCGCCACCGGGGACGAGACGCTCCAGCGACGCCCACGTGCCGGTACCGGCGCCCTCGTTGAGGTAGCCATACCGCTGTCCCGTCCGGGCACCGAGCTGGTTGGTGATGATGCGGGCGGCACCGGGAGCCGCGTAGAAGCCGGTCCACAGCGCCGGATCCTCGAAGCTGTCGGTAACCAGGGTTTTGAAGGTAAAGGCCGATGCGGGCTGGGGCGGGGCCGCGGTGAACGCGACGGCAACTGCCAGTGCGGCGATCACGCCCTTCACCCACCTCGACCGAAGAATGCCAGACATACCAAGCTCCCTTTCCTGTCCGGTGCCAATATCGGTGGCCGAGCATAGGCAGCTTGGAACGGGCGGGTCGTCCTTTCTGGACAAGGTTGGACAGCGCCGGCCAATCACAGGAGCTCTGACGGGAAGCCTTGCAGTGCAACGGGCCGGCGGAAGCGCTCGACGGCGGCCGAGCCGACCGAGGTGGACCAGGAGGCGGAGGTGGCGGGCCACGGGCCGCCGTGCTGCATGGCGTCGACCACCGCCACGCCCGTGGGCACACCGTTCCAGATCACCCGGCCGACCTTGGACATCAAGCCGGGCAACAGCTCCCGGGCCTCGTCGAGGTCGCTGCCACCCGCGAGTATGGTCGCGGTCAGCGAACCCTGCCAATCCGGGATTGTGTCGCCGACGTAGATGACCACCGACGGGCCGAAGTGCTCCTCGAGGAAATCGGGGTCGAAGTCGTGCGCTATCAAAGCGAAAGGCTTGGGGTCGCCCGGGCCAACTACCGCCGTCCCAAGGGTTTTGGCGCGCTCAAGCCAGGCCTCGTGAGCGGCGGCCATCGCCGGGGTAAGCATGCGGTGGGTCTGCCCGGCCGCCACCCGGTCCGCCAGGTCCCGGGCGAACTCCTCGGAAGAGGTGACGACGAGGCCGGGTTTGGTGCATAGCTGGCCGCTGGAGCCGGTGACGCTGGCGGCGAGGGTGGCCGGATCGCCGTTGTAACCGCTGAGCACGAAGACCGGGTTGAGCGAGGACATCTCGGCGTAGACCGGGATCGGGTCGGGCCGGGCGGCCGCCGCGTCCATCAGGGCGCGCCCCCCGGCGAGGGAGCCGGTGAAGCCGACGGCCTTGATGCGCGGGTCGCGGACCAGCTCGAGGGACTTCTCGGCGCCGCCGTAGACCACCTCGAAGCCGGACAGGGTCGCCTCGCCGATCGAGGCGAGCAATTGGGCCGTGCGCGGCTGGGCGGGATGGGCCTTGACCACCACCGGGCAGCCCGCGGCGACGGCGGAGGCCGTGTCGCCGCCGAGCACGCCGAAGGCGAGCGGGAAATTGGAGGCGGCGAAGACCGCGACCGGGCCGACGGGGACCGTCACGGTCACGATGCCCGGCGACTCGCGCCGGTTGGGCTTGGCGGCATAGTCGCTCAGCAGGCGCATCTGGTTGCTGGTGCGCTCGAGCTCGCCGCGGATGCGCGGCTCGAGCAGGCCGGTCTCCTCACCGACGACGGCGACGATCTCGTCGGCGTTGGCTTCGAGGGCCGAGGCGCAGTCATAGAGAACTGTCAACTTTGTCTCCAGGTTTGGCCGAGTGCGGAGAACAGCGGTGCCGGGTCGGGCTTCAAACCTAGATGGTAGAGGGCGAGGCCGGCGGCGCCCGCGTCGCGCAGCCTTTTGATGTGGGCGTGAAGGTCTTTGTCAAACGGCGGCAGGGTCGAGACATAGGCGTGAGCGCCCTTGACGATGGTCGCGCCGTGCGGCCAGCACGGCATGAGGATGGCGTCGACGTCAGCGGCGGCCGTCGGGGTCAGCCCGGGCGAGGGGCCGGTCGCCCACGGGTCGGCCTGGGCGTGCAGGGTGACGGAAGCGTTGGGGGCGTGGGCTTTTACGGCTTGGAGCACGCCCGCGCGGAGGCGGTCGGTGGCGGCGTGGCGGCTCGCGTGCAGCTCTGCGGATGGTTCGGTGCGGGCCTCGAAGAGGGCCCGCACGGTGGAGGCAGGAACGCCGCAGGCGGTGCAGCAGCAGATGGACAGCAGCCGCTGTTGCAAGGGCGTGTAGGCGCCGTCGGTCTTCTCGTGGCAACCCAGGTGGGCCAGGCCCATCTGGCCGCACGACTCCAGCGAGACGCCGGTGATCGGGGCGTCCCGGATCGCTTCGGCGGCAAGCGTGGTGCAGTGCTCGGCCACTTCCGTCCACGATGGACAGAGGGCGTAGGGATAGCGTTCGCCGAAGCAGTTGACGACCGTGATGTCTGGGTGCTCCAGGCCGAGCCGGGTGTTGTGGGCCAGGACGACCCAGGCGGTGACCGGGATCCCGGCGTCGTGCAGGATCGTCGCCGCTTCGAGGAAGGGGTCATCCGTTCCGAACGGGCGCGGGATCAGGCGGCCCCAGATGCCGGGACGGACATGGCGATAGAGGGCGGCGTACGGGACGTCGATGAGCTTGTGCCGCGGGTGGTTGGGGGTCGCGGCGCGGGTGGTGTGGTACGAGGCGGCAAGGCTCACACTGTCCACTCCGGACGCCCGCACCCGATCCACGAAGGCGGGATCGCCGATGACGTCCCACGGGTACGCGTGGGCGGAGATCACCACAGCGGCCGCTGCCAGCCGGGCTGGAACTTGCGGATGTAGCCGGTGTCGTCGCGCTCCCTGATGCCGCAGGTCTCGTAGTTCTCGTGCAGGCGGGCCAGGACATCGCGGTCGAGTGTCACGCCGAGGCCGGGTTCGGTCGGCACTTCGACACCTCCGTCCACAATGGATAGAGGCTGTTCGAGGACGTCGACGCCCAGCTGCCAGGGGGTGTGGGTGTCGGCGGCGTAGGTCAGCTCCGGCAGGGCGCCGCCCAGATGCGTCATCGCCGCCAGGCTGATTCCCAGGTGACTGTTGGAGTGCATGGAGATGCCCACGCCCCAGGTGCGGCAGATCGCCGCCAATTCGGCGCTGCGTCGCAGCCCGCCCCAATAGTGGTGATCCGACAGGACGATCGAGACCGATTTTTGGTCAAAGGCGGGCGCGATGTCCTCCGGCTTGACGACACACATGTTGGTGGCCAACGGCATCGGCGCCTCTTTGGCCACCGCCGCCATGTTCTGTTGGCCGCGGGTCGGGTCCTCGAGGTACTCGAGCAGGCCGTCGGTTTGCTGGGCGACCCTGATCGAGGTGGGCACGGTCCACACCGCGTTGGGGTCGAGGCGCAGGGGGTACCCGGGGAAGGCCTCGCGCAGGGCCTGGATCGCGGCGACCTCCTCGTCGGGTGGGAAGACGCCACCTTTGAGCTTGAGGGACTTGAAGCCGTACCTGAAAACGAGCATTTTGGCCTGCGCCACTATTTCTGCCGGGGTCAGGGCCTCCCCGTAGGGGTCGTCGCCGGTCCACTTGTAGAACAGGTAGGCCGAGAAAGGTACCCGGTCGCGCACCTTGCCGCCCAACAGGTCCACGACCGGCCGTCCGGTGATCCGCCCCTGCAGGTCGAGGAAGGCCACCTCAAATGGGCTGAGCACGCGCAGCGCCGTCTTCTCCGCGCTCGACGGCCCGGTGAGCCCGTGCTTGTCCGGCGCGTCCATGCCTTCGGTCGCTTGCCAGACGCGGCGGGCCAACCCGTTGGTGTCAAAGGGATCCAGATCGGTCAGCAGCGGTGCCGCCGTGCGCAGCAGGGCCAGATGCGGTGCGTCGCCGTAGGTCTCGCCCAGCCCGATCAGCCCGTCGCCGCAGTCCACCTCCACGATCGTGCGCAGCGCCCACGGCTGGTGCACGCCGGAGGCGTTGAGCAAAGGCGCGTCGGGGAAGGCGATGGGTGTCACCCTGACCTCTTGGACCTTCACAGTGCCGCCTTTCCACGCTCGATGATGCGCCGCAACTCGGCGACGTGCTCCGGGCTCGGGTCGACCAGCGGTGGGCGCACCGGCCCGAGGCTCGCCCCGGCTTTGACGAGCGAGACGGCGTAGCCGGGGACCTTGTCGCGCAACGCCGCGAACGGTAGGTAGAACTCCTTCAAAAGGCGCTGTGTCACTTGGGAATCGCCGGACACGACCGCGCGGTGGAAGGCGGTGGCGATGTCGGGTGCGAAGCACAGCACCGCCGAAGAGTAGCTGTCGACGCCGATCGCTCGATAGGCCTGAGCCGACAGCTCGGCGGTGGGCAGCCCGTTGAGGAAGCCGAATTCCGATGCGCGTGGGTGGCCGCTCGTGCGCACCGCGGTCACGAGACGCAGCATGGCGTCCACGTCTCCGCGCCCGTCCTTGATGCCCATGACCGTGGGCAGGTCGAGCAGCGCGACAGCTGTCTCGGTGTCGAGCACCGCGTTGGCCCGCTGGTAGACCACGAGCGGAAGGCCGGTGGCGTCCGCGACGTAGGCGATGTGCCGCAGCAGCCCGGCCGGGGTCGAGGAGACGAGGTAGGGCGGGAGCAGGAGCAGGCCGTCGGCGCCGGACTCGGCAGCGATGCGGGCGAACTCGCGGGCGATCTGGGGGCCGCCACCGCAGCCGGCCACGACCGGCAGCCGGCCGGCCGCCACCTCGGACGCCGTCGCCACCACCTGCCGGAACTCCTCGGTGGACAGCGCGGTGAACTCGCCCGTGCCGCAGGCCACGAAGATCGCCGAGGGTTCCCAGCTGATCTGCCGCTCGACGTGGTCGGCGAATGCCGACAGGTCCACCTTGTCATCCCCAATTTGACCGCCGGTGAAGGGGGTCAAAGGAAAGGAGAGGAGCCCGTGCAGTCGCATCGTCGAGACATCCCGTCTACATATGTGGATCGCATCTGTTATTGTGACACCGGTGCAAGTGAAAGGTAGCGTCCGGTACCATGCGCGTCAACCACGGGCAATTGGAGTGACGATGTCAGAGATCTCACCGGTCAAGTCGGCCGAGCGGACCGTTCGCATCCTCGAGACACTGGCCGCCTCCCCGACGCGATTAACCCTGGCCGAGCTGCAGGCGCGGATGGGGTACCCCCGAAGCAGTCTCCATGCGCTGGTGAGAACCCTTCGCGAGCTGCGCTGGGTGGAATCGGATGAAAGCGGGTCGGCTTTCGGCGTCGGGCCGCACGCGCTCATAAGCGGCACGGCATATCTCGATCGCGACCCCGCGCTGCCGCACGCCGTCGCGGCGCTGGAGGATCTGCGCACCGAGATCGGCTACACCGTCCACTACGCGCGGCGAGACGAGGCGCACGTGCTCTACCTGGCCAGCCGCGAGTCGCGCGACGTGGTGCGGTTGGTGTCGCGGGTCGGTCGGCCGCTGCCCGCCCATATCACCGCCTTGGGCCAGGCGCTGCTCGCCGAGCTGACCAAGGAAGAAGTGGAGAAGGTGCTTCCCTCCACTTTGGAGGCTTATACCGAGAACTCCTTGACCAGCAAGCAGGATCTGCACGCCGAGCTGGGTGCGGTGCGCGATCGCGGCTGGGCCTTCGAGCGCGAGCAGGGCACACCGGGGGTGGCGTGCATCGCTTCGGCCGTGCATTACCGGATCCCGGCCAGCGACGCCATCAGCTGCTCGATGCCGGCCGCCGCCGCGACCGAGAAAGAGGTCAAGCGGGTGGCGGAGGCGGTGGTGTCGCACACGACCGCGCTGTCAAATATCTTGCGCCGTAACGGGATTCGCTAGTAGGACCGTCCTAACGGGACATCGCACCACTGGCCGCCGACCCGGTTGAGAATGGGATCGTTGACGAAATCCGGCTCGCCGTGCTCGGCGATCAGCTTGTCGGCGTACTCCTCGGCGTCGTCCTCGGGGTGGTAGCCGATCGCCTCACCCTCGGCCAGCGACCACCAGCGGCGGGTGTTGCGGCTGATCCCCCAGACGATGCGGAATCCGGGCCTGTCGGCACTCAGGCACGCCTCGACCAGCCGGGCACCATCGTTGGGGGACAACCACATCGCCAGGCCGCGCAGGCCCGGCGGCACCGGGAACCACAGGCCGATGCGAAGGCAGATCACGTCCATGCCGTAACGGTCGGCATAGAGGCGCCCGCAGGCCTCCATCGCCACCTTGCTCCAGCCGTAGAGGGTGTCCGGGCGGCCGGGCAGGTCGCCCGGGAGCGGAGCCTCGGCGCGGGTGTGGAAGCCCGCGGCGTGGTTGGAGGAGGCGATGACGACGCGGCCGATGCCTTGCCGGTGCGCGATTTCGAGCAGGAGATAGGTGCCGTGGATGTTGGTCTCGATGACGTCGCGCGCGTCCGACTCCCGGCTCTGCCCTCCTAAGTGGACGATGGCGTCCACGTTGGACAGTGCTGGCGCCAGGACGGTCTCGTCGGTCACGGAGCCCACGATGACCTCCTCGCCCGGCCCGATCTCCTTGGGCTGCTTGACGTCCAGCAGGCGGAGCGTCCGGCCCGGCCGGGCCAGGCGGGGACGAAGAAGGGCGGCCACCTTGCCGGCCCCGCCCGTGATCAGGATTGTCTGTGTGGACTCCATACGGGTTACCATACAGGCTCTTGTGAAGCGTCCACATCTGTGGACGACTTATGATAAGCATTATGGGGTACCGGATAGAGCGCGACACCATGGGCGAAGTAGAAGTGCCTTCCGAGGCGCTTTGGGGCGCCCAGACACAACGCGCCGTGGCAAACTTTCCCGTGTCGGGCCGCAGGATGCCCGCGCCGTTGATAGCCGCACTGGCGCAGATCAAGGAGGCCGCCGCCCTGGCCAACGCCGAGACCGGGGCGCTGGATCCGGCGATGGCCGCGGCGATCGCCGACGCCGCGCGGGCCGTGCGGGGCGGGGCGATGATGGATCACTTCCCGCTTGACGTGTTCCAGACCGGCTCGGGCACCTCGACCAATATGAACATGAACGAGGTCCTGGCCCGCATGGCGTCGCAGGCGCTCGGCCGGCCCGTGCACGCCAACGACCACGTCAACGCCTCGCAGTCGAGCAACGACGTGTTCCCGTCAGCGATCCACCTAGCGGCGGTGAACGAGCTCGACGCCAGTTCCAGGCCCGCGTTTCTGGCGCTGGTGCACGCGCTCGATACCAAGGCGGTGGAATTCACCCAGATCGTCAAGGCGGGCCGGACCCACCTGATGGACGCCACGCCGGTGACCCTGGGGCAGGAGTTCTCCGGCTATGCGCAGCAGGTGCGGCGGGCCCTGGCCCGGATCGAGTCCGTGCGGCCGCGGCTGGTGGAGCTGCCGCTGGGCGGGACGGCGGTGGGCACCGGGGTCAACACGACGGCGGCGTTCCGGCGGGCGGTGTACGGCCACCTGGAGGGGATGGCCGAGGCGGAGAACCACTATGAGGCGCACGGGGCGCGCGATGCCCTGGTGGAATTGTCCGGCCAGCTGCGCGCGGCCGCGGTGTCGCTTTACAAGGTGGCCAACGACATCCGGTGGATGGGCTCCGGCCCGCGGGCGGGCCTGCGGGAGCTGAGACTGCCGGATTTGCAGCCCGGTTCGTCGATCATGCCGGGGAAGGTCAACCCGGTCATCTGTGAATCCGTCCGGCAGGTCTGCGCTCAGGTCATGGGCAACGACGCGACTGTCGCCTTCGCCGGTTCCCAGGGCGACTTCGAGCTGAACACGATGCTGCCCGTGATAGCCCTGAATCTGCTTGAGTCGATTGACATCCTGAGCAATGTGGTGGTTCTCTTCGCGGAGAAGTGCATCGTGGGCCTGGAAGCCAACGCGGAGGTGGCACGCTCCTATGCGGAGGGTTCGCCGAGCATCGTCACGCCGCTGAACAGGTACCTGGGTTATGAGGAGGCGGCGTCGATCGCGAAGCAGGCCCTGGCCACGTCGAGGTCGATCCGGGAGGTGGTGATCGCCCGCGGCCATGTCGACAACGGGACCATCACCCTGCCTCAACTGGACGAGGCTCTCGACGTGCTGGCCATGACACGCACGCCCACATGAGGCCTCTTGCGCTTTCGAAAGGGGGGATTAACAGTCCCTCCCACGCGAATCCGAAGGGCACTAGGGTAGTCCACATGGTCGCCCCTCACGAAACAGATCCGGCAGAGGACATCATCGCCCGTGAAATGGCGCGGTTGACCTTCGACAAGGTGACCACGATCGCCGAGGTCCAGCACGCTCACAGCCGTCGCCTCGCCAGCATCGAAACCAAGCTCGACGATCACAGCGCCATGCTCAAGGGGCACGGCGCCACCCTTAAAGAGCACGGCACCATGCTCAATGAGCACGGCACCATGCTCAAAGAGCACGGCACCATGCTCAAAGAGCACGGCACCATCCTCAAAGAGCAAGGCGCCATGCTCAAAGGGCACGGCACCATGCTCAAAGAGCACGGCACCATGCTCAAAGAGCAAGGCGCTCGCCTCGCCAGCATCGAAACGAAGCTCGACGATCACAGCGCCATGCTGAGGCAGATCCTGACGCGGCTGCCCGACCAGCCAGCGGCTCCGGGGCGATCTCCAACATGAGGAGATGGAGCCCAGTAAGGGACTCGAACCCTTAACCTTCCGCATTGCCGCGCGTGAGCTATCGAGGGTTACTGCGGGATGAGACCTGCTGGTGGGGGCGCAACGGCGGTCATCGACGTTCATGCCAGCTGCTGTACTTTTCTGCTGTACCTGGGACCGCATAAGCCCCCTGCAGCAACCCGCCGATCGGACGCGGGTCGGGTCGCCAGGGCGCGAAGAAGTGTGCCATACTCGGGACATGCCCAACCTGGGAATTTGGGTACCGAGAGAAGGTGGGCGTACTCTCATGCCTGACATAGTGGTGGAACTAGACGAGCGGCGAAGGGTGTCACTCGGGAAAATCGGCCGGCCAGAACATCGGCGCTACCTGGCTCATGAAGAGCCCGACGGCACGATCGTGTTCACGCCCGCGGTGGTGATCTCTGAGGCTCAATATCAGTTACTCGCCAACCCGGAACTGGTCGCGCAGATGGAACGGACGGTTACTGAGCCCTCCTCCCGGGTGCGCAGGGGTCGCCCGACGCGGAAGGACTGACCGTGCTCGAACCCGAGTATGGCGAAAACGTAGTCGAGGTTCTCGACAAGATCGAATACGATCCCGGTCGCAAGGCGCTCTGGAATGCTATCTGCGATGCGATCGATCTCGTGTGTGATCAGCCGGACTCGGCCGAGGCGCGCAAGGACGGCCTGGCCCTTCCAAGCAGCGGAACAAAGATGTGGATGGTGCCGATCCGTTGCAGCGTCGAGGACGACGACTGGGTGCTGGTGTGGTTTCGCGAGGCCGACACAGCGATTATCCAATACATCGACCCTCGTGGATTCCGCTCAGTCATCTGAAACAGCGCTCAAGGGCCTGAGGCTGACCATCAGCTTGGGAAGCCATTCATGGTACGGTCTCCGGATTGGCTGATCTCGACCATCGCAGGCTAATCGGGAAGCGACTCACCCGCGACGCACCATGGTTCACCGTTGCTTTTTGAGGGGGCGGGCACGCGAGGGCCGCGGTTACGGGGTTCGTTCGGCGGGTTTTTGTTGGCGGTCAGGTTACCTATGCTTTGCTTGATGAGCGACTTCGTCAAGGACATTCGGCGCGCTCATCGCGACGGCCGCCTGGCCCAGCGGTTCAAGCCCAAACGACGTCCGGCGTGCCTGTCCTGGCTGGTCACACCTATAACGTGTTCCTCCCGAAGCATCGGGTGGGCAACCCGGGCGGCTACACGGCCTACTTCCGTAGAAATCCCGATGGTTCCTATAGCCTGCTTGACCTTTGAGCGACGGGTTGTAACTTTGTCATCGCCGACCCTATTGAGCTGTTCCGGGCAACGACCTGACTACGGATTGTGATCGAAGGTGTCTGTCCGATAACGACACGCCGAGGTCGTTGTGGTGTAAAGGGAAAGACGCAGAACCAGGTTATGAAGGCGTGTCCTGACAAGACCAACTTCATAGAGGTTCTGCGTCCCGATGAGTGTGACATATACGGCGGTGCTGCCGGTGCGCGACCAGACGGTGGACTTTCTGGCCGGGCTGCTGTCCGCCGCGCGGGTGCGGCTGGGTACCCGGACCGGTACCCGCTGTCTGTCCAGCCGTGATCAGGCGATCCTGGTCTTGCGCTGGTTCTGCGACGCCATCCGCGTGCGCCAGTTGGCCCGTGACAACGGCATCTCCAAGTCCACCTGCTACGACTACCTGCACGAGGGCATCGACGTGTTGGCCGCCCAGGCGCCGAGTCTGCACCATGCGCTGTTGGCGGCCAAGGCCGCCGGCTACTCGCATGTCATCATCGACGGCACGTTGATCGAAACCGATCGGGTCGCCGCGCCCGGCCCCACACCTGGTGTGGATCTTTGGTGGTCGGGAAGGCACACACTCATGGCGGCAACATCCAGGTGGTTTCCGTGCCGGACGGGTGGCCGATCTGGACCTCGCAGGTCCGGCCCGGCCGGGAGCACGACACCACCGCCGTACGCGTGCATGAGCAGATCCTGCCCACCCTCGCCGAGGCCCTCGGCGATCTGCGTGCTCTGGGCGACGTGTCATCCCGTCCGCCGTCGACCCGCCCATCGGGGAGCCGGGACAGGTTCCGGCTTGGCTCCGCCCGGGTCGATGGCGGGGGTGGGCGCCATCCCGGACGCAGGAGCGCCCCCACCGGAGGTTTGAGAGGGGTCTTGGAGCACGGGATCGGAGGGAGCGTAGCGACCGACCCTCGGCGGGAGCTGCGGTGAAGGACCACCACGGACCTACGATATAGGGGTCTGCAATCTCTCAATATCAAACTTTCCCAAACCCTTCTGCTCTCACAGAATCCGGCCAGACCGTCTGCCGTTGTCGCGAGGCGTTCCGCAATCGAGGGTTGGCCTGACGGAAGGCGTCTGCACGGACTTGGCGGGCTTCTTGGGCCCGCGGTGGCTCCGTGTCGTGGTGTCTCTTGGGTGACGGGCTTGGCGTGTTCGCTTGGTCGGGCGCGCGGGGCGGCCGGGCCGAAGGTCTAGGTCCGTCCCCGCGCTGGCCCGGCTGGCCGCGGCCCGCTGGCGGGCCGCCTAGATCCTGAAGAGAGCAATTTGGCAGTTAAAATCTGCGTGCCCATTCAAAAGAGGGAGGCTCGTGCCGGCAGCTAGCCTGTCTGGTGTCATGGAGAAGTGCGCAGGACTCTGCCAGTTGGCGCATTAACGCGAACGCATACAGAGCCTTGGCCTCAAACGGAGTGATCCTCAAGTCAGGGAGAGAGGAAGTGACCGTCATCCATGCATCATGTTCGTCGACCTGATTGGGCTGGTCGTCGCCGAGCAAGTATCCGTCCGCCATGCCTGCTCCTTGTTCTCGGCGACGACCGGCACAATTGAGACCGAAACTGAGACCACAAGATCACGGGCGAGGCGAGCATGTGGTTCGCCAGCTCCCACCTCGCATGTTTACCTGGCTGGAAGCTGTGTAGAGATGAAATGATCGTGGAGCCCAGTATCGGACTCGAACCGATAACCTTCCGCTTACAAGGCGGATGCTCTGCCAATTGAGCTAACCGGGCGGTGCTGCTCGATGATACGCGGCTGACGATAGCCGGGCGAAATCGACCCTGACGACCGGTTTTCGGACCGCCGGTACCAAATAATGATCCTCACACTTGTTAACGGCGCGTGTCACGGTTAGTTTGGCGGCACAAGTAAGGCACATGTAACACCCTTTTACTCGGATCGTCCGGCACGTTCCTGCCGGTGAAAGGATGCACACCCCTATGGCTACGGTCACCTATGCCCAGGCGTCCCGGCATTATCCGGGCACTGAGCGTCCCGCGGTCGACAAGCTG